>Ga0187812_1000787_pt1 | contig 11007 bp, 10 predicted proteins | sample NC_S_2_FD_130582 | JGI IMG/M metagenome (GOLD analysis project Ga0187812, IMG submission 130582) | Wetland sediment microbial communities from Neuse River Estuary, North Carolina, USA - ASW-S_2 | ecosystem: Environmental > Aquatic > Freshwater > Wetlands > Sediment | place: USA: North Carolina... | reverse complement strand
CCGCTCCAGCACATTGCGCAGCTCGCGAATGTTGCCCGGCCAGGTGTGCTGCGAGAGGATCTGCACGGCTTCGCTGCTGAGCGATATTCCAGGATGGAATTTCGCCATCATCGCCTGCGTCAGCGCCTTCAGATCTTCCATGCGCTCCCGCAGCGGCACCAGGTGGATGGGAAATACCGCCAGGCGATAGTAAAGGTCTTCGCGAAATTGCTGGTTCGCCACCAGTTTCTTCACGTCGACGTTGGTGGCGGCGATCACCCTCACATCCACTTTAACGTTGTCGTTGCCGCCCAGCTTCTGCACCTCGCCCTGTTCCAGGAAGCGCAGCAGCTTGCCTTGCAGCGCCAGCGGCATGTCCCCAATCTCGTCCAGGAACAGCGTTCCGCCGTGCGCGGCATGGACGCGCCCGATGCGCGACTGCAACGCGCCCGTGAATGCTCCCTTGGTATAGCCGAACAACTCCGCTTCCAGAAGCGCCTCGGGAATGGCGGAACAGTTGACCACCACGAACGGTTGGTTCTTGCGCGCGCTCAGCAGGTGGATCTCATGCGCCAGCACGTCCTTGCCGGTTCCGCTTTCGCCGGTAATCAGCACGGTGGTGTTGCGCGCCGCCACCATCCGCGTGACAGCCCAGGTGCGCCGCATAGCTTCGGAGCGCCCCACCATGCGGCCCGGCCTTACGCCGCGGCGTTCATGCCCGGGGCGCATCGGCTCGCAAATCGAGGGCCTCGCTCCAACCCGGATGGTTCCATTGCTGTTGATCAGGTTGACCAGCCTGGCCGACACCGGCGAGGCCGATGCGCTGCCGCTAAGCAGTTGGCCGGTTTGAGAATTGATGGCGAGGATCTGGGTCTCGGGATACCGGCTCCTGACGATGGCGCGGAAGCCCTCCGCCTCCAGGTCGGGCAGCAGGGGATCGAGGAGCAGCACCGCGTTGTGCAGCATCAGTCTGCGCAGCAGCTCGAGTGCGCTTGCGCCGCTGCCTGCCTGGTAAACGTTCCATCGCTCCGGAGTCAGCTTTTCTTGAAGCGATTGGCGCAACTGCGGGTTCGGCGTGACTAGCACCACGCTGAACCGCACATCAGGATCGGCACCGTTGTACTCCACAGCGGGAGAGCCCATTCTTACCCCTGGTAATCAACTTTGATAAGAGCATTTGGGGTGAGGCCGGTCTTCCTGGCCACCCGTCGTAAGGTCGCGATGCAAGTTCGCTACAGTTGCCGGCAGCGATCTCTAAATGCCAACGCAGAACTCACTCATATCGGCCAGCGCGGGGTGTTTTTCCTTGCCAGCCGTGCAATCCCTGGGGTTAGTTACAAATATCCACGCCGAGTCGCCGGAATCGTTCGAACGCTCCAGCTTGCGCTCGGCAAATCTGTTATGCCTCCCGGAGCTCATAACCGAGGCCCCGGACGGTGTGTGTCAAACGCGGCTCTCCGGGAAGGTCGATCTTGTCGCGAACGTATTTCATATATACGTCGACAATATTCGTGGCGGGTTGCCCCGGCATATTCCAGACCTCGTTCAGAAGCGTTGCCCGCGAAACCGGACGTCCCGCATTGCGCATCATCACTTCGAGGATGGCGAACTCGCGAGGCGTCAGCTCGATTCTCCGGCCATTTCGCTCCACCCGCCGTTCTTCGCGATGCAGTGTGAGGTCGCCCACCCGCAAACAGTTCGGGACGACGCCGGAATTGCGGCGCATCAAGGCGCGCACCCGGGCCAGCAGTTCGGGGAGCGCAAGCGGCTTCGACAGGCAATCGTCCGCGCCGGCCTCGAACGCTCGCACTTTGTCCTCCAGGCCGTTGCACGCCGTGAGCACCAGCATGGGAAGGCGCGGCAGCATCGGCCGCAGCCGGTGGATCAGCGAGATGGCCTCTATCGACGGCAGATCGAGCATCAGCAGGTCGTACAGCGCCTTTCCCCGCAGCGCCGCCACTGCCTCCTCCGGCTGCTGGAGCACCTCAACCACAAACCGGTGTTCCCGGAGTTCGCCGGCGAGAAAGCACGCTAAATCGAGATCGTTTTCTACGATCAGGACACGCCGCCCCGCGGAGCTGCCCGATGTCCAGACAGCCTTGCCTCCCTCAGACTGGCGGTGCGCGGCAAGGGGATTTGGGGGAAAAGTTGCTGTAGGAGTAGCGGTTACGAACTGAGAGTACGAATCCATTGGGACCCCTTGAACTACCTCGGCTTGGGGGATGAATAGGCCCAGCATACAGTTAGCCTTTTTGGTTCTGTGTTTACTCTCATGGTTCCCCCTGTTGAAAACACGACGGTTACTACACATTTAGAGGGATTGGCACAATGTCCCCTGCGCCGCGATGCTGGTGATTACCACCCTCGGAGTTTGCGTGAGCTCTTTTATGCAGAAATTCGAATATCGCAGTCCGCGCTACCAGGTCGACCTTCCCGTTCTCCTCATTCTTGAGGATTCGAGCGTTTCCGGGCGCTGCCGCGAAATCAGCAGCGAGGGCATGAAGGTGGAATTCCTTCAACCGGTTGCGCGAAACTGCCGCGGCACCCTGCGCATCGGCCGCGGCGACACCTGCCTGGAAGTCCGCGCCGAGGTTGCCCGCACCGGCGCCAGCAACGACGGCGTGAGATTCCTCTTTGGATCGGAAAACGAGCGGAGAGCCCTGGAGCGCCTGGTTGCGTTGACGGCAGCACCGGTCAGCCCGCGCCGGCCGGTACTGGTCCTTTAAGTGCGGGCGAATTCGAGGGAGGGCTTGCATCCTGGCTGGTAACGCTGCCGGGAAGAGCCACCTCCGACGCATCTACCACCTGATATTGCACAATCAGGGTGACTCTGCGATTCAGCGGATCCTCCGGCTTCAGTCCCGCGCGCGGCTGCCGATCGGCAAAACCCCTCACCTGCGCAATCTGATCCATCCTTACGCCTTCGGCGACCATCAGACGCCGCGCTTCGTTGGCGCGATCCGTCGACAGATCCCAGTTGTCGTATCCGCGCCGGCTCGAATACACCATCGAGTCGGTATGCCCTTCGACAGAGATTTTGTTCGGCAGCTTGCCTAGCTCCACGGAAAGCACGCCCAGCAGGTCGCGCAATGCGGCAGTGGGCGTCGCGCTTCCCAGTTGGAAAAATGTCCCCTTCGGGGATTCGATCAGCTCAATGCGCAATCCTTCCGCGGTGACCGTAATCTCAATCTGCTTTTTCAACTTGTCGTGCGGGTCGAGATGGTGGATCGAGCGAAGCAGATCCTCCTTCAGCTTGTTCATGTCCTCTTTCCGGATCGGCACATAGATGTCGCTTCCGCTTCGATTGGTGCCCACCCGTTTCGAGGTACCGCGGGGATCCTTGAAGTATCCTCCCACCGCTTCCTGAACCTGCCTGCTGGCGTTCATCAGCCAAAGCACAATGAACAGCGCCATCATCGCGGTTACGAAATCGGCATACGCCACCTTCCACGCGCCGGTATGCTGGGCAGTGTGTTTCGGCCTTTTCTTGACGATGACGATGGGATGGCGGACTTCCATGAGAATCGTGTCCTTCCCGGCCGGCTATGCCGCGGTGGGCTCAGCCACGCTTTCCCTGTGGCGGCAGGCCGTTTCCAATTCGTGAAATGAAGGACGAACGTGTTCGGGGACAGCGCGGCGCGCGACCTCCACCGCAAGCGTCGGCGGCATGCCTTTCAGATACGAAAGCATCACCACCCGCAGAACATGGTAATAGGCGTTTTCTTCGTCGATCAGCTTGGAGAGGACCGATGCCAGCGGACCGACCACTCCATAGCAAAGCAGAATGCCCAGAAACGTTCCCACCAGGGCCGCGGCCACCTTGCGTCCAATCTCCTCCGGAGGACCGCCCAACGCGCTCATGGTGATCACCACGCCAAGCACCGCGGCCACAATCCCCATTCCCGGCAGGGCATCCGCCATGGTCGCCAGGGCCTGCGCCGGCTGGCTGGCGGATTCATGATGGACCTCCATGTCCAGCTCCATCATCTGGTCGAGGTCGAACGGGGTCGCCCCGCCCGTGATGGCCATGCGCATCGTGTCGCAAACAAAGTCCCGCGCATGATGGTCGTTCAGGAATTCGGGGAACTTCGACAACACCGGGCTCTTCTCCGGCTCTTCAATGTCCGATTCGAGCTCGATGAGGCCGCCTTTGCGCCCTCGATTGAAGAGCAGCAGCATCATCTTCAGCGATTCCAGATAGCGCTGCTTCGAGTACCTCGATCCCTTGAGCACGCGGACCAGGCTGGTTGCCGTCCGCTTCAGGACGTGCAACGGGTTGCCGGCGAGCAACGTTCCCAACCCTGCCCCGCCGATAATGAGAATCTCCGACGGCTGCAGCAGGACGAACACCGGTCCCTTTTCCATCATGAACCCGCACAGCACCGCGCCGAATACAACCACAATCCCGATGATCGAAAACATTGCTCTGCTTTTCCTCCGCGGGATGTGCTCGGCAGGACTGGCCGGCATTCCGGACAGAAACTGCGGCAAACCGGGGAATTTTGTTCAACCCACTATCGGCATTCGGCTTGTGTCATTTCACTGGCAGTATCCGGAGTCTAACCGCGCGTCGGCGGCAGAAGCGCCTGCTGCCGCGCATGACGAAGCTGCCTATGCACATCGAATCAACGTGTTCTGAAACATTTCGTAAATCTGCTCCGCCGTTACCGGGTTGCTGATGTAAAAACCCTGAGCTCCATGGCAATTCTGCATGCGGAGGAAGTCCAACTGCCTGGCGTTTTCCACCCCCTCGGCGAGAACATCGAGATCGAGCGCCCGCGCCATGTTCAGAATGGCTGTCGTGATGGCTACATCGTCCGCGTTTTCGGGAACCTCGCGCACAAACGACCCGTCGATCTTGAGCCGGTTAACCTTGAACTGCCTTAAATAGCTGAAGCTGGAGTAACCGGTTCCAAAATCGTCGATGGCCAGCTTGACGCCGATCTCGCGCAGCTCCTGAAACAGGAGGATGACCTCAGCGTCTTTGAGCAGGTTGCCCTCGGTCAGCTCCAGTTCCAGGTACTTCGCGTCGAGGCGCGCTTCCTCGAGAACGCGCCGCACCAGGTCGCAAAAGCCCTGGTGCCGCAACTGCACGGGCGAGACGTTCACGGCCACCGGCACTGCCGGCAGGCCCGCGTCCTGCCATTTCCGGGCCTGCAGGCAGGCGGTCCTCAGCACCCATTCGCCGATGAAGACGATGAGACCGCAGCTTTCCGCCACGCCGATAAACTCGCTGGGCGGCACCGGGCCCAGCTCCGGATGCTGCCATCGCAGCAAAGCCTCCAGCCCCGAGATTCCGCCGGTTCGGATGTCGACCTGCGGTTGATAAACCAGCGAAAACTCGTGCCGCTCGAGGGCCAGCATCAGGCTGGTTTCAATCCTGGCCCGCTCGCGGAAGCGATACTCCATTTCTTCCGAGAAGAACTGAACCTGCTCGCGCCCCGATTCTCTGGCCGAATACATCGCCAGGTCCGCCCGGGTCGTGAGCGCGTGTTCGTCTCTTCCATCCCCGGGGAAGAGGCTGACCCCCATCACCGGAGAGAGATTGAACGAATGACCGAGATAGGTGAACTGCGTGCTCAGCGCGGCAATCACCTCCCGCGCGATTTGCTTCGTCTTCCGAACCGGCACATCCTCGAGAAGGATGGCGAACTTCGCGCCTTCCAGCCGGGCCACGGTCACCGACTCGTCCACCGCCCGGCGGATGCGCTCCGCAATCTCTTCGAGCACGCCGTCGACCACCGCCTTGCCATAGGAATCGTCGATCCAGTGGAAACGGCTGACCTCCAGCAGCAGCAGTGCGACGCGCCGGCCCTGCCAGCGGGCGGTTTCGATCGCTCCGCTCAGCCGCTCTTCGAACCATGACCGGTTGGGCAGCCCGGTGACGGAATCGCGGTAGGCGAGCAACTTGATTCTTTCCTCCGCCGATCGGCGGGTTGTGATGTCCTCCGCGGTGCCCTCGTAGTGAACGATGTCGCCGCCTTCGCGAACCGCCCACACGTTCATCCGGACCCACCTCGTGTCTCCGTCTCGGACGTAGATCTCCGACTCAATACCGCACTGCAGGCCCGTGGCTGGAAGCAGGCCGATGAGTTTGCTCCAGCGGCGATTTTCGACAAAAACCTGCTCCTGAAAATCGGCGACGTCGGCGAGCATCTGCATGGGGCTGTCGTAGCCGCAAAGTCTGGCCATCGACTGGTTAACGTTGCACAGCGCGCCGTCGGCGCCAATCCTGAAGATTCCCACCGGCGCGCTTTCGAAGATGGCCCGATAATCCATTTCCCGCCTCATAGGATTCTGCGATCTTTCCTTTTTCACAAATGGCCGACCAGTCTGAGACAGCGGATTGAGGCAAGCCGCGCGTGGTTTATCGCGGTGCGCACGTGTGTCCGGCCAACAACTGAAACGCAGGGAGATTTACACGCTCGGGGCAGGCGTAAAAGATAAGGTCTATCGGGCAATAAGACGGAGAGGGCATGCGCTGCCATCGGCAGTTCGCGAAGCTGGCTCTAGACCCCGGGCGGTCGAGACGAACCAAATTAAGCACGCCCTGCACCGGCATGCACCGGTAATTCAAGGCTGCTCCGTCGTCGGAAATCTCCTGATCCGTAAGCCTGCAGCAGGGTCAGTCCGGTCTGTCGAGCATCTTCAACTGCCCGCATTTCCCTGCCGCCCCGGATTCGTGCATCATTTCCGTAGAAGGATCATCTCAACTGACAGGCTGGACGGCTGCGCACCCATGCACGCGGGTTCTCCGGCCGGACGTTTTCGACTCCCCACTCAACCGCAGCAGGAACAGGTCTCTCCCATGGCCCTACCGACGCATTTCCTCCTCGTCTACGGATATCTGCTGCTCTTCGCCTGGGTGCTGATCGAGCAGATTGGGGTTCCCATGCCGGCGACGCCGGTGCTGCTGGCGGCCGGCGCGCTCTCGGCCGAGCGCGACCTGAGCATGGGTCTCGCCTTCGCGGTGGCCCTGGCCGCCTGCATCGCGTCCGACGTGACCTGGTTCTCCATCGGCCGCCGCTACGGCCACCACGTCCCCCGCATCTTGTGCAAGCTCTCGCTCGAGCCAACCACTTGCGTGCGCCGCACCCAGGACGCATTTGGCCGCCAGGGCAGAAGAACTCTCCTTTTTGCCAAGTTCGTGCCGGGGCTGGCCACGCTGGCTGCGCCCATCGCCGGCCAGAACGGCATGGACCCCGGAACCTTTCTGCTCTTCGATGGCATGGGAGCCGCGCTCTGGGTCGGCACGCTGCTGGTGGCCGGCCGATTCTTCGGCGATGCGCTCAATCGCGATCCGCGGCTGCTGGCCTGGGCCGGGCAGTTTTCCGGCGCGCTGCTGGTGCTGGGCGTTGTAGGCTTCTTCGTGGCGCGCATCCTCCGGAGGCGGGCGGTACTCAAAAGACTGGTGGCCTCGCGGCTCGATCCCGAGGAGCTGAAGCAACAGCTCGACTCCGGCGCTTCGGTGTTTATCGTGGACCTGCGCCATCCGTTGGAACTGCTGGCCGAACCTTACACCCTGCCCGGCGCGCTGCACTTTGCCCCCGACGCGCTGACCCGCCGGCACAGCGAGATTCCGCGCGACCGCGACGTGGTCCTTTTCTGCACCTGCCCCAGCGAGGCGACCGCCGCCAAAACCGCGATGACGCTGCACCGGCTGGGCATCGAGCGCGTGCGCCCGCTGCGCGGCGGCTACGATGAGTGGAAGCGGCTGGGCTTTCCGGTGGACGAGGTGGTAATGACTGCCCAGGCTGAGGGCGGGCACGCCGAATAACGCCGCCGCGTCGTCTGCGACCGCAGTCAGATCGCGCCTTCCGCCGCAGCGCCCCGCAGGCCAATCTCGAATACATGGCTCCGGCTTGAGGCCGCCTGATCGGCAAGGCCGGCGATGGTGACGGACTCGAGCACCTCGAACATAGCGCGCTGGGCGCGTGCCCACACCGGGTGCGCCGGGCACCACTGCTTGCGGCCGCACGATCGGCCCGGAGAAAGACAGACGTTAAGGCGGATGGGCCCGTCGACGGCTTCGATGACCTCGCGCAAGTTGGCGCGCAGGCCGTGCGGCGAGATGGCGAAACCTCCAGCCTGGCCGCGGCGCGAGCCGATAAGACCGGCGCGCGTGAGCGCCTGAAGTACCTTGGAGAGAAAACTTACGGGCGCTTCCGCGGCCTGCGCCAGCTCGGGCAACAGAAGCCGCTTGCCGGGCGGGGCCGCGGCCAGATGCACCATGACGCGGACGCCATAATCGGCGGCGCGGGTGAGCTGCATGGAGGAGCTGGGTCGTGTCATGAAGAATGCCTGTTTTTCCGCGGCGCGGGTTCGCTTCCGGCGCTACAGCGGTTTCGATTCTGCTGCATAAAGAATCATCGCGATCAAGTGGTTTTTTCCTCAAGAAAAAGCCACCTTCTATATCCTCGCAATGCCCGCATATGAATCGAAACCGCTCTAGTTGCGGGATGCATGATTCCTGGCTAGCGTAAGTCACGATGTCACACAAGTATGTATTCACCATCACAGACCCGTGGTTGGCGGAACGGCTATCTTGTGTTCATTGATTTTGGAGAGAAACAGTCCAAAATGAGCCGCAGCTTGTGTTGCCTCGCTAATACTCTCATCCAAAGCCAGGAAAAATTCCGCGGCTTCCCCTCGCCCGCTCCTGCTAGTTCCCTCGCCCGACTTTCCTGTTTCGCTGGAGAGTAAGCCCTCATGCCTGTCTATCCCGCTGTCGATCCCATACCTCTGCCTGCGCCGGTCTGGCTGCTTAAGCTGCTGCACATTGTGACGCTGGCCTTGCATTTTGTGGCTGTGGAGGTGCTGCTGGGCGGCCTGCTGGTGGCGGTAGTGCTCAGTTGCTTCAGCACGTCGCCGCTGGCCAGCGTGACGGCGCGCGCGCTGGCGCGGCGGCTGACCATCGTGATGACGTTCGTGATCAACCTCGGCGTGCCGCCGCTCTTGTTTGCGCAGGTGCTGTACGGGCGGGCGCTGTACACGTCGAGCGTGCTGATCGGGGTGTACTGGATCGCGATTGTTCCGGTTCTCATGCTGACCTATTGGCTGCTCTACCGGTTTGCGGCGCGTCTAGACGCGGGCAAGTCCGCGTGGTGGGTGGGGCTGGCGGCGTGGCTGCTGGCCGGCGGCATTGCGCGCACGCTCTCAACTAACATGACGCTGATGCTGCGGCCCGAGGCCTGGCGCAGCATGTATGCGGCATCGGCGATGGGGCGGTTTCTGCCCAGCGGCGACCCGACGCTGACGCCGCGCTGGCTGCTCATGCTGGCCGGCGGCATATTCATGGCCGGGCTGTGGCTTATCTATCTGAGCGCGCGCAGCACGTTTACCGAGGAGCAAAGACGCTATGTGGCCGGGCTGGGCGGCAAACTGGCCGCGGGCTTTGGCGCGGTGTATCTCGTCGCTGGTCTGTGGGCAGCAAGCGTGCAGCCCTATGCGGTGAAGGACGGCCTCGCGCATCATGCGCTCTATCGCTTCGCGGGGTTCGCCGGCTATGGATGGCTGGCGCTGGTCGTGGTGGCGATGGTCCTCGGGCTGGTGGCCGGGTTTGGCAAAGTCACCGCGGCATGGCTGAGCTGGGCGGGCGCGCTGGCGGCGGTGCTGGTCGAGATCTGCTTTACCGTCTATCGCGACGGCGTGCGCGACCTGACCCTGCTGAGCAAGGGCTACGACGTGTGGGATCGCGCGGTGGCGACCAACTGGAGCGTGGTGGGGCTGTTCCTCGCTCTGTTCGTCGCAGGCCTGGGCGCGATTGCGTGGCTGCTCTCAGTGGTGGCGCGCGCGCAAAAGGTGATGGAAGGAGCGGCCTGAGCGGATTATGAGCGGAACAATCTATACCGGACCCATTGTTCAGGACCAGGCGGCGCAAAATGGCGCGGAGCTGCGCACGCGGCGCGCGTTTCTTACCGCGGCCGGGGCGGCCGGCCTGTGCTACGTGGCCGCGCTCGGCTATCCCGTCTATCGTTACCTGGCTTCCCCTTCCGAGATGGCGCTCAGCGCTGCGGCGGTCACCGAAGTGACGCTGAAGGACGCGCAGAAGCTGCCTGCCGGCTCGGTGCTGATGTTCAAGTTCGGCCCGTCGCCGGCCATGCTGATCCACCATCTCGACGGCCGCTGGATTGCGCTGACCGCGGTATGCACGCACCTGGGCTGCACGGTGCAGTACGAACCGGCGCTCGATCGCATCCATTGCGCCTGCCACGGCGGCGTGTACAACCCCTACACCGGCGCGAACGTGAGCGGCCCGCCGCCCAAGCCGCTCAAGCTGTTCAAGGTGGCGGTGAATCCCACCGACGTGAAAGTGTCGAGGGCGTGAGAAGGCAGCTTTCAGCCGTCAGCTTTCAGCCTTCAGCTAACTTCGTACCGCGCGCGTACTGAGAAATGACCGCCAATCACTGACTACTGTGAACTGAGAACTACAGACTGTGAACTGAGAACCGCAATGACAACAAAAACAATCGCAACCAACATCTACGACTGGATGGACGAGCGGCTGGGGCTGAGCGAGCTGGCCGCCTTTGCGCGCCACAAGACGGTGCCTGTGCATGCGCAGTCGTTCTGGTACTACTGGGGCGGCATCTCGCTGTTCCTCTTCATGGTGCAGTGCTTCACCGGCGTGCTGCTGCTGGTGTACTACCGGCCCGGCGTGGACGCGTACGAGTCGGTCAGGCAGATCACGTTTGTGATGCACTTCGGCTGGCTGATCCGCAGCGCGCATTCGTGGTCGGCGAACCTGATGCTGTTCTCGATCCTGGTGCACATGTTCTCGGTCTTTTTTATGAAGGCCTACCGCAAGCCGCGCGAGCTGGGATGGCTGAGCGGCATGTTTCTTTTGGTCTTGGCCGCGGTTTTTGGCTTCTCAGGCTATCTGCTGCCGATGGACGAGTTGAGCTACTTCGCCACCAAAGTTGGCCTGCAGATACCCGCGGCGATTCCGTTTGTCGGGCCGGCCATTGCCAACATGCTGCGCGGCGGGCCGGACGTGACCGAGTTCACGGTGCAGCGGTTTTTTGCGCT
>Ga0187812_1000786_pt1 | contig 11007 bp, 12 predicted proteins | sample NC_S_2_FD_130582 | JGI IMG/M metagenome (GOLD analysis project Ga0187812, IMG submission 130582) | Wetland sediment microbial communities from Neuse River Estuary, North Carolina, USA - ASW-S_2 | ecosystem: Environmental > Aquatic > Freshwater > Wetlands > Sediment | place: USA: North Carolina... | reverse complement strand
TCCGGTCGGAGCGGGCCGCGCGGTTCATTTCGATACCGGTCGAGCAGTTGCCGGGCCGTGGCGACCAGCCCCGCCCGGACCGTGGCGGGGGACAGCACCTCGATCTCACCGCCGAACCCAGCCAGCCGCTGCACCGCCGCGGCCTCGTGCTCGAAGGTCAGGGTCACCTCGGCACAGCCCGCCGCGTCGGGCGGGCCGGCCGCGGCCAGCACGGGCCGCACCGGGTCACCGAAGACCTCGGGGAACGCGGCGAGCGCCGCGGCCGACGCGCGCACCCGCACCTCGACCTTCGGCAGGCCGCTCGCGAACGAGGCCGACCACCGCTCCCAGAAGGCCGCCAGGTCGAAGCCGCGCGGCCGGGTGACGCGGCCGGGCAGCACCTCCGCCGAGCTAACCCGGCCGACCCGGAAGACCGCCGGATCTGCGCCACCGCGACCAGAACCGGACGCCACGAGGTACCACACGCCGGCCTTGTTCACCAGCCCGAGCGGCTCGACCACGCGGGCGGTCCCCGGCCCCCGCTCGCCGCGCCGGTAGCCGAGCCGCACCTGGCGGCCGTCCCTGACGGCGGCGGCCAGCGTGCGCAGGTGCGGAACGGGCTCCGCGGCGTGGAACCAGCGCGGCATGTCGAGGTGCACAAGCGCGTCTCCCGAAGCCAAACCCGAAGCCGGAGCCGGAGCCGGACCCGAAGCCGGACCGGCGCCGGCCCGGATCTTGCGCTGCGCGCCGGCGAGCGCGTCCGCGAGCCCGAGTTCGGCGACCGCCGCGGGCACGCCGAGCAGCAGCAGCGCGGCGGCCTCGTCGCCGGACAGCCCGCGCAGCGGGAAACGGTAGCCGTCAAGGAGCCAGCACCCGCCGCTGCGGCCCGGCTCCGTGACGACCGGAACCCCCGCGGCGCTCAGCGCGGCGATGTCCCGGTAGACGGTGCGCACCGACACCTCGAGCGCGGCGGCCAGTGCCCGCGCGGACATGCGGCCCCGGGTCTGCAGCAGCAGGGCGAGTGAGACGAGCCGGTCGGCGCGCACGATACGAGCCTAAGCAACAATCGCTGACAAGACATGTCAGCGATACCGCGGTACCGTCGCCGCCATGGTCACCTGGAACGACTTCAAGCAGGAACAGCCCGCGCTCGCCGAAGCCGGCCGCGGGCAGCTGTACCTGAACGGAATCGGCCTCGGCTTCCTCGCCACCGTCCGCGCGGACGGCGGCCCCCGAGTGCACCCGGTGTGCCCGGTCGTCAGCACCGCCGGGTTGCACGTCCTCATCCTCCCCGGCCCGAAACGAGCGGACCTGCGCAGGGACGGCCGCTACTCGCTGCACAGCGAGACGGTCGCCCCGCCGAACCAGGACGACGGCTTCGCGGTATCGGGGACGGCCACGGAGATAACCGACACCGCGACCCACGACATGGTCCGCGACCAGGTCATCAAGGACTTCGGCGAGCTGTGGCCGGAGTACGACACGCTCACCCTGTTCGAGCTGTCGGTGGCCAGTTGCCTGCTCACCCTCACGCAGGCTAGCGGGCAGTTCCCGAAAGGGCCCACGATCTGGACGGCTCCAGAAAGCTAGCCGAAGGCCTTATACAGCGTGAACAACCGCCGCTCCCGGCCGATCGCCGACTCGACGATCCGGTCCCGCCACGGCGTGGTCACCGCATCGTGGTAGGCCGGCTCGTCGAGCACCGCCGTGGACGCGAGGTCGTGCAGGGCCAGGTACGACGGCGCGGTCCCGGCGGTGAGCCGGTACCGCCGGATGCGCCGCCAGCCGGGCACCGCGAGCAGCATCGGGATGTGCTCGTCGGCGTACCAGGCCGCGAGGTCGCCGTCGAGCGCCGGCGGCACGGACTCGCCAGCCACGACGGCACCTGGCCGTCGGTCGCGCGGAACCGGCACACGTTCGAGAACCCGGGCACGGCCAGCCGCGCCGGGACGTGCTCGGTGTCGTACCAGTCGTTGAACTCGGCCTCGGGGACCGGGCCTGGCTCGGAGTACACGAACAGCAGACCGTTTGCCATGCGAACGATCGTAGACCCTCAGCCCGCGCCGAACGGGTTGTCGCCCGCGCGCACCTCCAGCGCGACGAGCACGCGGGACACCATGTTGTACGCCGCCACCGTGACGGTCAGCTCGAGCACCTGCTGCTCGGACAGGTGCTCCCGCACCGCGCCGAATACCTCGTCAGGAACCGACACGTGCACGGTCATCGCGTCGGCGTAGGCGAGCGCCGCCCACTGCGCCGGGCTCAGCCCGCCCCCGTCGGCGCCCCCGTCGGCACCGCCGCCGCCCACCCGGATCGCCGCGATCCCCTCGTCGCCGAGACCCGCCTGCCGCGCCAGCGGCTCGTGCGCGGCCCACTCGTAGTCCGCGCCGTTGCGGGAGGCGACCCGGAGGATCGCCAGTTCCCTGATGTCGGCGGGCAGCGTCGACGCGCCGCGCACCGCGCCGAGCATCCCGTTCCAGCCGTCGGCGAACGGCGGGCTGTGCAGCAGCACGCCGTCGAGCGCGGTCAGCCTGCCGCCGCGCCGCTGCTTGATCCGGTCCGTCACGTCGCCGTCGGGTGCGACATAGGGAAGGCGTGCCATACAGATTTCCTCCGCAAAAGCAAAAGTGGCCGGTTAAGGATGCATAGCAACCCTAACCGGCCACTCAAGCGAGGCCCGGGCGGCTCAGCCCGTCGGCGCCGCCATGGGGTCGACCCCGGCCAGGTCTTCCCGCCTGACCCGGATCAACGTCAGCCCGATGATCAGCCCGAGCAGCATGATCCCCGCCGACACGAGGAAGCCGTGCGAGAACCCGTAGGCCAGCGCGTGGTTGGTCATGGCGGTCTGCGCCGCGGCCTCCTGGGCCTTGGACAGGTGCGCGGCCGGCGCGTGCGCCGCCGCCGCGGCGGCCGACCGCAGGTTGGACGCCACCGCGCTCCACGCCACCGTGCCGAGCACCGCGAGCCCGATCGACCCGCCGACCTGCTGCCCGGTGTTGAGCAGCGACGACGCGGCCCCTGCGTCGCTGTTGGCGACCTTGGCCAGCGAGACCAGCGAGATCGGCACGAAGATCAGCCCCATCCCGAGCGCCGTGACCATCATCGGCCCGAGCAGCCCGCCGGCGTACGTGCTGTGCTCGGTCAGCCGCGACAGCCAGAACATCCCGCCAGCGGCCATCGCGGACCCGGCGATGATCAGCGGCCGGGCGCCGATCCGCGACACGAGCTGCGACGCGAGGCCGGACCCAGCCATGATCAAGGCCACCATCGGCAGGTACGCGATCCCGGTCTTCAGCGCGCTGTACCCCCAGACGTTCTGCACGAAGAGCGTGAGGAAGAAGAACATGCCGAACAGCGCGGTGCCGATCATCAGGCTGATCAGGTAGGCCCCGCTGCGGTCCCGGGACCGCACTACCCGGGGCGGCACCAGTGCGCTTCTGCTGCGCGCCTCGATGAACACGAACGCGGCCAGCAGCACCACGGCCGCCGCCAGCGACGCCACGACCTTGGTGTCGCCCCAGTGTGAGACACCGTTCGACGTGGTGGCCGCGTTGGACAGCCCGTACACCAGGGCGACGAGCCCCAGCGTCCCGGTGATCGCGCCGGGCAGGTCGAAGGCGCCGCGCCGCCGCTCGGACTCGCCGAGCACCCGCGGCGCGAGCAGCGCGACGAACAGGCCGATCGGCACGTTCACGAAGAACACCCATCGCCAGTCGAGGTAGTTGACGAGCAGCCCGCCGGCGATCAGCCCGACCGCCGCGCCGGAGATGGACATCGCCGCGTACACGCCCATCGCCCGGTTCCGCTCCTTGCCTTCGGGGAACGTGACCGCGATCAGCGACAGCGAGGTCGGCGCGGCGAACGCGCCGCCGATGCCTTGCACCACGCGGGCGGTGAGCAGCCAGGCCTGGCTGGTGGCGAACCCGCCGAGCAGCGAGGCCACCGTGAACAGCAGGATGCCGAACACGAAGACCCGGCGCCGTCCGAGCAGGTCACCGGACCGGCCGCCGAGCAGCAGCAGCCCGCCGAAGGCCAGCGCGTACGCGTTGACCACCCATTCGAGGTTGCTGTTCGAGAAGTGCAGCGCGTCCTGGATGTGCGGCAGCGCGACGTTCACGATCGTCGCGTCGAGCACGACCATGAGCTGCGCGGTCGCGATGACGGCCAGCGCGAGCCCGAGCCGCCGCCGCGGCGCCGCCCGGACGTCGCCGATGGCGGCGGCCGACGTAGCCGCGGCCGCGCCCCCCGTTTGGCTTGTGGTCTCAGACAAGGCGATTCCCCTTTGTGCCGGTTTCTGTACCTTTTATCCCGAACGTACGGTGGCGTCTCTTTCATCAGACGCCGTCTCCGCCGCGGAATCAGCGCCGGGCCCGGGACTGCTCAGCATCTTCTTGAGCAGCCCGAGGAGGCACTCCCATTCTCGCCTGGCGAAGCCGTGCCGCTCGAGCGCGTCCGCGACCGCGGTCACGAACGAGGCGTCGCACCCCATCCGCTGCGCGAGTTCGCTCATCGTGAGCACGCCGTCCGGCTTGACCGGCGCGAGCAGGTCGCTCGGCGCCATGCCGAAGCTGGCCGCGATCGACTGGCCGGTGGCGGCGAGCCGCTTGACCAGCGCGCTGCACGTGTCCAGGATCTCCCGGTTCAGCCCAGCCTCGTCCGGCTGCGCCGTCCCCGTCTCCCGCACGTCCATGCCCACGTCCCGATCTCGCCGCGGCAGCCGTCCTCCCGCGCCCGCTGACCCGCCGGCCGGGCGGGATCGCCTCCTCCGCCGCGCCCACGCCGGCGGACTGGACCGTGCTGGCCCGCGACCTTCCCGCCCGCCGCCTGACCCGGCGGGCCGCTGGTCAGTGGCTGCTCGAGGCGGCCCAGATGTTGATCCCCGCGTCGACCGCGTGCTTGTCGATGGCGGCGAGTTCCCCGGCGGTGAAGGTCGTCTTGCCGGCGGCGTCGAGGTTCTCCTCGAGCTGGGCCACGTTGCGGGCGCCGACCAGCGCCGACGTGACCCGCTGGTCGCGAAGGACCCAGGAGATCGCCAGCTGGGCGAGGCTCTGCCCGCGCGCGGCGGCGATCTCGTGCAGCGCCCGGACGTGCGCCAGCGTCTGCTCGGTGATCTGGTCCCGCGAGAACGACTCGTTCCTGCTCGCCCGGGAGTCCGCCGGGATCCCTTCGAGGTACTTATTGGTGAGCAGGCCCTGCGCCAGCGGCGAGAACGCGATGCAGCCGATGCCCTCCTCCTCGAGGACATCGAGCAGCCCGCCCTCGATCCAGCGGTTCAGCAGCGAGTACGACGGCTGGTGGATCAGCAACGGGGTGCCGAGCGAGCGGAGGATCTGGGCGGCGTCACGGGTCCGTTCGGGAGAATAGGACGAGATGCCAGCGTAGAGAGCCTTGCCCTGCTTGACCGCGGTGTCCAGCGCGCCCATCGTCTCTTCGAGCGGTGTGTCGGGGTCGAAGCGGTGGCTGTAGAAGATGTCCACGTACTCCAGGCCCATCCGGCGCAGCGACTGGTCGAGGCTGGCGAGCAGGTACTTGCGGGAGCCCCATTCGCCGTACGGGCCCGGCCACATGTCATAGCCGGCCTTGGTGGAGATGATCAGCTCGTCGCGGTACGGCCGGAAATCCTCGCGCATGATCCGGCCGAAGTTGATCTCCGCCGACCCGTAGGGCGGCCCGTAGTTGTTGGCCAGGTCGAAGTGCGTGACGCCCAGGTCGAAGGCGCGCCGCAGCACCGCGCGCTGGGTCTCGAGCGGGCTGCCGTCGCCGAAGTTCTGCCACAGCCCGAGGGAGACCGCGGGCAGCTGGATGCCGCTGCGCCCGCAGCGGCGATAGGGGTGCTTGGTATACCTGTCTTCGGCGGCGATGTAGGTCATGGCGATAAGTCTTTCACGCTGGACTGGTTCGGCCGCCACCTGGCGGCCTGACGTGCCTGACCACGACGGAAGGAGTTGCTGACATGTGCACGTACCTGACCGAGAAGATCGCGATCAGCGGCAGCGCTAAGGGGGCGTCCGGCTGGTTCCGGGTGACCGACGGCAGCGTCTACTTCGACCACCCGGTGCACGCGCCGTACGGTCACACCCTCAACATCGACTTCCTCGCCCCGGAGCAGGGGCCGTCGGCGCGGGTGGCCGTCGAGCTCAGCGCCGAATCGGCGCGCGCCCTCATGAAGGCGATCGAGGCGGTACTCGAGTCGGCCCCGCCCGGCCTCGAGTAACTCGCTGGCACCCGAGACATCGACCAAGAGGAGACACACCCATGTACGACGCGATCCTTGCCGAGAGCATCACGATCACCGGTCACGGCGGCGACGCGATCGAGGCCTACTCGGCCCGCCCGCTGCAGCCAGGCCCGGTGGGCGGCGTGGTGGTGATCCACCACATGCCGGGCTACGACGCGCCCACCAAGGAGATCGCCAGGAACTTCGCGTTCCATGGCTACAACGCGGTGATGCCGAACCTGTACTTCCGCGAGGCGCCGGGCGCCAGCCCCGACGACGCCGCGGCCACCGCGCGCGCCGCCGGCGGGGTGCCGGACGAGCGGCTGGTCGGGGACGTGGCGGGTGCCGCCGCCTACCTGAAGGGGCTGACGAACGCCAACGGCAAGGTCGGCGTGATCGGCTACTGCTCGGGCGGGCGGCAGTCGTTCCTCGCCGCGGTCAGCCTGCCGCTCGACGCCGCGGTGGACTGCTACGGCGCGTTCATCGTGGGCAATCCGCCGGAGGGAATGCCGCTGAAGGTCGGCCCGATCGTGGACAAGACACCCGACCTGTCGTGCCCGCTGCTTGGGCTGTTCGGCAAGGACGACCAGTACCCGTCGCCTGAGCACGTCGCCGAGCTGGAGAAGGCGCTGCAGGAGGCCGGGAAGACCTACGAGTTCCACAGCTACGAGGGCGCCGGGCACGCGTTCTTCTCGGTGAACCGGCCGGCCTACCGGCCCGAGGCGGCGATGGACGGCTGGGCGAAAATCTGGGACTTCTACGGCACGTACCTCGCGTAGGGCTGCGCCGGCGGCAGCCGGGAGGTTTAACTTAACGCGATCGCGTCAATGCGAAGCGTTATGATACACGACATCGCTGCGACGAGCGCGGAACGGCGAGCGTCCGGGCAGGGTGCCCGCAAGCGGGTTCCAAGACGCGCGCTGGGCTCCTGGAACGAGGCGGATCGCGGGCACGACGCGGTGCAGACGATCCTGGCCCAGAACGAGCTGCGCGTTCCCGAACTGATCCCGTTGCGGCACCAGCGCATGGCCAGTTCGCCGTGGAACTTCTACCGCGGTGCCGCGGCGGTCATGGCGGCCGACCTTGGCGGCCAGCCCGATAGCGGGCTGGCCGTCCAGCTGTGCGGCGACGCCCACGTGCTGAACTTCGGGCTGTGGGCCACGCCGGAGCGCAACCTGGCGTTCGACCTGCGCGACTTCGACGAAACCCTGCCCGGTCCGTTCGAGTGGGATGTCAAGCGCTTCGCCGCGAGCCTCATCGTGGCGGGCAGGGAGAACCAGATCGAGCCGGCCTGGACGGAGGCCGCGGTCACCGGCGGCGTGGAGGCCTACTGCCTGCGGATGCGCCAGTACGCGACGATGCCCGAACTCGACATCTGGTACGACGTGATGCATGTCGAGGACCTGATCGGCTACTTCGAGCCCGCCGACCGCGGGCGGGTATCGATCCACATTGAGAAGCGGCGCGAGCGGCGGACGAGCCGGGGAGCGTTCGCGAAGCTGGCGACGATGGCGCACGGGCGGCCGAGGATCACCGAGGATCCGCCGCTCCGCGTCACGATGAGCGAGGAGGAGCAGGCCTACCTCGCCGACAACCTGCTGGCCGAATACCGGCTGACTTTGCAGGACGACAGGCGGGCCCTGTTCGACCGGTTCACCCCGGTCGACATGGTCCGGCAAGTGGTGGGCGTGGGCAGCGTGGGGATGCGGGTGTACCTGGTGCTGCTGGAGGGCCGGACCGGTGCCGATCCGCTGTTCTTGCAGGTAAAACAGGCCGGGCCGTCGGTGTATGAGGCCCACACCCGGCCGAGCGCTCAGGACAGCCACGGAGCCCGGGTGATCAGCGGCAAGCGGCTGGTGCAAAGCGCCACCGACATCTTCGTCGGCTGGGGCACCCTGCACGAGACGGACTATTACGTCCGGCAGTTCCGGGACATGAAGATCATCCCGAAGACCGACCTGATCGCCCCCCGCCTCCTCGAGTTCGCCACCGCATGCGGCAAGACACTAGCCCGCGCGCACGCCCGCAGCGGTGACCCCGTGGCCATCGATGCCTATATCGGGAAGGGCGCCAAGTTCGCCGGGGAGATCGGCGCGTTCGCCGTCAGGTACGCCGACCAGAACGACAGGGACCACGCCCAGTTCGTCCGCGCCATCGCGGCGGGCGACGTCGAGAGCCTGCCGGGCTAGCGCCCCTGAAATGTCGGTGGGGCGTGCCACTATGTCGACATGAAGTTCACGGTGGAGCGGGACGCGCTGGCCGAGGCCGTGGCCTGGGTGGCGCGCGCGCTGCCCGCCCGGCCGGTGATCGCCGTGCTCGGCGGCCTGCTGGTGCGCGCCGATGCCGACGGGCTGACGCTGTCCTGCTTCGACTACGAGGTGTCGGCGCGGATGCGGGTGCCCGCCGAGGTGGCCGAGCCGGGGACGGTGCTGGTGCCGGGCAGGCTCCTGGTGGAGATCACCAGGAGCCTGCCCGGACTGCCCGTGTCGTTCGCCGACGATCCGGACGGCGTGAGCATGATCTGCGGCGAGGCCGCGTTCACCCTGGCCACCCTCCCCTCGGGCGAGTACCCCGACCTCCCCGACCTTCCGCAGCTGGCAGGGACCGCGGACGGCGGCGAGCTCGCCACCGCGATCAGCCAGGTCACCCCGGCGGCGAGCCGGGACGACACGCTGCCGATGCTGACCGCGGTGAACCTGGAACTGGCCGGCGAGACGATGACGCTCGCCGCGACGGACCGCTACCGGCTGGCCGTGCGCGACCTCACCTGGGCGCCGGCCCCCGAGGGCCATGACGGCGAGAGAATAGCCGTGCTCGTTCCGGCCAAGACGATGGCCGACGCGGGACGCATGATGACCGCGGGCGAGCCGGTGCGGGTCATGCTGCGGGCCGGCGGCCGCGACGGCGACGGCGCCGACGCCATGGTCGGCTTCGAGACCGGCGACCGGCGGCTCACCACCAGGCTGCTGGCCGGGGAGTTCATCAGGTACCGCTCCCGGTTCCCCGAAGAGTTCGGCTCGACCGCGGACCTGCCGGCCGAGGCGTTCACCGAGGCGGTGCGCCGGGTGTCGCTCGTCGCCGAGCGCGGCACGCCGGTCCAGCTGTCGTTCGGGCCCGGACGGGTCACGGTGGGCGCGGCCACCCAGGGGCAGGCACGGGCCAGGGAGACGGTGCCGGCCGAGTTCACCGGCGGCGAGCCGGTGATCGCGTTCAGCCCGGCCTACCTGCTCGACGGCGTGATCGCGGCCACGGCCGGCGGTGCGGACGGGGCGCGGGTCAGGCTGCGGTTCACCAGCGCGAGCAAGCCAGCGGTGATCGCGCCTGCGCCGCACGGGGACGGCGGCGCAGGAAGCTTCCGGTACCTGGTCGTGCCGCAGCGCGTGCAGCAGTTAGCCGGGTAGTCGCTAGCCCGGGTAGTGCGGCCCGGGCGGCCCCATCTGCTGGTAGTAGAACCCGTGCCTGGCGAACAGCAGGGCGGTCAGCAGCCAGAGCAGCATGGCCAGGATCAGCAGCGCCAGCGCGGCGAACCGGCCCGCCCGGTCCGACGGCGTGGTGTACCGGCGCTCACCGTCCAGCGGCGGGAAGCCGCCCGCCGGCCAGGACAGGGGCCGCAGCCGCGGCAGGTCGGCCATGATCCGGGTGAGCTGGCCGTACGTCTTGGCGGAGAACACCGCGCCGAGGCGGTGGTGCAGCTCGTCAAGGGTCAGCCGGCCGGCTACGTAGTGCTCGCCCAGGTCCGCCGCCGCGGCGTCTCGCTCCGCGTCCCCGATGCGCAGCATGTGTGGTGCCGCGGCCCGGAACGAATCACGACCACGGCCGCTGAACTGCTCGCCGCCGCGGCCGGGGTACGGAGCGTAGTAACGCATCGCCATCGCGCTTCCCGTGCTTGATCCGAAAGTTCGGTCCCTTCCACGATAAGTCTCGGTCGGCGGCGGAGGGAACCCGGTCCGCGGGACAGGACCAAAGGCGGACCAGCCGGCCGGGGGCAAGCCCAGGTAAGCGCGCCGCCAGCAACGGCCGCGACACCAGCGCCGCTACCAGCGGCGGCGGCCCCGGGGCACGCGCGCGTGAATGCGCCGCCGCCTGAAGATCAGCCGGCGCAGCAGCGCGAGCGCGGCGAGGATCAGCACGATCCCGAACGGCCGCCCGGGCCCGGCGCCGAACACGCCCAGCATCCCGACCGCGAACAGCGCGGCCATCGCGAGCAGTGTGGTGAAGATCGCACCCGCGGTCCGCGCCGGCCCGCACCCGGACGTCCGGTACCCGGCACCAGGCCCGAATCCCTGACTGCCGCCAGCCCCCTGACCCCAGTCGGCTCCCGGTCCGGACCCCGCGGACTGGCCAGGCCCGAACGCCCCGCGCGGCCCGAATGCCCCGCCGGGACCGAACGGCCCGCCGGGACCGAACGGCCCGCTAGGCCCGAACGGCACGCTGCCGGGGGTCGCGCCGGCCTGGCCGGTGGCGTCCGTCCACCCGGGCCGCGCCGACGGCAGGTCGGTCATCAGCGCGCTGAGGTCCCCGCGCGTCTTGGCGGCGAAGGCCTTGTCGATCCGCTCGTTCAGCTCATCGAGCGTGAGCCGCCCCGCGGCGTAGTGCTCGCGCAGTTCAGCCGCGGCAGCTTCGCGCTCGGCGTCGCTAACCCGCATCTCGTATCCCGAAGCCATCGCGCCCTCCGCGCCAGAAGCGATCGTCGATAGCCACGATATATCGCGTATGGTTCGCGATCAAGCAATCGAGCAACGCGGTAATCCAGAAAACTGGACAGCACAATGACGCTCCGACGTCGCGGCGACCGCCAGCACCGAGTGAGT
>Ga0187812_1000785_pt1 | contig 11018 bp, 8 predicted proteins | sample NC_S_2_FD_130582 | JGI IMG/M metagenome (GOLD analysis project Ga0187812, IMG submission 130582) | Wetland sediment microbial communities from Neuse River Estuary, North Carolina, USA - ASW-S_2 | ecosystem: Environmental > Aquatic > Freshwater > Wetlands > Sediment | place: USA: North Carolina... | reverse complement strand
CGCGCATGGCGAGGCTCGAATTCCTCCACGCTCGCGGCAGACTGGGAGACCTTGGCCGCCACGCTTCGGCACAGGCCGCTGCGCCAGGCGGTGAGCGCCTTCGCCAGCGGAGACATCTCCGCCGAAGCAGGCCTCCGGTGGGGCTGGCTAGCCCAAGCCGCCGCTATCGTCCTGTGGGACGAGGACGGCTGGCACTCGATTGCCGCCCGGCAGACTCAGCTCGCCCGTGACGTCGGCGCACTTGATCAGCTGCCGATCGACTTGGCCTCTGAGGCCGTGACTGTCACACGGAGTGGCGACTTCCGCGTGGCGAGATCCCTGATCGCTGAGGCTGATGTGGTCTCGGAAGCAACTGGAATCCGCTACCCGCCGTTCGCCGCCCTGGTGCTCGCTGGTCTGTCGGGCAAGGACGCTGAGGCCGTTTCCGCTGATCGAGTCCACCATCGCTGAAACCACAACCGCGGGCCAGGGACATGCGATGAGCTACGCACGCCAACTCACTTCCCCCAATCGTCCAGGTCAGCGGCTATGACAGCGTTATCGGCACCCACACGACGTTGCGCACACCCTGCCGCCGCTGACTGCGTTGCCGGGATGGCTGACCGACTCCACTGGCCTGGCCAGCGAACCGCTAGGCGAGCCCGGGCGCGTCAGGCGGACACCGCGTCCTCGCGCCTGATCTTCGTGATTATGCGGATGACCTCACCGGCCGCGCCGGAGCAGTAGCGATGATCTCCGCAAAGCGCCCCTTTAGCCAAGGCCGGTCGGCGCACCTTCACCTGCGACTGCTCGCAGGTCAGGGCCCGGCGGAGGCCGGACATCCTCGGCTCGGCCATCGGCAGCACGGGTGGGTTCCGATCACTGTCAACGGACTCGAGTGGAGCTGTTCGCCCGATGTCTGTTTAACCTATCGTTATCCGAGTGTCAATTGTGGCAAAGCGAGGCACTCTCACGGTCTGCGCCCGCCTCACGCATTCGAAGAGGTGAGTTGCAATGAATTGAGCCTTGGTTGCCCTTCAGCAACCAGCAGTCTATGATCGTCCTGCAATCGATCGGTTTTAACTGGCCCAAAAGTAGCAGCCCTCCAGGGGGGAGCAGTAATGCATGGTGTGCTGATAGCCCTTGCCGCGCTCTTAGCAGGCGTAATCGTGGAGATCACTGCGCGTGCGACTCACCGGAAGAATCGGAATCCGGCGCCAGTTGACGCAGCTGCTAGATCACTGAGCCCCGTGGCACCTGGCGTCACGGGGCCAGGGAAAGCGGCGCCGGCCGGCCCTGTGGCGAGAACTTGCCCGCGGAGGTCGGGAGCGCGTACGGGTAACTGCAGAAACGAACAGGGACGAGAAAGTACTCCGCCGCGACCGCGAGCGGCCGGCGGGCGAACGAGTAAGCCCTGCGCACTTGAGTGCATCATCACGCTAAATCGTTCGTTAATGACGACTCAAGCTGGTGCTGGCACGGTGTTGTTAGGAAACAACACCGCGCCAATCCTGAGAAGGGGAAGCGAGCCTACCGATCCAGAGACTGCGCCTGCCGACTGTATACCGAGCACGTGATCAGCGGAACGCCCTGGTCCTCTGCACGGGTAAGGGCAAGTGGCCGACTAGGTCTGTTGAGTGAAGAACGGGAAGTCGCCCCGATCGGTAACTGGAGGCGATCATGAACTTTGACGTCTTGTCGTCGTGGTCAGGTGACCTGACCAGCCGGAACATGGTCACGCAGGGACAATATGACGCGTCGGCGCAGCTCCAGACGCTGTGTGACCGCCCAGTGTCGCTGATGATGGCGTCCGCGTCCGCGGAGCCCGGCAAGTCGGTGAAGGGCCTGGATCCGGGATACAGCGCCATTATCGAACTAAATGCTGAGAATCTCCGGAATGTCCCGAGCTTCTGTGAACAAGGTCAGGTCAGCCGCGCGGTAACCATGACGGGCGCGAGCAGTGATCCGCTGGTCGGGCCGGTCCCGGGCTTGAGCGACGGCGAGGGGCAGTCAGTTCAGTTCGCCAGCGGCAACAACACGATGGTGCGCGCCTGGGAGAACCCCAGCGGCCAGCGCGTCGTCACCGACGTGTACCGACCCGGCTGCGGCGCCAGTGCACTCAACAGCCCGGGCATAGCCGCGGCCAGCGAGCTTCAGCGGAGGTAGTTCTCATGACATCCTCGCCGTCTACCATGCAGCTGAGCTGCGCCGACCTGCGTAGCCAATCCGGCACCCATTCCACCGCAGGGGAGCAACTGTCATGACGGGGGAAGAAGCGCACGCCGTCCTCGGCGAGCTGACGAGCCTGGCGGCAGAGCAAGGCTGGACTCAGGTGGCTGGTTACGTCGCCCAGCTGAACGCCGCGGATCGCCAGGTACTGATCGCCTGCGCGCCCAGCGTGCGCCCGGAGCCGCTAGCCGCCTGGCTGCAGAGCCGGGACACCGCCAGCACCGTCCGCATCGCGAAACTGGACGTGCTGGCCCGTGACCCCGGCTCGGCGCTGGCGGCCGACCGGGTGGTGATCGCGCTGCGCTGCGGCGATCTGCTGATGCCGGCCACCATCGCCGGTGCCGCCGCGGGAGCCGTAACACCGGGAGTCGCGGAAGAAGCGGGGCTCAATGGCTGACGAGAATTCTCCGCTGGCTCGGTTGAGTGAGTGTGAGCGGCGGGTTGCTGCCGCCACTGACGCGCCTGCTGACCTTAAGGCAGTGATCAGCAGGGCGATCGCCCGGTACCGGGAGCCAATGCGCGTCGCGGTCGTGGCACAGATTAAGCGCGGGAAATCGACCCTCGTCAACGCATTGCTGCGGGAAGACGTCGCGCCGACCGCGCAACTGGAAGCGACTTTTACCGTCGGCGAGTTTTATCACGCGCCGGAGTCTCGGGTAACGGTTCACTTCAACGATACAGCCGAGCCATTGCGCGTTTCGCCCGACGACTTTCGCGCCTATACGGTTAATGACCCCGGGCAGGCGGCGCTGCTGCGCCGGGTGCGACGCGTTGAGTACGGAATTCCGAATCCCCTGCTCCGCCGATTCCGGCTGCTTGACACCCCGGGCCTCGGCAGCATTCACCACGCCGACTCAGCCAACACGCTCATGACGCTGGGCGTGTCCGGCTTCCTCAATGCCGAGGAGGAGGCCCGGCTGGAGAAGGTGCTCGGACAGGTGGGGCGCAGCGCCTCGGACATGCACGCGGACACCCTGACGGCGATCGACACGACCGACGCCGTCGTCTACCTCTTCGACCGGGGACTCAACCAGCGGGATGCCTCGGTCGTGGCCCGCTTCCTCGGCCCGCTGCGGCCCTCGCTGAACGCGCTCAAGGTGATCGGCGTGCTCAGCCGATGCGATCAGTGGTACTGGCCATCCACCACGGGGGGCGACCCGCTTGAGCACGACCCGCTGGCCGAGGGGCGCAAGATCGTCGGGCGACGGCTGGCCGATCCCGAGATCAGCCGTATGTTCTTTCGCATTCACCCGGTGGCCGCACTCGCCAGCGCGGGCGCGCAGGCGCTGGCCGGCGATAGGCTTGGCTGGCTCGACGAACTCGCCCGGGTAGAGCCCCAGCGGCTCGCCACCGCGCTCAGCGACGCCAACTGGTTCTCACAGGCCGACCAGATCAGCGGCGTCGCGCTGCCCAGGGAAGCACGCGGCGCGCTCGTATCCCATCTCGGCGCCTGGGGAACCCTAAAGGCGGCCGTGTACCGGCGGGGCGGGACGCCGCCGAACGAGCTGCGTCAGCGGATGGACATCGACAGCGGCGTCGCGGACGTGCGGCGGACGCTGCTTGAGCACTTCGGGAATCGCTCAGCCGTGATCAAGCTGGATCAAGCGTTGCGCGACATCTCCGGGCACATCGACCGGCTGCGGATGTCAGCAGTCACCACGCGGACACCGCTGCCGCCGGTGACCCGCGACGTCGCGGGGATCGTGGAGCGGGTCAGGCTGTCCAGCTCGGAACTGCCGGAACTCGCCGTGCTCGAGGACTACTACCAGGGTCGCCTGAACCTCGACGAAGCGGACCTCGCGGAAGTCCTGCAGGTGACCGGCGAGCGTGGGCGTTCGGTGGCGGCACGGCTTGGCATGCCGGACGGCACACCGCTCGCGGCGCTGATCGCGCAGGCGGACGCGCGGGCGGGTGCCTGGGCGAACCGTGGGGAGGTGCTCGGTCTGGACGGGACGGCGGCTGCGGCGGCGGCGCAGATAGCGACCAGCTATGGCCTGCTGTCCGCGCGCGCCCGGCAGGCCCGTTGGCTGCTCGACTTCGACGATGATCTGGCAGACGGGGGTTGACGTCCCAATGGACCTGTTCGGGCTCGTGCGGATCACCTGGCTGCCCGGCGAGAAGAACGCCCACACCGCCGTGCCGCCACACAACCCATCGCCGTCAGCGCTAGAGCCGCCGGAGGCGGAACCGCGTCCGGAACCGCCAGCGCCCCAGGAACCGCCAGAGCCACCGGCTATGACGGTCCCGCCCGCCGCTCCCGAGCCGGACATGGTCCGGTCGCTGATCGGGCTCGCCGATGACCTGGCGGAACTGTCTGGCCGTGACTGGACGGGCGAGTCCGCCGCGCACACGCTACGGCTTGTCCAGTGGCGGGTGGACAAGGTGCTTGCCGAATGCGGCGTGCAGGCGCTCTCCGACGAAGGACCCGTCGTGCCGGCCCGGCATGAGGTGGTCGGCGCCGAGCCGACCGGTACCGACGGCAGGGCGGGCTGGATCGCGGCCACTGTCCGGCGCGGCTACCTGCGGGGAGACCAGCTGATCCGGCCGCAGCAGGTGGTCGCCTACGTCACAACCGAGTCCGCGGCACACGCGGAAGGGGACAACGATGCAGAATGAGGTTGACCAGGTCAGAGACGAGGTGCTCAACCTCTTCCCCTGGCTAGAGGCCGAGCTGGGCGATGACCTGGCGGAGGACGGGCATAAAGTGCTGCGCCGCGCCAGGTCCGCGCTCGCCAACAGCCGCTACCTGGTCCTGACCGTCGGTGAGTTCAAGCGGGGCAAGTCCTCCCTGCTGAACGCGCTGATCGGGCAGCGGCTCTTCCCCGAGGACACCGACGTCGCCACCGCAACGGTGTGCACGCTTTCTTGGGGCGAGACGTCGCAGGCGGTCGTGCACTTCTTCCCGGTCGACGACGGCACTCAGATCCCAGAAAAGACGATCAGCCTCGGTGAGGTGGAGCGGTACGCCACCGTTCAGGGCCAGAAAGAAACAGGCGGTCCGGAAGTGGCCCTGATCGACATGGCGGCGCCGATCCCGCAGCTGAAATCCGGCCTGACGCTGGTGGACACCCCCGGTGTCGGAAGCATGAACCCGGCGCACACCGCGGCCACGAGCGGCTTCATCGACGAGGCCGATGCGCTGCTTTTCGTGGCGTCCGCGGTCCAGCCGCTCGGGACCGTGGAGCTGACGTTCCTCGCCCGCGCCTACGAGGTATGCCCGATCGTGCTGACGGCGGTCTCAATGACCGACAAGACCCCTGACGAGCGGGCGGTGCTCGCCGAGGTCAGGACCCGGATCGCCGGCGTCACCGGGATGGCGCCCGATGACGTTGACCTCGTCGCCGTCTCAGCGCTGCGCAAGTGGAACGGGGAGAACAGCGCCGATCCCGAGCTCATCAAGGCCTCGGGGTTCCCCGAGCTCGAGCTGAAGCTGTGGACCGGGCTTGTCGCCAGTTGCGCGATCGCCCGGCTCGGGAAGGCAGTCGACGTGCTGCAGGCCACCGCGGGCGACAGCGCCGCCCCGCTGCGCACCGAGCAGGCGGCGCTGGCCGGCGGCGACCAGTTGGCCCAGATTGACGAGGAGCTCAAGGCCGCGCAGGCACGGGCCATCGAGGCGCGGGCGGAGGCACCGCGGCGATCGACGAAGCTCAGCCAAGAGCTGACCGAGCGAGCCCGCCCGATCCGGCGGCTCCTGAAGCAGTCGTTCGATGACATCATCGCCGACTTCATCGAGGACACCAATCACCGCGAGGTGCTCGCCGAGCCGGCGCCGGCGCTCAACCGGCTGGTCCGGCGGATGGTGGAGGCGCAGGGTGACGCGAACCGCGCGCTGAGTGAGGTCATCGACGACGTGGCGGCTCGCTTCTCCGCTGACCTGCCCACGGCGCTCACCGGCCTGGGCGGCGACGTGATCACCCCGGCGGGCCCAATTTCCGCGCCGACGGTTGACCTGCCCAGGCAGCGGTTCGCGAAGTTCCGCTCGACCTGGACGGGCGGCACCGCCGGCGGCGCGGCCGGCCTGCTGCTCGGCGTCGGCGCGGCGCTGGTCTTCCCGCCCGCGGCCGCGGTCATCGGCCCGTTCGTGGCCGGACCGCTGATCGGCGGCGTATTCGGCCAGATGTTCGGCATGGTCGGCGGCTATCGGCAGGCCACGCAGCAGAACCAGGAGCAGGAGGACGCGAAGCTGCGGCAGCGGCTCCGTGAGCAGGTGATCCCGAAGATCCAGGCCACTGCAACGGTCAGCCTGGAAGACATCAGCCAGCGGCTGGGCGACGAGACGCGAGCGCTGACGGCCGCGCTTGACGGCCAGCTATCAAGCGAAGCCCGTCAGCTTGAGGACGGGCGGGAACGACTTCGGCAGGTGCGGGCACGCACGGCGGCCGAAAACGTGGCCCGCAGGCGCGAGGTAGAGACACGGCTGCAGAAGTACGGCGAGATCGACCGGACGCTGGTCCGGGCCCGGCTCAAGGTCGAGGCACTCGGCACGGACGAGGAGCGCAAATGACGCAGGACGCGCCCGCAGTGGTCGTACACGGCATCGACTTCGGCACCTCTACCTCGATGATCGTGATCGGCCGCCCAGGCGTGCCGCAGCTGGTGGTCAAGGACCCGCTCGCGATGCGCGGGGAGGTCGGTATCCCGACGTCGGTCTGCGCCCGACCCGATGGCACGCTCGCCGTCGGTTTTGAGGCAGAGCGGATCAAGCTGATCCACGTCGCGGATTATCGCACCGGCTTCAAGCTCGACATCGGCAAGCCTGTGGTCTACCGCCTCGGCGGCGCCGACTACTCGCCGGCCGACCTGATGGCCGAGGTGATCAGGTTCCTGCGAGCCCGCGCGCTCGCCGTGGTGTCTGCGGAGCCAAGCGCTGTCGTGCTGACCGTGCCGGCCGCCTGGGAGGACTGGACCCGCGACCAGGCCATCGAGGCCGCCAGGACCGCCGGGTACGACCTGTCCCTGATCCGCCTGGAGACCGAGCCGGTCGCGGCGCTGGCCGGGCTCGGCCCGCTGGCGGGCACGACCGTCATCTACGACCTCGGTGGCGGCACGTTTGACTGCGCCGTCGTGGTAGAGACCGACGGCGGCCTGCAGATCTACGGCCCGCCCGGCGGGAAGCAGCGCATCGGCGGCCGGGCCTTCGACGCCCGAGTCGTCCAGCTGGTGCGGGACCGTTACCCGCAGGCTGAGAAGATTTTCGCGCCGGACGCCGTGCCGGGGGATCCCATGCGGGCTGGCGGCCCGGAGCCTGGCGCGGCCAGTGCCGTCGTCGAGTTGCTGCGACGGCGCATCCAGCTCGGCGAGAAGTGCGTCGAAGCCAAAGTCGAGCTGTCCTACATCCAGTCCACCGAGAAGCTGCTGAGCGAGCTCGACCCGCCGGAAAAGCTCACCATGAGCCGCACGGAGCTGAACGGCGCGATTAGCGACCTGGTTGAGGAGACCGTCGGGGAGTGCGAGCGGATGCTGACCGCGGTCGGCCTTTCTTTCGGCGGCGTGGACCAGATCCTCCAGATCGGCGGCTCCAGCCGGATCCCGCTGTCCAGTGAGCGGCTGCGGGCCAGGTCAGGACGGCAGGTGCGGCTGGTCGAGGAACCGGACCTGGCCGTGGCGCGGGGTGCCGCGGAGCTCGCGCTGCGGATCGCCCTGCCGCCTGTGCCGGAACCCGAGCCCGAACCTGCACCGCTACCTGCCGTAACGCTCCCCAGCGCGGTGGTGCCTGCGGAGGCGCGCCCCGCCGAGCCGCACGGACTGCGGCAGTTCAACATAATCCGGAATCCGTTCACCCAACGGAAGCCGGAGTTACGGGAGTCACGAAAGGGGGCGCGGTGAAGATCGTGATGCTCGGGCACAGCGGTGCCGGCAAGACGACGTACCTGTCGCTGATGTACGCCGAGATGCAAGACGGGATCGGCGGGTTCCAGGTCCGCGCGAGGAACGGCAGCCAGCACAGTCAGCTGCTCGCCGACGCGCGGGCAATCCGCAGCAGCCGGTACCCCCCGCTCACAAACCACCGTGCCAGCTACGACCTCGCGCTCAGCTACAACGGCTCCGAGGTGCTGCCGTTCACCTGGCGGGACCACCGCGGCGGAGCGGCCAGCGGGCGCACGTCGGATGCCGAGGATGTGGGCCAGCTTCACCAGGACCTGCTGGAGAGCGATGCCATCGTCATGTTCATCGACGGCCACGCTCTGGTGAATGACCCGGGCGCGGCAAGGAACGCGAGCAGGCTGAGCAGCCATGTGCTGCGCGCGATGCGGGACAGGCCAGAGGTATCCACCCCGCTCGTCATTGCGGTCACCAAATGCGACCTCATTGACATCAGTGACGAGAAGGTGACCGAGAAGGTCTTCGCGCCGGTTGCGGAGCTGGCGAAGGCGGTCGCGGCCACCCGGCACATCGTCGGGACCCTCATCCCCGTCGCCTGCGGGCCGTCTTCGATGAACGTGGTCGTGCCGGTGCTGTGGTCGCTCCGGTTCGGCCTGATTGGCATGCTGGTCCGGCTCAGCACGCAGGTCGAGTCGTCCGTCCAGGCGGCGAACGCGGCAGCCAGCCGGGTCACGTTCGTCGACCGCCTGGTCAGCTGGTGGCGGGATCAGCCCTCCTACGCCACCATGGCCGAGAACCACAGGCAGGTGGCGCTGCGCGCGCGCCGCCAGCTTCAGCCGCTCATCAAGCCCGCCGAGGGTCTTGAAGAGATGCTCAAGGATATCCAGTACTTCTGACCCCCTTAACTCCTGACGACAACCCCTTTTCTGGAGGCGGCGATGGCCACCCCGAAGCTGAAGCTGACGATGCTCGGCACGACCGGGTCGGGCAAGACCACGTTCCTGCTCGGCATGTACAACACCATGTCCCTGGGTGTGCAGGGCTATTTTCTCTACACCGAGGACCCGGACGAGGGCTTTGACCTCGGCGAGGCGTGGGACCGGCTCATCGAGGGGGGCGAACTGCCCCAGCCCACCGCCGAAGACCAGAGCAAGCGCTACCAGTTCGTGTTCAACCACGGCTTCGACACCCTCGTCACCGTGGAGTGGCTGGATTACCGCGGTGGTGCCATGATCGGCCGGGCCAACTCCGCCTCGGACGTGGCCCAGCTCCGCGGGCAGCTCGGCGCCTCCGACAGCATTTACCTGGTGTTCGACGGCGGGAAGCTCACGCCGTGGCTGGACGGCAAGGCGAGCATCACGAGCGTGCAGAAAGAGCTCAGGATCCGGGAGATGACGCAGCTCGTGCAGCACGCGATCCAGGACAGGAAGAGGAACAACCTGCCGCTGCCCTCGCTCGTCGTGGTGATCACCAAGGCTGACCTGCTGGCCGGCCCGGGCCGGATGGTCTGGGATGCGCTCACCACCATCATTGACAACCTGAAGACACTCGTCGAGGCTGCCTACGTGGAGGGCGTGACCACGCTGCTGTGCCCGGTCCAGGTGGGCAACTTCGGCCCGACGAGGCCGCTCAAGGTGGACGTTAGGGACATCGACCCGATGGGACTGCACCGGCCGATGATCTTCTCGCTGATGCACTACCTGTCGGAGGGGCTCGGTGCCCACCAGGCGCAGCTGACGACGCAGCGAGCCGGCCAGTCAGCCGTGGATCAGCAGATTGCCGCGCTCAACCAGGGCTTCCTCGCCTACTTCCGCGGCCGCCGGATCGCGCAGCTGCAGGATGTGTCGGCATCCTACGCCAGGGCGATCGAAGATCAGCAGCAGCAGTACCACGCCAATCAGAGCCTGATCAGCCGACTCGCCGCCGAACTGGAGGGGCACCCGATTATCCGGAACGGCAAGGTGGAGCTATGACATCCGGCGATTACCCGGGCGAGGCCGGGGCCTGGGCGCTTGTCATCTACGGCAGGACCCATCACGTGGACGAGTGGTGGCGTGCCCTCCCGGCGGGTGTCACCCGCGACGGGCGTGCCGCCGGGGTCATCAAGGGGGCCATCGCCGACGGCCGAGTTCCCGCGCCCCGTTTCGTCCTCGCCCGGCTGGCTGTCGGCACGCTGGTCGGCGTTGTGTGCTCGGCCTCACGGTTCGGCACGGAGATGGCAGCCGACTCCTTCGGTCGGCCCCTCTACTGTTTCGTCGGCTGGTACTCCGGTGATCCGCGGGTCGCCGTCCCCGGCTTCGCCGAACTGACCGGCGGCTGGGAGCGGCTGGTCCTGGCGGCGTACGACCGGGTGATGCGGCCAGTGTGGCTGGCGTCTGCCGATGAGGCGCGGGTCCCCGCGGTGCTGGAACCGGAGGAGGCTCCGTGGGCAGTGCCCAGCGGGAAGCGGCTCGAGGAGCTGCCAGCGTTCCTGTCCGATGTCAGTGCGCCCGGCGACACCGTCCGGGTCTACCCGTCCGCCAGCGCCGCCCTGGTCTGGCAGGCGGTCGCGGACTATGGCGTGCGGGCTGCCGTAGTCACCGGCTGGGAGACCTACCGGTCCGCGATCCGCCCGTACCTGACGCATGTATGCGCGGACGACTTCAGGGGTCCGTCTCCGATGGTCCTGGAGGCACCGCCTCGCGGGGACCGCGCGGCGCACGGACCCAGCCCCAGGGAGCAGACCCGGCCCAGATACCAGCCCGCATCCGCTGGGACGAGCCGGGCGACGGCAGAGGCAGAGCACGGCGACCCCTCCGTGAGGTCCAAGACCGAGACCACGTCTGCGTACGGACGAGCAGACCGCGGTGAAGGCTGGCGAGGCGATGAGAGACGAGGCGGTGAGTGGGAGGCCGCCGGCTCGGGCGGCGGCCTGCTCGGCGGGCTGAAGCGCGCCGCGCAGGGCGTCGTCTCCGGGATGCTGTCTGGCGGTGACGCCGACCTTCCTG
>Ga0187812_1000782_pt1 | contig 11043 bp, 9 predicted proteins | sample NC_S_2_FD_130582 | JGI IMG/M metagenome (GOLD analysis project Ga0187812, IMG submission 130582) | Wetland sediment microbial communities from Neuse River Estuary, North Carolina, USA - ASW-S_2 | ecosystem: Environmental > Aquatic > Freshwater > Wetlands > Sediment | place: USA: North Carolina... | reverse complement strand
GAGCTGCGGCCCCTGCAGCCCCGCATCCTGCAGGTGGCGGATCAGCGCCGCGACGGCGGCACCCGGCAGATCGCGTCCGGCGTGCCGCAGCACGACGTCCAGCTCGATCCGCCGCCCGGCGGGCGCTGTCCGCAGATGGGGTATCGGTTGCACCGGCAGATGGCCGGGGAGCGTCGTCAGGGACACGTCCGCCACATCCTTTCTCTTTGGGGGACCAGAGTCCCCGTCGCAGCCTATGACGCGGTCACGGGAGCTTGCCAGCGCGCGATGGCCGAAGGACTGTCCAGCCTAGATGCGATGTGGTGTAAAGAGGAGGTCGGCCGCATAGAGAGAATGAATGTGACGAGCGAAGGAGGTGAGAGGACGGGCCGTCGGCGCGGCCGCCGCGGACGGGTCTGCGGGCGGATCGAATGCGCATCCCGTCCCTTCGCGCAGGTTCTTCGATCGCCATGGATGAAGGGGGTCTCGGGTTGAGCGAGGAGAGCACCGGCGTCAGCGAAGCCGAAATTGCGGTCCATTGGGGAGAGGAGTCCTACTTCCATCCGCCGACGACGTTCGTCGCGCAGGCCAACCTCACCGATCCCACCGTACGGGAGCGCTTCAGCCTCGAGAACTTCCCGGAGTACTTCAAGGAGTTTGCGGACCTTCTGACGTGGGACAAGTACTGGGAGCAGACCCTGGACACCTCCCACGCCCCCTTCTACCGCTGGTTCGTCGGCGGCAAGCTCAACGCGAGCTACAACTGCATCGACCGCCACCTCGCCACCCACAGCAACAAGACGGCCATCCACTTCGTACCCGAGCCCGAGAACGAGCGCATCGAGCACGTGACCTACCGCGAGCTGTGGGTGCGCGTCAACGAGTTCGCGGCGCTGCTGCGCGACTACGCGGGCGTGAAGCGCGGCGACCGCGTGACGATCCACATGCCGATGACGCCGGAGCTGCCGGTCACGATGCTCGCCTGCGCGCGCCTCGGGGCCATCCATTCGGTGGTGTTCGCCGGCTTCAGCGGCAAGGCGTGCGCCGAGCGCATCGTCGACTCCGAGAGCGACGTGCTGGTCACGATGGACTCCTACTACCGCAACGGCGCGCTCCTCGACCACAAGGAGAAGGCGGACATCGCGTTCCAGGAGGCCCAGGCCATGGGCCACACCCTGCAGAAGGTGCTGGTCTGGCAGCGCTACCCCGGCCGGTACTCCTCGCCGACGCCGCTCGTGGAAGGCCGCGACGCCGTCGTTCAGGAGGTCCTCGGCGGCTACCGCGGTCAGCGGGTCGAGCCCGAGTCGATGAACGCAGAGGATCCGCTCTTCCTCATGTACACCAGCGGCTCCACCGGCCGGCCGAAGGGCGCGCAGCACGGCACCGGCGGCTACCTCTCCTACGCGACCTGGACGTCGAAGATGATCCAGGACATCCACCCCGAGGACGTCTACTGGTGCATGGCCGACATCGGCTGGATCACCGGGCACTCCTACATCGTCTACGGCCCCCTAGCCCTGGCCGCCTCCAGCGTGATCTACGAGGGCACGCCGACCTACCCGGACGCCGGACGTCCCTGGCGCGTCGCCGAGGAGCTCGGCGTGAACATCTTCCACACCTCGCCGACCTCGATCCGCGCCTTGCGCAAGGCCGGCGGCGGCGACCCCGAGAAGTACGACTTCCACTTCAAGCACATGACGACGGTGGGCGAGCCGATCGAGCCGGACGTCTGGAAGTGGTACTACGAGAAGGTGGGCAAGGGCAGCGTCGCGATCGTCGACACCTGGTGGCAGACCGAGACCGGCGGGTTCCTCTGCACCACCGTCCCGGCGATCGATGCGATGAAGCCCGGCAGCGCCGGGCCGGCCCTGCCGGGCATCCACCCGATCATCTTCGACGAGGAGGGCCGTGAGATTCCGCCCGGCTCGAACAAGGCGGGCAACATCTGCATCCAGCACCCGTGGCCGGGCATCTTCCAGACCATCTGGAAGGATCCGGACCGCTTCGTGCGCACCTACTTCGCCAAGTACAACAAGGACCCCCAGAGCACGGACTGGCGGGACTGGCCCTACATGGCGGGCGATGGCGCGATGCAGGCCCCGGACGGCTACTACCGCATCCTGGGCCGCATCGACGACGTGATCAACGTCGCGGGACACCGGCTCGGCACCAAGGAGCTCGAGTCCGCAGCGCTGACGGTGCCCGAGGTGGCGGAGGCCGCCGTGGTCGCGGCGAAGGACCAGATCAAGGGCGTCATGCCGGAGATCTACGTCTCGCTGCAGCCGGGCGTCGAGCCGACCGAGGAGCTGCGGCGACGGGTCTCGGACGCGATCGCCCAGGAGATCGGCCCGATCGCGAAGCCGCGCGGCGTCTACATCGTGCCGGACCTGCCGAAGACCCGCAGCGGCAAGATCATGCGCCGCATCCTCGCGGCGATCTCGAACAACAGCGGCGACGTCGGCGACGTGACGACGCTGTCGAACCCGGAGACGGTCGACATCATCCGCACGATGCACAGCTGACGGCGGCGAGGGCGGTCCCGGCGCGGGCCGGGACCGCCCTCGCTATGCGCTGGACGCCGTTTGGCGGTACACTTGGGGTCGTCCGACGCAACCCAAGTCCCTTGGGCAGCGTCCTCTTGGATGACGCGAGACGGCCTGCGGAGGTGCAAACGTGCGGGAACGATGGATCGGCGCCTTGGCGGCCATGGTGCTCCTGGCCGGGTGCGGCGCCTCCCAAGGCCAAACGGGCCACAAGACGGCCCCTGCGCAGAAGAAGACCCAGGCGAAGACCCAGAAGGCCTCCACCCTCTACTCCGCGGTGGCGGTCACGATCGACAACCAGCCGGCCGCCTGGCCGCAATCCGGGCTCGCCGAGGCGGACCTCGTCTTCGAGTTCCCGGCGGAGGGCGGCATCACGCGCTACCTCGCCGTGTTCTGGCACAAGAGCGCGCCGAAGATCGGCCCCGTCCGCTCGACGCGCATCTACTTCGACAACGTGGTCGCGGCCTACGGCTGGCCCTTGGCGCATGCCGGCGGCAACGTCGACGCCCTCAAGGCGATCGGCACCCTCGGCATCAAGAACCTCGACCAGATCTACGGTTCGGCCCCCTGGTTCTGGCGCTCGACGGACCGCCAGATGCCCCACAACCTCTACACCTCGACAGACCTTCTGGAGCAGGGCATCCAGAAGGACGGCTACACCCCCGCCGGCATCCCCGCCTTCCCGCAGGGCGAGCTCACGGGCCAGAAGACGCCGAGCACGCTGATCGTCTATTCGAACTTTCCCGGCGTCTGGGTCTACGAGGTGGGCTGGGTCTACCAGGGCGGGCTCTACCAGCGCCAGATCGACGGCAAGGACGTCGTGACCCAGGCCGGCCAGAATGTTCAGGCCGCGAACGTCGTGATCATCGCGGCGCCCGAGTTCCCGGACCACGACCCCTCCACGCCGGGCGCCATCAATTTCAACCTCCAGGGCGGCGGCCAGGGCTACATCCTCTCCGGCGGCGTGCGCCAGGATATCACCTGGTCCTTCGGCCAGGGCGGCTTCCGCTTCACGCTGCCGGACGGCAAGCCGGCTCCCTTCGCGCAGGGCCAGACCTGGGTTGAGGTCATCCCGACCGGCACCCAGGTGACGTTCGGCGCCGCGGGCTAGGCATGATCCGGGTGGGCACCTGCGCCTTTTCGGACCACGAGGGGTTCTACCCGCAGGGCCTGCCCGCGGGCGAGCGGCTGCGCTTCTACGCGCAGCGCTTCGACCTCGTGGAGGTGGACTCCACCTTCTACGGCCTGCCGCGCCCGGCGACGCTCGAGCGCTGGCTCCAGGCGACGCCCGACGGCTTCACCATGGACATCAAGGCCGAGCGCCGCATGACGGGCCACGTGCGCGGCATCGCCCTCGGGGAGCAGCTCGGCGCCTGCCGGGAGTTCGCGGCCCTCTTCCGGGAGTTCCGGCAGAGCGGGCGCATGGGCCCCGTGCTCCTGCAGTTCCCGCCCTGGCTCGCGCGCTCCCCGGAGGCCGAGGACAGCGTGCGGGCCCTGCGCGCGGCGCTCGAAGACTTCCCGGTCTCCGTCGAGATGCGCAACCGCAGCTGGTACGGCGGCGGCGGCGAGGCCTTCTTCGCCCTGTTGCGCGAGGTCGGCGCGGCGCACGTCGTGGCGGACGAGCCGCAGGTGGGGCAGGGCTCGGTGCCGCTCGTCCCGGCCGTCACGGCGGAGACGGCGATCCTGCGCCTGCACGGCCGCAACGCCGAAACCTGGTACGTGCGCGGTGGCTCGTCGCAGGACCGCTTCTACTACCTCTACAGCCCAGAGGAGCTTGCGGCCCTGCGGCGTACGGCGCAGGAACTCGCCCGGTCGGCGGGGGAGGTGCACGTCCTCTTCAACAACAACCACGGCGACTTCGCGATCCGCGGCGCCCTCTCCATGCAGCAGATGCTGGGGCTGGGCCTGCGCCCCCCGGCGGACCCCGGCCTCTTCGACGGCGACTGACTTGTCGGCTCCACGAGGAGCCTGGGCCGCGGCCGCGAACTGTGGTCGGAAAAGGGGGGGAGACCGTGGACCCGCCGAATCTCCGCGAACTGCGGCTGGCCGCGCGGACGACGGTGCTGCGGGCCAGCGCGACCCTGCTGGGCCTCCTCCTCGTGCTCTCCGCCCTCGGCGCTCTCGCCTTCCGCGTGGACCTCGGCCGGGCGCTCTACATGAGCGTCGTCACCATGACCACCCTGGGCGACGGGTCCATCGTGGCCCGCACCGGCCTCGAGGAGGCCTGGGTGGCCGTCACGGTGCTGTCCGGTATCGTGATCGGCGTCGCCGCGATCGCGAGCGTCACGGGCTTCGGCTGGACCGCGTACTTCCGCACCGTGGGCAGGGAAAGGATGCTGAAGCGCTTGCATGAGCACGTGATCGTCGCCGGCGGCGGCCGCGTCGGCCTCAGGGCCGCCCGCGAGCTCCTCGCGGCGCGGCGGAGGGTCCTCGTGATCGAGCGCGACCCAACCCTCGTCGAGGCGCTCGGCGCCGAGGGCATCGAGTGCCTGCACGGCGACGCGACGGAGCGCGCCGTCCTGGAACGCGCCGGGCTCGAGCGCGCGGCCGGCCTCATCGCCGCCCTGTCGGACGATGCCGCGAACCTCTACGTCGTGAGCCTCGCCCGCGACCTCAGGCCCCGCCTGCCCATCGCGGCCAGGGCGGCCGAACTGCGCGCCGCGGAGCTTTTGCAGCGGGCCGGCGCCACGCGCGTCGTCCTGCCCGAGATCTCGGCCGGACGCAACCTCGCAGCCTTTCTGACGCGGCCCACGATGGTGGAGCTCCTGGAGGACGGCTCGGTCGAGGAGATCCGCATCACCGCGGAGTCCCCGCTCTGCGGGCGGCGGATCGCGGACGTGTCGGCCAGCGGCTTCAGCGGCACGGTGGCGGCGGTGAAGCGCGGCGGGAAGTTCCTGCCGGGCATCAGCGGCGACACGGAGATCGTGGCGGAGGACATCCTGCTGCTGGTCGGGGATCCCGAGCGCCTCGTGCAGGAGATGCCGCTCCTGATCGGCTGAGGACCGCCGGGCTCCCGGGACTCCCGGTCTCGCTGCGTTGGATGGGGGAGCGGATGGCGTGGCCAAGGCCCGCGGTATCCTGGCGCTCGTTCTGGCCACGGCGATCTGGGGCGGCGTGTACGTGGTGAGCCGGGTCGTCCTAGAGGTCATCCCGCCGGTGCCGCTCGTGGACCTGCGCCTGCTGCTGACCCTTCTGGCCCTGCTGCCCTTCTACCGGCGGGAGGGCGGTCGGCCAAGCCTCGCGGACTACGGCCTGGCCCTCCTCAGCGGCACGCTGGGCTTCGCCCTCTCGCTGGTCGCCCAGTTCTACGGCACCTACTGGTCCTCGGCGCACATCGGCTCCCTCGTGACCGCGTCGTCGCCGGCGTTCATCGCGCTCCTCGCGCTGCCGGTCCTGGGCGAGCGCCTGCGGGCGGGGCAGGTGGTGGCGATGCTGCTGGCGCTCTTGGGCGCGCTCGTCGTCATGGCGCCCCTGGGCGGCGGCGGCGCCTCGCCGAGGGGCGTCCTGATGCTCGTCCTCGCGGCCGTCACCTGGGCCGTCTACACGGTCGTCAACCGCAAGCTCGCCCGGCGCCGCAGCCTTTGGTTCGTGAGCTTCACGACGACGCTCTTCGCCTTCCTCGCGCTCCTCGCGCCCAGCCTGTCGGCCGTGCACCTGCCGTGGAGCCAGTTCGGCGCCTGGCTCTACCTCGGCATCGCCTACATCGGTTTCATCTCGACCGCTGTCGCCATGTACCTCTGGAACTACGGCTTCACGCAGATGCCGGCGGCGACGGCGGGTCTCTTCCTCTTCGTCCAGCCGATCGTCGGGACGGTGCTCGGCGTCGGGCTCCTCGGCGAGCGCCTCACGCCCTGGCTCGCGCCGGGGGCGCTCCTGATCGCCGGCGGGGTATGGCTAGCCCTGCGCGGCGTGCCCCAGGAGGTCCCGGGGGCCGCGCAGGGCGAGGCGTGAGCGGGATCAGCCCTGGCGCTGCTCGCGGCGCAGGCTGAGGAAGAGCGAGAGGCCGACGATCGCGAACAGCAGGAGCCCGAGCCAGGGCGTGTGGGTGACGCGGGCGAGCAGCCAGACGAGCGCGAGTCCGACGATCGGGCCGAGGAACTGGAAGGCGTCTTCGTAGATGAGGTCCAGGAGGACCTCCCACACCTTGCGCATGGCTACCTCCTACGCGGCCTGGTGCGCGGCTCGCGGCGCCAGCCAGCGGCGCAGCGAAAGGCTGAGGAGCGCGAAGAGCACGATGAGGCCGATGATCGAGAGGTCCGAGCCGAGCCAGTGCACGCCCATGCCCTCGCCGGCCCAGAACGTGCCGAAGGCCGAGAGCATGGTGCCGACGATCCACTTGAGGGCGTTCTCCGGCACGCGGCTGAGCGGCGTGCGCAGCGCGATCCCGGCCACCGCGACGACCACGAAGGCGATCGCGGCGCCCAGGATGGCCGACGGCAGGAGACCCGCGTTGGCGCCCAGGGTGAGCACGATGAAGATGACCTCGATGCCTTCGAGCAGCACGCCGTTGAAGGCGGTCGCGAAGGCGAGGGAATCCGCGTTCTGCCCGCCCTTGGCCTGGAGCTCCCGCACCTCGCGCTCGTAGATGAGCGCCTCGTCGTGCATCGCCTTGCGGCCGCTCGAGCGCAGCACGGCCTTGCGCAGCCACTTGAGGCCGAAGAGCAGCAGGATGAGACCGACGAGCGCGCGGAAGATGCCGATCGGGAATAGGGCGAGGATGGCGTAGCCGAACGCCGCGACGAGCGCGGCGAGAGCCACCAGCGCGACGACGGTGCCCCAGATGGCGGGGCGCCAGCCGCCGACGGAGCGGGCCGCGAGGAAGATCGTCAGGGCCTCGACGAACTCGACGCCCGAGGCGGCGAACACGGCCAGAACCACGACAACGTTCACGAATCAGGCCTCCTGGTGCGGTGCTGTCGCCATGTGGAGTTCGCAGCCGGCCATGGGCGTTCCTCCCGCCGACCGCGCGCGCGGATTACGGTCCGGTGAAGATTGCGCTTCGCTCCTTTGCGATGCGGATGAAGTCCAGGGCGGCGGGACCCGGGTGGCCGTCCCGCGCCATGATCAGGCTGGTCTGGCGGCTGAGGGCCGGGAGGCCCTGCGGCGAGAGGCGCCTGAGGCGACCCGCCGCGATGTCGGCCCCGGCCGTCGAGAGGGGAACGAACGCGAGGCCAAGCCCGCGCAGGAGCACCTCGCGCACGGCCTCGTGGCCATCGAACTCGAGGGCGATGCGCGGCCGGATGCCGTGCTGCTCCAGCACGGCGTCGACGAGCGCTCGGATGTGCGTACCCGCCTCGTAGGCGATGAACGGCAGGTCCTGCAGGTCCGCGACCACCTGCGGCGGCGGGTAGGCCGCGAGGAAGCCGGGGCTCGCGACGAGCGCCACCGCGTCGTCGAAGAGCGGCAGGCAGGCCAGGCGCGGGTGCGTCACGGGGGTCGTTGTGAGCGCGAGGTCCGCCTCGCGCTGCAGCACCTCGGCGACGGCCGACCGCGTCGGCACCGTGTGCACGTGGACGTGGACGGCCGGGTGCAGGGCGAGGAACGCCGCGAGGAGGTCCGGCAGGGTGTAGACGGCGACCGTGTCGACGCAGCTCAGCACGAGCGAGCCGGCCTCGGGCCGGGCGAGTTCCGCGACCTGCTGGCGCAGGTCCTGCTTGAGCGCCGCGAGGCGCTGCGCGAAGGCGTACGCGACCTCGCCGGCCGCCGTTGGCTGGACGCTGTGGCCCCGCCTCAGGCAGAGCTCCGCGCCGAGCTCGCGCTCGAGCGCCTTCAGCTGGCGCGAGACCGCCGGCTGGGAGAGGTGCAGGTGCTCCGCGGCCGCGGTGAGACCGCCCTGTTCGACGATGCATGCGAAGGTCTCGAGCTGGCGCAGGAGCATCCGAGACACCTTCCCGATATGCATGGATGTCATGCTGCCAATGCAGCATGTTCACTTTTATTATAGAACGATATCGTTTACGCTTGGGGACCAAGGGGGGCTGCAGGTTGCCGAAGTCGCTCGCTTGGATGATCGGCGGCGACCAGGGCGAAGGCATCGATGCGACCGGCGATGTCTTCGGCAGGGTCCTCAGCCGGCTTGGCTACTACATCTACGGCTACCGCCACTTCTCGTCGCGCATCAAGGGCGGCCACACGAACTTCACGGTGCGCGTGGCGCGGGAGCCCGTCCTGGCGCCGCAGCCCTCGGTGCAGGCGCTGGTGGCCCTGACGCAGGAGACGATCGACCGCAACTGCGAGAGGCTCGCGCCCGGCGCGCCGGTGCTCGCCGACAGCCAGGTGAAGCCGGTGCTGCAGCAGGGCTGCGCGGCGGAGCTCTTCGCCGTGCCCCTGACGCAGATCGCGCGCGAGATCGGGGCGCCCGTCGTGCGCAACATGGTCGCCGTCGGGGCGTCAGCCGCGCTCTTCGCGCTGCCGCTCGCGGCGTTCGAGAGCTATGCCCGGGAGAAGTTCGCCCGCAAGGGCGAGGACGTCGTGCAGCAGAACCAGGAGGCCCTGCGCCGCGGCCACGCCTACGCGGTGGAGCAGGGGCTCCTCGCGCGCTTCTCGCTGCCGGAGCCCATCTTGGGCGAGCGCTACGTCATGACGGGCAACGACAGCCTCGCGCTCGGCGCCCTGGCCGCGGGCTGCCGCATCATGGCGGCCTATCCGATCACGCCCGCGACCGACATCATGGAGAACCTCGCACGACTTTTCCCGCGCTTCGGCGGCGCGGTGTGCCAGATGGAGGACGAGCTCGCCGCCATCACGCTGGTGCTGGGCGCGCACTACGCCGGCGCGCGGGCCATGACGGCCACGTCCGGCCCCGGCTTCAGCCTGATGCAGGAGGGCATCGGCCTCGGCTCGATGGCCGAGATCGGCGCCGTCGTCGTCGACACCCAGCGCGTCGGCCCCTCGACCGGCATGCCGACGAAGACCGAGCAGTCCGACCTCTTGGCGGCGGTCTTCGGCGGGCACGGCGAGGGCCAGCGCATCGTCCTCGCGCCGGGGACGGCCGCCCAGGCCTACCGCGACGGCTGGGAAGCCTTCAACCTCGCGGACCGCTACCAGTGCCCCGTGATCATCCTCTCGGACCTGGCGCTGGCGCAGTGGCTGCAGAGCGTCGACGACCTGCCGCTCGGCGAGGTGCGCATCGACCGCGGCGCCCTGGCGAGTGCAGCGGACCTCGACGAGCTCACGGGGGAGTTCGAGCGCTACCGGCTGACGCCGGACGGCATCTCGCCGCGCGCGCTGCCGGGCATGCCGAAGGGCCAGTTCCTCGCGACGGGCGTCGAGCACGCCTCGTCCGGCAAGGTCTCCGAGGCACCGGGAAACCGCGTGCAGCAGGTGGAGAAGCGAAGCCGCAAGCTCCTGCCCTTGCGCGGGCGCGCAGAGGCCCTCGACCTGCACCGGGTGGAGGACGCGGACGCCCTCGTCGTCTGCTTCGGCTCGACGGTCGGGGCGGTGGACGAGGCCATCGCGGCCCTGCGCGACGACGGCGTGCGGGCGGGCCGCGTCCAGGTGCGCCAGGTCTGGCCGCTGCCGGACGCCCTCGGCCCCCTGCTCCAGGCGGCGGCGACCGTGCTCTTCGTGGAGCAGAACGCGACCGGCGAGCTGAGAAGCCTCCTTAGGGTGGCGGGCATGGACGACCCGCGCTACCGCGAACTCCTGCACTTCGACGGGACGCTCCTCGAGCCGGCCAGGATCGCGACGGCCCTCCAGGGGCTCGCCGTCCAGGAGGAGGTGTGACGATGGAGAAGGTGACGCTCCAGGACTACAAGACGTCCGAGAAGGCCTGGTGGTGCCCCGGCTGCGGCGACTTCGGCGTCCTGAACGCGCTGCAGAAGACCCTCGTCAACCTCGGCATCCCGCCGCACCGGGTGGCTATCGTCGCCGGCATCGGCTGCAGCGGCAAGATGGGCAACTACATCAACTCCTACAACCTCCACGTCGTCCACGGCCGCACCCTGCCGTCGGCGCTCGGGGTGAAGCTCGCGAACCGCGACCTCCTGGTGATCGCCGCGGGCGGCGACGGCGACGGCTTCGCCATCGGCATGAACCACTTCGTCCACGCGGTGCGCCGCAACATCGGCGTCAAGTACATCGTGATGGACAACCACATCTACGGCCTGACGAAGGGCCAGAACTCCCCGACGTCGGACCACGGCCAGAAGGTGAAGGCGGCCCCCTTCGGCAACGTCGAGTCCCCGGTGCGCCCGCTCTCGCTGGCGCTCTCGGCGGGGGCGACCTACGTGGCGCAGGGCTTCTCCTCGAACCAGGCCCAGCTCGCGCGCCTGATCGAAGGTGCCATCCGCCATCCGGGCTTCGCGTTCGTGAACGTCCTTAGCCCCTGCGTCACCTACAACAAGATCAATACCTACGACGTCTACAAGGAGACCCTGCACGACCTGGACCAGGACCCGGGGTACGTGCCCAACGAGCGCGGGCGGGCCATCGCGGCCGTGCTGGAGCGCGAGGAGCTCGTCACGGGCCTCATCTACGAGGAGACAGCCTCCGTCGCCTACGAGGACGCCCTGCCGGGGTT
>Ga0187812_1000781_pt1 | contig 11047 bp, 10 predicted proteins | sample NC_S_2_FD_130582 | JGI IMG/M metagenome (GOLD analysis project Ga0187812, IMG submission 130582) | Wetland sediment microbial communities from Neuse River Estuary, North Carolina, USA - ASW-S_2 | ecosystem: Environmental > Aquatic > Freshwater > Wetlands > Sediment | place: USA: North Carolina... | reverse complement strand
GTGGATGTAGTACCTCACGTCGTTCCAGATATCGAGGAAGATCGTGGCAGATGCCCGCCTAATCTTCAGCTCCTCCATCGCATCGGTCGCCGTCACAATCCTCCTGTGGACGGACGAAACAAGCCAGGAATCCAGCTCGTTCTCATCCCGGTTGGCCGCTGCTTTCAGGTTCTTTTTGACGAATGGGATGATTGACTCGACCTTCCCCTTCGCGTCCAGTGCAGCCCTGTCCCTCCAGTCGGCATCGTCCATGCCGTCGGCCGTGAGCGCGAGTGCCAGTCTGAAGGCGTCAGCGCCGTACTTTTCGAGCGCCCCTTGCCAAGTAACGAAGTTGCCCTTGGTTTTGCTCATCCGTTTCCCCTCAATCAGGATCATGCCGTTGATTCCGAAGCCTCGGGGCCAGTACTTCTCGGGGAACAATGCAGCGTGGTGGAAGGCGAAGAATGTGAGATGGTTGGGAATAAGGTCCTTCCCGGAGTTGCGAAGGTCTACCGGATACCAGTAGGTGAATTCGGTCCTGAGTTCCCTGATTCTTTTTTCTGTGATTTTGGCGGCCTTCGCTATGTTAGCCGGGCTGCCCTTGCCGAGCAGGACGTAGTCCAGTACGTCTGGAGTCAGGTTATCTGGGCCTATCTTCTCAAGGTTGACGAACTTGCTGATTGTGTAGTAGGCCATGTATATCGTCGAGTCGCTGAGCGTTTCCACGATCCAGTCCTTGTCCCAGGGAAGCTTGGTTCCCATCCCGGAGCGCCTGGCGCAGGGCCAGTCGTTCAGCCACTCGATGGTCGAATAGAACACCTGGCGCGCTTCCTCCGGATAGACCGCGGCTCGGTCTATCACCAGCTTCGCCTTTGCTTTCCATGCCGGGTCGGAGTAGTTCAGGAACCACTGGTTTTCGAGAATCTTCACGTAGCATCGCGTCCCGCAGCGGCACACCACCTTCTCAGGGAGCTCGAAGATCTTGGCCAGCCGTTCTGTCTTCGCGATGAGCTCCAGTGCCTTGGTCTTCGCGTCGTTGACGGTCAGTCCAGCCAGGGGGCCGGAGTTCTGGTTGAGAACTCCTCTGTGGAATTCGGCGCTGTACACCTCTTCTGTTGCTGCCTCCAGCTTCGGGTCCATCGAGTCCTTGATGGCCAGCCTCTTGACGGCGTCCTCCGCAGGGACCTGGGAGTATCCTTTGAGTGTGAGAATGGGGATTGGGGATATGCTGTCGGCTATCTCCTTGATCTGCCTCCCAACCTGGACCCGCCCTTCCTGGATGTCACGAAGCGCCATTAGGTCGTAGGGGGCGTGGGCAGGCACGCTGTAGACCACTCCGGTCGCGAGCGAGGCGTCGACGAACTTCCCTGGGAGGACGGGAAGCGACTTGCCGGTCAGGGGCGCCATGGCGCTCCTTCCGACCAGGTCCGAGCCTCTGAAGGAGCGGACGGGTACGACGTCGTGCTTCTGATCGGAGAGCTTCGTAAGGGCTGCGGAGCTGACCACCCATAGCTCGCCATCGACCCGGGCCTCGTTGTACTCCGCGTCAGGGTTCACCCAGAGGTTGGTGGCGCCGTAGATGGTCTCAGGCCTGAGCGTCGCGGCGACGAGAGCGAACTCCCCAAGGTGGAACTTGATCAGGTTGAACTCCTCAGGGGACACGCCCTCCCCTTCCATCCTGTCGTGGTCTCCCGTGGGGCTCTTGTCGAAAGGACACCAGACGACCGGGTGGGTGCCCTGGACCACGTAGCCGAGGTCTCTGAGATGGAAGTACTGCCATTCCACGAACTTCCTGAAGGCAGGGTCGATGGTCCTGAACTCTCGCCTCCAATCGATGGAGAACCCCGTGTCCTTCATCACCTGGCGGCTGACCTTGGTGTAGTACGATGCCAGATACTCCGGGTCGACGAATTTTTCCACCTCCTTCTCTGGGACACCGTCGAGTTCTATGAAAGCTCGCCTCACCGCCGGGTCGCCCTCCCTCAGCCTCTTGCTCATTCCGACTATCGGTTGCCCCGTCCAGTGCCAAGCCCAGGGGAATAGGACGTTGTATCCCTGGAGGCGCTTGAAGCGGGCGTAGAATTCGAGCCGGCCGGCGGTGAAGGCAGTGCCGACGTGGACTGCGGCGTTCATGTAGGGGAAGGGGAAGGTGACGAACACCTTCTTCTTGCCAGCGACCGGGTCGGGTTCGAAGACTCGCCTGTCGCTCCACACCTTCAGCCAGTATTTCTCTCTGGTAGACATTCCACTCAACTCGGGACCGCAGGCTCGAGCTTTTCCGCAATCGACGCGGCTTCGTCAATCTTGTCCACCATCGGCCCTCCGCCCTGGGCGAACGATGGCGACCCTCCTCCGGAACCGCCCAGCACCGGGGCAATCTTCCTTACTATTTCGGCCGCGGAGTAGCCTGCTTCGTTGGCCGCCCGGCCCGCGAAACAGATTATGCGGGCCGATTTGCCCGTAGGGAAGATGCTGAGAAAGATCAGGGACGGGTCCGCGGATACGCTCTTCTGCCCCTGAGCAATAATCTGGTCCTCGCCAAGGGGAGGGTTCTTTGAGACGTAGAGCTTTGCTCCCTTGATGTTTTTCGACCCTGATCCTATCCCGGCTGAGGAAAGCTCGACCATCGCCTGGCCCAGGCTCTTCTCCCGGGCGCGGGCAGCTTCCAGCTCGCTCAAAAGGGTCTTCGCGACCTTGGGGAGGTTCTCCCTCTGAGTGCCAAGGACCAAGGAGAGGTCCTGCAGTTCCGAGTCCATCCTGTGCATGTATTCTATGGCCGCCTCTCCGGCGACGAACTCGAGACGCTCGACGCCATCCTGAACGCGCTCCGCCTTGGTGATCTTGATCAGTCCGACCTCCCCGGTCGACCTGGAGTGGGTCCCCCCGCAGGCTTCGATGTCCCAGCCTCCGATGTCAACGACCCTCACGAGCCTCCCGGGGACGACGCCCCCCTGGTACAGCCTGAAACCGTACTTTTTCTCCGCTACCTGCCTTGGCATGAACGTGTTCCTCACCCTAAGATTCTTCCGGACGATTTCGTTGGCTAGGTCTTCGATCTTCTGGACCTCGGCGTCAGTCAGGTGTGAGAAGTGAGTGATGTCTATCCTGCCGTAGTCCTCCTCCTTGAAGGCTGAATGCTGCCAGACCCAGGGTCCGAGGATCTGCCGGGACGAGCCGTTGATGATATGGGTCGCAGTGTGGATCTGCGTGATCCTCCTCCGCCTCCTTGTGTCAACGTGGCACTTGACCTGGGCCCCTGCCCGAGGGGGCTTGCCTTCGATCCTGTGTATGACAACGTCTCCATACTTCTCGATGTCCACCACCCTGGCTTCGCCGATGATGCCCCGGTCTGGCTCCTGACCGCCTCCCCTCGGATAGAAGACGGTCCTGTTGAGCACCACGTACTTCCCATCGAAGACCTTCAGCACCTTGGCCTCAAAGTCCATGGGCGCGCCTTCTTCATAGTACCAGAGCTCCGTCGCAGGGACCTTCCTCGTGTCGAACTGGGGCGTGGGTTCCTCCACCTTTCTCGTAAGGTGCCTGGCCTGCACCTTCTCGTAGAATCCTTCGGGGAGGCTCACCTTGGCACCGGCCTCGATGAGCTGCTCGGGTGTTATGCCGTCTGAATCGTAGAGCCTGATCAGGTCGTCCGTCGACAGCGACCTCCCTTCAGTTGAAATGGAGGCGACGATCTTTGAGGCCCTCTCAGATGAGGAAGAGAACCTGGACTCCTCCACCTGGAGCACTTTCGTTACGTCCGACCGGTGGCCCTCCAGTTCCGGGTACATCCCTCTGAGCTGGTCGATGTGCCACGAAACCAGGGTAGGGATGTCCAGCTTGAAACCGAAGTAGTTGATGAAGTTCCGGGCCCTCCTGAAGATCATCCTGAGATTGTAGCCACCCCCTGAGTTGCTCGGGAGCATGCCGTCGGCGATGGCGAAGAGGAGCGTCCGTGAGTGGTCGGCTATGGCGTACATGGCCTCGAGGGCGCCGAACTGCCTGGTCAGGTCCGAGACCTCCGTGCCCAGTGCCCTTGCTATCTTCACTCTCGCTTGGTCGAGGTCCTTGTATTCGTCGAGGTTGATGTCCCCAGCGAGCGCGGCGTACTTGCGGAACAGGGCGCCGTCGTATTCGATGTGGTTCTCCTCTTTCATCTTCTTGAGCACAGGGGTGAAGTAGGAGTCGTAGGCTGTAGGGGTGCCCTGGCTGAGCCAGGTCAGGCGCTCGAGACCGGCTCCCATGTCGACTACGCCCTCCTTCAGGGGGACGTACTTCTCAGGGCTCCCCTCGAATGCCGTGAAGACCGCGTTCCCTGTCTCGAGCCCGCGGACGTTGTACTGGAGAGAATAACCGAAGGCGCCGTACCCCATCCAGACATCCTCGTCGAATGATATCTCCTCCTTTGGGATGCCGAAGGTCTTGGTGAGGAGCTTGAAGTCAAGGTCGATGGTCTTGTCCTTCCAGTAGCCTTCCTTGTTGGCCAGGGCGGTCTGTCCTATCATGCAGAACGAGGTGCCGTGCTTGCCGTTGACCCCCACTGTAGGCACGTCGTTGAACCTCAGGCACATCTGAGGTACCACCAGAGGGTTCGTCGGAAGCTCGAATACCACCTTCCCACCTTCCACCCTCTGAAAGTCGATTATCGAAGCCACGGTGAAGAAGAGGTCCGGCCTCCAGCGGCTGACCACGGGGTATCTCTTGACGATGGCGTGGCCATTCTTCACGAAGAACGACTCGACCGCCTTCCACGTCTCGACGTAGCTGAACCTCTTCGAGGTCGGAGGTCTCCCGATGAACGTGTAGGGGGAGCAGGGCTGGTCGTCGCACCTCTTCCTTTCAGGGTCGAGGGTCCAGAAGTACTTCCCGCAGTTCTCGCACTTCTTTCTGATGAAGCCCTCTCTCTTGAAGAGGTCGACCAAGTAGTAGCGCTTGTAGTCGGCAGAGAACTTCGCCCTAAGGGCATCCTTCTTCTCGTTCAATTGGGGGACTTCACTGGATTTCGAGAGTCCTTGCCCTGAAGTAGATAAACATGGGACGGGGCCTGACCAGAAGTCGGATTAGGTCCCGGCAACTCTTAAACCACCACAGGGCGCGTTGGTCCTCGGCTGGGGTTGTCCGAAATAACGATCCGAAGGGCGCGTGAGGACGAGCTCGAAGTCATAAAGGAAATGTCTGTCAAGCAGACGATTTTTGAGCTTGACGAATACGAAATGCAGGAGAAGGAGCGCATCATGAAGGACGACATGAAGCGGCTTGAGGTGTTCCTCAGGAAGGAGGGAAACGAATTCTATGTCGCTGAGATGGGTGACAACAGGGATATGGCGGGGTACGTCTGGTTCGGCGTTTCGGAGAGGCCTTTCAGCGGCAACAAGGTAGGGTGGATATACGACATCCTGGTCCTGCCTTCCTACAGAGGAAAGGGGGTCGGAGAAGCGCTGATGAGGCATGCGCTGCAGGTGAGCAGAGAACGGGGGTTCGGCCAGGCAGGCCTCATGGTGAACTCAAAGAACACGGTAGCGCTTTCGCTCTACGAGAAACTCGGATTCCAGACAGAGTACAGGGTCATGACGAGGCGAGAGGGAAACCCCATCCCAGCGTAAAAACGTTATATACGGAACGGAGGCCGCCTGCCTGCGAATTAACATGGAATACGTTTACGCTGCCCTCCTGCTTCACAAGCTGGGGAAGTCTGTCAACGAAGAGAACCTGACCAGCGTGGTTAAGGCGACGGGCGCGACCCCTGACGAAGTGAAGATCAAGGCTCTCGCCTCCGCCCTCAGCGAAGTCAACATCGACGAGGCACTGAAGAACGCGGCGACCATGGCTGCTGCACCGGCAGCGGCTGCTGCGGCTCCAGGCGCGCCGGCTGCGAAGGCGGAAGAGAAGCCGAAGGAAGAAGAGAAGAAGGAAGAAGAGGCTCTACAGGGTCTCGCTTCGCTCTTCGGTTAAAGGAAGATAGCTTCCTATTCGGTTAGGCCCTTTTCCTTAGCCTTGGCTGTGAGCGCAGCCGCTTCTGCCTCTGCCCTGCCGAAGATCATGGGTGCCGTTTCCTTCGTCACGAATCCTGCTTCGACTGCCAGGCTCATCGCCTCTCTGTAAGCCCTGGCTAGGATGTCAGGCGCCGTCTCTTTGGTTACGTAGCCGATGAGGATGGCCAGTCCCCTCGAAGAAGAGTAAGCGTCCACTAGGCTCTGCCTGTACTTCTCAAGGTCGATGGCGACCAGGTCCCCCGCGTAGATCAGTCCATCCTCGTAGGCCAGGGCGATGGTGAGGCCGGCTCGTATGGGCTTGATGTTCAGCTTGGAGAGAAGACTCGCCAGCTTGGGAGTGACCTCGGCGCCCTTCTTCAGCGCCACCGAGTCCTTGTTGACCCAAATGCTCCCCCCTTCGATCTTCGTCTGTATCCCAGCTTCCCTGAACTCGCTGAGGACAGGGCCGGCGGGGAGGCTCGTGTTGCCCGCCGGGACGATTATGTCGTTGGGGGCCTTGTCCCCTGCCCTTGCATGCAGGTAGACGTGGCTCTTGTCGAGCGTAAGAAAGAGCTTGAACGGGTCGTAGGTAGAGAAGATCAGGGCGTTTTGGCCAGTGAAGTGTGAAAGAAGCTGGTCGGCGTTCTTGATTCCTGCTTTCTGGAGGCCAAGGACGGCGAGTTTGTTCTTGACCACGTAGACTTCCGCGTGACCCCTCAGGGCTTTGCGGACGGCCATCAGCTGGGTTGACCTCACCTTTGACAGGTTTGTGACCGCAAGGACAGGATACTTCTGGGCCAGCTGCGTGACCTTCTCCACGGTTTCGGCCTTCTTTGGATTGTGCTTCTTCTGGACCTGGACGGTCTCGCTCATCTACTCCACCGCCTGCTTCGCCGGCTTGCCCATGGTCGTCTTGACCATTATCGTCCTGATGTTCTTGTCCCCGTTCGGGAGCTTCTTCGCGACCGTGTTTACCACGGCCACAATGTTGTCGGCCAGTTCCGGCTCCGTCAGCTTGCTGTCCCCGACCTTCGCCATGACCCCCAGGGACCCTCTGCTCCTGACACGGACCGCCGTGCGCATCCTGTTGATCATCGTCTCGATTGGGGAGTTGGGGGGGACCGGAGTTGGAATCTTCCCCTTCGGGCCGAGCGCCTGGCCGAGGACCTTGCCTATCCTGGGCATGAGCGACGTGTCGGCTAGGAAGAAGTCGTAGGAGCGAGCCAGCTTCTTGGCGTCCCTCTTGCTCCCGCCGTAGTTCTCAAGCTGAGACGGGTCCATCACCAGGTTCGCCTTCGCATTCTTCGCCCTTACCGCCATGTCGCCGGAGCCGATGAAACAGATCTTGGCCTGCTTGGACGTCGGGTGGGGCAGGTAGACCACGTCGTTTATGTTGAGGTCTGTCTTTTTGGGGTCGACTTCCTTCAGCGAAATCATTACTTCTACGGACTGCGTGAACTTCGATTCCTTGGCCTGGTCCTTTCCCTTCTTGACCAGTTCGGCGAGCTGCTGGTTCGAGAGCATACACTCTTCACGAATTCCGAGCCGAGCCGTCAGACATCGGTTAAAAGCCTTCTGGCTTCATTTCGGACTTCTGGGTGAATGAGACTCTACTGCAGCTTGGAGTCCCACTTTCCCGCGTCTATCTCTTTCATGAACTCCCTGGCGTCCTTCCCATCGACCTTGACCCCCATGCTGACGCAGCTCCCCACGACCTCCTTCACGGCTGACCGCACGCTGGCCGCGTAGGAGCCTGAGATCTTGTTCTTGGCGATGCTGACCACCTTGTCCACGGACAGGTCCCCGACCAATTCGAGGTTCGGCTTTGCGGAGCCCTTGGGTATTCCCGATTCTTTCGCAATCAGCGCTGACGTGGTCGGAGTCCCGACCGAAATCACGAACTGCTTCGTCTCCTGGTCGACCTCCACCTTCACCGGGACCCGCATCCCCTTGAAATCGCCAGTCTGCTTGTTGATCTCGTTGACTATGCCGAGCACGTTGACGCCCAGCGGACCAAGAGCGGGGCCCAGTGGGGGGCCGGCGTTCGCCTCTCCCCCAGTGACAAGGACGTTGATGATCTTCTTTTCACCCATTCACCATCACTTCGGCTGCTCCGGCTTGGCGCGCTCCACGATCTTGACGTAGGACGCGTCGATGGTTATGGGCAAGGCGAACGCAGTGTCCAGCAGCGACACGGTGATCTCCTGCTTCTCCTTTTCCACCCTTGAAATCTTGGCCCTCATGGTCTTGAACGGCCCGGCCACGATCTCCACCGTGTCCCCTTCGTTGAGCTCGGCGACCATGGACTTCGTGACAAGGAACTTCTCGATGTCGGAGTACTGCATCATTCCTGGGATCTTGCTCCTGACGTGCTTGAACCCCTGGATGCTCTCGTCGACGACCTGGCTGTTGGGAGCCTCGAATAGGACGTACCCCTTCCAGGTGTCGAGCGCGAGGACCGAGTAGATGGGTTTGCTCTTCTGGATGGCCCTGTTGGCCACGAAGGTAGCCACAGTCTTCTCCTGACCTCCGGTGGTCTTGACCGGGAATATAGAGCTGTTCCTCTCTTGATCACTCAAAACGGTCACTTCGGAAAGTGCCCGATTTTTGTAGGCCTAATAACCTTACTGTATCCTAGCCGAAGAATATGCTTCCGATGAGCTTGATGAGGAAGCCTATTGCACCGACGACGGCCACTCCCAGGGCCACCAGCTTGAGGTAGAGGGTGAACTCGTCCCTGTCGCTCTTGTGGGCCAGCTTGAAGATGGCGTTGGCTGACCGCAAGAAATCACGAACACCCATGGCCGAATTAGGGCGACCTGTCCATCGGCTTATATGTGTAACGTCGCCTGACAGAGGAATTCGGGGTCTGGTGCATGCTGAAACGTGCCTGGACGCTCTCCAGCGTTAATACTCCCCTAGGACCGGGCCGTGTGTGATGACTCCGCAAGGGGAGCCGGCAACGGTGATCCTCGCTTCGACCACGGACCTGGCATCCCGGACACTGGCCGACGCGCTGGTTGAGAGTCAGGGTTTCAAGTCGACCGGGGTCAACCTGCTGGGCCAGCCCGTATTCCAGAAGGATTCGTTCCTGCTCGCCCGGTACGAAGGGATGATCGTTTTCCCTCCGGCGTTGGATGAATACTTCAACCCTCAGGCTTACATCTTCCTCTCGAGGCACAGCGCAGAGTCGGGTATCGCTTCCCTGACGGCCCACACCACCGGCAACTTCTCAGCGGAAGCGAAATTCGGAGGTTCTGGGAAGGAGCTGGGGAGGGCCGACCCTTCGCTCCTGAAGAACTATCTGATCTCACTCTGGACGCACAGGGAGGGGGTGAAGGGCTACGAGATCACAATGGAGGCAACTCATCACGGACCTACTTCGCTTCAGAAGCCCGTCCTGTTCGTGGAGCTTGGCTCGTCCGAAAAGTACTGGGGGGACAAGAAGGCGGCCGCAGTCGTAGGCGGAGCCTTGATGGAGAGCCTGAGGGAGAGGAGCATCTGGAGCAAAGCGGCCATAGGCTTCGGTGGGACCCACTATCCAGAGAAGTTCACAAGACTCCTGATCGAGGGAGATATGTCGTTCGCTTTCGTCGCGCCCAAGTACGCCCTGGAGCAGATAGACGAAAGGATGGTCGGGCAGATGCTGCAGCGGTCCACGGCCCCAATCAGGTACGCAGTCCTCGACTGGAAGGGGTTGGGTCAGCACAAGGAGAAGATAGTCAGGCTTGTGAAGCAGTTCGGCCTGGAAGAGGTCAGGGTGTGAGCGCAGCGTACTCCCCGGGGGGCAGCGTGAGAAAGCAGAGTAGGGCCTTGGTCGTGTGCAGCCTGTTTTCTGCCTCATCGAAGATAACCGATTGAGGGCCGTCCATGACGTCGGCGGTGACCTCCTCTCCTCTGTGAGCAGGGAGGCAATGTTGGAAGATGGCGTCCTTCTTGGCTTTGGCCATCAGGGAGCTGTTGACCTGGTACCTCGGGATGAAAGCCTCGGTCCTCTTGCGCTTCTCTTCCTCGAGCCCCATGGACACGAAGGTGTCGGTGATGACGCAATCGGCACCGGACACCGCTTCGTCGGGGTCCGAAACAACGGCTACGCTCCCGCCGGACTCCCCAGCCATCCGTGATGCTTGCACGACTACGTCGTCAGGCGGTTCGTAGCCTCTAGGCGTAGCGGCCATGAAATGGATGCCGGCGAGCGCGGCGCCGAACGTCCAGGAGTTGCAGACGTTGTCCCCGTCTCCCACCCAGGCGACCTTCAGGCCCCTGAGCCTCTTCTTGTGCTCCTGAAGCGTGAGAAGATCAGCAAGAATCTGCACCGGATGGTACAGGTCGCTAAGGCCGTTGATCACAGGGACGCTGGACGAGTTCGCGAGGCGCTGCAGGTCGCCGTGCCTGTTGACCCGCGCCATCATGCAATGGACATAGCGAGATAGGACATGCCCCGTGTCCTCCACTGTCTCCCCACGGCCGAGCTGGAGCTCGTTGGAGCTCAGGCTGATCGCGTCCCCTCCGAGCTCGCTGATTGCGACCTGGAAGCTGACCCGGGTCCTGGTGCTAGGCTTCTCGAAGATCAGGGCGACGCTTTTTCCGGACAGCGCCGTCGACCCCAGCCGCCTTGCTCTCTCGTGTTTCAATCGGGCAGACAGCGTGCGGATCGATCCGAGGTCCTGCGGGGTCAGTTCTGATAGGGTGAGCAGGTCCTTGCCCTTCAAGCGCCCTCCCCTCGACTCAACGCTTCCACCTGCCGAATCGCCTCTTTCAACACTTCTATGCTGTTGAGGTAATCCTTGATCTCGACCGTCTCCCCGTCGGTGTGGCTCGTCCTCGAAAGTCCCGGGCCATAGGTGACGCATTCAGTGCGTTTCTTGTGCGCGTAGGTGTTCATATCCCCCGTCCCCGTCTTGCGGACCAGGCCCGGCCTCGATTTCAGGCGCATGAGGATGGCCCTCTGGAATGCGCGGACCAGACTCGAGCTGGTGTCGGCCTCATAGGCTTCGGTCGGTTCGCCGTGATTGATTTCGATCTGGACGCCTTCGTCGGTCTGACGGGCGAATGAGCTGATCTCGCTGATGGCCTTGGCTGAAGGAATGGTGGGAGGG
>Ga0187812_1000779_pt1 | contig 11059 bp, 8 predicted proteins | sample NC_S_2_FD_130582 | JGI IMG/M metagenome (GOLD analysis project Ga0187812, IMG submission 130582) | Wetland sediment microbial communities from Neuse River Estuary, North Carolina, USA - ASW-S_2 | ecosystem: Environmental > Aquatic > Freshwater > Wetlands > Sediment | place: USA: North Carolina... | reverse complement strand
GCATCTACATGGGCACCATCGGCTACGACTTCAGCCATGTCCACGAGGCCGAGGAGCGCAGCTGGCTCCAGCACGCCGCGGAGGACGGCAGCTACCGGCAGATGGCGCCGGCCCGTCGCCTGGAGGTCCTGGAGCGGCTGACGGACGTCGAGGAATTCGAACAGTTCCTGCACCGCACGTTCCAGGGGCAGAAGCGCTTCTCGATCGAGGGCGACGACGTCCTGGTGCCGATGCTCGACGAGATCATCGACGCGGCCGTGGAGAGCGGCACGCGCGAGGTGACGATCGGGATGGCGCACCGCGGGCGCCTCTCGGTCCTGACCCACGTGCTCGGCAAGCCGTTCGGCCAGGTCTTCACCGAGTTCCACGTGGGACCGGACGAGCAGCCGGACCTCTACGTGGGCTGGAGCGGCGACGTCAAGTACCACCTCGGATCGCGCCGCACCATCCAGCAGGAGGGGGAGAAGCCCGTCCTGCTGACGCTCGCGAACAACCCGAGCCACCTCGAGTTCGTGAATCCCGTGGTGCAGGGCATGACGCGCAGCGCGCAGGACGACCGCACGCAGCCGGGCCGCCCGCGCACGGACTTCTCGTCCGCCCTCAACGTGTCGGTGCACGGGGACGCGTCGTTCCCCGGCGAGGGCATCGTCGCGGAGACCATGAACCTGTCGCAGCTCGACGGGTACACGACGGGCGGCTCCGTGCACATCATCGCGAACAACCAGATCGGCTTCACGACGGACCCCGGCGAGGATCGCACGACCCGCTACGCGTCGGACCTCGCGAAGGGCTTCGAGATCCCCATCCTGCACGTCAACGCGGACGACCCCGACGCCTGCATGACGGCGGCGCGCATCGCCATCGCCTACCGGCAGCTCTTCCACAAGGACTTCCTGATCGACCTCGTCGGGTACCGCCGCTACGGCCACAACGAGGGCGACGAGCCGACCTTCACCCAGCCTCTCCTCTACGAGCGCATCGCGCAGCATCCCACGGTGCGGGCCATCTACCTGGATCGCCTGGTGCGGGACGGCGTGGTGGAGCCGAGCGCGGCCGCGGCCATGCAGGAGAAGGTGCGCGAGCGGCTGCGGGCCGCCTTCGACGAGGCGGTGGCGGGGCGCGTGCGCATCCCGCAGGTCATACCGGACGAGCGCGCTCCCGAGGGGGTCGCCACGGCGCCCGGCGCAGACCGCCTGCGCGCGGCAAACGACGCCCTGCTGCAGAGGCCGGAGGGGTTCACCGGCAGCGCCAAGCTCGAACGCCTGCTGCAGCGCCGCCGCGAGCTGGTCGACCGACCCCAGGGCATCGACTGGGCGCACGCCGAGAGCCTCGCCTTCGCCAGCATCCTCGAGGACGGCGTGCCGATCCGCATCACCGGTCAGGACACCGAACGCGGCACCTTCAGCCAGCGGCACCTCGTGCTGCACGACGTGCACGACGGGCACCGCTACACGCCCCTGCAGCACCTGCCGACGGCCAAGGCCTCCTTCGCCGTGCACAACAGTCCCCTGTCGGAGTCCGGGGTGCTGGGCTTCGAGTACGGCTACGGCTTGCGCGCCCCCCAGACGCTCGTGCTGTGGGAGGCCCAGTTCGGCGACTTCGCCAATGCGGCGGAAGTGATCATCGACCAGTTCATCGCGGCTGCCCGCGCCAAGTGGCGCGAGCGCTCGAACATCGTCCTGCTCCTGCCGCACGGCTACGAGGGCCAGGGCCCCGAGCACTCCAGCGGCCGCGTCGAGCGGTACCTCCAGCTGGCGGCCGAGGGCAACCTGCGGGTCGCGAACTGCACCACGGCCGCCCAGTACTTCCACCTGCTGCGCCTGCAGGCGGCGGCGCTCGGAGCGCAGCCGCGCCCCCTCGTCGTCATGACGCCGAAGAGCCTGCTGCGCCACCCTCTGGCGCAGTCCAGCCTGGACGACCTCGCGACGGGAGGGTTCCTGCCCGTGCTGGAGGACCCCGGCGCCCGCGAGCGGCGCCACGACGTCGAGAGGCTGGTGCTCTGCAGCGGCAAGATCTCCGTCGAGTACCGGCTGGCCGCCAAGGAGCACCGCGACGCCGGGCGCGCGGCGCTGATCCGGCTCGAGATGCTCTACCCCTTTCCCGAAGAGGCTCTGCGCGCGGTCATCCAGGCGTACCCCGGCGCGCGCGAAGCCCTCTGGCTGCAGGAGGAACCCGCCAACATGGGACCGTGGGCGTACGTCGCACCGCGCCTCTCGGCGCTCCTGCCGGTCGGCGTCCCCTTGCGCTACGTGGGGCGGCCGGAGCGCGCGTCCACTGCCGAGGGCATGCCGGACGTGCACAAGGCGGAGCACGAGCGGATCCTTGCCGAGGCGCTGACGATCGAAGACACATTGCAGACGCGGGGTGTGAAGAGACGTGCCAACTGAGATCACCGTACCGCAGCTTGGGGAATCGATCGTGGAGGCGACCGTCGGCCGCTGGCTCAAGCACCCCGGCGAGCCCGTCGCCCAGGGTGAGGCTCTCGTCGAGCTCGAGACCGACAAGGTGAACCTCGAGGTGCAGGCGCAGACGGGCGGCACCCTGGGGGAGGTGCGCAAGGCGGAGGGCGCGACGGTCGCGATCGGCGAGGTGCTCGGCACGCTCCTCGAGGGCGCGGGGGAGCAGCCTGCAGCGCCGTCGCCGGCGGTGGGGGAGGCACCCGAGCCGGTCGGACCGACGTCGCCTGAGGTTCGCCGCGCCGCCCAGGACCTTGGGGTGGACATCGGCCTCGTCGCGGGCAGCGGTGCGCGCGGCCGGGTGACGCGCGAGGACGTCGAGCGGTTCGCGCGCCTCGCAGGCGTGGGCAAGCCGCCGGCGGCGCAGGCCCCGGTCGCCGCACCTGCCCAGAGGCCGCCGGAGCCCGCGATCGCGCGCCCGCAGCCTGCCGCTCCCGAGGGGCCCCTGGCGGCCCCAGGGCGCGAGGAGCGCCGCCGCATGTCGCGGCGCCGGCTCACCATCGCGCGGCGGCTCGTCGAGGCGCAGCACGAGGCGGCCATGCTCACCACGTTCAACGAGGTGGACCTGTCGGCCGTGATGTCGCTGCGCCGGGAGCGGCGCGACGCCTTCAAGGAGCGCCATGGCGTCTCGCTCGGCCTCATGTCCTTCTTCACCAAGGCCACGGTGAGCGCCCTCAAGGCGTACCCGCACCTCAACGCCGAGATCCAGGGCGACGAGATCGTGCTCAAGAACTACTACGACATCGGCATCGCCGTCTCGACCGACGAGGGTCTCGTGGTGCCGGTGGTGCGCGACGCGGACCGCCTGAGCTTCGCCGGCATCGAGCAGGCGATCGCGCAGCTCGCCGAACGCGCCCGGCAGGGCGCCTTGACGCTTGAGGACCTGCGCGGCGGGACGTTCACGATCACGAACGGCGGTGTCTTCGGTTCGCTCCTCTCGACGCCGATCCTCAACGCGCCGCAGGTCGGCATCCTGGGGATGCACGGGATCCAGGAGCGCCCCATCGCCGTCAAGGGTGAGGTGCTCATCCGGCCGATGATGTACATCGCCCTCTCCTACGACCACCGCATCGTCGACGGATCGGTCTCGGTCCGCTTCCTGCGCCACGTCAAGGAGCTCCTCGAGGATCCGACGCAGCTGCTGCTCGAAGGATAGGCGCCGGCGGGCCGCCGGCGGAGGATCGGCGGTGGAGGTGGGCGTCGGCGCGATGGCGACAGCGGAGGGCACCAGGCGGCGGGCTGAGCACCTGAGCTGGCTCGGCTACGCCGTCATCGGCCTCATGGCGACGGCCTACGGCGCGGCCATGCCGGAACTCGTCCGCCACCTGCACCAGACCTACGGCCAGCTGTCGGTCCTGTTCGCGCTGCAGTCCGGCGGCAACACGGTCGCCTACTTCTACGCGAACCACCTCGTGGACCGCTGGGGCACCGAACGCGTCCTGCTGGCGGGCTTCGCGCTCTTCTCCGCGGCGACGGGCCTCTTGGCCCTCGTCGCGACGTTCGCGCTGTGGGCCGCGCTCGCGTTCATCGTGGGCGTGGCCTTCGCGCTCGTGGACGTCGGCGGCTCGAGGCTCATCTCGGACCTCCACCGCCCGCACCAGGCGCAGGCGTTCAACCACCTCAACCTCTGGTTCGGCGTGGGCGCCGTGTCCGCACCGATCGCGGTGGGCATCCTGAACGCGTCCGGCCTGCCCGTCGCCCTCGTCTTCGCCCTGGCGGCCGCACTGTCGCTCGTCGGCGCGGTCGGCATGACCACCCTGGGCGAGCTGCCCGGCGAAGCCGCGGAACCCGGCGGCGGACTCCTGGCGAACCTGCGCCTCTTCGCCGCGGCGCCCTGGCTGAGGGCCCTCACGTTCCTTGCCTTCCTGTACGTCGCGGCCGAGAGCGGGTTCTCCGCCTGGGTCGCCGCCTACGTGCACGTGCAGGCCGGCCTGCCGGATGCGATCGCGTCGCTCTATCCCGCGGCCTACCAGGTGGGGCTGACGGTGACGCGCATCCTGATCGGGCCAGTCCTGCCGAAGCTGCGCCTGGAGCGCCTGCTGCTGCTGGGCGGGCTGGGCGCCGCGGTGGCGAGCGGCCTCGCGGCGGCGTACGGCCAGAACCCGTGGCTGGTCGTCGCGGCCGCCGCCTTGACCGGGGCCTGCCTCAGCCCGGCCTTCCCGGTCATCCTGACGGTCGCCGGCCGCGAGGCGCCCCGGCGCGAAGGGCAGGCGTTCTTCTTCATCTTCACGTCGCTCGCCATCGCCGCGCTGGTGGTGCCGTGGGCGGAGGGCCAGGTCTTCGGGCAGACACCCGCGCTCGCCATGGCCATGACGCCGCTGCTGACGCTCGGCATGGGCGTTTTGGCCATGATCCTCGAGCGGGCGACCCGTTCGGGCCCGCCGTCGCCAGGGCTCGGGACGGCCGCGGCACCCTGAGGCGGGCAGGATCGGCCTTCCAGTGCGCGAAGAGGGCAACGACGGCGCCGTCCGCACGGTGCCGAGCGGGTTGCGGCCGCCGTGGGCCGGCGCCACGTGCGCCGGGCTCGGCGGACGTCATGGGGAGGGGCGAGATGACGCCACATCTGCGCGAGAACGTCGCGCTGGCGCCGCTGACGACGATCGGACTCGGTGGGCCCGCGCGCTACTTCGTCGCGGCGCGCAGCCGCCTGGAGCTCGACGCCGCGCTGCGCTGGGCGGAGGAGCGCCGCCTGCCGGTGCAGGTACTCGGCGGCGGCAGCAACACCGTGTTCGCCGACGAGGGTTTCTGCGGCCTCGTCGTGCAGGTCGCGCGACGCGGCGTGCGTTTGCGCGAGGAAAGCGGCGAGGTGCTCTGCATCGCGCAGGCGGGGAGTGAGTGGGACGACGTGTGCCGGACGGCCGTGGAGCGCGGCCTGGGCGGCGTCGAGTGCCTCTCGGGCATTCCCGGCAGCGTCGGGGCGACGCCCGTGCAGAACGTCGGGGCCTACGGGCAGGAGGTCGCGAGCACGCTGCGGTGGGTGCAGGTCTACGAGCGGGCGAGTGGCCGCGTTCGGCGCCTGCCGGCCGAGGAGTGCGGCTTCGGCTACCGTCGCAGCCGCTTCAAGGGCCCGGACGCGGGCCGGTTCGTCATCCTCAGCGTCGCGCTCGCTCTGGCGCCCGGCGCCGCTCCGCACCTCGGCTACCGTGAGGTGGCGGAGCAGGCGGCGCGCCTCGGCGTGTCGATGCTGGCGCCGGCCGAGGCGCTGCTGGCGGTGCGGCGCATCGTGCTGGGCCTGCGGCGCGGCAAGGCGATGCTGCGGGATCCGGAGGATCCGAACGCGCGGTCTGTCGGGTCCTTCTTCCTGAACCCCGTGGTGTCGGCGACGAGGCTGCCTGCGCTGCGCGCGGCCCTGGGAGCGGCCGGGGCCGAACTGCCGGTCTACCCGGCGCCCGAGGGCGTCAAGCTGTCGGCCGCGTACCTGATCGGGGCGGCCGGTTTCCGGCGCGGCGACGCGCGGGGCGGTGCCGCCATCTCGGAGCGGCACGCGCTCGCCCTCGTCAACCGCGGCGGCACCGCGCGGGACCTCCTCCGCTTGGCCGAAGAGATCCAGGATGAGGTCTGGCGCCGCTTCGGGGTGCGCCTGGAGCCTGAGCCGGTCCTGGTGCCCTTCGATCCGAGAGGCGCCTGACCGGACGCGAAGACCGCCCGGCCAAGCGGCGGGCGGTCCGGGAAGAGCAGCTGGCGAAGACCGTCTGGCGGGATCAGCTGAACGGGAGCGCCCGACCCAGCATCAGGAGGTAGACGCCAGAGGCGCCGAGCACCAGGAGGAACGACAGCAGGAGTGCGTTCTGCAGGAGGCTCGAACGGCGGATCGCGCGCATGGAAGTCACCTCGCGGGCGCGGTTGCCCTCACGGGCTGACGTCAGCATACGTCGCCTTGTTAAAGACTGTCTGAAGCTCATCTGAGAATCTCATCAGAGTTCGGCGCGCGCCACGCCAGCATGTCGAGGTCCGCGTGCCGCACGGCCTCCATCTCCGCCGCGCGCCGGGCGCTCGACCAGCCGAGCAGGCGGCTCATCTCCTCGGCGTCCGCCTGAAGGTGCTGCAGGGCGAAGTCGCCGCCGAACAGCAGGCGTTCGGTGCGGCGGCGGTAGACGTCGACGAGGTGTAGGGCGTACTCCCGCGCGATGGCGAAGCGCAGGATCGCGCGATCGAGGCTGAAGCCGTGGTCGCCGGGGCTGGATCCCAGGGCGAGTACCGCCGCCGCCTCGTCCCCGTACGGCCGCAGCTGCCTGCGCAGGTCGTCCACGCGCAGGCCGGCCCGCCGCGCCGCCTGGCGCCAGCGCTCGTCGGGCAGGCGTTCACCCTGTGCCCCCGGCAGGGCGCTGCGGCTCTGCGCGCTGGCTTCGTCACTGCCCGACCCCGGGAAGATGCGGTCGACGATGCGCTCAGCCATGGCGCGGAAGGCCGTGAGCTTGCCGCCCACCACCACATCGACGCCGCCCGCCACCGTCACCAGGCGATCCTCGCGCGAGACGCGCCCGGCTGCGCCGAGCAGCCGGCCAGCGCGAGCGAGCGGCCGCACGCCGCGCCAAGCGCCGATCACATCGTGGGCACCGAGGTGCGCCGCCGGGAAGGCCCGGTCGGCGGCCGCCAATATGTACTCCGCCTCCGGCCTGGGCACGAGGGCGCCGTCGGGATCCTCGGCCGGCACCTCGGTGGTGCCGAGGTAGGTCTCTGCGCCATGGGGCACCGCGAAGAGCATGCGACCGTCCGCGCCGCGCAGCACGCAGGCGGCGCTCAGGGGCAGGCGACCGGAGCGCACCACCAGGTGGCTGCCCGCGCTGCGGCGCACCAGTGGCGAGCCGGCGGGCTCCAGCATGCGCACCACCTCGTCCGTCCACGGCCCGGCCGCCACGAGCACCCGCCGAGCCCGGACGCGGAAGGACTCGCCGCTCTCCTCGTCGCGGCAGGTGAGGGCGTGCAGGTCGCCATCGCGCACGATGTCCCGCACCGGGGCGTAGTTGAGGACGGTCGCGCCGCGCGCCTGCGCGTCGCGCAGGACGGCGATCGTCAGGCGGGCGTCGTCGGTCGTGGCGTCGATGTACCGCGCGCCGCCGCCGAGGTCCTCCTGCCGCAGGAGCGGCATCGCCTGCAGCAGGTCCTGCGGTGTCAGGTGGAGGGCGATGTCCTCCGGCGGCGCTGCGCTGAGGCGTCCGTAGAAGGAGATGCCGAGGCGCACCAGCCAGAGCGGGTCGGGGTCGCCGCGGTAGATGGGAAAGTAGAACGGCAAGGCCTGTACGAGGTGCGGCGCCATCGTGCGGCGCAGCAGCTCGCGCTCCGCCAGGGACTCGCGCACCAGGCGCACGTCGCCCATGCGCAGGTAGCGCAGCCCGCCGTGGATGAGGCGCGTGGAGCGGCTCGAGGTGCCGGAGGCGAAGTCCCGGGCCTCGAGGAGGCAGGTGGAGAAGCCGCGCAGGCTGGCCTCGCGCGCCGCGCCCGCGCCCGTGATGCCGCCGCCGACGACCGCGAGGTCGAAGGTGTCCGTCTGGGCCTGGCGCAGCGCGTGCTCGCGCGCGGCGGTGGTCATGACGGCAGGGCGCCGAGGGCGCCGACCGCCGCGCGCCAGCGCTGCCGCTCGCCGCCGCGGGCCGCGGCAGCGAGGCTGGGCTCGAAGGCGTCGCGGTCCCCGCCGAAGGCGCTGACGTCGGCAGGTTGGAGCAGCCCGGCGCCGATACCGGCGGCGAAGGCCGCGCCGCGCGCTGTGGCTTCGTGGTCCCGGCTGCGCAGCACGCGCAGCCCCGTCAGGTCCGAGATGAGCTGCGGCAGCAGCTGACTCCGGGCCACGCCGCCGTCGATGCGCAGGGCGCCCAAGGGCCGGCCCATGTCCGCAGCCATCGCGTCGGCCAGATCGGCCGCTTGATGCGCGATGGCCTCCAGCGCCGCGCGGGCCACGGCGCCGCGTCCACTGGCCAGCGTCAGGCCCCAGATCGCGCCGCGCACGTCGGCCTGCCACCAGGGGGCGCCGAGGCCCTGGTGCGCGGGCAGCACGACGACGCCGTGGCCTGGGGGCGTCTCGCAGGCCAGGCGGTCGAGGTCGGCCGGCGACCGGGCCAGGCCGAGATCCACGAGCCAGTCGAGCAGGGCGCCGGCCATGAAGGCACTGCCCTCGAGGGCGTAGGCGGGGCCGGCGCCGAAGTCCCAGGCGACGGTCGTAAGCAGGCCATGGCGGGAGGTCGGGCGCCGCGGGCCGGCGGAGGCCAGGAGGAACGCGCCCGTGCCGAAGGTGTCCTTGGCTTCGCCGGCGTCGAGGCAACCCTGCCCGAGGAGAGCCGCCTGCTGGTCGCCGAGCACTCCGGTGATCCGCGCCCGGATGCCGAGTTCAGCCGCAGCCGTGACGCCGAAGGACCCCGCCGACGGCAGGACCTCCGGCAGCATGGCGGGCGGCACCTCGAAGAGGTCGCAAAGGTCCGGACTGAAGGCTTGCCGGTCGAGATCGTAGAGCAGCGTGCGGCTCGCATTGCTCGGATCCGTGGCGAACCGGCCGCCGACGGTCAGGCGATGGATCAGCCAGCTGTCCACCGTGCCGGCCCGCAGGCGCCCCGCCCGTGCCGCCGCGGCCAATTCCGGCCGGGCGCGCAGGAGCCACAGCAGCTTCGTCGCCGTGAAGTAGGGGTCGAGGCGCAGTCCTGTCCTGACCGCGAGGTCCGCCGCGGTCGCGGCCTCCGCCAGCTCGCGGCAGAGGTCCTGGCCCCGCCGGTCCTGCCAGACCAGCGCTGGCGCCACCGCCCGGCCGGTCTCCGCCTCCCAGACGACCAGCGTCTCGCGCTGGTTCGCGATGCCGACCGCCGCGACGTCGCCCGCCGCTGCGCGCGCATCCGCCAGCGCGCCGCGCGCCGCGCGCAGCGACCCGAGCCAGATCTCCTCGGGATCCTGCTCGACCCATCCAGGCGCCGGCGCTTGAGAGTGCAGCGGTTCGACGCGGCGGGCGAGCACGCGCCCCGACAGGTCAAAGAGGACGGCGCGCGAGGCGTGCGTCCCCTGGTCGAGCGCGAGCAGGCAATCCGGCACGCCCGCACCTCCCATCCTTCTGGACCGCTGGAGCCCCTGCTTGCATTGTAGCGCCCGCCGTCCTCCCGCAGCACGGACAGGCAAGCGGAGGGACCCGGCAGATTGCCGAGTCCCTCCGTGCGAGCATCGGGCTTAGTAGCGACGGGGGCGCTCCTCGCGGGGGCGTGCCTCGTTCACCGTCAGCTGCCGACCCTGCCAGTCAGCGCCGTTCAGCGCCTCGATGACGGCTTCCGCCTTGTCGGCGGGCACCTCAACGAAGCCGAACCCGCGCGAGCGGCCGGTCTCCCGGTCGGTCGCGATACGCGCCGCCAGGACTTCGGCGTACTGTGACACCGCCTGCTGCAGGTCCTCACTGGTGACGGACCAGGGCAGGTTTCCGACGTAGATCGTCTTCTGCACGTCTCTGCACTCCTTTCGAAACCGTGTTCGCCAGGAAGTGCACGGAGACATGGCAACCGTTACGGCCGTGGATCCCCACCAACTCCTAAAGCGACAGGATCAATATACCGTAGGGACAGGATGTTGGCAAGGCGGTGCGGGCCTCAGGGCCCAAAACTCCCAAGCAGGCGCGATGAGGTCGCGATGCGGGAGAGCTCTGCCAGGGCTGCGGCCAGGGAGGGCTCCGCGGCGCGGCTGTCCACGTCCAGGTAGAAGACGTAGTCGAAGGGCGTCTCGAGATCGGGCCGGGACTCGAGCTTGGTGAGGTTGAGCCGGTGGCGCGCGAAGGGCTCGAGGCAGTGATAGAGCGCCGCCGGCTCGTTCGGCACCGTGAAGCAGAGCAGAGAGCGGCCGTGCTCCGGGACGAGGCTCGGCGGCCGGCCGACCGCCAGGAAACGCGTCACGTTGTCCGGCCGATCCTCGATGCCCTCCGCGAGCACCTCGAGGCCGAAGAGCTCCGCGGCGCGGCGCGATGCGATCGCGGCCGCGGCATGGTCGCCGCGCGCCTGCAGCGCCTGCGCGCTGCCGGCCGTGTCGTAGGCGCTCTCCGGGGCGATGTCGTGCCGCTTTAGAAAGCCCGCGCACTGGGCGAGCGCCTGCGGGTGGGAGTAGGCGCGGGTGATGTCCTCGAGCCGCGCGCCCGGCAGGCCGAGCAGGCAATGGCGGACGCGCAGGCGGTACTCTCCTGTCACTGCGAAGCTGTGCTGCAGGAGGAGATCGTAGGTCTCGACGATGGTGCCCGCGCGCGAGTTCTCGACGGGCACGACGGCGCCGTCCGCATTCCCGCTGTCGAGGGTCGCGAAGACGTCGGCGAGGGTGCGGCAGGGGAGGACCCGCACGGCGGGACCGTACAGCGCCAGGGCCGCCTGTTCGCTGTAGGCGCCGCGCTCCCCCTGGATCGCGATGCGCGTGCTCGCGTTCACCGCGACTCCTGGGCGGCGTGGCCCTGGCGGGCCCGCGAGGCGGAGAGAATGGCGCCCCAGATGGAGGTCACGGCCGCCGGTGTCAGATGGGTCCTGGGGCTGCGGGCTAGGCGCTGCACGATGTCGTCCTCGCGGCCCGGCTGATGCACCGGCAGGCCTTGGCTCTCCTTGGCCTGGCCGATGCGCGCCGACAGGGCCATGCGCTGCTCGAGGAGGTGGAGGATGGCCTCG
>Ga0187812_1000776_pt1 | contig 11071 bp, 12 predicted proteins | sample NC_S_2_FD_130582 | JGI IMG/M metagenome (GOLD analysis project Ga0187812, IMG submission 130582) | Wetland sediment microbial communities from Neuse River Estuary, North Carolina, USA - ASW-S_2 | ecosystem: Environmental > Aquatic > Freshwater > Wetlands > Sediment | place: USA: North Carolina... | reverse complement strand
GGTCGAATTCCATTCCACTTTGTAGAATAGCTCAGTCCCGTTGAACTGGGTGGACACGACCGTCGCATACTGGGCGAACGGCTTGGTGGCAGTGGGAAAGCTGCTGCTGGTCCACGCAATGAACGCGAGGTAGAAGCCGAAGGCCGCCGCCCCCAGTATCACTACAATGACCACAGCACCGGCCCGGGAAACGCCCCGGGACCTCCTGAACCTCACATCGTCACCTCAGGTCTGCGAGCTTTGATTCTGGCCTCATGAGGGACATCACCTTGTCCAGGTATTCCTGCACAGCGTCGACGAACTCCCTCTCTGCCCATTCGCTCTTGGCGCTCTCCAGGAAGCCCTCTAGCCACTCGAACTCTTCCTCGGCGAACTCGCCCATCGCCGACAAGAAGCCCTTGTTCCTGTAGTTCATGTCGCTCTCCTTCTCGAGGAGGTGCCTCCGCCTGAGCGAGGCGATCGCGAAGGCGTTTCTGCAGAGCAGCGATGCGTCGAGGACGGGGTCCCCTGACGGCCTGTCGGAGACCCACTCCGAGAAGAAGCGCTTCGCCACCTCCAGCTCCTTTCCCTCCATCACCGCAAAGACAACGTCGTCGACCAGAATGTTCTGCAGATGGTTGTAGGCGTCCACGAGATTCTCCACTTCCTTGGCACGGAGTCCGTCCTGCTCCTTCATGTCCTCGAGGATCCTCTCCAGCTCGTCGCTGTCGTGGGAGTGCGCTCCCCTTTCGGTGAAGTAGATGTGCGCCAGCTCGTGTATGACAAGACCTCCCAGCATGTCCGAATCCAAAGCCCAGTCGGAAATCACGATCCTGTGAGCTTCGCCCTCCTGCTTCGCGTATCCCATTATCGCCAGCTTCGGATCAATCTCGAGTGACACCATCGAAGTCACGACGAAACCCTTCTCCCTCATCCTCTCCAGAGCCCAGTTCAGAGTGCTCTGAAGCGACTTGTCTGCCGTTGTTTTCACTGGCCTCGCCGAGCCTTTCCCAGCCATTAATCAATCTCTCGGTCTTGCGCCTTGAAGATGCGTAGCCATCTCGGCTGATTCCTGCAAGTGCCTATTCTCTTCGCTAGAGCCCTCCTCGTCGTGCAATTGTTGAATGCGTTCGAGTCCAAGCAGACGAACGCCGACGACAAGCGCCCAGACCAGTATCGGCGCGACAATGAGCCACTCGTTTCCACCTGTGCCCAGGGGCCCGGCCAAGCCTGCGCCATCGATGATCAAACCAGCCAAGCCGAGAATTCCAAGAATCTCGGTGAAGAGGCGCAAGTTCTTCCATCTGGGGTCTTTGGACATGAGCCTGCCAACTTGAATGAGGCCGAAATTCGCGCAGATGAATGCCACGAAGGCTGTCGCTGTATCGCCCAGCAGTGTGACATCTTCTGGAGTGAACGCGTTCAAGAAGGTAGCCACACCCGCCACGGCGAGCAGACCAATCGCCGAACTCCGCCCGCGCTCTTCCGGAAGTGCCGCGCGGATCAGCAGACTCCCCGATATGAGCGACAGGCCCAGAACGGCCACGGAGGCATTCGCTATCAGGTGCAGAGGGGAGCAGACTTCGTTCCCCTGAAAGATGCCGCAGTTGACTGCCTGAAGGTCGCTGATAGTATCTCGCAGGGGGTCGTATCCGGGAGGGCCGTAGTACCACGCAGCGACCAAGACACTGAAGAAGAACTGAACGACGCCCACTATGTAGGCTACCGCTCCGTAGAAAACGCGTCTTCCTCCAGGCTCGGCCTTCGTGCGTTTCATCTCCCGTCGAAGAGGAATCGCTGTCTCCCTCGGTCTCCGTTTGAATGTTAACCAGCAGGAGGCGAACCGAAGCGGCCACGCCTCGCAGATTCTCGCGCCGAACTCAACCTGCCACCTGTTTGTTACTGGTAGATTGGACCAGTGCCGGGAAGTCTTTCCTGTGGAGGGGCCTTCACCAAGGCCTTCAGTTCGCCCATGTCGACCTTGAAACCGATCATATCCGACAGCACCTCCAGCATCTTGATTACAGACCTCGTGTGGGGAATTGGCTCTCCGTGGTCCACGGAAATCTTGTATCCCCTCATCCCGTATTCGCTCGCCATGCCGACTATCATGGAGGCGAAGAATGGCGCGGGCTCCGACTCGATTATCTCTACTCCGTGCTCCTTCAGCTTCTTCACGCCCTCCTTGTCGGTCGCAAACCCGTTCACGTGGGGGTCCTCGAAGGCTGGGACAGGGTTCTCCGACCATCTGGCGCCCACAGAGTAGACTTCCTTCACGCCCGCCTTCTTTCCGAAATCCAGGACCATCCTCGCGAACTCAAACTGGTCGTCCGACGGGCTCGAGTCTCCCGCGAAGAGCAGCAGGTCACCCTTGCCTCGATGGAAATGGAACCTACACGCAGGGAGGATTGCGGTTCCGTCCTCTTTGACTATGACCTCGGGCTGCAGGGCCGATGAGCGAAGCACCGCCACTTCCTCAAACTTCAGCGTCTTCAGAAGATAGTTCGACAGTTCCCTCGCCTGGGAATAGAGGGCCTTGTACTGCGACGACGACGTTGATACTGCGACGAGCAGTGTGGGATGGACAAACTTCAGCTGTCCCTTAGACTCAAAATCCAGCCACAACGAGGTTCTCCGTTCCACCAGCAAAGCCCAGCTAATTATCTATTGGGTTGACGAATCTGTCAAAATCTTGAGCGCATCTTAAATATCGGCGGGCCGGAAACTTGCCAAGTCGCTTTTGAAGGCTTACTGGACCACTCTTTCGCACAAAGGAGTCTGCTTTCCCGAAGAGTACAAGCCGGACGGGCTTTCTATCAAATTCCAAGGAAAGCCGGTCAAGCTATCACCGCTCGCTGAGGAGATGGCCTACAACCTCGCGAAGAAGAAGGACACCCCCTACATCCAGGACCCGGTCTTCACAATTAACTTCATGGGCGACTTTGCAAAGCAACTGCCAGACTGGTGTAGGAAGGCGAAGTACGAGGATGTCGACTTCTCCGAGCTGTTCGCGAAGGTCGACAGGGAGAAGGCGGTCAAGGAGGGAATGGGCAAGGAGGAGAAGAAGGCCGTGGCCGCAGAGAGGAAGGAGAGGCGCGAGGCGCTCAAGAAGGAGCACGGTTTCGCAGTCATAGACGGGAAGGAGGTCGAGTTCGCAAACTACATGGTCGAGCCTCCAGGGCTCTTCATGGGAAGAGGAAAGCACCCCTACCGCGGCAAGTGGAAGCCTCGAGTTCGTCCCCAGGACGTGGTCCTGAACTTGGACGAATCGACCAAGGTCCCAGGGCAGTGGAAGGAGATCGTCCACGACCATTCATCAATGTGGATGGCGAAGTGGGTCGACAAGCTCACGGACAAAGAGAAGTACGTCTGGCTTCACGAAAGCTCCCACATCCAGCAGTCCAGGAACAAGGCGAAGTACGACAACGCGACCAAGGTCGGCTCCAACATGAGCAAGATAGAGGCGAGAATCGAAAGGGAGCTCTCGTCCAAGGACCCGAAGATGAGGCAGGTCGCAACGGTCTGCTACCTGATCCACAAGCTCGGCATGAGGGTGGGAGACGAGAAGGACGAGGACGAAGCCGACACTGTCGGCGCGAGCACGCTCAGAGTCGAGCACGTGAACATGAAAGAAGGCACGGTCGAGTTCGACTTCCTTGGGAAGGACAGCATCCCCTGGAAGAAGACCGACAGGCCTCCGCCCCAGGTGCTGCGCAACCTTGAGGAGTTCAAGAAAGGCAAGAGGCCCGGGACAGAGATCTTCCACGACGTCACCTCGAGCATGGTCAACCAGTTCCTCTCCTCCATAGTGCCCGGCCTGAGCGCCAAGGTCTTCAGGACATGGTACGCCACCGAAAGGGCGAAGCAAGCCCTCGAGTCGAGGAACGTCGACGGCATGGACGACATCGACAAGCTCTACCACGCAAAGGAGGCAAACCTGCAGGCTGCCATCTTCTGCAACCACCAGAGGACGCTGCCGAAGACCTGGGATCAGTCCTACGAGAAGAAGAAGCAGAAGCTGGAGGAAGCAAGGGCGAAGGGCAAGAAGGACGACAAGCGGCTCAAGAGGCTCCAAAAGGAGCTGGACTTCTACGTCCGCACCAAGAACTACAACCTCAACACTTCCCTGAAGAACTACATCGACCCGCGCGTCTACAAGAGGTGGCGCGACCAGGTGGGCCTAGACTGGGCCAAGATCTACTCGAAGTCGTTGCAGAGGAAGTTTTCCTGGGTCGCAGGATCAAAACCGGAACAGCAGCGGAAGCCCATACCCGCTGTCGCGGCTTCAAGCTGAACGAGCGAGAGTTCTCCAGAGCTCGTCCTCCGGAGCAGCACTGACCACGCGCCTCCTTCCGTCCCCGGTGTACAGGTGCCGACCCCTCTTCGTGAACCGTCCCACTTCCGTCACGAGAGTGGTCCTTCTGACAGCTCTACGGACCCTCTCCTTGTTTCTTTGGGCGGTCGCGATGAGCAAGGAGCCCGAACCGATCAGCTTCAACGGGTCCAGTCCCAGCTTGCGGCACATCTCTCGGGTCGCACTCGCCACTGGTATCCGGTTCTCCCACAGCTCGAACCCAAGCCCCGAAGCTAGGGACATCTCGTAGGTTGCGCCCAGCACACCCCCCTCGGTGCAGTCGTGCATTGCGTGCACGGAGCCTGTCCTGAACGCTCGGACGGCCTCGTCGACTACGCTGATGCTCCTCTCGAGCCCCCTCGACCTCTTCAGCAGTGTGGCCGGCAGCCTCCTCCCTGACTTTCCAAGCTCGGAGGCGAGGACTGCGGTCCCTTCTAGTCCCGCCGTCTTTGTCATCAGTATTGCGTCTCCTTCCTTCGCCATATCGGACGATACGAAACGCCTCCCAAAGCTGAACGTGGTCACAGCCACTATGGGCCTCTTCAACCCGGGGGTCACCTCCGTGTGCCCTCCCACTATGCTGATGCCCAGCTTCTTCGCCGCCCTGTCCATGTCCCTGGCCACTACCCTCAGGTCCTCTTCAGTCGAACCCTCGGGGAGAAGGACCACAGACCCGACGAACTGGGGGCGGATGCCGCTCGTCGCCACATCGTTGGCACTTACGTTGACTGCGTAGCTGCCGATGCCCTCGGCCACACCGGTGACGGGGTCAGATGACACTATCATGTATCCGCCGGGGACTCTTATCGCAGCGAAATCTACGCCGGCCTTGGGGCCGGCCACAAGCCTCCTCGAAGGCACGCCGGTCATGTGAAGGACCGTCCTGTTGAGTACCTCTATCGGCATCTTCCCCGTGGCGAGCCGTCTCATGCTACTACGTCGCCTTGGCTGGGACGACTGGGTGCGGGGCGCCCCTGCCCGCGATTCTTCTGTAGCTCCTCACCACTGGGATCGCCACGATCAAGCCGACCAACACCTGTCCGGCGTTTATCGGGACTTCCACTGACGCAGTCACGAAACCCAGCTGGAGCCCGATCGATTCGAAGAGGAAGTAGCCAAGGACCATCTCGGAGCCCCCCAGCAGCACCGACAGGATCGTCCAACCAAGCCTTTCATCGAGCAAGTATCCGGCAGCTATCGCGAGGGCGAAGGTGGCAGCACCGACGATTATCCAGAAGTAGTAGGGGACGAAGAAGTTGAGGGTGAACTGCGGACCCAGGGGCGTCGTCGGGCTGCTCGAGAATCCGAGATAGAGCTGCTGCGCTCCCGAAAGGTAGTTCACTCCCAGGAAGGAGATCAGGACGGCGACAGCCAGTCCCAGCGCCCCACTGATGAGCATCCACCTCGTCTTCGTCAGCCCAGCAAGGCGAAGGTTGGTCAGGTACCCCACTATCAGACCCTCCAGCCCTTTGATGACGAGTGTTCCGGGCGCGTACTGAGGAGCCAATACCGCGTCCGAGATGGCCGAGCCCACGCCCCCGGCGAAGGCACCCACGTAGGGGCCCATCAGCATGGCCACAATGTAGACCATTATCTCGCCTATGTCGAAGTATCCCTTCGTCGCTGGGATGTAGATCACAAACACCATTGTCACCGCGGCCACGAACGCAGTGAACACTGCGGTGGCTGCGAGGGTCTTCGAGTTCACCGTTGTTCTTTCCGCCCCTGGATGCCAGATATACGTTGCGTCCTCGCTTTACTCGAGGACGGGGACCAGACTGGCAAGGCTGTCGCAGATGTAAAGGGGCGCGACGCCCGCCGGCAGTGCCTGCGAGTACCTGTTCACCCACGCGGAGGAAATCCCCAGCTTCCCGGTGGGTATGATGTCGTGATAGACGCTCTGGGCCACGTGCAGGATCTCTTCCTTCTTGGCGCCTGTCTTCTCCATGAACCTCGTCCAGTGCCCGAAGGCAGGCTTGTACGACTTGCACTCCTCGGCCGTAATGTAACCGTCGACCGAGAGCCCACTGTGCGAAATCGTCCCTTTGAGAAGGTCCGTGTCCACGTTCGAGAGTATGTACCTCTTGTACCCCTTCTTCCCGAGGGCGCGTAAAGCTTCCGCGGTGTCCGGGAACGCAGGCCAGTCCGGGAGAGAAGCCGCGAACTTTGCGAGGGCCTTCGGTTCCGCCTTCATGCCGAACCCTCTGGCCAGGTCGCCCGCCGTGCTCGCAAGCACTTCTCTGTAGCTCTTGTATTCGCTCTCCTGCCGCTTCTCAGCTGCCTCGTAGGCGTCCAGGAGCGCGTGCCCCTTCAGCGGCATCTTCCCAACGGTTTTGTTGAGGGCTGCCTCGATTCCTCTCCTCCAGTCAATCAGGGTCCCGTAGCAGTCGAAAGTCAGATAGCTGAAGCGGCTCATGATCCTAACCGCTTGCCGAATACAATGATCATCGCGATCGCCAGCGCGGTCGGGAGCCACAGGGCGAGGCTGATGACGACGTTCACGTCAATCATAGTCTCCATGGCCGCGGCCGCAAGGACGGCTACGACAACTATGCACACCTCCAGTGCGAAGACGCGTACCTCCTTGTGCAGCGTCTTCCTTCTCCATGCGACCAGAACCATGCTCCCAGAGCCCACAGCGATGGCGTAGGAGGACAGCTCGACAATCGCGAACGGGAAAAGGAAGAGCAGCAGGCCGAAGACCGGACTCGGGAGGCTTGAGCCGATTGCCTCCACCTGGATCACCTGCCCAGTGGAGAAGGTGATGAGAGCGAGCAACAAAGCGCCTGCTGCAGGAATCATCTCAAGCAGCGCGATTCTCACGTTGTTCTCGAATATCCCGACAAAGGCTGCCATGGGCCCTTGCCCGATGGTGGCGTTGGCGAGCGTTTGGGCCTGCTGCTGAAGTGCTTGCTGTTGGACCGGGTCGATGGGATACACCATCGCTCCAAAGTAGATGGCCAGCTCGACCGCGAACGCGCCCGCAAAGAGCACGAGCCGCCCGTGCTGGAATAGAAGTCTGGCGAGGCTCGGAGCAGGTTCCGGCTCGGAGGGAGTCTGCTCTATCATCGGCTGATCGGACAACGTCCCCGCGACGACTCGCCCTCTAATTAATCGCTCCGCACGATGTGGTCACAGCGACCCGGCTAGCAGCCCCACTGCGTAGAGTATGCAGAGCGCTACCGCACCCACGGCGGCCGACCTGATTCCTTCCTTCAGGTTGAAGTGCTTGAGTATGAAAGGCTTCGAGCCGAGGACGAAGAGTGCCCCCAGGGAAAGAGCTGCAGACAACGCCAGTGCGTCGAACCTGGCAAAGGCCGTCGCGTATGGCAGCAGAGCAAGCAAACCCAGAACAAAGAATGACAGTCCTGCGGGCGCCGCACGCTTGACGGGCGCACTGGAAAGTTCTTCCGTGTGCATGTGCAGCTCGTGTGTGAGCTGCGCCCTCAGCCACATCTCCTTGTTCTTGGTGAGCCTGTTCATTATCACCTCGACCTCCCCGGGCTCGTAGCCTTCCTTTGCAAGAAGTTCCTCCAGCTCCCTCTTCTCCTCGTCGGGCTCGGTCTCTATCTCCATCCGCTCCCTTTCCACGTCAGTCCTCAGCGATTCGAGCTCAGCCCTCCTCGAGAGGTAGCTGCTGAAGAACATGGAGAGCCCGCCGGCAACAGCGAAAGCAAACCCAGCCAGTAGTATCGTGTGAAAGTCGACACCGGCACCGTTTAGGGCGGCCGTGGTCGCCACTCCTTCTATTGCCCCGTCGCTGCCGCCGAGGACCACCCAGTCGATTATGTTCCTAGCCGGAATGTGAGGATGCTTCTCCTCTTGAGGGCCTGCCACTTGCAGGGAGTTTGACCAGTGGTTCGGATTAAGGCGTTTCGGGGTCGCACGAGCACGCTTTGCGCCGAAAAGCGACTGACTGTTCTCTTGGAAAGAACCACCATTTAGAAATTGCTTGAGCAAGACGAATTCAGGTCGTGTGAATGCTTAATCTTATATCGCGTTCACTCCCTGCCATCTGTCAATGACTCTCGACGAAAAAGTGCGGTACGGAATGCTGGCCCTGACCGGCGCTAGTTTTGTTTTCGCCGCGCTAGGCCTGAAGATAGGTCCTCTGGACCCGATGGGCGGTTGGGGATCAGGCTAGAACTAGCCTGATTCTCTCCGTATTTGTTGCATGAGATTACCAAACTTCGCTTCCAGTTCCTCTTCGTTGAATATCCATTGCCTGTTCCTCTCGCTAAAGAGCTGGGGCGCGATTGTGAAGCTTATCGAGTTCGTCTGATCCTCAGTCAGCATTATTACTTTGTCTTTGACCTTTGAGACAGCCTCGGACACGTAAATGAGGCTCTCCGTCAAGCAGTCGACCGGAAATGCCAATTCGGCATAGTAGCTTTTGCCCCCAGCCTCGGCCCAAAGGAAAGGAAGCTGATTGATTTGCTGGCGAACATACGCAAGATTCAGAGCGTCTACATCCTTTATGATCAAAACGACAGGAATGTACCTATGCTTGCGGTGCAGTGCTTTGTCGACTTTGAAATCATAGCTGGTTCCGGTCCACCTAATGCTGTATCCGCGCAACATGTTCCTCCCTACAACATGTGTGTTGTGGTGCCACGCCAGTTTCTTGTAGTTTAGCTTGAGTTCGTCTGCTATGTCCTTGAGCGACTTATTCGCATTCTTCTGCAGTTGTTTGATGATCAGAAGATCGATAAAGTCGATTCTGGTCGGGGAAGATGGACTATATCTGACTGCTTCGAGGTTCTCTGAATGGGGACCAGCAAAATCGAAATCCCACCTCCCTTCGTCGAAGTCGTAGTACTCGGCCTTCATCGGCGGGTTCCTGAACCAATCGAATTCTATCAGTTCCAGGTAGTTCAACATCCCTAGCCCCTTCAAATGGTTCAACACTTCCTTCATCGAGGATTCGTATTGTGCGGGAACACTGATGTTCACGACAAACCTTCCGTCTGGTAGGCTCTTTGCGAAGCTCTGAACATAGCAAAGCTCACTCATCGCAGTCATTATTGACTGGGCGTAACCTTCGTAATCGTGTGAGAACCCTAGAATCGCCACCATTCTCTTCAGTCCAAGTCTTTCGTGGTCGACAGAGGCTTGTACAGCGAATCCTTTGTTGAGGATCTTCTCCTTGTACCTGTACCTTACGGATTCCTTGAACTGGCCGAGGTTTCTTGCAATCTCCGGAATGTCCGGGCCGATCTCAGTCAGCAGTTGGACAAGCTGCGCTGTCTTGACGCTTACATCCTTGAAGTGGCCCTCCTTTACTTCTAGCTCCGTCTCAGACCCCTTCCTGCCCGAGTATTATCGCAATAGATTCTGCTATAAATCTATGTATGTTCTAAGTACCGAGATTCGACGCGCCGCTTGGGGATTTTCTACCAGTTCGGTCTTTGCCTTGCCCCGCCGAAGGAACTAGTGTTCGTTAGAATCATTCCAATCGTCTGGCGGGCCATTGCTTTTGGAGGAAGACCAACGCGTTTCCTAATCCGCGAGGGCTCGTGTGTTCACTCGTGCAGCCGACATCAGATCCAGTCCTACGCCTTGCCCGCGGGCGGAGATTCATGAAATCGCAATCATGCTTTTAACGGCGCGGAAGGGCGCCTCGAAGCAATGCCCCTGAAGAACAGGAGGGGTGAATACAGATGGGGGCCCACGAAGATGACGGGCCTGAAGCTGATGACGGACAAGAAGAGTTACTCTCTCGACGACACCATAGTCGCCAACTTGGGATTCAGGATAGTAGGTGGCCTGAGGGAAGCCTTCCATCCCGACGTCTGGACGGTGTCCTGGGAGGACTACGACAAGATACTGAACCTGACGTTCCGTACCTCCCTCATTGCGAGGAGGGGACCTCTCTCCAGGAAGATCGGTGATGGGTCGAAGCTCGTAAGGAAGGCGAGCTTCTACTGGAGCAGGGACCCCGACCTGCCCTACAGGATCTGGGCCATGATTATGCCCGAGGACGGCGGCCCTCCCAAGATACCGCTCAACGTCGAGGACGCGAAATCCAAGATGCTCGACTTCACCCAGACCTTCGAGCTTCCAGCCTCCAAGCTGGGTAAGGGGAAACACACGCTGTCTGCCTCGGCGGAGGCGAAATGGCCCCGCCGCAGCTTCATAGAGAAGGGAGGAGTGTCGGGAAAGGCCTCGAGCGTGGTGGTCCAGGTCGGCTAAGGACGGGTGGCTCGCAGAGGTATCGTGGGCCGGCGGCTACACCTTCCTCGGGACTGACCTGAAGGGGCACACAGTTGTCTACGACTCCGATGACCCCGGTTCGAAGGGCATCGGGCCGATGAGGGCGCTCCTGACATCTCTGGGCGCCTGCTCTGGGATGGACGTGGTGGCGATACTAGGAAAGAGGAAGCAGAAGCTCGAGTCGCTCAAGGTGATGTTGAACGGAGAGAGGCCAGAGCACGGATACCCGAAACCCTGGACAGCGATCCACGTCGAGTACGTCCTGTCGGGCGACCTGGAAACGAAATACGTCGAAGAGGCGATCAACGACAGCATGGCGAAGTTCTGCAGCGTCTCGGCAACCCTGAGGCCGGGCGTGAAGATAACCCACTCGTACAAGATTGTGCGCTAGACGGTGAGGACGATCTTCCCGAAGTGCTCGCTCTTCTCCATCCTCCTCTGCGCCTCGGCCGCCTTCGCCAGAGGGTAGATGCTGTCCACGACCGGCTTGAGCAGGCCGGCCCTGACCAGCTCCACCACCTTCAG
>Ga0187812_1000775_pt1 | contig 11080 bp, 13 predicted proteins | sample NC_S_2_FD_130582 | JGI IMG/M metagenome (GOLD analysis project Ga0187812, IMG submission 130582) | Wetland sediment microbial communities from Neuse River Estuary, North Carolina, USA - ASW-S_2 | ecosystem: Environmental > Aquatic > Freshwater > Wetlands > Sediment | place: USA: North Carolina... | reverse complement strand
TTCCGTCGCTGACCCAGTACTCGTACTGACCCCCGTCACCGTGCTCCACCGTGACAAGATAGCGCTCTGGATCGGACCTGCTAGCGAGATCCAGTTGTGCGATCCGCGGGAACTCCTTGCCCACGGAGTACGTATCGTCCGTCTCGGGAGTCCCGACTCGATGGAAGTAGACCTGCTGATAGAAATCCAGGTCTTCGGCTGGGCGTTCTCCCGGACTCGGATGATGGAGGTAGTAGAAACCCCGTCCATCGGGAGCCCACGCGACGGCGCTCCCACCGATGCGTTGCGCACGGTGGATGACGTCCCGAAGCCGTTTCCCCGATACGACGTCGAAGAGGCGCAGGTCGCCCTCCTCACTTCCCCCTTCGGACAGGCAGACTGCGAGGACCCGCCCATCTGGGGAGGGAACGACCAGGTCGAAATTGACCGTGGCGCCAGGTCGCGCGAGCTTGGCCGAGTCCAGAAGGACTCGCTCCCGGTCCAACTCTCGGTCGGAATCCCACACCACGAGCCGAGGGCGATCCTGTCGGGAGTCGAACTTCAAGGCGAAGAGGCGATCCCCCGCAGATCGAAACCCCAGGTAGTAGGCGTACCCGCGCTTCGTAATTTCCTCAAGCCGGCGCGCGAACGCCTCGCGTTGCGGTATCGAGTCCAAGTACGCACGTGCGCGACGGCTTTGCGCGGCGGTCCACTGACGGACGGTCCGGCTCTTCCCGTTCTCCAGCCACCGATAGTCATCTCGGACCGCGACCGTGTGATAGACATCCACGACCGGGCGTCGTTTGGTAGCAGGGGAAGGGCGAAGTCTCCGGGCCCGGGTGCGTCTTCCCGTGATCTTCCGCCCGGGCATGCACGCGGTAACCCGCGGCGGGTTAAGAGTGCCTCTCGATGACCCTTCTAAAGCGAATCCGCTGGTACCCGGAACTGGGTGCAACAGCCATTTCACCTCCGGTACGATTGTGGAGTCAGGAAATCGTGCCGGCGCCCTTTCGTTGAGAGCATATAGTTCAACTCGATTCCCTTTCCGCTTGAGCAATGCCCGACAAGGTCGTCGTTCCGCTCCTCGAGGAGATACTCCCCGCGGGCTTCCGCCTGGGGGGGAACTACCTGGTCGAGTTCGAGCCCAGCTCGCCTTGGTACGAGGCTTCGGTCACTATCGCGGCTCGTTCCGTCCAGATGGGACTGAAGACGGAGTATCATTCCTTCCACCGAAGTATCGACGATGTGCGGGAGGCGCTCGAGAACCTCGGGCTTTCTGTCGATAGAGAGACCAAGAACGGAATGTTGCGACTCATCGACAGTTACAGTGCTTTGACAGGGCCGGGCACACGCCCCAAACTGGGAAGACCAGATTTTCTTGCCAACAGGATCCCCGACATCGGACGATGGGGAAAGGAGATCAAGAAGCAGATCGCCGCGGGCATCGAGGAACGCGACCGGAACTGGCTCCACATCGACGACAACACGTCTCTTCTGCTGCAGTTCACGGACGAGGAATCGATGCTGAACGGGTGGCGAACGGTGTTCATCCCTTGGGGCAGAGCGCGGGGTCTGATCACAATCAACGGGTTCGTCAAAGGGGTTGCCTCGGAAGCATTCTACCGGAAGAACGAGGCGCTCTACGACGGCGTGTTCGACATGGTGACCAACGAAAAGAATGGAAGGCTCGAACACTTCATTCGGGCTCGGAGAGTCCCCGGAGAATCCATTGATACCAGGTGGAAACAGCTCCGGTCGCGGCCGCGAGGGGAGGTGGTGATAGGTCGGCGGGGGCCGGCGAAGGCGTCCCGCCACCTTGCGGCGGTGATGTTCACGGACATGGTCGGCTACAGCAAACTGATGAAACAAGGCGAACGGGTTGCGCTGAAGCTGTTGGCTGCACAGGAACGCGCCGTTCGGTCCTCGATTCCGAGGTACGACGGGAAGGTCATCAAGGGAACCGGCGATGGGTTTTTGGTCGAGTTCGGCAGCGCACTCGCCGCCGTGGAGTGCGCCACCGCCGTCCAGCGGCGGATGCGACGGGTACGCGGAGGCTACGGGGTCAGGGTAGGGGTCCACGTAGGAGACGTGATTCACTCGGGCGGGGACATTTTCGGTGATGCGGTCAATATCGCAGCGAGATTACAGGGATGTGCGAGGCCGGGCGGGATCTGCGTCTCGAAAGAGGTCTACGAGCAGGTGTCAGGCAAGATTCAATCCCCGATGCATTACCTCGGGACCCCGAAGCTGAAGAACATTATGCCTAAGGTCGGGGTCTACGAGATCGTTCCCGACATGCGTTGATCGCCCGCACCGGGATGTACGGGGCTGCGAACGGCGCCGGTCGCTTCTCGGGGGTGGACATGAGGTGCAAAAGCCATGGCACGTTGAGCCCAGACGGAGAGGGTTCGGTTTGCCGAGGACTACCGAGCCCCCGGTTTGACTCCCAGAAGCAACCCGCGCCCCGGCAGGAATCCGCGGGAGAGGAATCGAGGTCGCAGGCCCGCACGCTTCATCAGCTGCACGAGCTCCTCGCGAGAGAGCAGCAACCCAACATCCGTCTCCTCAAAGTAACGCACGTCGTGGCCCGACTCTCCGATGAGAAAGTGGTAGTGGATTATCGACCGACTCGCCCGACGGGAAGAAGAGGCCACGCGAGCGATGGTGATGGACGGGTCCTGGTAGGTCCGAAGGTGAATGTACCCCGTACGGAACACAGAGCGCAGGATCCAAGGCTCCACGATGGCGACTCCGCCAGGGTTCAAGTGGCGGGCGAAGTTCGTGAACGTCGCGAGGACCTCTGCTTTCGTTCTCAGGTGCCCGATGGCGCTGAAGAGACAACTCACGACATCGAACCGGCGATTCAACCGGAACGTGCGCATGTCCCCGAGAACGAGCCGGACCCCCGGCAAACGACGACGGGCGATCCGGAGCATCTCGGGACTCGCGTCGACCCCCATCGAGACGTGTCGCCGACTTAGGTACTCGAGGTGCCGGCCCGTTCCGCACGCGACATCCAACCAGGCCGTCCTGCCCGCACGGCCCAAGCGCTTTGCGATGGATTCGAGTCGTTGAGATTCACGGCGGTAGTCTTTCCAGTCATTGATGAAGTCGTAGTAACGGGCGAGTTGGTGAAACTGGGATTGATTGTCTACCCTCACGTCCGTCCCTCTTCCCGGGAGAGGCTCCTATCGCGTTTCGGTATTTCACAGGCTCTTCTGCCTGCCCTCATAAGGAACAATCTCATCGGCGATCAACGCCGACCGCGCTACTCAGTGCGGCGCTTTCGCGAGCGCCAGAAGTCCATCCATGGTCTCGTCGAACGAGCGGACTGGCTTGTATCCCAACTTCTCGGCAATCTTCCCGACGTGACACTCGCTGATTTGCGGCGGACGATCCGGCACGAGAACCGGTTGTCCAAGGGCCTTGGCGATCGGGCCGAAGAGCTCGCGGAGGGCGACGTTTCGATCGATCGCAAGGAACGTCTCTCCGGCGGCCCCCGGGTGAGAAAGGGCCAGCCGTGCCATCTCGGCGAGGTTCTGCGTCTGGACCCAGGGAAGGACGTCGTCCGGGTGCATGGCCTTCGGCCAACCCCGCGTGCGGATCCGTTCGACCATCTCGTTGCCCCACTGGGATCGTTCCACGTTGCAAATCATTCCGGGCCTCAGCACGACGGTCTCCAAGCCCTTCGCTCGGATCTGTCCGAGCGCCAGCTCACCGAGGGCTTTGGACGAGCAGTACGGCTCGGGGTCCGTCGTGGCGAGGGGGCTCTCTTCATCGACTCGACTCGGAAGTTCCTCACCGTGGACCGAGACCGAAGAGATGTGAACGAACCGCCGGACCTTTGCTTCCAGGGCCAGGTCCGCCAGCGTGCGCGTCGCGTCCACGTTCACGGTCTGATAGAGGGACCGGTCGGGCCCCATGTAGGCCGCACAATGAAGGACAAACTCCACGCCGGCCAGTGCGCCCGGCAGGCTCCCGGGCTGGGTAAGATCCCCCAGAACTGGTTCCCACCCCTGCCCGTTGACAAGGTCCAATTGGCGAGGGGAACGGACTAGCGCCCGGACCTTCCAACCGTCGTTCCGGAGATGAGTGGCGAGCTGGTAGCCGACATGGCCGGTCGCGCCGGTAACGAGGACGCTCGACATTCGACCCGAAACCACTCCCCTGCCGATAATGAACCTGATGGGCTCGAGAAGACCCGCTAGCGCTCTTCGCGACTAATCCCGGTTCCCTTCTTCTCGCCGCGCAAGAGATATTCGGCTTTTCGGGTACCTGGGTCAGCCGTCTCAGGACGACGGGCTGACATCCTCATGGTACGAAATCAAGGTCGAGTCACCCGATTTGTGGTGATGGCGGTGCTCCAAGCCGCCCGCGCGCAGTCCCTGGGCCTGCCGCACGAGTCGGCCTTGTCGTGGGGTTTGAATCGAGCTATCTTCTACGCCGCCGCCAAGCAGGGGTTCCGGGAGCCTCCGCCGAAAGCAGGTGAGGAGGCCGGGAAGCCGACCGAAGCGCCCCCTCCCGAATTGTTCCGGCTCGGCGAGGACGAAGCCTACCGGGACCCGAGCATGAAACAGATCGCCTTTGCGATCGGTGGCCAGACCCAGACTGTAAAGGATTTCGAACGCTCGGTCGAATCGCGCTTCGGGACGAAGGAGAATTTCCGGGCGGCTTGGGACGAGGCGGTTCGTATCGTCGAGAGTTTTGACCGCGCCACTCTCGAGTCGCGGAAAGGTTTCTACGAGGAAGTGTACAAGCCCAGGCGTGATGAGTTATCCGACTCGTGGACCCAAAAATACTCTCCACCCCCGAAGACGAGGGCGAGGCAATGATCGCCGGCGCGCCGTTCGGCCTTATCCTGTTCGTGGCCGGGGAACCGGATCCCGGGATTCCTTCCGTCCGAGACTCCACGGTGCACCTTACCGACCGCCTGATCGGTGTGTACCCGCCGCTCGGACGCAGGATGAAGCCCTCGCCGGGTACATCGATCGCAGCGGACGACGCGCAACCCCTCCCGTCGGGAGAGCCGCCCTGGCGTCTTCCTCCGGAGCAGATCCATTGTGTCAATACGGTTTTTGAAATGGCCAATCTCGAGGGAGCTACGCTGACAGTGATTGACGTGGATCGGGCCGGAGAGCGTCAATACCTGGTCGACCGATGGTTCGCGGAGAACCAGCTCATTCCTCTCCTCGTGCGCGCGGACGGGTCGAAGTTGGACGGCATCGAGAACTTTACGCCGCGGAAAGTTCGGCAGTTTATCCGAGGAGCATAGAGGACAGCTTCATCGGAGTCGGCCAAGACCCTCCCTCAACTCGTCTAGATCGGTCCCAATCTGACGCAAACTGGGTAGCGCTGGGGGCAACGGTCGGTGCACCTACACCGGATTGGGGTCGCTGTCCCGCAGAAGACACTAAAGGTAAAGCGCTCGAGCTCGGGTCCCCAACCTCAGAACCCGAGCCGTTCATTCACCAGAACGATTGTGACTCGACCCGGCTGTACCTCGCGATTGACGACCAGCAGCTTCGCTACCACGCTGCCCGGGACGCCGTAGGCCTTGCGGGCGCGCTCGCTCTCCTTCGGAAGTGTGTGCGAAAAGATGCGATCGTTCGCTTCGTCGAGGTCGCGGACGATCTTTTGGGTCCCCGCGACCCAAATCACGTGCTCCGCCCCGTAGGAGTAGGGGCCGAGCTGGCTGCCGGTCGCGGAAGCTACGACCACCTGACCCTTTTCGGTAATGGCGTGTACACTCCCCACGATATACTCCGGGGAGGCACCCAGCCGCCGTGCCTCGGACTTCTTGCCTTCGCTCATGAACCGGAGGAGCGCCGGCCGAATGGGGTCGTAGCGACCCGATTCCAGGATTGTCCGGGCGACCCCGGTCTCTTCGAGAGTAACCGAGGTGGAGTCGAAAACCTCCGCGCCCTGAGGAAGAAGCTCTTCGACCGTCCTTCGAGCTTCCTCTTTGGAGGACACGACTATCGTGCGGAATCCGTTCGCCTCGAGGTTTCGAGCCGTTAGGGCGACCTGCGAGGCATCGGGAAGCCGCTCGTACTTGTCGGAAACAGAAGACTCGCGCGCCCGTTCGGACTCGATCGGATGGGTGAGTGTCGCGGAGGACTCGGCTTCGGACATGGAGATAACTATACATTCGATAGTATTTATGCTTGCGCATGTGAAGTGTTGGCATGTCTCCGGCACGTCCCGCGGTGTTGGGGGAGGTCGACAGTGCCCATCGGGTACATTACGAATCTTTATTGCTTCTGATTGGATAGGTATGAGCGTCCATGGTGAGTTCAAGAGGAACGAATTCGAAATCGGGTTCCGCACCGCCGGGTAGGCAGGACAGCCAGGGCTGCCCGGTCGGATCCCTATTCTCGATGTTGGGTCAGCCCCACATGTTGCAGGTTCTCCATATGTTCCTCAACGAAGACTCCCAGCCGATTCGGTTCGGAGAGCTCCAGCGTGAGCTCGACCTCTCACCCCGCACGCTATCGAGCCGACTCAAGTCGCTCGTCGAGGCGGGCCTTTTGGTTCGCCGCCGTTACTCCGAAATCCCGCCCCGCGTGGAGTACGAGGCGACGCAGAAAGCCCGCGAACTGGGCCAACTCTTCCGGGAGATGGAGACCTGGGCCAGCCACAACACCCTCACCGTCGTCTCCTCGGTGGCGGTCGTCGGTAGAGCCTGAGACTGGCTACGTCATGGGCCTCCCACCTATCGGCGGGCGAGGGCCTCAGGTACACGGCTCGTTGGACACGGTCGGCGAATCGTCAGCTCCCGACCGGAGGACTTAACAACGCATCGACGAATGCCGAGCCGTGAGCGAAGTAATCACCGGGCTTCATTCGGTAACGATCCACGTCCGAGACGTCCAGAAGGCGCGAACGTTCTACCGGGAAGTGCTCGGTTTCAAGGAGATCCATTTCGACGAGAAGGGAAGCCGGGCCGTCTTCGCCCTCCCGGGAACCTCGACCCTTCTGACGATGCACATCCAGGCGCCGGGCGAGGAAGGACGAGATCCCGGGACGGTCTCGGGCGTGGTATTCCGAAGCCCCGACCCGACGGCCGCTTGTGTCGAGATCAAACGTCGTGGAGGCACCGTGACGGTCGAACCCAAGCTGATCGAGTTTCCGGGCGTGAAATTTGTCCGCGCCGTGATCGCCGATCCCGACGGGAACGAGTTCGTGGTTTCCAACCGCACCGATTGACCTGCTGTCTCCCGTCTTGTAACGGGACGAAACTCGTCTCGGCCGGTCAAAGGCCTCAAGTCGAAGGCGAACGGCTCGGAACAGGAGTTTCCGGGTGGTGAGGCCTCGGGTTCTTCCGAACCCGTAGGTACGCGTCGGTGTAGGCCGCCGCGAAGAGTAAGTAACTCACGAACAGAGGGGCGATGACGAACGCGAGGGGAGCGAACGAGACAATCAATCCAAGGGGATTGGTGAAGAACTGACCGACGAGCGACGAGATCTCGCCCCCCACAATGAGTCCGCTCAGCACCGCAACCCCGAGCGACCAGCCGAATCCGACCCAGGCGAGGAGGCGACCGACCCGTCCCGCGAGTCGGTCGACGAGCATCGCAAGGCCGAGGAAGAAGTTCCCGAACGCGAGGGCAACCAGTCCGCCGACCAACCACGCGAACACGGGGGGAACGCCAGGACTCCCGGAACTTCCGAGCGTCCAACCGAGGATGGCGATGGTCGCGACCGCACCGCCAAAGATGGCGAGGGCGGCCCAGAGAAGCCGATGTCCCCGGTGCACGTTGCGGCGATGGAGGTCGGTCCACTCGTGCCGGCCTCGGTACATGAGGTAGAACCCGAGACCCGTTGTGAGGAGGCCGACGTAGTAGAATCCAATCCATCCGGGCTGACTGATCCCGTAACTCACGAACTGATAGATCTCCGCGGCGGCTTCCGCCAAGAACCCGACGACGAAGGTCACCAGAGCGATCCGAATGGTCCGCGTCATCGGTGATCCGCCAAACGGGGGGTGCTCATCCGCGCTGGAGGAGGAATCGTAGACCCACTAAGCCCTGTTCCCACGCCTCAGGAAATTCGATCGGGCGGCTAGCTCCGTCAAGCTACTCAGGTGTGGGGAGCTGTTTCCAGCTCCAGGGCACGACGCGCCGGCAAGATGATGGCCGAGACGATGACGAACGCCGCGCCCACACTGAACAAGGTGGCGCCTTCGAAGAGGTCGATGAACACGTTCGTGCCGCCGACGTTGGACGCCGCCGAGAACAGCAGCGCGCCGATGACCATCAGGACCAGCCCGATCACCCCGCCGCCAACAACTGAGGCAATGTGGACGTCCCGCGGGGTTGCTCGCGCCATGTTGCCGTTATGGAAAGTCCGGAATTAGAGCCTGATGGCCGGACGTTTTCCGAGCGACCACGGGCTTACCCGGATAGTCCATTCAGAGGGAGAGGCCCCTCTGCATCGCGCCGCCGCTCCACCCGCGAGGTCAGTCTAACGAGAAAGCGACGGGGAGGATGCGGGTCCTTAATGCGGCCGGGCTTCTCGCGGAACCATGGGCGAGCCCCGGATTGCGGTAGTAACCGGCGCCTCTAGAGGAGCGGGCAAGGCGATCGCCATCGAACTGGGCCGGGCCGGATGGACGGTCATCGTAACGGCAAGAAGTACACGCCAATCGCCGAGCCGGGAGGGTATCTCCGGCACCCTCGAAGAAACCGCTGAAGCAATCGAATCCACCGGTGGGAGGGCCATCCCGATCCGGTGCGACCACTCCCGGGAGGAGGACTTGGTCTCCCTTGCGAAAAGAATCCGGGGAGATTTCTCCCATCTTGATCTTCTCGTCAATTCGGCGTGGGGGGGATACGAGGAGCACGACCTGGAAGGTTTCGGACGGCCGTTCTGGGAGCAGCCCACGCATCATTGGGATCGGATGTTCACCGCCGGAGTCCGTCCGACTCTGCTGACCTCCGCCCAGCTCGCCCCGCTGTTGATGGCCGCCCCGAGCGGATGCGTGATCAATATCGTAGCGTGGTTGCAAGGCGAATACCTCGGCAACCTGTACTACGATACCGCGAAATCCGCCATCGTCCGGATGACGGAAGGGATGGCGAGGGAATTGCGTCCTCACCGGGTCGCGGCGATCGTCCTCGTTCCGGGGTTCATGCGCACCGAACGGGTCATGGCATCCCATGCGGCGCATCCGTTCGACCTCGCGGCGACCGAGTCTCCCGCGTACCTCGGAAGAGCCGTCGTTGCGCTCGGCGGAGACCCTAAGGTACTCGCGAAATCCGGTCAACTCCTCTACGTGGGCGACCTCGCCAAGGTGTACGGTTTCACGGACGTGGACGGGTCTCAACCGCCTCCGTTCCGCACCGGCGACCTGGACAAGGCATACGGGACCACCGAGTTCAACTCGACCCCACCCGGCCCTTCCTGAGACTGGACAGGGATTCCTGCGGAGTGCCGGTTAGAACGCCCGGGCCGCGTCCAGGGTAGAACCGCTCCGCTGGACCCCCCAGCCGACGGCGACTACGAGGACGCCGATGCCCTCGAGCGCGTAGATAAGTGAAATCGTCCAATTCGGGAGGTTGAGCGTCACGCTGTAGTAGACAGCGAACTCGATGATGCTGAAGTAGAGGGTAGCGCCCACGACGAACAGGGCGCCGAGAACCACCAGGATCTGGCCCGCGGTTCTTCGTGCCGTCGGACCGCTCCGGGTCGAGAACCCCAGGACGCGGGAGATGACGCGCTTGTCGAGTACCCACCCCGTGCTCGCCACCAGAGCGCCGATCGCCAAGAACAATTGTGCCATCGCCATCTCCAGTTCGATGGTCTGAAAGTTGACGTTGAAGGGAGAGTTGGTGAGCGAATAGTACGCGGACGCGGTAATGAGAAAACTGACCCCGAGCAAGCCGACCCCCACTGTGAAGACGATCGCTCCCACGGGGGACCCTCGCGGGGGTGGCATCGAAGGCGGCGGTGCGGGCGCGGACGGAGGGACCCTCGGGGCCGCTGCCGGCCGGGATAACGACCCCGTGTCGATAGTGTTCAGATCCCGCGTCAAGACGACATCGCCCGGTGAGGCACATCACCTCGTTCAGGATAATCGTGCCGACGGACAACGAGCTGAGAGGTGGTATACGTTCTCCCGGTTCGGGTAGGTTCCCGGCACCGAACACTCAAGTCTGCGGCTTAGGTTGGGGAACGCGACGTGTCGCCCTCACCGAAGCTCATCGTCTTCGCGGGTCTTCCCGGCACCGGAAAATCGACGCTCGCGAGGATGGTCGCCGAGCGATTGGAGGCCGCTTGGTTACGGGTCGACACGGTCGAAGCGGCGGTGTTGAAGGCGGGAATCACGCGCTCTTTCGAAACCGGGTTGGCGGCCTACATCGGGGTTCGGGATATCGCGGCCGAACAGCTCGAGTTGGGTCGGAGCGTGGTGATCGACGCGGTGAACGGGGTCGAACCCGCCCGGAAGATGTGGCGGGACCTATCGGAGTCGTGGGGCGCGACTCGTTACATTGTCGATGTGACGTGTTCTGACCTCGAGGTCCATCGGAAACGCGTGGACTCCCGTACGGAACAAACTCCCCCTCTCCCGTCGCCCACTTGGGACGAGGTGGTCCACCGGGAGTACCAACCGTGGGGGGAACCGGTTCTCTCCGTCGATGGGACCAGTTCTCCGGAACAGAACGTGCGGAGAATTCTGGAGTATTGCTCTGCGACCGTTCGATAGGGGAAAGGTAGCTTGCACCTAATCTTGCCGGCGAGCTGACGATACGGCAGGTCCCCTCAGTCGGTACTCGAAGAAGAGGGCGTCCGGGTACGGATGGGCCCAATACGGGCGGATGGGCACGAACCCCATCTCCCGGTAGATCGCGATCGCGGCTTTCATGTTGGGGAGCGTATCCAGAACGACCCGGTCATATCCTAGAGTGCGCGCTCGATTCAAGAGCGCCCGGGTGATGCGGCGACCGAGACGAGCACCCCGGGAATCGGGTCGGACGTACAGTCGCTTGATTTCACCGACGTCCGGTCGAAGCTGCCGGAGAGCTCCGCATCCGACCGGCGTCGTCCCCTCGAAGGCGACGTAGAGCGCCCCTCGGGGAGGTCCATACGCTCCGGGCAGAGT
>Ga0187812_1000774_pt1 | contig 11082 bp, 5 predicted proteins | sample NC_S_2_FD_130582 | JGI IMG/M metagenome (GOLD analysis project Ga0187812, IMG submission 130582) | Wetland sediment microbial communities from Neuse River Estuary, North Carolina, USA - ASW-S_2 | ecosystem: Environmental > Aquatic > Freshwater > Wetlands > Sediment | place: USA: North Carolina... | reverse complement strand
GATGCTGGGGGGGCTGATCGCGTTCTGGGCCGGGGTGGGCAATCAGGGGTACGCGGTGCTGGCCTCGGCGGGCTACGCGCCGGCGCTGCGCAACCCGAAAATGACCTGGACGCTGCTGAGCCTCGCCGGGCTGGTGATGCTGCTGCTGTACGACCATTTGCCGTACGTCACCTTCATTGCGCGCAGCGTGCTGGCGCGAAAAACCTTCAAGATCCAGCGGCGCAGGGCCGCGCTTTCCTTGCTGGGGAACGCCGTGGTGGTGATCTTCCTGGTGGCGATGCTCGACGAACTGAATTTCATGAAACACTTCGGGGCGCTGGTTCGGTTATACCCGGTGGAAGCTGGAGCGTTTGTAGCCATGGTGGGGCTGCTGCTGCTCTCGCGCAGGTTCTGGCGGGCGCCGCTGAGCGGCTTCATGCACAAATTGCTGAGGCTGCCGCTGCGGCCGGGACTTTTTCCGAATTACGAACGCGCGCGATTCGTGCGCGAGCGCCTCTCGGAGGAGAAGCTGCGCGCCTCGCCGATACACGTGATCTTCAGCGCGACGGACCTGGAGACGGGGGACCCGGTGTTCTTCTCCAATACGCCCAGGGAGAAGCTGGCGGCGGAGCGGGGAGCGGATGCGGATTTCGTGAGGTCGCTGGTGGTGGAAACACCGGACCTGGTGGGCGCGGTGGTGGCGTCGTCGGCGTTGCCGCTGGCGTTTGAGCCGATGCTGCTGAACGGGCGGATGTACTCGGACGGGGGATTGTGCGCCAACCAGCCACTGCGGCCGGCGGTGCGGCTGGGAGCGGACGTGGTGTTTCTGATCATGATGGACTCGCTCGTGGGCCGGCGAAAAAAGCTGAAGACCTTTGTGGACGTGGGGCTTTCCGCGGTGGACATTCTGATGCGGCAGACGCTGGTGAACGATCTGCGCATCGCCGCGAACTTCAACGTGACCTGCGAGCGCGCGGCGGAAAAAAACGGCCTGCATCCCGAGGAGATCGAAATCGTGATGGGCGCACGCCGCTACCGGTACGTGAAGGCCATTCCCATCTGTCCGCAGGAATCCCTTCCGGGAGCGGCGCTGGACTTCAACCAGGAGCGCACGCGCGAGGCCATCCTGCTGGGTTACCGCGACGCAATGGCGCAGATCCTGAACTTCCTCTTCTACGCGCGCGAGTCGAGGTTCACCTACCCGCGGCACGAGCTGGAATGGGAACTACACTGAACGAAGCGGCAACGAGGCAGGGCAGAGCGGGCCATCGGCAGGGGCACGATCCCGCCGCGGCGGGATGCCCTACGGAGTGCAGCGATCGCCGCTGGAAGAAATCCGGAATCTCGCCAGTTCCTGAGGGAAGTATCATGAGTACGGGCAGAAGTCCGGTGAGAATTTCAGGCTAGGGCAGGAAATCTTCCGAGGTATCGAAGAAGAAGTGCGCCACGGCAGGAATCACGAAGAGGATGGCGAGCGGGGTGGTGATCATGGCCCCGACGACCACGCGTGCGAGCGGCTGCTGCGCCTGCGCTCCGATGCCGGTAGAAATCGCGGCGGGCAACAACCCCAAGCCGGCGGCCAGACAGGCCAGCACGACCGGCCGGAGCTCCAAGATGGCACCCTCGCGAATGGCCTGCTGGACTTTCACCCCGGGGCCCAGATGGCGCTCGATGCCGGAAAGAAATACGGATGCGCCGAGAGTACCCACCCCCAGCGCAGACACAAAACCGACCGATGCGGAGATGCTGAAGGGAGTATCGGTGAGCCAGAGGCTGAACAGGCCGCCAATGGCCCCGAAGGGCAGGATGAGGAGCACGAGAAGGGCGCGGCGGAAGGAATTAAACAGCATGTACAGCAGGCCGAGGATGATGAGCAGACTCACGGGAACGATGAAGGCGAGACGGCGCTCCTCGGTCTTGAGACTGTCGTATTCGCCGGCGAGCTCGTAGTGGTAGCCGCGGTCGAGATGAACGGAATTGGCCAGGCGCTGCTCCGCTTCCTGGATTGTGCTGACCAGATCCCTTCCCCGCACGCTGAACTTGATGGGGATGTACCTGCGGCCGTTTTCGCGGAAGATCATGAACGCGCCCTCGCGCGTCTCCACTTTGGCGACCTGGCCGAGGGGGACGCGGCCGCCGTCGGGCGTAGGCAATAGGATGTTGCGAATGGCGTCCGGATTCTTGCGCGCGGCGGAGGTGAAACGCACGACGAAGTCGAACCTGCGGTCGCCCTGCAAAATCTGAGTGACCGCGTGCCCGCCTACGGCGGCTTCCACGGCGGCATTCACATCGGCGGCGGAGAGGCCGTAGCGAGCGCTCAAGCCGCGGTCAATGCTGACGAGCAATTCGGGCTGGCCCGTCTCCTGGAAGACGGCGAGATCCGCGATGCCCCTCACGTGGGACATCACCTGGCGCATCTCCTCGGCTTTCTGCCCGAGAACGTCCAGGTCGTCGCCAAAGAGTTTGATGGCGTTCTCTCCCTTGACGCCCGACATGGCTTCCTCGACGTTGTCCTCGATGTTCTGGGAAAAGCCGAAGGAAATTCCTGGAAATTTGTGGAGCGCGGCGTTCATCTGTTCGACGAGCTTGAGCTTGGTCAAACCGGGACGCCACTGGCTGCGGGGCTTGAGCTGAATGAAGAACTCGATGTTGTTAAAGGTAGTGACATCGGTGCCGTCGTCGGGGCGCCCGCATTGGGAGACGACGTGGGTAACCTCCTGGCGATAGCTGAGGAGTTCGGCGCGGATCTGGTCGGCCAGGCGAAACGCAGTTTCGGAGGAAACGTCCTGGGGGAGCGTGGCGCGCACCCAGAGGTTCCCTTCCTCCAGTTTGGGCATGAATTCACCGCCCAAATAACGGTAGACGACGAGAGAGGCGACGAGCGGAATGCAGGCGATGACGATCACCCGGCCGGGGTGGGCGATCAGGTAGGGAACGATGCGTTCGTACCCGCGGCGCAGCCAGCGCACCAGGCGGGTTTCCCCCGGGCCGCGTTCCCGAGCCCGGGCGGCTCCATAGGACGCGAGCACGGGCGCAAAGACTATGGCGAACAGAAATCCGCCGAGAAGAGCGTAGACGTAGGTGACGGACATGGGGGCGAAAATCTTTCCGGGAACGCCGCTCATGCCGAACAGAGGAATGAAGGCCGCCAGGATGGTAGCGACGGAGAAGAGCACGGGCCGCCAGGCTTCGGCCATGGCCGAGGCGATGACGTCGAAGACCGGCGCGTCGGGATTGCGGTAACGCAGGCGCAGGTGGATGTGTTCGAGGACAATGACGGCGCTGTCCACCAGAATGCCGAAATCGATAGCGCCGACGGAAATCAGGTTGGCGGACTGTCCGGTAAGGACCAGGCAGCCGAAGGCGAACAGGAGAGAGGCGGGGATGGCCACGGTGGCGACGGTGGTGATCCGGACGTCACCGAGAAAAACGAGGAGCAGGGCGGCGACCAGGAGGAGACCGAAGAGAACGACTTCGCGGACCGTGTGCGTGGTGGTGCGGATCAGATCGGTGCGATCGTAGATGGTTTGCACCTGCATGCCGGGAGGAAGCAGGCGCGCGTTCATCCTTTGGATTCTGGGGCGCAGCGCAGCCAGTGCGGGAAGCGAGGGCTGATAGAGCTGGAGGAGCACGATTCCTTCGACGACGTCGGCGTTGTCGTCCATGCCGACCTTACCGAGGCGCGGCTGGATGCCCTCGTGGACATTGGCGAGGTCTTCGAGGAAAACGGGAACGCCATGGTGCTCGGCGACCAGCACACGCTTCATCTCGGCCACGTCGTGCAGCAGGCCGATGCCGCGGACGTTGGCATTTTGGCTGCCCAGGGTGAGATAGCTGCCGCCCACGTTGGCATTGCTGGCGCCGATCGCGGAGATGACCTGGGGTAGATTGACGTTGAATTGGATCAGTTTCTGGGGATCCACCTCGGCCTGATATTGGCGGGTAGTACCGCCGAAAGTGGTGACGTCAATGATGCCGGGAACCTGCTTCACTTCCCGGCGGACCATCCAGTCCTGCTCGGCTTTGAGGGCGTTGAGAGAATAGGAAGGACCGGTGACGATGTAGCGCAGAATCTCGCCCGTAGGCGACCAGGGAGAGAGCTGGGGCTGGAGATTCGCGGGAAGCGTGATGAGCTGGATGCGGTTGAGGGCCTCCTGCCGGTCGTGGAAATAATCGCTGCCGTATTGGAAATAGAGCTTCACATCGCTCAAACCGAACAGGCTGATGGAGCGCGCGATATCGAGGTGCGGGATGCCGAACAAGGCCGTCTCGACGGGAACAGTGACCTGCTGTTCCATTTCCTCGGAAGACCAGGAGGGATTCTGGGTGATGATTTCGACGAGGGGAGGAGAGGGATCGGGATAGGCTTCGATGTCGAGCTGGGAGAATGCGTAGGCCCCCGCGACGAGCCACCCCGCGAGCACGAAAACGAAAATCGCGCGGTAGTGCAGAAGCAGAAGGGTGAGGCGTTTCATGGAAAGTTACGAACCCGCATCGCGGAGCATCAGCGCGCCCTGGGTGACTACGAGCTCCCCGGGGGCCAGCCCCGAGGTGATCTCGACGAGCGAGCCATCCACGGGGCGCACGGTGACCAGGCGGCGCGCGAACGTGTCCGGCGACTTGCGCACGTACAGGTAGGACTGTTGACCCGAGGTGAGGAGCGCGGAGGCGGGTACGACGATGCCCGTGCGGTTCACCGCGGTGAGGCGGATGGTGGCGAACATATCGGGCTTGAGTTTCAGGGCGGGATTGGGCAGAACCACGCGGAGCTTGAGTGTGCGAGCCACGGGGTCGAGGGCGTAGCCGATGTTGGCCACGCGAGCCTTCCACTGTTTGCCAGGGAAGGCCGCCAATTCGACCACGGCTTCATCGCCCACGTGAATCGCGTTGATGTCCTTCTCGTACAGCTCGCCTTCGGCCCAGACTTCGCTGAGGTCCGCGATGGTGCAGAGCGGCTGCGCTGCGTCCAAGGCTTTCGAGAGTTCGCCGGGCGCCGCGCCCGTGTCGAGGATGGCGCCAGCACGAGGAGCGAACACGTCCAATTGTTTTAAGGGAGCGTTGGGGTTGACGCCCAGATATTGGAGGCGGGCGGCGGCGGCGGCGAGAGTGGCTTGGGCCATGCTGAAGTCGGCCTGGGCCTGCTGGAGATCGCGCTCGGAGAGAGCGCCGTGGTCCTTGAGATCCTGCGAGCGCTGGAGCGCCTTCTGCTTCAAATTCAGATCCGCCTGAGCCTTCTGATAGTCGGACAAGGCGCCAGTGGCGTCGCTGCTTTCCAGCGTGGCGAGGACTTGCCCCTTGCGGACGAGATCGCCCGGGTGGACCGTCACGGTGATGATCCGCCCACCGGCGGGAGGAAAAACGCGAATGACGCGCGCGGGATCGGGAACGATGCGTGCGGGGGCGGCAATGGTGACGACAATCGGCTGGGAGCGAGCGGCGGTGGTCTCGATGCCCCGGCTGCCGGCCGGGATGGTAACGTCCGTGGAGGACGAGGCGATCGCGTTTGATGCTGGGGCGGCCTGCTGGCGGCTGCCACATGCCGACATGGCAAATAACAAACCCGCGAGCGCAATCGTGGCGCGACACGCTCGTGGCAATGTACGGAAGACTTCCATAAATTTCAGGCCCGCTCGCGGCAACCAGCCGGCTTCGGAGTGGCGCAATCCTTTGGTGTAAGAGTGCCTAACCTGTCCTCGGGTTGCCGCTACAGAAAGTCGCCGCGACGAATCAGAGAAGGCCCGGAAACGGGGCCGCCCGTTGCGCCCGCGCCAGTTGCTCACGCGCCTGCTCCGGCGGATCGAAGGGCTCGCGCCTGCCAAACCTGAGGCACACCGAGAAGCCAGGCGTTAAGCGGCACATAAACAGAGCCGGAAACGCTACTACAGAGCCACGAGACAGGCAACCGGAGATGGAACACCTCCGTGTGGGCAGGGGTGCACCGGTGCGGGCACGGCGGGTCAGGTATTGCTCTTCCGCTGGCCCGATCGGTTCGCGTCCGGCTCAGTGGACGCGCTTGAACCAGCTATATCCGACGGTGAATAAAAGCGAAATGTTGTAGCCGGGATTGTGCACGCCGAGGCTGGCGCTCGAGAGATGACCGATGGCGCTTTCGATGAAGAAGGCACGCCGCGGTTTTACAAAGATGTGCGCACCGGAAACAAATTGGGACGTGAAGTTGACCGGCGAGGTGTCGCCGGGCGGAACGTTGCGTGTGCTGAATACAATTCCTCCGGCCGCGGCAACGTAGGGCGCGATTTTCTTGCCTCTTGTGAAATTCCACTGCCATATGGCGGGTTTGAAACTCCCGCCGTAGATTGCGCCAGCGGGCGGCAGCACAGCGTAGAGAGGCATGACATCAACAGCCCATTCGAAATTGCCGCGAAGCCAACCGGAGAGGTGATCGCCGGTGAGAATGTAGCCGGCACGGCCTCCGGCGTAGACAAACTGCGTGCCATCGGAATGGCCGAGTCCGGTGCCACCGCCGGCAAAAGCGCCGAGCTCGATGGCTCCTTTTTTCAGGGACTGGGTGAGCGAATCCGCCGAGGGGGGAGCCGGGGGCGGATCCTGCGCGGCAACGGCGGCCACCAGAGCCAGAGTGGAAATCACTGCAGCCAGGAATTTCATCTCTGCGTGCCAGTCATTTAGCGGATCACCGGCAGAGAGTATAACTGCTTGAGGGTCTAACGAGTACCGTCTTCCTGGTCAGCTCTTCGGAATATCGGCACGGTTCCACCATCCACCGCCAAGAGCCTGAAGCAAGGCCGCGCTGTCGGCATAACGATTGGCCTGGGCCTGAACGAGGTTGATCAAAGCCTGTTGATAGGACATTTCGGCGTTTAGGAGCGCCAGGTAATTGGCGTAGCCGGAATGATACTGTTTGCTGGCCAGGTCGAGGGTCACTTTGGCGGCGTCTTTCGCGGCTGCTGCGGCCTTCAGGCCGTCCGCATCCTGCTGGAGCGCGTTGAGCGTGTCGGCGACATTCTGGAAGGAGGTCAAGACGGTGCTGCGATACTGTTCGGAGGCTTGAACGTAGGCATCTCTCGCGGCGCGCTCGCGGTGCAGGAGGGTGCCGCCCTGAAAAATGGGCTGCGTGACGCCAGCGCTTGCGTCCCAGAAGCTGGTGCCCTCCGTGAACATCCTGCTGAAGACCACGGCCATGCTGCCGGCATCCGCGGTGAGCGAAAAGCTTGGGAGCCGGTTGGCGACGGCAATGCCAATCTGGGCGCAGGCGGAATGCAGATTCTCCTCGGCCTGACGCACATCCGGACGCTGCTCGACGAGCTGCGAAGGAAGACTCAGAGGCAGCTCCTGCGGCAGTTGCAAACTCGAGAGCTCAAATTTTTCAGACAAATCCAGGCTGGGGAATCCGCCGGCCAGCACAGCGAGCAGGTCGCGCTGCTGAGCCAACTGCTTGAGCAGCGGAGGCAGAGTTGCCTGGACCTGGGCGAGCTGGGATTCCTGCGCCGCCACGTCGAGCCGGCTGACATATCCTTTCGCGTACTGGGTGCGCAAAATCTCGAGCATGCTGGTGTTGATGCCGATGAGCTCGTTGGTCGCGTCGATCTGCGCGCGCAAAGAGGCTTCCTCGATGGCCGCAGCGGCGACGTTGGAGCTGAGCGTGATATGCGTGGCGGCGAGGGCGAAACGCGCCTGCTGTTCCTGCGCCTGGAGCGACTCGACGGTGCGCCGGTTCAGGCCGAACACGTCCGGCACAAACGAAACGCTGACCTGGGGCGTGTAGAGGCTGTAATTCAAGGCCGGGGTGTTGGTGACCGGGGAAATGTTGCTCGAGGTTTTCGCGCGGGTGGCGGAAAAGCCGCCGGAAACGCTGGGGTAGTAGGCGCCGCGCTGAGCGAGGACATTTTCTCTGGCCACCAATAAGGCCGCTTGCGCCGCCTTGAGGTCGGGATTGGCTTTGAGCGCGCGCTCGATCAAATCGTTGAGCGGTTTGGAGTGAAACAGCGTCCACCAGTCTCCCGGAATGTCGCGCCCTTCCACAAAATGTTGCGCCTCTCCACCGGCGACGTTTGCCGTATTGCTGGTGGTCGAAATCGGAACGGGCGTATAGCCGGCAACATCCGGAGGGGCAGGCCTCTGGTACTTGGGCCCAACCGCGCAGCCGGCAGCGAGCAGCAAGACAGAGATCGTGATGAGCGGGATCAAGCGTGATTTGCGAGTGCGTGTCATGCGATATATTCCTCAGGGCTTGCGGTTCATTCGGGTTCCGTTGATCGCGCCGGTATTTCTGTTGCCTGGACCGGCCGATCCACCGATGACAGCCGGGTTCGCTCCGCGATGTCGAACAGTGTAGGGCGACAGTGCGACGGGGTGTGCGACGCTCGGCGAACGAACCGGCTGGGCTTTGCCGGCTGTTGCGTTCTGGATCGGGCCGGCCTTCACTGCGCCAGCCGATTTGGCCGAACCCGGCTGATGAAGATTTTCGGCACTCCCCGCAGCGGTGCGCTGCCGGATGTTGGAAGGCTGCTTCGGAAGATCTGTCTTCTTGATTTGGCTCGCGTGGCTGCTGGGGTGATCCGGAGCGGCGCTTTCATCACGACGCGAAACCTTGCTGGGCGTATTCGCAGATCTTTCGGGAGAAGTTTGTTGGGATGGCGAAGCAGACGGAGCCGCGTAGCCTGCCCCATGCGCCCATGCGGCAAGGCTGGTGGTCAGGAAAAGAAGACGGGCGGCCTTCATTGTGCTTCCCCTGAGGGCTCGTTATTTTCGCGGCCCAGGAAAATCATCCGGAGCGCGGGCACAGCGAGAAGCAGCATCAGCGGGCCGACGAGCATGCCGCCGACAATCACGGTGGCGAGCGGACGCTGCACCTGGCTGCCGATGCCCGTGGAAATTGCGGCAGGAAAGAGACCGATGCAGGCCGAAAGCGCCGTCATCAGCAGGGGACGCATGCGCGTGGATGCGGCGCGGAACATCGCCTCCACCGGAGCCCCACCGCGGAGCTGCCTTTCCTGGTTGTAGTAGGTGATCATCAGGATGCCGTCCATCACCGAAACACCGAAGAGCGAAACGAAGCCGATGGCCGCGGAGATGCTGAAATTGAGACCGGAGAGATAGAGCGCCAGTACGCCACCCGCGGCCGCGAAGGGGATTCCGGCCAGAGTCAAAATGCAATCACGCAGCGAATTAAACATGCTATAGAGCAGCCCGAGGATCAGCACCAGGCTGATGGGCACGATGATCTCCAGGCGTTTCTTGGCTTCCTGAAGGTCGCCGAATTCACCGGCCCAAACGAGCCGGTATCCGGGCGGGAGCTTCACGTTGTTCGCGATTCGCTGCTGCGCCTCCTCCACGGTGCTGCCCAGGTCGCGGCCACGGACGCTGAACTTGACGGGGATGAATCGCTGCACGCTCTCGTGATAAATCCAGGCGGCGCCCGTATCCAGAGTGATGGTGGCCAGCTCGCTCAGCGGGATATAGGCGTTGGCACCGCTTGCAGTTTGATACCCCACCTTGATGCTGCGGATTTTTTCGATGCCGTCGCGGTATTCCGGCGTATAGCGGACGACGAGATCGAACTGCCGCTCGCCCTCCAAGACGGAGGTCGCCACCGCACCGCCCATAGCCGCCTGAATGACCGTGTTCACGTCGCCGGAGTTGAGGCCATATCGCCCGGCCTTGGCACGGTCCACCTTGATGTTGAGGTTCGGCTGGCCCAGAACCGGGAAGATGCCGAGGTCGGTAATGCCGCGAACCTGGCCCATCTGGTCCCGGACCTGCTCGGCCAGGTTCGTGAGGGTTTCGAGATTGGGGCCGATGATCTTGACCGAATTCGAGCCTTTGACACCCGAGATCCCTTCCTCGATGTTGTCCTGGATGTATTGGGAGAAATTGAAGATGACTCCCGGCAATTCGTTGTCGAACTCCTTTTGAATCTGGTCAGTTAACTTCTCTTTGGTCAAGCCTCTGGGCCAATCGTCAAAAGGCTTGAGCGGCGCGAACAGCTCGACGTTGGAGAATGGCGCGGCATCGCTGCCGTCGTCGGGCCGGCCATGCTGGGAAACTACGGTAATGACTTCGGGATGTCGCAGGAGAATCTGGCGCATTTTTCTCGCGGCCGCCTCGCCATCCTGGAGCGAGAGCGTGATGGGCATGGAAGCACGAATCCAAAAGTTGCCTTCCTCCAAATGCGGAAGAAACTCACTGCCCAGCTGCAATCCCAGAAATGCGGACAGGGCCAGAAAGGCGACGCCGATGCCGACCGTGAGAGGGCGGTGATCCAGGGCGAATCGCAGCGAGGGATTGTAAAGACGGTGCAAGAGGCGGACGACGGTCGTTTCGGTTTCGCTTACGTGCTCGGGAAACAGCATGGAAGCGAGCACGGGAGTGATGGTAAATGTGGCAACCAAAGCGCCGGCAAGGGCATATCCGTAGGTGCGGGCCATGGGGCCGAAGATTTGTCCCTCGACTCCCTGCATGGTGAAGAGCGGGACGAAACCGGCCACGGTGATGAGAGCCGAGAAGACGACAGCCTTGTCCACCTGGATGGCGCTGATCAAAATCAACCGCAAACGATCCGTCCACTGGTGGGGTGACGATTCGTGTTCGGTGGGTCTCGTCGGGTCGAGCCCCCAGGCACCGCGCGCCAGACGCTGGAGCAGACCCTGCCGTTCCTCCGGGTTTCGCTGGATATTCCGAAAGGTATTTTCGACCAGGATCACGGCGGAATCCACGATGATGCCGAAATCCACCGCGCCCACCGACAGCAGGTTGGCGCTTTCGCCCATGATTACCAGGAGAATGGTGGCGAAAAACAGCGCGAACGGAATGTTCAGTCCCACGATGATGGCGCTGCGGAGATTGCCGAGGAAAACCCATTGGATCAGGAAGACCAGCAGGCATCCGAGTAGGAGGTTGTGCAGGACCGTGTGCGTGGTGACGGCGATGAGCGAGGAGCGGTCATAAAAAGGAACGACACGGACTCCCTGCGGCAGACTGCCGTCATGATTCAGCTTGTCGAGTTCCGCCTTGACCTTTGGAATCATGTCGGCGGTTTTTTCGGTGCGCCTCTGCACCACGATGGCCCCGACGACATCGTCCTGGTCGTCGCGGCCCAGAATGCCGAGCCGGGGCCTGTAGCCGACG
>Ga0187812_1000771_pt1 | contig 11110 bp, 9 predicted proteins | sample NC_S_2_FD_130582 | JGI IMG/M metagenome (GOLD analysis project Ga0187812, IMG submission 130582) | Wetland sediment microbial communities from Neuse River Estuary, North Carolina, USA - ASW-S_2 | ecosystem: Environmental > Aquatic > Freshwater > Wetlands > Sediment | place: USA: North Carolina... | reverse complement strand
GAGGAGGAGGTCCAGGTCCAAGGTGCGGGGCGGCTTGCCCGGTCCGCGCACCCGCCCGAGCTCCGCCTCCACCTGCAGCAGGCGGCGCAGCAGTTCGGGCGCCGGCATGGCGTCGGGCACCCCAAGCAGAGCGACGGCGTTCAGGTAGCTTGGCTGGGCGATCTCGGTCTCCACCGGCAGGCTCTCGTAGAGCGACGACGCGTCCAGCACGGGCAGGCCGATGGACCACAGCCCCCGCCGCAGAGACTGCTCGCGCTCGCCGAGGTTTGCGCCGAGCCCGATGAAGGCCTCAATCATCCCGTCCGATCTCCACCTCCGCCTCCACGCCCTCGGCCGGACCACCGAGCGGCGCGTGCGGCTTGCGCACGTGCACCCGCACGCGGTCGGCCTGCGGGAACTGCTCCAGCAGGGCCTGCGCGGTGCGCTCCACCAGGGTCTCGAGCAGGCGCAGGCTCGGCCCCTCGAAGATCGAGCGCGCCGTGCGGTAGACGTAGCGGTAGTCCACCGCCTGCTCCACCGCATCGGACTGCGCCACATCGCGGAAATCGTAGCTGATCTCGACGTCGACCAGGAACGGCTGGCCAAGCCCGCGCTCGTGCTTGTAGTTGCCGTGCCGGCCGTAGAACACGAGCCCGCGCAGCGCGACCTTCCTCTTCATCCCCGCACCATCCGATCCGCGACGCGCACCGCGTCCACCGCCTGGGCAACGTCGTGCACCCGCACAATATCCGCTCCCACCGCCACCGACAAGGCCACGGCCGCCAGCGTCGCCTCGAGCCGCTCCCCGATCGGCCGCCCGGTGGCGGCGCCGAGGAAGCTCTTGCGCGATGGCCCGGACAGCACGGTGTAGCCGAGCGCCCGGAGGCTGCCGAGCATGCGCAGCACGGCGAAGCTGTGCTGCGGGTCCTTGCCGAAGCCGATGCCCGGATCGAGCACGATGGCGTCCGGAGCCACCCCGGCCGCCTCCGCGGCCTGGGCGCGCTCGCGCAGGTGCCGGCGCACCTCCGCCCCGACCCTTTGGTAGACCGGCTCGTCCTGGGCGTGCATCAGGACGACGCCCGCACCGTACCGCGCGGCTCCCGCGAGCATCGCGGGGTCCGCCAGACCCGCCGTCACGTCGTTCACGATCTCCGCCCCGAGCCGCAGGGCGGCTTCTGCCACCGGCCACTTGTAGGTATCGATCGAGACCGGTACCGCGAGCTTGCCGCGCAGCGCCTCGAGCACCGGGACGACGCGCCGCAGCTCGTCCTCCAGCGAAACCCGGCCGTCCGCGGACTCCCCGGTCCGATGCGCATGCTGGTACCACCGCGTCGACTCGCCGCCGATGTCGATCATGTCGGCGCCGGCCGCCTCGAGCTCCAGGGCGTGGGCCACGGCCTGCTCGACGCCGCTGTAGCGGCCCCCGTCCGAGAAGGAGTCCGGCGTGACGTTGACGATGCCCATCACGTAGGTGCGCTGGCCGAGCGGCAGGAGGCCCCGCGGCAGGCGCAGCGCCGCCGGTGCTGGGCGCAGCGCTCGCGCGACGAGCGTGCGCCACGGTTCGCCGAGCTCCTCGGCCATCCCGGGAATGGCAGCGGGGGGGGCGCTCAAGAGCGCCCCCCCGTTCCCCCGGGTCAGCTGCGGCAAGTCGGGGCCGTCGTACCCCTCGAGGAAGATCTCCACGGGACGCTCGGTCCCGAGCCCGACCTCCTCCAGGACGTCCAGCCGCCAGGTCGCCTGCGGCACGCTGAGCACCCAGGCATCCGCCATGCTAGAAGAGCCCCTTGATGAGCCCGTCCGGCGTGAGGTCGATCTTCTCGGCGGCCGGCGCCTTCGGCAGGCCCGGCATCGTCATGATGTCGCCGAGGAGCGGCACGACGAAGCCCGCGCCGGCGGAGAGACGCACGTCGCGGACGGTGACGCGGAAGCCCTGCGGACGGCCGAGGAGCTTCGGGTTGTCCGAGAGGGAGTACTGCGACTTCGCCATGCAGACCGGCAGGTCGCTGTAGCCGAGCTCGGTGTAGTGCTCGAGGTTCTTCTGCGCGGCCGGGAGGTAGTCCACGCCGTCGGCGCCGTAGATCTCCTTGGCGACGCGCTCGATCTTGTCCTTGAGCGGCAGCGCGCTCTCGTACAGCGGGTGGTAGTCGCCCGGCTGGTTCGCGGCCCGCACGACGGCCTCGGCAAGCGCGACGCCGCCGGCGCCGCCCTGCTGGAAGACGTCGGACAGCACCATCTCGACACCCAGCTGGTGCGCGCGGCTCTCGAGCAGCGCAACCTCGTCCTTGGTGTCGCTCGGGAAGCGGTTGATCGCCACGACCGGGTTGAGCCCGAACTTGCGGACGATCGCCACGTGCTGCTCGAGGTTCGGCAGGCCCCGCTCCAGCGCCGCCAGGTTCTCCTGCGTCAGCGACTTGAGCTCGGCGCCGCCGTGGAGCTTCAGGGCCCGGATGGTGGCGACGAGCACCACGGCCGACGGCCTGAGGCCCGCCTTCGGGGCGACGATGTCCATGAACTTCTCCGCGCCGAGGTCGGAGCCGAAGCCGCCCTCCGTCACGACGTAGTCGGCCAGCTTGAGGGCGAGCCGCGTCGCCTGGATGGAGTTGTTGCCGTGCGCGATGTTCGCGAACGGGCCGCCGTGGATCAGGGCCGGGGTGTTCTCGAGCGTCTGCACGAGGTTCGGCTTGATCGCGTCCTTGAGCAGCGCGGCCATCGCGCCGTCCGCCTTGAGGTCCTTCGCGGTGACGTAGGTTCCGTCGTAGCGGCTGCCGACGACGATCCGGCCGAGGCGCTCCTTGAGGTCGGCGATGCCGGTCGAGAGGCAGAGGATCGCCATGATCTCGGACGCTACGGTGATCATGAAGCCGGACTCGCGCGGCACGCCGTTCGCCTTGCCGCCAAGGCCGATGACGATGTTGCGCAGGGCGCGGTCGTTCATGTCGAGGACGCGCGGCCAGGTGATCTGGCGCGGGTCGATGCCGAGGGCGTTGCCCTGCTGCAGGTGGTTGTCCAGCATGGCGGACAGGAGGTTGTGGGCCGACGTGATGGCGTGGAAGTCGCCGGTGAAGTGCAGGTTGATGTCCTCCATCGGGACCACCTGCGCGTAGCCGCCGCCCGCGGCGCCGCCCTTGATGCCGAAGCACGGTCCGAGGGACGGCTCGCGCAGCGCGATGATCGCCTGCTTGCCGATCTTGGTGAGCGCCTGGCCCAGGCCCACCGTCGTCGTGGTCTTGCCCTCGCCTGCCGGCGTCGGGTTGATCGAGGTGCACAGGATCAGGCGGCCGTCCGGCCGGTCCTTGAGCCGCTCGAACACCTCGAGCGGGATCTTCGCCTTGTACTTTCCGTACTGCTCGATGTCGTCCGGCCCGAGATCCAGCTTCTTCGCGATCTCGGTGATCGGAAGCATCTTCGCCGCTTCGGCGATCTCGATGTCACTCAGCACCCTTGGTCCCTCCATGGACGGGTCTGCCCGACCCGTCAGCTTTCAGCGCACACGCGACCAGTATATCTCTTTGCTTCCTACGATGGTTGAGGCCCGAACGGACCCATTTGCGGGAGGGGTGGCACCAGCCGCGCTGGCGCTCGGGCGGCTCGCCGTCCATTCAGGTCGTGCCGCGGAGGGCCAGCAGCACCTCGGTCGCAGGCACCGCGAAGCTGATGCCCCGGATGTTCGCGACGCTGCCCGCCGCCATGCCCAGGACCCGCCCCGTGAGGTCCACCAGCGGACCGCCGACCTCCTCGGCGTGGATCGGCGCGTCGGTCTGCAGCAGCGCCGCCGCGCCGCCCGCGGCGGCGCCCAGGCGCTGCTCCGCCGAGACGACGCCCATCTCGGCGCTTTGCGGGCCGAGGACCAGCACGAAGCTGCCGATCGCAGGCGGCGCCCCGGAGCGCAGAACGAGCGAGGGCAGGGCGCGGGGCGGCGCCAGCCGGAGCACGGCCACCCGGCCGACGACGCGCGCCTTGAGCACCGGCAGGGGCTTCGTGAACCCCGCGCAGCGCACCGTGATGCGATCGGCTCCGGAAACGAGGCTCGCGGGCGCCACCACGACGCCCGCAGGGGACACGACGAAGCCCGTCCCCACCGCGCGGCCCACGGGGTGGTCGGTGGGCCAAAGGGACCGGTCCACCGCGATCCGGACCACCGCCGGCGCGGCGCGCCGGGCGACGGCCGCCACGGTGTGCAGGGCGAGCGGCCGCGCGTCAGGCAGTGCGGTGCGGCGCGCGGATCGTGCAGGCGGCGCGCCGCACCCGGCGATCGGCAGGGCCAGCAGGAGGACGCTTAGAGCCAGCGTGTTCGGTGGACTCCAGAGCATGCGCGGCGGCGGCCCCCCCTTGCGAGGATGCTCCTAGTATGGACATCCGCGCCGAGACCTCAGGCTGGCTCGACGATCGAGACCGCGCGGCGCGGGGCGGAGAACTGCTCGCGCAGCCTCTCCCCCACCTCGTCCGCCGTGATGCCCTGCAGGAGCGGGTAGACGGCCAGCAGGTCGAGGTCGCGCAGCGCGTACTCCGTGAACGCGTGCGCCACCGCCTCCGGCGCATTGAAGAGCGCGACGAACTCCCCCAGCGAGCGGCGGCGGCTGCGCTCGACACTGGCGGGGTCCAGCCCCTGCGCCACCGCGTCCTGGAGCAACTCCTCGACCCTCGCCGCCAGCCGGTCCGGATCCCGCGTGGGCCCGCCCAGCACCGACGCGGCGTACCCGTCGCCCGAGAAGTAGCTCGCGGAGAACTGCTGCCCGATCAGCCCCTCTTCGTACAGCGTGCGGTTGATCTCGGACGCCGGTCCGAACAGCACGTCGTTCAGGATCTCCATCGTCACCTCCCGCCGCAGGGCATCGCTCTGCGGTGCGGGGTCGTCCTTGTAGCCGATCGCGACGAGAGGCACCCCGACAGCCATTTGGCGGCGCTGCAGCGCCTGCGCCACCGTCCGTGGCTCCTCCGGGTAGACGCGGCGCACGGGCGCCGTACCCGCCGGGGCCACCGCGTCCCGCGCCGCGGCGAAGACCGCGTCCGGGTCGACGTCGCCCGCCACCATCAGCACCATGTTGCCCGGGTGGTAGAACGCCTGGTGGCAGAGGAGGAGCTCGCCGGGGCCGATCTTCCGGATGGACTCGAGCGTGCCGCCGATCTCGACGCGCACCGGGTGGCTTTGGTAGAGGCCCTGCAGCAGGTTCTGGAACACCACCGAGCGCGGGTCGTCGAGGTACATGCGCAGCTCCTCGGCGATGATGCCCTGCTCCTTGGCCACGTTCTCCTCGGTGAAGTACGGCCGCTGCACGAAGTGCAGCAGAAGGTCGAGAGCCGCGGGGAAGTTGTCCGTCGTCGAGAACAGATAGCTCGTCTGCCCGTAGTTCGTGAAGGCGTTGGCCATCGCGCCGAGGGCGCTGAACCGCTCGGAGACGTTGCCGTCCTCTTCCTCGAACAGCTTGTGCTCAAGGAAGTGGGCGATGCCGGCCGGCGTCTCGTGGAGCGTGCCGCCGGCGCCCCAAAACGTCTGGTCGCATGAGCCGTAGCGCGTCGACAGGCTCGCGTAGCGCGTGGCGAACCCGCTCTTGGGCAGCACGTAGCAGGCGAGCCCCGACGGCTGGCGCTCGTAGTGGATCGTCTCGCGCAGGGCCCCGGCCTCAAGGAGCGTCGCCATCGGTCTCCCCCTCCCCCTCCAGGAAGTAGATCGTGTCCAGGCGGAGATCGGCCGCCGCAGCGGCGATCTCCTCCCTGGAGACGGCCGCCAGGGCCGCGCGGCGCTCTTCCGGCTCGGTGGGCCTGCCGGCCGCGCGCAGTTCGAAGTCCGTCATGATGGCTTCGCTCGGCGCGTCTGCGGATTGCAGGATCTGCGAGGCGATGCCGCTCAAGGTGTCCTGCATCTCCTGCGCCGTGAACTCCCCGCGCTGCACGGCAGCGAGCTGCTGCAGGACGAGTTCCTGCGCCGCCTCCCGCGACGGGGACGCGATGCCGAGGTGGACGAAGCACAGGCCCTTCAGCCCGTCGATCTGAGACTGGGCGTAGTAGGCGAGCGAGTGGCGCTCGCGCACCTCCTGGAAGAGGCGGGAGTGGCTGAACCCGCCGTAGATGCCGTTCATCATGGCGAGCGCGGGGTAGCCGGGGTCCGAGGCGCGCAGGCCCGTCGTGAAGCCGATGGCGAGTTTGCCCTGGCTGATCGCCTGGTGCTCGCGCACCTCCCGCGGGTGCTGCGGCGCCGCGTGCGGCGAGGCCGGAGCGCTGGGCTGCGCGGCCCGCCGGCCGAAGCGCTCGAGCAGTTCGCGAGCATGGTCCTCGGCAACGGCCGGTTCGATCTCCCCCACCATGTAGATGTCGACGGGTGCCGTGCGCAGGATCTCCTGCCAGCGCCGCCAGAGCGAGGGTCCGGTGTGGGCGTCGAGGTCTTCGAGGCGCCCGAGGCGCGGCGTGGCGTACGCTTCCCCCTTGCACATCTCCTCGATCAGGCGCAGCTGAGCGTAGTGGGCCTTGTCGCTGTAGATCCCCTGGATGCGCCGCCGCAGGTTCTCCCTCTCCTGATCGACCCAGTCCGGCCGCAGCCCGTCCTGCATGAGCAGAGGCGCCGTGAGCACGTCGGCCAGGAGGCGCAGCGCCTCCGGCAGCGGGTCCTCGCCCGGAACGAAAGCGCTGTGGGCCACCTCGAGGTGGAAGGCGATGACCTGCTCCTCGCCCATCTTCAGCACGTCGGCCTTCAGCTCGGCGCCGTAGAGCATGTCGAGCCGGCGCGCCAGCTCGATCGTCTCCCGGAGCTGCCGCGTCCCCCGTTGCAGGACCATGGGCAGGAGGGCCCCCGCGCTCGCCGCCGGGCCGAGCGGCGTCCGCAGGAGCACCCGGACGGTCGTGGTCTTGAACTTCGGTGTGGACCACAGGAAGAGCGACGCCGACGGCCCCAGGGATGTCTCGATGAACGCCAACAGTTCGGCCGGGCAAAGCCCGGCCTCCCTCCCTTCGCCATCCGATCGCGATGACGCCCCTATTCTTACCGCTGGGCCGGTTCTCCTGTCAGCGCTGCCGCTGCGCCGCGCGCACCGCCCCGTTGGTCGTCTGGAGCTGGGCCCGCAGCGTGCCTGCGCCGCCCGAGGTGTGGCCGCGCACGCGGCGCCGGCCGAAGTCCCGCAGATCCTCCTCGATCGCGAGGCCGGGCATGTCGATGGAGATCGGTCCATGGATCGTCTCGGCCGCGAGCTCGCAGGCGATGCCCTGGTCGATCTCCATCTCCACAGCGCCGTTCAGCGTCTCGAGGCGGCAGCGCCCGTCCTCGACCGGCTTGAGGTCCGCCTCGATGCGCCCGTTGCGGGTTGTCGCCTCGACGTCCTTGAGTCCTCCCCGAAGCTGGACGCGACCGTTGTAGGCATCGACGCGCACCCGCTCGGCGGTGCGGGCGGCCACCTCGATGGACCCGTTGCGCGACGTCACCTGGAGGTCCAGGCAGCTCGGCACATCCACCTGCACGCGGCCGTTCTGCGTGTCGATGCGCAGCGTCTGCACCGCGAAGTCCTCGATGCGCACCCGCCCCAGACGCTGCGCGATGTTGCCGGCCAGGCGGGTGTCCGCCGGCAGGTAGATGTCGAGGGAGTACCCCCCGAACGGTACGCCGACGCCGAAGCCGTAGCGCCCGGCTCCCTCGACGCGCAGCGTGCGGCCGTCCAGCCGGACATCCGGCGGCGGCGCCACGTCGCCGAAGACCGGGCGCCCCACCGTCCACACGGCGCGGCAGACGCCCTCTTCGCCCGGCAGGAGCGAGAGACCGAAATCACCGGCGACGCGCAGCTCCAGCGGCTCCTCCCCGCCCGCGAACTCGGCGCGCAGGACCTCCTGCTGCTCGGGCTCGGTGTATCCGCGCACCGCGCGGCCGACACCCGACAGGCTGTCCTCCACCGCGCTGCGCAAGTCGCGCAGGGTTCCCCGCTCGTGCGAGCGCAGGAGCTCCTCGCCCTCCTCCGCCGTCAGCTTGCCCTCGGATACCAGACGCAGCACGCGGCGCTCGAAGTCACCCACAGTCCACTCCTCCTTCAGCTATCCTGCCCCTCGCCGGGGGCCCCTTGGGCCTCCAGCAGCCGCAGCGCGTCGTCTGCCTTCAGTTCGCCCCGCCGCAGCCGCGCGAGCACCGCTTCCCGCCCGCCGCGCGGCGGCGGCGTCAGGGCCGCCACGATCTCATCCAGTTGGCCGCGCAGGGCCTGGTAGGAGATCGCGAACTCGCGCTCGAGCTCCTTGAGGTTGCCCCGCGCCGCGAGAAAACGCTCCGCAAAGAGCTGCTGCGCGGGGGAGAGACCGCTCAGCGCCGGCCGGAAGCTCCCCTGCACGCGGGTGGCGCAACGCGGGCAACCCATCTCGACGACCTGCATCGCCCCGCCGCAGCCTGGGCATAGCGGCAACCCCTGAATCTCCACGTTTTGCTCCCCTTCCGCCACAATATTGCCACCGTTCCGGGCAATTTGCAATACTTCGCACCGTGTACCTAGGTACAGATCATGCGGTCGAAAAAGGGAGCGCACCCGGTGGGTGCGCTCCCTTCGGCTCATCGTCGTCAGATGGCCAGTTCCTTGCCCTCGATCATCGCTTCGAGCTCGGCCCCCTCGATCGTTTCGACCTCGAGGAGCTTCTCGGCGATGCGGTGCAGCGTCTGGCGGTTGTCCTGCAGCAGCTGCTTGGCCCGCTGGTAGCACTCCTGCACGACCCGCCGGGTCTCGCGGTCGATCATGGCCGCGATCTCCTCGGAGTAGTTGCGGTCGCGCATCAGGTCGCGGCCGAGGAAGACCTGATCCTGCTTGGTGCCGTACGTCATCGGTCCGAGGGCCTCCGACATCCCGAACTCCGTGATCATCCGGCGCGCCATCTTCGTGACCTTGTCGAGGTCGTCCGCGGCTCCCGACGTGATCTCGCCGAAGATGATCTCCTCGGCGGCTCGCCCGCCGAGCGCCCCGGTGATGCGGTCGAGGATCTCTTCCTTGGAGATCAGGTAGCGGTCCTCGTTCGGCATCTGCAGCGTGTAGCCGAGGCCCATGCCGCGCGGAATGATCGTTACCTTGACGACCGGGTCGGCGTGGGGCAGCAGGTGGCCGACGAGCGCGTGCCCCACTTCGTGGAACGCGACCTGACGCTTCTCCTTCTCGTTCATGACGCGCGACTTCTTCTGCGGGCCAGCGATCGTCCGCTCGATGGCCTCATCGAGTTCCGCCATGCCGATGCGCTTCTTGCGCCGGCGCGCCGCCAGCAGCGCAGATTCGTTCAGCGTGTTCGCGAGGTCCGCGCCGGTGAAGCCCGGCGTGCGCTTCGCGACCTGCTCGAGGTCGGTGCCCGGCTCCAACGGCTTGTTGGCCGCGTGCACCGCGAGGATCTCCTTGCGGCCCTGGAGGTCGGGACGGTGGATCACGACCTGGCGGTCGAAGCGCCCGGGACGCAAGAGCGCCGGGTCCAGGACGTCGGGGCGGTTCGTCGCCGCAATGACGATGATGCCCTCGTTGATGCCGAAGCCGTCCATCTCGACGAGCAGCTGGTTCAGCGTCTGCTCGCGCTCGTCGTGGCCGCCGCCGTATCCAGCGCCGCGCATGCGGCCCACGGCGTCGATCTCGTCGATGAACACGATGCAGGGCGAGTTCTTCTTCGCCTGTTCAAAGAGGTCGCGGACGCGCGAGGCGCCGACGCCCACGAACATCTCGACGAAGTCGGAACCGGAGATGCTGAAGAACGGTACGCCGGCCTCGCCGGCCACGGCGCGCGCGAGGAGCGTCTTGCCGGTGCCCGGCTCGCCGAACAGCAGCACGCCCTTCGGGATGCGCGCACCGAGTTCCACGTAGCGCTTGGGGTGTTTGAGGAAGTCGACGACCTCGGCGAGTTCCTCCTTGACCTCCTCGACGCCGGCGACGTCGTCAAAGGTGACGCGCTTGCGGTCATCGGTGTGCAGGCGCGCCCGGCTCTTGCCGAACTGCATGACCCGGTTGCCGCCGCCCTGCGTCTGCTGCATCAGGAAGAACATCACGGCGGCCAGCAGCGCCACCCACAGCAAGGTGTTGAAGATGGGGCTGTCGTACCAGGGCGTCTGCGTGGACGCGTAGCCGAAGTTCACGCCGTTCGCGTGCAGGAGGTCCTGCAGGCTCGTCGTGGCGTACACGGAGATCGTCGTCTGGAACGTCTTGCCGTTCGTCAGGGTGCCTGTCATCGTGTCGCCGTTGATGGTGGCGCTCTTCACCTCATGGCGCTGCACCACGTTGACCATCTGCGTGTAGGTGTACTGGGTCACCGTGGCCGGCTGCGCCGTGTGCACGTACTCGAGCACCATGAGAAGCAGAACGAGCATCACGAGGGGGAACGTGATGCGGCGGAAGATATTGTTGTTCACCGACGCCCGGCCTCCTTTCGCGGGCTCATACACAAGGGCCACGCGAATCGGTTCATTCTAACACACTCCAAAGTTGTGCCACAACTTCCGCTGACCCGGCCCATACGGTGGTGCCGTCCCCTGCGTCCGCGGCCCGCAGACGCCCCGGCAGCCACACCGGCCGACCGTCCCGGCAGACGACCGGCAGGAAGTCGCGCAGGGTCCTTGGCACCTTCGCATCCACAAGGATGTCCTGGAGCTTGCGCGTCCCGCCCGGGGTGCGGACGCGGTCGCCAGGCCGGCGCGGACGCACCGAGAGCGCGCCCGGCCCCACCTCGGCCGCCACGGCGCCCGGCGGCGCCTCGCCCACCCCGAAGAGGAGGTCGCCCCAGCGCAGCCTGGCGCCGGGCGGCAGCGCGCACCAGGGCAGCGCGGGCACGGTCCAGGTCAGGAGTCCCGCTGCGAGGCGCAGGTGCAGGGCGGGCGAGAGGCGCCCACCGCTCTGGAGGACGTCCTGCACGTCCCGCAGGCGCTCCGCGGTCAGCGCAAGCCCCAGCCGCGCGAAGACCCGCTGCAGTGCCCGCCGCTGCAGGGGGAGCGGCTGCGCCGCGAGCGGGCGCAGGTCGAGCCCGTTCGGCAACGGCGGGAGCTGCCTGAGCTGGTCCTCCGCGCGATCCTCGAGCCAGGCGTCGTCCTCGCGCCGCAGTGCCGCAAACCTGCCCAGCGCCTCGGCGACGCGGGGGTTCTCCCGCTGCAGGAGCGGCATCACCGCATGCCGGACGCGGTTGCGCGCGAACGCAGGCGACGCGTTCGTGGGAT
>Ga0187812_1000770_pt1 | contig 11119 bp, 5 predicted proteins | sample NC_S_2_FD_130582 | JGI IMG/M metagenome (GOLD analysis project Ga0187812, IMG submission 130582) | Wetland sediment microbial communities from Neuse River Estuary, North Carolina, USA - ASW-S_2 | ecosystem: Environmental > Aquatic > Freshwater > Wetlands > Sediment | place: USA: North Carolina... | reverse complement strand
GGCTCTTTCGTTTTTGGATTGGGCTTGAAACGCTTCCTGTCACTACAACTGACGCGCAACGGCGAATCGTCGCGTCCCTGACGATTCCTTTTTCCGAAAATGCTATAGCGCAAGTAATCATATCGGCGATCCTGCAGGAACAGGACGCCGGCTAAGGAGCCATGATGAAGCCACCATCCCTTGTCTTGTTGCTCGTTGCGTGCTGCCTATGCCGAATTCCGGCAGCGGCAAATCAACTGCCGCTGCTCGAAATTGCTCGAGTAAGTATACGGGTATCCAATCTCGACCAAGCTAGGGCATTCTACTCCGGCGTGGCTGGCTTTGAAGAGGCCTCCGATGTTCATAAAGATGGCTCCGTAGCTGCCGCATACTTCAAGATTGACGACAACCAGTTCGTGGAGATCATCCCAGGGCTCAAGGCAGATGAAGTGAGGCCAATGGCCGGATTCGCTATCCGCACGGACCAGCTTAAGAAGCTTCGCGGGATGCTGGCTGCGCTTGGTTTGAGCCCGGGCAAAATCCGAACCGACGCCGATGGAAGTACCGGGTTTACACTGACCAACCTGCCGGGACAGGATCTTGGTTACATCGAATTCGTTCAATATGGCCCCAAATCGCTGGCGGAACGGACCAGGGGGCAATTCTTGGGCGCGCACCGCCTTTCAACGCATCTCGAACACGTAGGGATCGTCACGACCGATTTCGACGCTGCGTACAACTTCTACGTCAAGACGCTTGGCTTTCACGAGACATATCGGCGGGTGAGCACCGATCGGAGCCGGGTTATCCTCGACCATATTCAGATGGCGGGACCGAGCGGCGATTTCGTGGAGCTGTTCCCCCCTTCCGCAACCGGCGCCCCGTTGAAACGAAAGCGAGCGGGCAGCATGGCCCACCTCGCGTTTACGGTTCCCGACGAGCAGGCCGTGGTTGCGGCGGCGCATACGCGTGAGCCCGGCGTGCATGTGGGAACGCCGGCTTATGGACTCGACAACCGCTGGAATTTTAACCTCTTTGATCCGGACGGCACCCGGGTGGAGTTCATGCAAGTCGGGGATCCTGCGTATCCGACTCCCGCCGTTGCGGTAACGCCGCTCGATTGGCGGCAAAGCGCGAATGGACTGGGAATGTTTGAAGGTCAATACGATGTCGGAAATCCCGCCTTGGCGGGCTCGTCCTCTTTTGATCCGGCGCAAAAGCAATACACGGTGTCTGGCGCCGGCGCCAATATATGGGGCCGAAAGGACGAGTTTCATTTCCTGTGGCGCCGTATCTCAGGAGATTTTTCCCTCACCGCGACGGTTCGCTTTCCAAAGCAGGACCCCCCCAGCCATCGCAAAGCTGCTTTGATGGCGCGGCAGAATCTCGATGAGGATGCGCCCTATGTCGACGCCGTCGTTCATGGCAGTGGGTTGACCGAACTCCAGTTCAGAGAGGCAGCGGGAGACTTGACCCATGCTGTTCGCTTTCCTGTAGACGGGCCGGTTCAAATTCGATTGGAGCGTAAAGATGGCTGGTTCACAATGTATGCCGCGAGCGAGGGCCAGCCGCTTCAGGAGCTCGGCGCATACGCGTTGAAACTGACCGATCCGGTTTATCTTGGGCTGGCCGTGTGCTCGCACAACGCGGCAACCGCTGAAACCGCGGTGTTCTCTGACGTCAGCTTTAAGGAGATTCCAAGAAGCCATCCAAAGCGCAAAACAGAATGACAGCGGGCACGCCAAAGCCTCCGCAGCGTCACTGGGCTGGAGCACAGCTCGTAATCGATGGACGGTCATTGCCGGAGTTTCAGAAAGTCTTCCGGACTCGTCAGGTCTATGACCGCGCGATTTCGTCCTTTTGGGGGCTCGTGGTGTCTCGCCCTTTCACCAGAGTAGCGAGAAGCAGGTTCTTCGACTCGCTGCTCCCGCTCAAGATGACATTACTCCTATCAAGTGTTTTCAAGAAACCTATAGGTCGATACCGCCCCAGACTGTGCGGGTGGAGTGGATTACGGCATCGACCCGGGTGTTGGGAGGCGTTTGCTACAAGGTGACGAAGTACCCCGCGATGAGAGCGGCACCGAGCCGAATGCACCTCTGCACCACCCGTGGCTGATTCTCAGCTTGCTTTTTGTCCTCACCGTGATCATGTTCATCGCCCGCCAGGCGCTCTCGGTGATGGCGCCTGCCCTGCGGACGGTGTTCCATCTCTCGAACGAGGCTTACGGACGAATCGTTTCAGCCCTGGGCTTCGGCATGATGACCGGCGAGGTTCCCATGGGTTATCTGATGGACCGGCTGGGCGCGCGGCTGGGCCTGTCGGCGGCCGTATGCTGGTGGTCGGCAGCCACTGGATCGCTTGCCCTGGCAGGATCTGGGCTTCAGCTCGGCTTATCCCAATTCTGGAAAGGAACGGGCGAGTGCGGCGCGTTTTCTGGCGGCGTCAAGACCATCACCCGGCTGTTTGAAAAGAAGGACCGGACGCTGGCCATCGGCATCTTCAACGGCGGCAGCGTGATTGGCGCTGCTCTCGCGCCGCCCGTCATCGTTTTCCTCTTGCAGCGTTACGGCTTTCGCACCGCATTTCTGGTTCCGACACTGGCGGGATTCGTGTGGGTCCCCTTCTGGTGGGTGTTGTACCGCCGTGAACCTAAGGTGGAAAGCAGTGCCGCCCGGCCGCATATCTCGCTGCGCGCAATGCTAAGCGATTCGTCGTCATGGGCGGTAATGTTATGCCGGTTCTTCATCGGGCCTGTCATGCAGTTTTACTGGTACTGGATTCCGAGCTATCTCTTTAGTGCGCGGCATCTGTCTATGGCAGAGATTGGAGTCGTAGGCTGGATCCCGTTTCTGATGGGAGATGTAGGGGGAGTAACGGGAGGCTGGGTAGCGGGCATGCTACTGCGCAGCGGAATGTCTGTGCGGAATACGCGGCGCCTATCGATGTATGGGAGCGCATTGCTCTGTATGTCGAGCCTGGCGATTCCTTATATGAGCCATCTGGCCCCGGCGATAGCGATGATTTGCTTGGCCGTCGCAGCTGACAGCTTCCTGTCGGCCCATATGTTTGCGACCGTCACCGACCTGTTCCCTGACGAACAGGTGGGCCGCGCTACTGGCCTGACGGGAATCGCCGGCGGGTTGAGCGGCATGTTGTTTCCGCTCCTGACAGGCTTTTTTGTCGATCGCATCTCTTATACGCCGGCCTTCGCGCTGGTAGCTTTCATGCCCCTGGCTGGCGCCATCGCCCTCTTCGCCGCGGCACGCAAGTATCGCCTGCTGGACAAGCCCGCCGTTATTGTCAATGAAGCGCCGTAAAGAGAGGCAGAGATAGACAAAGACTATAGGACGTGAGCTAGGAAACGATCCTTCAAACAGCCTGCAAGGTTACTGCGAACGTGCAGCTGTGCGCCCCTTGCTCATAGGAGAGATCGCCACCGAAACTCTTCATCAACGCTCGAGATACGCAGAGCCCCAAGCCGCTGGCTTCCGCATTCCGCTGAAAAGCGCGAACGAGGGATTGTGGATCGGAGATTCCCGGGCCGCTGTCCTCGAAACGAATGACCTCGGATCTGTCATCATGCACGGTGCTAATTTTGATTTGCTTCTCCGGGGCGGACTCCAAGGCACGACGGCTGTTTTTCATCAGGTTCAGAAAAACCTGGATGAGCCTATAGTGATCAGCCCACATGGAGCGCGATTGATCGGTTGCCGTCCATTCAAGCTCAATGTCCGAATCGCGGCAAATCGATTCGGTCAGCACTCTCAATTCATCCAGGACCGGAGCCAATTCTACCGAATGCGATCCGGCTCCGAGGCGCTTGATGTCAATTCCATCGAAGAGAGCTTTTCAAGACCATGAATCAGTGTACCCAGAGCCTCGAAATCTTCAATCCCTTTCAATGCATCGACCCGGCTCCGGTTCTGATGAAATACAAGCGCCGCTCCTGCAAGATTCCTAATTTCATGCGAGACGGCACTCATCAGAATTCAGGCGTTCTTCTGAAAGAAATCGAGGCTCAAATCCTCGCGGCTTGTCAGTTCCTCCGAAAGGTCTACAACGATGGCGGCAAGCCTATTGCTCCCGGACTCGGCACGATAGGTTGAATGCCAAGTGCCTGCGAGAAAGGGCTTCCCATCGGCCCGTTGCGCGCGGCATTGAATGGCAGTTAGGTAGAGACGTGATTGGCCTGACTGCAATGACTTAAGGAGTGCAGGAATATACTTGCCGATCAATTGCCCGCACAAATCGACGGCGGCGGAAACGTGCGGCAATTGACGAATTCGGCCGGCACCGTGACCGATTCTTACGAGTACGATGCGTTTGGCAATTCGTTAACTGTCAGCGGCACCACACCCAACAATCACCTCTACCGCGGCGAACAGTTCGATCCAGATCTCGGTCTCTATCACCTCCGCGCCAGATACTACAACCCACTCACCGGCCGGTTCATGTCCAGGGATCCATACGACGGAAAAACCAGCTACAGTCTCTCCCAAGGGTATTGGCCGGTTGACCGGCAAACGTCGCCCTTCAGTTTTCCGGTGAGAGTCGGGCAATCCAAGCCCCAAGAGTCCCACTCGCCGACAATCCGGCCTGAACGCCAGTGGACTGGCCATCACGATCGACTTCAGTGCTGCGGAACTACCCGGCGAGCGATATGACTAACCGCCCGCAGTGCGTCAGAGCTGTGATACAACAATCCTGTTGACGCGGAGACCGCATGGCGAGATCCTACCGAGCTTTGCTCGCACCTCGGAAGAACGCCGTGATCTGGATGCTGGCGTTGAGCGCTCTACATGTCGGGGCGCAGCAAACTCAGGATGCGTGCGAGCGGCTGCCCAAAATCGCGGTTCCCGAACAGGATCGGCCGACACTTGCGGAGGCATATTCTGCGAATGTCTCAATCCCAAAGGCGGATAGGTTTCCGGTTCCGCCGGGAGAACCGCAGCCGGCGACGCTCTGCGATCCGGTGGACCTGTACTACAGTCATAGCCCGGGGCATTTCGAGAAGGCGAGATACTGTGTGCTGACCCAGCTCGGCCTCCTCCGCGGCTCTGTCGATCCGGCCAAAGTGAAAATGGCGCAATGGGCGGCATCCGACGGCGCCACGGATCCCGAGATGCTCGACAACATGAGCGGACTCGTGCTGGCGATGGTCTTCGCAAATGGAGAAGGAGTAGCCCGCAATCTGCCGCTGGCGAGGCAATTCCTGTGCCAGTTTGGCGGGGGCATTGGAGGAGATGAGCCCGACCAACTCCTCGCCAACTTCAACAAGATAATGAGGCGCGGGGAGCATTTCGATGTTTGCGCGGGCGGCGCAGGCGATTTTGGCCGCGGAGTCAGTTTTGTCTGCTTGGGGCTTGAACAGAATCGGCGCGCCGAAGAGACCCACCGCCTCGAGACCGCCATCGCCGCGGCGAACGTCCCGCAGATGAAGGATTCGTTCCTCGCACTCCTCTCCGCCTGGGAGAAGTTTCATGGGGCATACGGAGCCATGGACTCAGCAATATGCGACGGAGGAACGGGCTGCGGCGGCATAACAGAGGACGATGACCTGAAGATGACAGCTTCCTGGCTGGCCGCGCTGCAGAGCCTCCAGAACAACGTTCCACCAGCTTCCGGCACAGATCCCTCCACGTTTGCGCAGCTCGACAACCGTCTGAACAGCGCATACCGTGAGAGCCTCGACGAGTCGAAAGGCTGCGCGCCTCAAGACTGCTTCACGGCGCAAATTCGCGCGGCAGACCGAGCCTGGCTGGAGTATCGCGAGGCGTGGGTGAAATACGGAGCGTTGCGCTGGCCGGCGCTCCCGGCCAATCAGTGGCGGGCGTGGCAGACGGCAATCTGGATTCCGTTGCTCCAAGGGACCGCCAGCTAAGCGGAGATTGCCGCAAGAACGTTCCTCAGGGGCTAAGGGCCGGCCGCTTTTGCGCGGCCTTTCGGCACGACAAAGACGTTGTGCCAAGAACGCGCCATTTCGGACGTATCACCGGCTATGGTGACCCTTACGGGACCTTCGCCGAAATGGCCTCAATCCACAGATCACCGACGGCCCGGAAAGGCTCCATTTCTGAAACCTCGGGCTCCTTAGCGCCTATACATTCCCGGCGGAGATATTCCCGCTCAGCGTTACTGCTTTCGGGGAAACGTCGCCGACCACTTCGAATGCCTTCTGCGCCTGGCGGAGGTCGTTGGCCGAGAGCAGGATGTTACCGGAGCCGGCGCCGGAGACGCCGAGAAAGGTCCCAGTCCCGGCAGGCGCTATCGATTCCGAAATCCATATATCGTTGGTATGCATCAATTGCATAATCGGCATTGCGCCGCTGACAGGAGTGGTTGCAAAACCGGAGATGCGCGCGCCAGCCACATCGTCGAAAATGACCGTTGGACGCAACTCTCCCGTGGTGGCGCTAAAAGCAAGATCATGGAGCCGCAGACCACGCACATGGCGCACGTAGAGGCCCGAAGCCGGCAACATGCCGAACATGCGCGACTCCGGATACTTTTTGGGTACTTCTGGGACGGAGACGTCCACCCATCGCGGCAGGCATGGGAGCACATTATCTACGCGGATGTTGGAGAGCGTGACGTCGTGCACTTCCATGCCGGGCAGGCCGGTGATGGAACTGGCCAGTAATGCATCGGACGCATGGATGTTCTCGATGCTTACGCCGCGCAGGCCGTTCTGCCGATAATCGAACCGGCGCTTGCGATTGCCAAGCCGGATGAAAACCGGCGTGCGTGTGCGCCGCATCTGGATGCCGGTGACGACGACGCCGTCGATCCAGCCGCCGTCGACGACTTCGAGGGCAACGCCGGAGATGACGCGATTTTTGAAGGGGACATCATTGTTGTAGATCACCGAGTTCGAGAACGTGATGTTCTCGAAGCCGCCTTCGGTCGCCGTCCCCAGTTTGAAGCCGTTGCAGCAGGTGGTGAGGACGCAATTCGTGACGACGATGTTCTTGGTAACACGCGGCTCCCCGCCATACGGGGCTTCGCTCTTCATGCAGATGGCATCGTCGCCGGTGTCGATGGAGCAGTTGGAGACAAAGACATTCTGACAGCCGGTAATATCCATGCCGTCGGTGTTGGAGCCATAGACGGGATTCTTGACGGCAATGCCGCTGATGGAAACGTTGTCGCAGTTATAGGGCCGCATCGTCCAGCCGGGTGAGTTTTCGATGCGCAGGTCTTCAATGCGCAGCCAGCGGCACTCAACGAATTCGAGCATGGGGCTGGGGCGGCCAGTCTCCTTTTTCTTCCACTCATGCGCCACCACGTCGGCCCACTGGTCCTCAGGCGGCAACGGCGCGCGGCCGGATGGCTCCCAGAAGTTCTGCCCTTGGCCATCGATGCGTCCCGGGCCCGCCAGCGTTACGTTTTCGGCGTTCCTGGCGAAGATCAGATGCTTCTGGTTGGCGTCGCCCTTTGCAGGCGGCCCGGGCATGGCTGTGTAGTCGTCCAGGTTGAGGCTGCCGAGAATAGTAGCGCCCGCCTCAACATACAAAGTGACGTTACTCTTCAAAATCACGGTGCCCGAGCGATAGACGCCGGGGCGCAGATAGACCATGCCGCCTCCGGCTCGATTGCATGCGTCGATGGCGGCGTTGATGGCCGACGAATCGAGGGCCTTGCCGTCGCCCCTCGCGCCGAATTGCAGGGGATCGTAAAGTGGAAGCGATCCTTCCGGTTTCTTGCGGGAAGCTCCAGCAGCGGGCGCTACGCTGGCGGCCGCAGCCGCGGTCAACATCATCATCTGTCTTCTGTTCATTTTTCTCCCATTTGCCGCGGTACGGCTGAAGAAGTGCCCTCTTCGAGCAATGTCTATGCGCCCGCACACGGCGGGCGCATAGGCCGGCTGTGCTAGAAAGTGAGTTCCGCGCCAACCAGCAGCACGCGTGACCTGCCTCCCTGAACGTGGGAGAAGCCGGTCGCATTCTGGTTGTAAGTGATGCTCGGCGAAGACCCGCCCGCAATTACATTAGTTTGCGACGATTCAAGCCCCGTGGTCGAGCTGACGACGTACATTGAGTGATTGAACACGTCGAACGCATCCGCGGTGAGCTTTAGAATGTAACGCTCTTTGAAGCTGATCCCTTTCGTGGCCGTCATGTCGAAGTAGAGCGTACGCGGGCCCCTGGCGCCGGGCAGCGTGCGCGGCGCGTTGCCCAGCGCCGGTGCACCTAATGTGCCTGGCGGAGCGAATGCGGCCGCGTTCAGGTAAGGCGTAATGGCTCCTCCGTCCAGGCCAAACGGATCCTGTTTCCACTTAGAGTTGATCAATGGCGCGCCGGGCACCAGATTGGGCCGCAGAACATAGCCTGCCGGAAATGCACTTCCTGCGCAGTACAGGTTCGAGCCGCTCGGCTTGCAGGCCGGAGCGGTGACGCCCGGCTCGATGCCGACGGGTGTGGGGTCTGCGCCCTTGGGCGTGAACGAGGTGAAGTACCCGGGAACGTTCATCACGGCGGCTGACGGAAATCCGGATTGCCACGTGAATATACCCGAGGTTGTGAAATCTCCCATGGCCTCGTTCAGAATCCGGCTGCCTGCATGGAATCTCTTTTCAGCGCCGAAGGGAAGCTGGTAACTATAACCGCCTTTCAGAATGCTGGGAATGTCATACGCGGATACCGACCATTCGCCATAGGCGTTGTGCGGATCCTGCGGCAGATCGGTAAACACGTTTCCCGAATCTCCGGCGGTTACGTCCGGCACATTATCCATCGACTTGCTCCAGGTGTAATAGGCCATCATCGACAGCCCGCTTCCGTAGCGATGAACCACGCTTGCGGAAAGCGAGTCATAGGCGGATGTGCCGCGCCGAGGATAGATCTCGGGTATCGATACATTGGCAAAGCCGGGATATGGATTCAGCGCCTGCAGCACGTTCTCGCCCTTCACGCCGACCGCGCCAGCCGAGACGACGGCGGTGCCGCTGAGGTTCACCCCGGCCTCCACATTCGCTATCAGTGTGGCCAGCGTGGGGATGTTCTTCGAACTGGTGAACGAGCCGATCAGATGCGTTCCTTTGCTCCCCTGATAGGTGGCTTGAATCAGGGTCTGCGGCGTCGGCTCGTATTGAAGTGAGAGATCCCAACTCTGAATGTAGGGCACCGCGGTGGTCTGATCGACGAAATCGGGATTGAATCCGCTCGAGCTGGTAAATGGGCCGCGCGAGCCGTTGAGCGCCGTATACGCTGAAACCAGTTGTGGAACCGGATTGGTCATGTAGTTGACCGTCGATCCTGCCGTCGCGCCGCCAGTCTGATTGCCCACCGTCGTCGAAGCAACATTGAAGTCCGGATCGGGGGTATTCTCGTAGCCGGTGAGCGGCGCGCGGAAGATGCCGTATGCGCCGCGGACGGTGGTCTTCGCGGTGGGCGCATACGAAAATCCGACGCGCGGCTCGAAGCCGTGCCAGTTGGTCGGCCACAGACCATCGCCCAGGCCGCAGCTTCCCGAGAAGCAGAACGCCGCGCTGGTGGGGTCGGCCATGGTGGAAGGAACCATGATCGCCTGGTTGTTGAATTTTTCCCGCCGCGGAGTCTCCATCTCCCAGCGCAATCCGAGATTCAGAGTCAGGTTGGTCAGCGCGCGCCAGTCGTCCTGGACGAACAGGCCGTAGTAGTGCCAGCGATAGTATCCCGGTACTTCGACCGGCGCCGCCTGAAAGGAGTAAATATCGCCCAGGTCAAGAGTCGCCAGAGCACTCCCGCCCGCTCCTGCCGAAGTTCCGGTGGTGTTGGTCATGAGGGCGTTGAAGCTGTACTTTCCGCCAAACTCGAACGATGTGTCGTACTGGTTCGACTGGATCCAGCGGTCATCGCCGCCGAACTGGAAATAGTGCTTTCCCTTGACCCAGGTGAGCACATCGCCCAGGTCGAAGTTTTGATCCACGTTCTCGAAATACGAATCGTTTCCGCCATTGGGAGCGAAACCGAGCCCGCCGAGATCGGGGAAGCCCTTGGCCAGCGTGGCCGGGGTCAAGCCGTACTTTCCGGCAAAGTCTTCGCCAAGCGAGCTCTGTGGAGGGGTCCGGTTCTGGATGGACCGCATCAGCGCGTAGTGAAGGTTATTCACCAGGCTGCTGGTCAATACCAGCGTGTAGCCGGCGGCGATGTCCCGGGAAAGATTCGCATCAGTCTGCACCTGGTTGGCAGGGTTGTCGATGGCCAGCGCAAAGAAGCGAGGCCCGGTAATCGGCTCCACGGTGTAACGGGCAAAGATCCGGTTGCTGTTGTTGAACTGATGATCGATGCGGATGGAGTAGCGATTGTCGATGTCGGTCACGCCGCGAAGATAACTGGCATTGTTTCCCGACAAGTCGTATGTGCCCTGCGGGTTGTCATACACGACGTAGGGCCCGGGCTTCGAGGGCGAGGGCATCAGCGACATTACATACTGCGCAAAGGGATTGTTGGCCAGTTCGGCGGAAACATCGTCGACGCCGCTCGGCCCGGTTTCCTGCTGCGCCGGAGCCGATCCGAGCGGCCCATTCGGGAAGCCTTGCCCATTGACCGTGGAATTGGTATAAATGCCGCCGATACGCGGGGCCGCGAGCGCCGCCGCATATCCCTGCGAGTGGAGAATCGTGGGATTAAGCAGGTTGAGAGTATTGTGAAGCTGCCCCGCCAGATCGGCCGCCGTATTGAATGCGCCGCGATAACCTCCCGCGCTCCGCGCGCGGCTCGGTTCCACTCCCACAAAGAAGAAGGTTTTGTTGTTTCCCCGGCCGGTATAGAGCTTGGGGATGCGCACCGGGCCGCCAACGTCGGCGGCAAAGAAGTTCTCATGCTGGTTGCTGGCCGTGGTCGAACCCAGCGGCCGCGCATTGAAGAACGGATCGTTGTGCCGCCACGACACGACGCCGTGGTACTCGGCGGTGCCGGCCCGGCTCGTTTCCACGATTACACCGCCGGCTGTGTCGCCGTATTGGGCCGATACGCCGGTGCTGAGAACGGTCATCTCGGAAACCAGCGGCCCTGACAGGTTGATGCCGGCGCGCGGATAGCTGGCCATGGTGATCTCCGATCCGTCCAGCTTGATGGAAGAGGATCCGGGATAAGTGCCCCCGATAGTGATGCTGGACCCGGGAGTGATGGCTGCAGTGGTGGTTTGCGGATCTTCG
>Ga0187812_1000768_pt1 | contig 11124 bp, 8 predicted proteins | sample NC_S_2_FD_130582 | JGI IMG/M metagenome (GOLD analysis project Ga0187812, IMG submission 130582) | Wetland sediment microbial communities from Neuse River Estuary, North Carolina, USA - ASW-S_2 | ecosystem: Environmental > Aquatic > Freshwater > Wetlands > Sediment | place: USA: North Carolina... | reverse complement strand
CGGGAGGCCATGTGGGTGACCGCGGTCGCGACCTCCCGGGCCCGGCCCGCCTCACCGGCAGCCAGGGCCAGCCGGACCAGGTCCGGACCGATGACCGGGTACTCGAGCGCACGCCCAGTCCTGGCGCACCGGTCCCAGTCGTCGCTGAGTGTCGCGAGCGCGTCCGCAAGTTCGCCGTCAGCCTCGAGCAGAAGGGCTTGCACCCATGCGAACCAATCAGCGCGGTAGGCGCCGCCGGCGGCGGATAGCTCGCCCGGCGCGGCCGCTTCACGGGCGCCGGGCAGGTCGTTACGGTGCAACCTGATCAAGGCCAGCACGCTGCGGCCGAGGATACGGCTATGACCCTGGCCGGTCTCGCCCGCCGGCCCGGTGTCCGTCTCGATCTCAGCGACCGCATCGTCCCAGTTCCCAGTGCGGAAACGCTCCATAGCGCGAGCCATCTGATAGTGGGCAAAGCCCCAACGGGTGCCGAGTTCCTCGCTGATCCGCATGCCGGTTTCGATCGTGGTCCTGGCCTCATCGAGCCGGTCAAACTCCAGGAGGATGTAGCCGCGGGGAATGTGGACCGGAATGCGGTGTCCCTGCCTGCCGGGGCTCTGGTCAGCCAGCCGCACAGCATCGTCGGCGATCTGCAGCGCCTCCGGGAGGTGCCCGCGCACGAGAGCATTCAGGGCGAGTGTGGCCATGGCAATACTCGTGGCCACGTGATCGCGGGCCGATACGGCCGCCGCCCGGGCTTCCCCGGCGGTGGCTGCGGCACCGTCGAGGTCTCCCATTAGCTGGCGGGCGAAGCTCGCCCACGCCTGGGCCTCGGCCTGCTCTGGGCCGGTGAGCAGGGGGGACTGGCAGGCCCGTTCCAGTTCGCGGAGACTTTCGGGTGCCCGTCTGTCGCCCGCCAGCAGGACGTTTCCGAGGCATATCCGGACCGTATTCTCCACGGACGGATCGAGATCGCGGCCGAGCAGCGAACGGCAGGCTGCCTCGGCGTCGGCGAGGCGGCCTGCCCACATCAGGCTGCTGGCCTGCTCGGCGAGCAGGCCATCGCGGCCGGGATCCCCGGGTGTCAGCAGCCCGGCCGCGCGGCCGAGCAGATCCGCGGCGACATCGGGTGACCGCGGCGCCGCCTGGCGGGCCGCCCTGGCCAGCCAGGCGACCGCATCGGTGTCCCCGGCCGCCGCGCCGCGGGCCAGGTGCTCGGCGACCTGCAGGGCCGGCGCCCCGGACTGGGCCAGCCGCTGGCCGGCCTCGCGGTGCAGGGCCCGGCGCACGCTGCCGGCCAGGTCCTGGTAGATGGCATCACGGATCAGCTCATGCCGGAACCGCAGCCGTGCGCCGTCGTCTTCCAGGACGCGGGCCCTGATCGCCTCGGCCAGCACGACAGAGAGGTCGACGGCGGGGCGGCCGGTGATGGTGGCCAGGTCGGTCAGCGAGAAGCCCGATCCCAGGATCGAGGCGGACCGCAGCGCCTGCAGGGTGGGTTCGGGCAGGAAGCTGACCCGGCGCAAGATGGTCAGCCGCAGCGTCGGCGGCAGCACCGCCTCGGCCACCTCCGCCCGCCCGCCCGCGGTCGCGATCGCCCCCTCCTGGGCCAGCGCGCCGAGCAGTTCGGTGATGAACAGCGGGTTGCCCGCCGCCCCGGCCACCTCGGCGAGCAGCCGCGGCCCCGGCTCGGCCGCCACGGCCTGCGCCACCAGGCCGGTCACCGCCTCCCCGGTGAGGGGGCGCAGGACCAGATGGCGGGCGCCGGCAGCCTCCAGCGCATCGGCCAGCCGGTCCAGCTCGGCGGTCTGGTGGGAGGGCCGCAAGCACCCGATGACGCCCACCGGAAGACCGGTCAGGCGGCGGGCCAGCACGCCCACCGTCAGCAGGCTGGACGGATCGGCCCACTGCAGGTCATCCAGGCCGATCACCAGGGGCCCGGCCAGTGCCAGCTCCTCTACCAGGTCGGTGAAGGCATCCACCACGCGGAACCGCAGACCCGGATCGCTGGTCACCGTGATCGGGCCAAGCTCCCCGGCGGCCGGTGCGCCCAGCAGCCCGGCGATGGCAGCCCGCCGCGGGTCCGGCGATGACCGGGCGCACCCCAGAGCAGCAGCCAGCACCCCGAAAGGCCGGGTCCGCTCCAGCTCCTCGGCCCGGCCGACGGCCACCTGCATGCCACGGCCGGTTGCATCCTCTAGGACCCGCGCGAGCAGGCGTGTCTTGCCGATCCCGGCCTCGCCCTCCACCAGCACGATCGCTGGCCCGCCAGCGGCGACACGGCCCAGGGCCTCGCCCAGGGCCCCGATCTCAACCTCACGCCCGCAGATCCTCGGGACAGGGGCCACCGCGCCCATGACCGGATGGTACTGCGGTCCCGGCGAGCATGCCCGGGCAGCCAGCCGCGGCACCGTCACGGCCCGGGACCTGCGCCCTGGCCGGGCTCCGCGGTCACCTCATACAGCGCCCGCAGCAGCCCCAGCCAGCCAGTGAACCCGATCTCCTGCCCCGCGCGGGGCCCGGGAGCCTGCCCGGGAGCGCGGACGACCCGAAGACGGCCGGCCGGAGGATCGGCCCTGTCCAAGACGATACGGATCTCCACACCCCCATCGTCCCGGCCCCGGCGGACAAGACCATCAGCCAGCTGGCCGATGCCCGCGATGCCGGTGCCGCCACAAGCTACGAACGTCTTGACCATCGGCCGCAGCCCAGCGCTCCGGGCCTGCGCAGCAGGCAGCCAGCACCCGCCGGTGAAGCAGATCCAGGCCGGCAACCGCCCCATCGCTCACCCACCGATCGCCCACTAGGCGCGCGCCTGGCCCCATTGCCGGGAGCCCGTCATGCCCAGGGCAGCTTCGGTGCCGGGGCTGGGGGCGTCCCGCCGGCGGATCGATCCTGCCTGAGATCACCCGGATCTCCACCACGTTCACCTTTCCCGGCCCGTCCGGACATGAGATCGGCCAGCTGGCCGACGCCATGACCCGGCAGACAGTGGACCGTAGTCCTGATGCGACGGGCGTGGTCCCCGAACGGGGGCGGGACCACGCCCGTCGCCATCGCTGCGAGGAGGTCCCGCGGCCCACCGGATCAAAGCCGTCGGCCCGGCGGTCGGCCACGTCGGGACACATCAACGCCGACCGCACATATCGGCCACGTGGCCGATGATCCGGGAACCGGGATCGGTTCACCATGGAACCACAGACAGCCTGGGATGCCGGCGCCGTCGAGGGACACGGCCCTGGGCCCGTGCACTACCACTGGCCCTGGGGAGGTCAGTCAGGGATGGAGCGTACCCGCATCACACGACCGGGGTCCGGAAAAAGCCCGTGGCTTGAGGCACTCTCGCCGGACCCGCGAGACCCGGACATCGTCCGGGCCAAGGCGCCCGCGCGGACCGGGCGCTCCAAGCTCGGCCAGGCCGGGCTGCCCGATACGGAGGTGTGGTTATGGCTGATGAGGGCCTGGATGTGTTCGCCGATGGTTTCTCGTTCCTGGAGTTCCCTCGCTGGTATGAAGGCCGGCTGTGGGCCGCGGATATGTTCGCTGGCCAGGTGGTCGCCTTCGCCGGCGATGGGGCGGCGCAGGTGGTCATGACAGTGCCGGAGGCGCTGGCGGGGTTCGGCTGGATGCCCGATGGCGCGCTGCTGGTCGTGACCCGCGGCGGGCGGTTGCTGCGGCAGCAGACCGGACAGGTGACCAAGGTGGCCAGCCCCCTGCGCGGCGGGCCGATGCCCTGCAATGAGATGACCGTCGACGGCCAGGGCAGGGCTTACATCGGCCTGTTCGGCCTGGCCGGCGGTGGCCTGGCGCGGGCGGATCCGGACGGCTCGGCCCGCCTCGCGGCTCAGGGCATGCTGCTGCCGAACGGCCAGGCGCTATCGGCTGATGGCCGCACCTTGATCGTCGCGGAAAGCGCCGGACAGAGGCTGTCTGCCTTCACCGTCGGCGCCGATGGATCGCTGACCGGCCGACGAGTCTGGGCCGCCTTCGGCGAACCGGCCACCGCGACCACGCTGCCCGAGGTGATCGCCCAGGTCAGCGTGTGGCCCGATGGCATCGCGCTGGACGCCGCCGGGGCGGTGTGGGTGGCCAATCCGTTCGGCAGGGAGGTACTGCGGGTGGTGGAAGGCGGACAAATCACCGACCGGCTCTCCGCCGGTGCGCTCGCCTGCTACGCCTGCGCGCTGGGCGGCCCCGACGGTCACACGTTGTACCTGTGCGCAGCGCCGCCGTTCCTGGACGAGGCGGCCCGCCGCACCCGGCGCAGCGCCCGCCTGCTCACCTGCCACGTCAGCGTGCCTGCAGCAAACTCCCCTGCAAATCGCGCGATGCCCTGAAGGAGGACGTGCGGTGACATGTGCAAGACCTGACTCCATTCCGGCAGGCCGTTCCGGGCCGGGGACGCCGCGGCAGGCGAGCGGGGGCCGGCCGCCGTCTGGGCCGTGGGGCTGGCCAAGTCCTGCGGGCAGACGGTGGCTCTGCACGGCCTTGATATGCACGTGGCGGCCGGGGAGACCGTGGCGCCGCTGGGGGCCGAACGGGGCCGGGAAAACTACCGCGATCGGCTTGCTGCTGGGCCCGCTGGGCCCGGGCGCGGGCCTGGTCCAGGATGGGTGAGGCATGCCTGCGAGGTTGACGCGTGTGCGGGATGAGCCGGGCGCGGGGGGCGCCCCGGCGGTCCCGGTGGCATTGCGGGAGGTCAGGAAGCTGTACCGTCACGGTGGATCCGCCGTCCGCGCGCTGGACGGGGTGAGCGTGGAGTTCGGACGGCACTCGTTCACCGCGGTGATGGGGCCGTCCGGGTCGGGCAAGAGCACGCTGCTGCATTGTGCTGCGGGCCTGGAGCGCCCGACGTCGGGGACCGTCTGGCTGGCCGGGCACGACCTCGGTCGGCTGTCTGAGAAGAGGCTGACCAAGCTCCGGCGGTCCAGCGTGGGATTCGTCTTCCAGGCGTTCAACCTGGTCCCGGCCCTGACCGTGCGGGAAAACGTGGTGCTGCCGCTGCGCCTTGCCCGCGCCCGGTGGGACCGACAATGGCCTGAGGAGATCATCCGGCGCGTCGGCCTGCAGAACCGTGCGAGCTACCGCCCGGCAGAGCTGTCGGGCGGCCAGGAGCAGCGGGTCGCGATCGCCCGGGCCCTCGTGGCCCGGCCGCAGGTCATCTTCTGCGACGAGCCGACCGGCGCGCTGGACAGCACCACCGCCGCGGATGTCCTGGGCCTGCTGCGCGAGGCGGTGGACACCGGCCGCCAGACCGTAGTCATGGTGACGCACGATCCGGTGGCCGCATCGTACGCCGACCGGGTGGTGTTCCTGGCCGATGGCATGATCGTCGGCGATGTCGCGGCCCCCGGCGCCCGGGCCATCGCCGAGCGGCTGGCCCGGCTGGGCGGCCGGGCACCACGCGGGGAGCGGGCATGATCAGGGTGGCCTGGCGGATGCTCACGCAGCATCCCATGCGGGCGGTCGCGACGTTTGCTGCACTGCTGTACGGCGCCGCGGTGCTCACCGCGTGCGGGGTGCTGCTCGAATCCGGGCTGCGCTACCACGGTGTCCCGCAATACTACGGGGCCAGCACGGTCGTGGTCGCCGCGACGGACCTGACCCTTACCGAGGGCAGTGGTGAGGACCTGTCGGTGGACAGCTATCCGCTGCCCGAGGGGGGACGGGTCAGCGCGGGCCTGGCCGGGCGCATCGCCGCGGTGCCGGGCGTCCGCCGGGTCGTGCCCGACGTGACAGTGCCGGTGCAGCTCGCAGCCCGGAGCGGCGCCGCGATGCTGGGGGCATCCGGGCATCCATGGTCGGCGGCCGCCCTGACTCCGTTCACCCTGCAAGCCGGCGCTCCGCCGACATCGGCTGGTCAGGTGGTGCTGGATGCGGGTTTGGTCCGGGCCGCCGGCACCAGGCCCGGGCAGGCTGTGCGGCTGATCGTGCCGGACGGAGCTCACACGTTCACCGTGACCGGCATCGCCGAGGGTCCGGCAGCCGTCGGGGAACCAGTCGTCTTCTTCACCGACGCGCAGGCCGTGGCGCTGGCCGGGCACCCAGGGACCGCCGGCGTCCTTGGCGTGATCGCCGATCCCGGCGTGCGCGCCGGGCAACTGGCCGCGGCGATCCGCGCGGTCCTGCCCGCCCACGCGTCGGCCGCGCAGGGCGCCTTCCCCAGCGTTTACACCGGGGCAGACCGGGGGCTGGCCGGATCCCCGGCGGTGGCAAACGGAAGGCTGCTGGTCATCGTGGTCTCGGCCACCTTCGGCGGCTGCGCGTTCCTGATCGCCATCCTGGTCATATCGGGCACGGTCGGCCTGTCGGTCCAGCAGCGCCACCGCGACATCGCATTGCTGCGCGCGGTCGCCGCCACCCGCGGGCAGGTGCGGCGGATGATCCTGACCGAGGCGCTGCTGGTTGCCGCCGTGGCCGGGGCTGCGGGCGTCTGGGCCGGGCTTGCCTCGGCCACCTGGCTGCGGGCCCAGCTCATCTCGCAAGGTTTCGTGCCAGGATCGTTTGCCCTGCACATCTCCTGGCTGCCGCCCGTCGCGGCGGTCGGCGGAGTGGCGATTATCGCCGTGGCCGCCGCGTGGATCGCGGGCCTGCGCGCCAGCCGGATCCGGCCGGTCGAGGCGCTTACCGAGGCGGCGGTCGAGCGGCGTGGCAGGCTCGCCGACGTGGTGCGCGCGTCGCTAGGGCTCGCCGCGCTTGCCGGCGGGATCACGCTGGCCGGAGTGGCCAGCCACCTGACCGCCAGCGCGGCTGCCGGGACGGCGATCGGGCTGGTCGCCACCCTGGTCATCGCCGTCGCGCTGCTGGCGCCCTGGCTCACCCGCATCGCCGGGGCCGTCTGCGCCGCCGGCCTTCACCAGCTCGGGATCCCCGGGCGGCTCGCAGCAGCCAACCTGGCAGCCTCCGCCCGTCGGCTGTCCCCGGTCCTCAGCGCCCTGGTGCTGGCCATCGCCCTCGGCGGCTCGCTGTGGTTCCTGCAGACCTCGATCCAGCATGCCACCGCCCAGCAAAGCCGCACCGGCCTGCGTGCCAGCCAGGTGATCTCCACCACCGGAGCCGGCCTCCCGGCACGCATAGCCCAGGCGGCCCGCCACGTACCCGGCGTCGCCGCAGCGGCCGGCATCGTCCGCAGCACCATGTTCGACGCCCAAGGCGATGAGTACACCGCCCAAGGCGTCAACGCCAGCGCCCTACCCGGCACACTCGATCTGGGCACTGTGGACGGCAGCCTCAGCGGCCTGCACGGCGACACGGTCGCCGTGGACACCGTCACCGCCAGTGACCTGCACCTGCAGGTCGGCAGCACGTTCCGCGGCTGGTTCGGCGACGGCGCCCCCGTCACGCTAGGCGTGGTCGCCATCTACCAGCGCGGGCTCGGCTTCGCCAACCTCACCCTACCCGCCGGCACGCTGCGGCCGCACACCGCAACCGGGCTCGACAGCCTCGTGCTCGTCGCCGACACCCCCGGCTCTTATCACGCCAGCGTCCTGGCCGCTCTGACCCGCGCCATCCACGGACTCGACCCCGCCGCCACCATCGCCACACCCGGCGGCTACCAGGCCGCGGTAAACGCGCAGATCGCCCAGAACACCTGGACCATCCACATCAGCGTGATCGTGCTCCTGGTCTACGTCGTCATCGCGGCCCTCAACACCCTGGCCATGGCCGCACTAGCCCGGCGCGGAGAACTCGCCGTCCTCCGCCTGGCCGGCGCCACCCGCAGCCAGCTGCTGGGAATGGTCCGCATCGAACAGGCCGTACTGCTCGGGCTCGCCCTCACCGTCGGCGGCGCAATCGCCGCGCTGACGCTGGTCCCGATGGTGAAAGGCACCACGGGGACCGCCACCCCATACATCCCCGCAGGCGGGTGGCTCGCCGTTATCGGCGGAACCATCCTGCTCGGCATGACCGGAACCCTGCTACCCATCCTCCGCACACTCCAGACCCCGCCCATCGAGGCCATCGGACCCCATGAATGACCCCGTCGTCCGCACCGCCGAAGCCGGAACCTACAGCGGCCAAGGTCCCGGCAACAGCACCATCGCCCGCCGATGGCGCCGCTAACCCGGTGACGTCCGCCCCGCGGCGCGGAGCGTCCGAACGGGCGAGTTCGATGCTGGCGGACTGCTGTCGTTGCGATCTTCCGGCAGGTCCGGCATTCTTGCCGGCCTGCACGGGCTAGCGAAGGCAGGAGATGTACCAGACTGATCCGGGAGCTTTGCCCGATGATCGGTTCTCCCCTGGGAATCTGTCCTGGCTGGTGCCAGGCAACCACGGGCGACTGCTCGACGCGCGGCGCACGCCAGTACGCGTAACCGCTATCGACATCCATCATGGATATTTCGAGGTCGAGATTCTGGCCTTCGAGGACACAGGAGCCCGGTGGCTCATCCCGCTGGAAGAAGTCACTCATTACCAATTCGCGCCAGATAGCGCCCGCGCCGAGACCGCCGCGGTAGCCAGCATGGAAGAGATCATCCGGCAGCTCGACGTCACGGTGAAGATCGCGGTGGATCAGGACAGCCATCGCGAGAGCATGCAGAAGATCGCGGCTGAGCGTGCGCGAGCGGATGCCTGGCTGGCCGTGCACGGTGCGCCAGACAAGATCGATGTGACAGCTCACATCGACAGCAGGCGCGGTAGCCCAGAAGCGGTCCGATGGCTCGCGGACTACCTCGCCGAGCGCCTGCCCGCCGGCCTGCCCGACATGGATCAGCAACTGGCTGCGAGCTATGTCAGTATCCCTGGTTCAGGCGACCTGGTCCGGGCACACCTCATCACCGCCGCCAGGCTGGGGCTCTGCGGCTACCACGGCAAGGCCATCCGCGACACCTCCAGCCTGTCCGGGACGTGGACCGAGGAGCGTCGCGCGGCTCACATAATTATCCGCACCGGATTTGTTCAGGCACTATGGCGACGCGCTGCTCGTCCTGGATTGATGATTTACCGGGGCATCGGCCTGCAAGGAAGTGCGGAACTGGCAGCATCCAGCGGTTCGCTCATCTCCGCCACCCTGTCGCGAGCTGTCGCAGAAAGCCACTTCAATTCCGAGCCATGCCCGGCTGCGGCCCTGTTGCGCCGCCAGCTACCAGTCGAGCGTCTCTTCATGACATTCGTGGAGACATCAGCCATGAACGACAAGTACCTGGAAGCTGAGGCCGTACTGTTCGGGAACGGACTGTTGATATAGCGTACGCGGTCCCATGACAGCAACGATGGTTGCAACGGCGGCAGCCAACTGCCCCGCGTCCTTCGGCGCATTCGTCACGCCGGCGGCTTGACCAGGCAGTTTCCCTCGAGGTTATAGCTTGCCTAGACCGCGCAAGCCATCGCGACATCCGCGCTGAGCAGCCGGGCTTGGCCATAGCGCTGGATAGTCCCTGCGACGTCGCTTGTCATGCCGACGCGGATGCGGTTGAGTGCATCTCCGCCACAGGTGTCCAGGTCCGAGCCCGCTGGCGGATCCGGCCGTCGGCCCTGCACCGCCCTCGGCCTACCGGCGTGGTATTCGCAGTGCCCGGACCGTGTCGCCACCGCCAGCCTGGCCCCAGCGGCTGGCGGAGCCGAAGGTTCCGGCACCAGGCTGGCGGGCCGCTGTCTTTCGCAGGCAGCAACCGGAGCAGGGCGGCGACGCGCCGGCTCGCCGGCTGGAAGATAGGCTGCCTTCGCCGCGCCGGCGCAGGCAGGCGGATGAACCGCCAGAACAACACGGTCGCGCGCTCATTCTCAGGCGTCGCCGGCACAGGCGAATCTGCTGTGCTGGCGCTGCTGGTTCGGGTCTCCTCGCGGGTCCGCCGCGGCCGGACAAAGCCAGCGCTCCGGCACGGCACGGCGCCGGAGCCGTCCGGGGCTTCGGCGGTCAGCTTCGTGCGTCTGCAATCCCGCCTTCGCCCGGTGGCCTGTTTCCGCCGCTGGTCCAGTCGGCTGCCAGCATGCCGAGAATCACCTCGTCGGCGAAATCCCCGTAGACCCACGCCGCCCGGCGCAGCCTGCCCTCATACACGAACCCGGCTCGCGAGGCCGTCCGGATCATCGCCGCATTGCTGGCCAGGGTGTCGACTTGCAACCGGTGCAGGCCGCGGACGGCGAACCCGTACTCACACAGCGCCACGACCACGTCCGCGCCCAGGCCGCGACCCCGGAACGCGGGCCGCAGCGATACTCCCAGATGAGCCGTCCGGTTATGCAAATCGATCGCCCACAACAGCGCCTCACCGGCCAACTCGCCGACGGCCAGCTCCACCACCGAAAACACGGCAACGTCATCGCCAGGCTCGCTGACCGCATACGGCGACGCGGCAGAGCCGGCCGGGATCGGGCGCCACGGGCGCGAATCGGCCCGCGCGCGACTCGCCACGTCCTCATACAGCTCGGCATGCAAGACCGCGACGTCCGCCTCTTCCCGGGCCCGCAGCCCCACCTTGCCCGCGCACAACATGTGACCTTCTTACCCTGCCAGTCCCTGGTGGCCAAACCCATGGTCTCTTGAGACCACGCAGCAAACTCCGGGCGATCATGGCCTCGCCCAGACCACGACGACCGGGATGACAGACGCCGGGAAGAGCCCACGCACGAGCTGGGCGATCCTGCGAAAGTCCGCGAACTGCTCGCGCGGCTGGACCCCTACCAGCCCGGACTGGTGGCGCCGATGCTGCGTGCCGAACGGGGCCTGGTGTGCGCCCGGCCCTCGCTGGCGACAGTGACCCGGCCGCCGCGGCGGCCTGCGCGAACTGAGCACCCCTACCCCTGGCCCATGGCTTGTTCAACTACGCCCGGTACCTCATGTGCACCTGCGATGCCCAGGGCGCGGCGAGGCGCGCGTTATCGCCGACCGGCTGCGCTTCCAGCCGCTGCTGGACCGGGCCGTCGGCATCGCACCGGCAAAATCCGTGGCGCGCGATTAGGTCGTGGCGCTACCTGACCTGGAAAGGTCCACCACCCCGCCGGGGATCATTCCGACAGCAGCGCCCTGATTACGCAGGGCCAGACACCTCCAGAATGTTCCGTATGCGCGGGTCGGGACCGCCAAGAGAACTATCGGATATCCGCACCTATCGGCGGTGATGCGCGCTTACCGTTCCCGGATGCTGCTCACAGTGCGCGACTAATAGTCTGCCCGCGTGGCCGCCTCCGTGCAGTTCGCTG
>Ga0187812_1000767_pt1 | contig 11131 bp, 8 predicted proteins | sample NC_S_2_FD_130582 | JGI IMG/M metagenome (GOLD analysis project Ga0187812, IMG submission 130582) | Wetland sediment microbial communities from Neuse River Estuary, North Carolina, USA - ASW-S_2 | ecosystem: Environmental > Aquatic > Freshwater > Wetlands > Sediment | place: USA: North Carolina... | reverse complement strand
GAGCGACAGCACCGAGGAGAAGAGCCTCTGGAGGTCGTCCCCTGCCCTCATCCCCTTCAAGGACTTCACCACCCTCCCCCCCTCGACTAGGTAGGCTCCATCACGTGGGACCGTTGAGAACTCCCCCGTTCTGTAATTCTTGAATCGCGTGTACCAGTTGCTCGTGAGGATGATCCCTCTCTTCATCTCCTTCACCAACTCATCGTAAGACGAGTCTCCCCTGCCAACTTCTAGGTTCCATGCGCGCGGAGCAACGAACCCGGCGCTTCCCGTGCTCTTCACCTTCCACTTCTTTGCGGTGGTCAAGTTGTGGAGGTATCCGCGGAGCGTCCCCGATTCGATTATCCTGTTCGACCGGGTCTTCACTCCCTCGTCGTCGAATACCCTCCCTCCGAGGCCCCCCTCGGTCACTCCGTGGTCCGTGAGGTCGAAATTCTCAGCGGCTACCTTCTTGCCCACCTTGTCAACCAGATAGGAGGTCCCTGCATCAACCGAAAACGCGGACGCGGCGCCCGCGACCGTTTCCACCAGATTGGACGCCACAGTCGGGCTCAGCAATACCTGGTACTTCCCCGCCTCCGGTTCGGAAGCTTCCCTCATCGCCCTCGCCCCCTCCCCAGCTCTCCTCCCTGCACCCTCGGGATCGAACTGGGAGAGAGAGGTGGAGCAGGAGAGTCCGTGGCCGCTCGCTTCATTTTCCGCGAAGGATCTGATGTTGAGCGTGATCGCTGTCCTGGAATCATATCCTTCGGTCCCGGCCGAGGTAAGGATAGCAACCGTCCCCTTGCCGGCACTGATGACCCCGGCCGACCTCTTCCCCCCGGCCGAGAGCGAAGAATCAATTGCCCTTCTTGCAAGGTCGGGGAGTTCGTCATCGATGTTCTCGAGTTTCTTGTCGAAGCCTAACCTGCTCGGCGAGTATCTTGCAGCCTGGTCTGGGAGCGGCGCATACTCGGACTCCGGGAGCCCCCTCATCGAAGCGAAGAGATCGCGGACGAACTTCCTCACAGCAGACCTATCAATGTTGGAGGTCGAGGCTATCGCCTTCCTCCTGTCCTTTGCGAGATAGACCGTGAGCTCGGCTTCTTCCACCCGGTTGACGACCGTCACCGAATTGTTGGCGAACCTGATCATGCTGTCGGCGCTCCTCGAGCTCAGGGCGACAGCGTCGTCCACGTCCAGGCTCCTGGCAGCGGACACCGCTGACTCGTTCAGTTCATCCAAGTCCAACCAAGTCACCTCGATCCGAGTTTAATACCCGAAAGCAGCGTCTCAGGTCCCCCCGTCCAGACAGGCGCCCCCTGCTGGGGGTCTCCCTTGCCGCATGTCGCAGACTCGAACTCCATGTGTTTGCTGCGCGCCTTCACGCTCCCCCAGAGCTTCGGCGTCGTTATTTCGAGCACCGGAGACCTGACGAGGGACTTCAGCTCTCCATGTTCAATCAGGTACGCCTCGAGCGCGACATATCGCTGGTTGAGCCTCTTGTCGTCGATGTTCCACTCCGTGAATGTCTTGAAGAAGACCCCGCGTCTCACCTCCTTGAGGATCTCATCGGTGGAGTAATCTCCAGGCTCGACAAATGTGTTCGACATCCTGATTATCGGTTCTCTGTCGAAGGACACGCTTCTCGCAGCGCCATTGCTTCGAAGGCCGAATTCGTGCGCTGTCGTCCTGTTCTGTAAGAACTCATTGATCACGCCATCCTTGATAAGAAAGCGCTTTTTCGCAACAATCCCCTCGTCGTCCACCGGCACGTATCCGTTCGAATGGAGCAGCGTCGGATCGTCGCTGACGTTCGCCTCCGGGCTTCCTATTATCCTCCCAAGGCTCTCCTCCTTGAGATACGACTCTCCGGCCTGGGCACCCTCCCTGCCGAGGACCCTGTCTGCCTCTTGGGGATGTCCTACCGATTCATGTGCTGCAATGCCCGAGAGTTCTGGACTCAACACGACGTCTAGCTTGTCGGTGGGTGGCTTCTCGGCAGATCTTAGCACCCTGCCCATGGCCTTAGCCTCTTCCTCTACTTTGTCAACCAACCTTATGCGCTTCACAACCTCCAGCCCTCCCGTCTCCCCCTGCTGTATGAACCTCTGCGCGGTCGCCGAACCCTCCACTGCAGTGAGGGAGCCGAAGAACCCAACTCTAGGTACTCTGCCTTCCACCCTCGCGCCGTCGGTGTTCACATAGTACCTCTCTTCTAGTTCAGCTCCTAGGTACATAAGGCGCCCCGGGAGCTTCACCCCAGCCTTCGCGTCGGCTATCCTTCCCTCAATGTCCAGAAGCACCCCTCGGAGCCACGTGGCATCGGCGTTCTCGACCTTGCTTGTCTCCGGCGGAGCCCAACTCCGCCTGACGGGCTTCGAGTCGTCCAGCATCACCGGTTTCTTCAGGTATGGTGATGACGCCTTGGCCAGCCTTACCGCCTTCCTCGCGAGCCCAGCGACCGACGACCTTGTCAGGGAGTTGGTAGCCGCGAACCCTAGGGCACCTTTCGAAATCACCCTGATGCCTATCCCGTAGCCCTCCCCGAAGAACGAGGGCTGCGATTCTCCGTTCTTGAGAACGAACTGCCTCTCCCAGGTCCTCTGCAACCTGGCTTCAGCATAGGTCGCTCCTGCATCTCGCGCGTTGGAAATTGCGACTTCTGCCAGATCCTTTGCCCCTTCGTTCCCCAACGATTTGCGGGGTTTAGGGTCGTTATTTTTGGGTTTCCCGAAGGAATCTCCCGTTCAGGAGTGTAGGGAGATCGGTTTTCCTCTCTCTGGCAGCTCGAGGGTCCACCTTCCTGCCCTATCGAACGTCCTGAAGAGAGCAGGATGCTCGGTGTGCACGGGGACAACCTTCTTTGCTGCGATACCTTCGACGAGCTCCCCAACCTCCTTCCTCGGTGCATGGCCCGACGCATGGAGCTGGGAATACCTGAATCCGACATGCTCGATCCAATTCCTGATTATCGATTCCTCCCTCTCCCCCTCCTCGTTGAACGCCTCTGTTGCCGCGTGGATGTAAGTCCCTCCCCTCTCCGGCCTTATGTCGATCAGTTCGGGGAAGTTCCAGGCCTCGAGATGAAGGAATACCTCCCCCTGCTTCCGCCGCACCTTCTCAGCGCTGACACCGCTATCTATGAAGGGTCTCTCCCAGGTGAAATAGTCCGAGTCGTCGAGCCTTCCTGACTTCTTCCTGCGAAGGTAGACATCCACATCATTGCCTACTCGAGGCACCCGGAGTCTCTTGTCTGCCTCGAGCGTCTCTAGGAGAATGGCCATCTTCATCGAGACGACCAGCCTCCTCCCTGAAGCCAGGCAAGCCTGGTAGAACGTATTGATCCTGTCGACGTCGTTCCCCCTGAACGTCGAGAAGACGAGCGACTTAGTCCCCTTTACCATCCTAGTGGCCTCCGTTTGCACCGCTTCTTCGCTCATGTTCATCTCCTGGCCTTCGTTGGTCACCCTCGTCCCCTCTGTGAGGAGAAGGCTGGGCTTCTCCCTTCTTGCTCCTTCTATGAAGTCTCTTGTCATGGATCCTGCCGGCCCGTGGAATCGGAAGTCACCGGTATAGGCCAGAGTCCCCCCTGAAGTGTGTATGACGAACCCGTAGGCCCCAGGAATGGAGTGGTCCACATGGATCGGGACGAATTCCATCGACCCTATCCTGAACCTGTCGCCCGTCCTGAACTTCCTGATGACATGCCCATCCAGCGGGGACCCGGTCGACTCGCTGTATGCGCCGTGAATGAGCGAGGTCGTCTCCCCGCAATACACCGGTATCCTCGGGTCAACGTGTCCAATCCTCCCCGTGTGGTCCCAGTGGTAGTGGCTGAGTATGACCGCGTCCACCTCTGGTTCGGTGTGCTTGATCTTGGTGTTCTGCAGCGACTTCTTTGAATAGAGGCCTTGAATCTCAGGAAGGAGACCGAATTCGAACAGGTCCCCTGCTCCGTTTACCGACCTGGGCGTTATGTTCGAATCAAAGTAGTCTGCTCCGTCGGCGAATCCAGCCCCAAAATCCAGCAGGACCTTCGACCCCCTGTCCTCCAGCAGGAACTTGTTTCCCCCTATCTCCCCCACCCCTCCGTAGCAGGTAAGCTTCGGCAGCACAGAGAGAGAAAGTCTCACAAGCTACTTAACGATTGCAACGTCTCACCTCAGACAAGGAATAAATACGAAACCTTGAAAGTGAGCGGCCGGGTTGGTTTCTAACCTACCAGTCCTTCAGACGTCTGGTTCGGATACTCTGACTGCCATCGCGATACTCGTCGTAGCCCTCGGTTTTGCGGGCCTCGCGATCTTGATCCTTTTCTCGAAGAAGAAGATCTAGTCAGCCATGGCAGTCGCAGCCATCTTCGACATAGATGGCACGCTTGTAACCTTCAAGTTCGATGTCCAGGGGACGAGGAGGGCGCTGATAGAAGAGCTGAAGGCGCGAGGGGTTGACACCACTGGGATCGACCTGAGTACCCCGACCCAGCAGATTTTGGACGAGGCCATGGAAAGGATGGGACGAGCCAACCAGGAAGGTTATGCGGCATATCGGCGGCGCGTGTTTGAGATGCTCGACTCATTCGAGCTTGAGGGTGCGGCCACCACCAAGCCGTTTCCAGGGGTCCGGGACGTACTGGTGCGACTGAAATCGCAGGGTGTCAGGCTGGCTGTCCTGACCAACAGCGGACGAAAGTCCGCTTCCGAGGCGCTAAGGCGGGGCGACCTTCTGGGGCTCTTCGAGTTCGTCATCACCAGGGACGACTCTGAGGCAATGAAGCCCAGGCCCGAGGGCCTCCTGAAGGCGGTCCAATTGCTTTCGCTACCGAAAGAGGAGGTCTACTACATCGGAGACAGCCCTTTCGACATCCATGCGGCTAGGGCAGCGGGCATAAGGATAGTATCGGTAGCCACAGGAAGCTATTCGCAGGACCGCCTGAAGGAGGAGGGCGCGGACTACGTGATTTCTTCAATTTCCGAGTTGGGTGCAGTTCTGGGGGTCCAGCCAAAATAACGGCGCTGGTGGGGCTAGGCACGTTGGACCTTATTCACGCCGAAGTCGAGGCTCTGGGGATAGTATGCGACACTCTGTTCCCGTCGATCGCTGATAGAGATCCGCTCGACAGACGCAGCGCTTCCGACCTTCACATCGGCGACATGCTAACCGATGCAGTCCAGCATTCCCTCCAGCCCGGGAACGCGAAGGACTTTCGCAGGGTCATATCGGCATTCGAGAGCCCCCTGTACAACCTGGTTCTGTCGGGCAAACCTGTGAGATTCTCAAAGCTCAATCCTGCATCCAGGGAAAGGTACCTTCAGGCCTGGCGGGACAGCCCCATTTCACTGAAACGGTCGGCGTTCCAGGCGCTCAAGAGGCTCACACTCTTCCTCGCCTACGCGTCGATAGACGACCGGGGGCGCAACCCAAACTGGGAGGATATCGGTTACCCCGGACCCCAGGGCGATCCTCCCGTCCCAGTCCCTGACCGGCTAAGGTTGAGACCTCTGTCAATCACTTCGGATTCGAAGCTAACCTGCGACGTGGTAGTCGTCGGATCAGGGGCGGGTGGCAGCGTCATAGCAGACACTCTGGCCGGCTACGGGTTGGACGTTCTAGTACTGGAGCAGGGGCCCTACGAGACCTCGGAGACATTCAAGCAGAACGAAATGAGGATGATGCAGAAGCTCTTCCAGCAGAGTGGGACGGCTGCGACGAAGGACCTGTCATTCGTCCTCTTGGCGGGCAGGGGGGCTGGGGGCGGGACGACGGTCAACTGGAATACGTGCCTGAAGCCGCCGGCTCGTGTTCTTTCCGAGTGGGAGAAGGATTTCGGGATCGACGGCGTGAGCGGACCAGGCTTCGCCGCTTACCTCGACGAGGTGTGGCGAAGGTTGGAGGTGAATTCTGGGGAGAGCCAGAGAAATGGGAACAACGGGGTACTGTGGGACGGCTGCCGGGCTCTGGGCTACAAGGAGGGGTCTGATTACCACCTAATCGAGAGGAACGCGGTCGGATGCGAGCAGAGGTGCGATTATTGCACCTACGGCTGCATCTACTCGGCGAAAAGGTCGACTGCGATGAACTATCTCCCTTCGGCCCAGGGCAGAGGAGCCCGGTTCGTGTTTGACTGCCGCGTCGAGCGCGTGGTCATCGAGGGGGGTGCTGCAAGGGGCGTTGTCGCAACCTGCCAGGCGAACGGCATCTCTGCGAGGTTCGATGTGGCCTCAGGGGCCGTGGTGGCCGCCTGCGGTGGCATCGAGACACCTGCCCTCCTCCTCAGATCTGGGGTGAGGGACAGGAACCTCGGGCGCCACCTCCGCCTCGACCCGACCGTGGCCGTGGGAGGAATATTCGAGAAGCCCATCGAACCTTGGAAGGGCCCACCGCAGACCGTTGCGGTCTGGAAGTTCATAGACCTGGACGGCACCTACCACGGGTTCTGGGTCGAGGCGGCTCCAGTGCACCCTGGGCTATTCGCCCTCTCCATCCCCTGGGTGAGCGGCAGGCAGCACAAGGACTTCATGCGGCGATACTACTCACGCTCGTCCGCTTCCATCGTCCTGCTTCGAGAAAGGAGCTCAGGAGTTGTGTCCGTAGGCAAGGACGGGTATGCGGTGGTGACGTACAACCTGGAGAAGCAGGACCAGGAGACGCTCATTCGAGGCATGGAGGAAACGGCAAGGATCGTCGCAGCCGCCGGAGCGACAGGGGTCTGGACCACCCACAACGACCAGGTCTTCGCCGGGGACGGGGAGCGCCCGCTGAAACCCGCGGAATTGGACTCCTTCGCAGCCCTGCTCAGGGTAAAGGGGATACGCTACAACAGGATGATGCTCTACAGTGCCCATATCATGGGGTCCTGCAGGATGAGCGCTGACCCCGCCCTGGGGCCAACATCCCCCACAGGGGAGTTGCACACCGTGAAGAATCTCTTCGTCGGGGACGCCTGCGTCTTCCCCACAACGCCTGCAGTCAACCCCATGATCTCGATAATGGCGATGTCGAGGAGGACGGCAGAATCCATAAAGACGTCCCTTCAGGGCCGTTGACATCTTCTATGGCACACCAATCTACTCCTGCGCCATTCTATATCGTCGGCCTGCCTGAGGAACCCATCGAGGCCGGCGAGGCAAAGATGAAGTTCGAGAAGCTCTCGGCCGAGCTCTGCAGGGTCTACCCATCCATCGAAGAAATCAGGGCGGTGGTGAAGTCTAAGAAGCCAGCAAAGACCCATGCCAGGTACGAAGTATCCGTAGAGGTCTATACCCCCAAGGAGAGGCACGCTTTCTCAGAAACAGGCTACAACCTGGCTGCAGTATTCGACTCGATGGGGCCCAAGATGAAGAGGCTTCTTTCTTCGAGGCAGTCAAAGGTCACGTCGACGCACGGCTCCTCTCTGCGGAAAAGCTCAGACTAGGTAGGGCCGGCGGCTCTTGTGAGCCTGCGGTTGTCTTCTTTGAGCTCCTCAACCTCTTCCTTGAGCTTCTCAAGGGCGACAGACTTCTCCAAGGTGCCAGTCAGCTCGTAAAACGTCTCAAGGGCCTTCCGCCTCACGCCGTAGTTTCTGTCCTTATTCGAGACATCTTTGAGGGCATCGGCGAACCTGGCATCGGCCAGCTCCCGAATGAGCACAGAGACCAGATACTGGCGGACCCTGAACTCCTGGTCCTGGAGCATGTCTTTCAATACGCCAAGCTCGTCTTCTGCAACACGCCCTCTGGCCTTGATGGCCTTCAGCGCTCCGATTCTCACCCTCGTGGGCCTGCCGTAGGCCAGGCTTTCGTCAATTATCCTCTTTGCCTCCTCTTCCTTGATCTTTCCCATCGCTTCGAGGCATGCTTCGGCGAGGGTCTCGTTGGGGGAGTGCACCGCCATTGCTCTCTTGAGGTGGGACAAGCTGCCGTCAGGCCACGACTTTGCGAGGGCGAGTGCCGCTTCGCACCTGACATAGGGGCTCTCATCGTTCTCGAGGAGGTACACCAGATCCTTCCGCGTTTTTTCGTCCTTGAAACTGCCTAGAGCCTTTGCAAGACTCCTCCTGACGCGCCTGTTCCCAGGGAGCCCGACTTCCAACAGAGCGACCTGGGCGGAATCGCTCCCTATCTCCCCGAGGGCTCGGACGGCAGACGCCTGGACGTCCCAGAATTGCTCCTTCAGGGCTGCCGCCTTCAGCGCGGGGACGGCCCCGTCGGAGAGGGTCTTCCCGAGCGCTGTTGCGGCTTCGGCCCTGCTCCATGCGTCTTCGCTCTGTTCGAGCTGGTCCTCGAGCATTCTGATGCTCTTGTCAAACTTCACCTTCCTAAGTAGCCACCGCTCGGGGTCGAACTCGACGACCGTGGGTTTCTCCTCGAGCGAGAAAACCAACGTCTGCTCGGCAGCGTCCAGGACCGTTCTGAACTTCTTCCTTCTCCCTCCGACATAGAATACAATGTCACAGGGGAGCTTGAATATTGGGGTCCCATCCGAAGTGTCCTGGGACTGCCTTACGTGCAGTGTGGCGGCCTTGGAACTGTCGTCCCAGCTGTACTCAACCTGGAACTCGGGGTAGCCAGGCTTGAAGAACGACTGCTCGAAGAACTCCTCGAGCGACAGCCCGCTGGATTCCTCCATCGATTTCCGGAGGTCGTTCGTGTCGGCACATCTTCGGGAGTAGGTCCTGAGGAAGCCGTTGATCCCTCTGAAGAAAGCCTCGTCCCCCATGATGTATCTGAGCTCATGAAGCATTGCTGCCCCCTTGCGGTAGAGGGTGTGGTCAAACACATCGTGGGGCCAGACGTAGTTCCTGTCGACTATCGCCCTCCTGTATTCGGTTTCGTCTTCCTCGAAATACTCAGCCTCCCGGGCCCGCATCTCCCATCGCATGTAATCAGCCCCCCTCGTCTTCTCGACGTAGAGCGACTGGAGGTAGGTCGCGAAGCCTTCGTTGATCCACGCGTGGCACCAGTCAGAGCAGGTGACGAGGTCCCCGAACCACTGGTGAGCTGCTTCATGGGCGACCAGGTTCACCGCGTTGTTGAACGGGGTGGCGTAGGCAGGCTGGAAGTCCTCCTCCGTGCCAGGTTCGGGGTAGTAATTCATGGCGAGGGTGGTGGCGTTGATGTTCTCCTCTCCGCCGGCTATGAAATCCTGGACCGTCGTCTGGTCGTATTTCTCATAGGGGTACTTCATCCCCGTTACCTCGCCGAGTATTTCGATGATGCGAGGCGTCTCCCCGAAATACCTCAGCACATCATCCTTCTTCGACTCAGGGAAGTTGTAGTGGAGCTTGATCCCGCCGATTTCCTGAGTGATGGTCCCGAATTTCCCCGCAACGAAGGACGTCAGGTAGGTAGAGTGGGGGACATCCTCCCTCCAGTGAAAGGTCGTCATGCCGCGCTCCTCTTTTGTGGAGACGAGCCTGCCGTTGGAGATCACCCTGAACCCCTTTGGCACTGTGATGAGCATCTCGCTCGTGGCCTTGTCGGCCGGATGGTCGTGGCAGGGGAACCAGAAGCGGGCCGATTCTGGTTCGCTGTGGGTCCAGGCCTGCGCCTCCTTCTCCGGATGCTCTGTATCCGGGGCCGTGAAGTATAGCCCCTCCTTCGGCGAAGCCTTGTAATCGACCCTGACTGACCGGGTTCCGCTGCCAGGCTTCAGGGCGACGGCTAGCGTCTCGTTGTCATACTCGAAATCCGCCTGGGCGCCGTTGACAGAACACCCCCTGACGTCGAGCTCACAGGCATCAAGGAGGACACGGTCGAGTGTGGGGCTGAACGGCGTCAACTCGACGGTGCACGAACCAGATATTCCCTTCTTCTCGAAATCCACGCTTAGTTCTATCTTCACATGATGCGTCTGAAAGTATCTGTGAGGAGGATAGTGGGGCCTCGACTCCGGTATGCGGAACGATTTTCGGGCTCCCTGCGCCATAGGCGCGGCGGCCCATTTACTGTTGAAAAGACTTTCTAGCTCCCATAGTTTGAAATAGCCAATTCCGACCGGCGGCTTCGATGAACGCCATCCCCAGGGCCATTCAGGGACTCATCTTGTTCTCCACCGTCCTGGGAGTCTTCTTCCTCTGGCAGGCGCAGCCGTTATTGCCAATCAACGTGTTCTACTTCTTGGTCTTTGGTTGGACGCTTTTCGTCATTGACAGCGCTCTTACCTTTCTCCGCCCGAAAATCTCGTACTATTTCGGTCTGGTTCTAGCCGTCCTGGCTCTAGGAGAGACTCTTTCGCAGCCCGAACACTATCAGCTCGTGGAAAACGGGAACTTGCCAGCCGCGATTATCCTAGTCCTTGGTTCGGTAGCGCAGGGCCTTTTGATCGCATTCATACTATATTTCTTGATATCTGAGCGCAGGAAGGACCCCTGGGCATGGCCTGGTGCAGAGTCTCCAGCCTGACAGCGGCAGTGACGAGGACACTCGAGGGTTCGCGCTTCCCGATGAGTCGCAACAAGATACTGGCCGCCACAGCCGGGAGGAACGTGGAAGGGTGGGAACTGAACTTCTTCCTTTCAAAGGCGCTTAGGAAACAGAAATACGAGAACATCAGGTCGGTGTTGACCGATTTGAGCGGCTGGCTCGACGTTCAGGGCTAGATGTAGCCCCAGCTGAGCAGCTTGTCACTGTCGTGGGTCCAACGCTGACCTATGTCAGTTCGATAGAACATGTTGGGTATCATCACGTTCTTCACGTTCTGGTACGCTTTATCGATTGCATCGGACATCGTAGCACCCGAACCTGTGACCACGAGCGCATATCCTGAATTCCCCGCTATGTGCCAGTCGCCCTCTTCCAGTTTGATTTCTCCTATGTGGATTCCATCAAGACTCTGGCGCCGGAACAGAATCGTGGCACCTTCGGAGTATTTCTTGAACGCCTTTTCGTCCTCGAAGGGCCAAGGTGGGATTGCCACGACGACTCCAACTTGGTACCCCTTCTTCGCCTTGAGCTGGGGTTCGTTGCCATGGGCGATGTCAAATAGGAATTGGCCCCACTCGCTGGTGATGCCCTCCATTTGTATGCTGATAGTCGGGTAGCCGAACCGACAGTTTCCGGCAAAGTATGGCTTGCCATTCCTGCGGACAAGCATAGTGTGCCAATCTTCGATCTCGACGTCCCAAACGACCCCGGAGTACTCTTCCTTGGAGATCACGCGTTTGTCGAGG
>Ga0187812_1000766_pt1 | contig 11144 bp, 10 predicted proteins | sample NC_S_2_FD_130582 | JGI IMG/M metagenome (GOLD analysis project Ga0187812, IMG submission 130582) | Wetland sediment microbial communities from Neuse River Estuary, North Carolina, USA - ASW-S_2 | ecosystem: Environmental > Aquatic > Freshwater > Wetlands > Sediment | place: USA: North Carolina... | reverse complement strand
TTACAGCTTCCGCGGCCTGATCGAGCACCTGGCCACCTTGACCCGCAACCAGGTCCGGTTCGCCGGCGCCCAGGCCACCGTGCCGATGCTCGCCGAGCCGACCAGCGCCCAGCGCGAGGCCTTCGACCTGATCGGCGTCCCCATCCCGCTCACCTTGAAGTAGCCAGAACAACACCCAGCCGACCCGGCGAAATACCAGGTCAGAAACGCGGTCTCCCGCCGAACTGGCCCTAACTTCGGTTTAAGCGTCCTGCCCGGTGCAGCCGACGGTGGAAGAGGCTCGTCATGGCAGCCGTCATCTTCGAGCACGAAACCTAACCATCTGCCGGACCCAACATTTCCGGAACTGCCGCAAATCATCCACTCCGGCGCTAGTGAGCAGCTCCGAGCCGGGCGAGGAGAGCGTTGCTGGTTTCGGCGAATACGGATAGGTATGCAGCGCCGTGGGCTGGCTGCTGGTGCTGGATGTCAACGTCTGCGGCCTCAAGATCGCGGGTGAGGCGGTTCATGAGGGTGCGGGCCTGGCTGGCGATCAGGTACTCGGACTCTGTGGTATCGGCCTTTTCGTCTAGCCACATGGTGATCTCTAGTGCCGCGGGCAGCAGGTGGACCCATGACACGAAGGACGGCATGTCCGCGGGCCCTGCGAGGTCAAGGAGCAGTGCCCATCTCTCCCGGTATGCGGCGAAGCGGCGTTCATTGCCTGCCCAGGCGGCCTTGATCACCCCGGAGGCCGTGAGGGATGTCAGAACGTCGCTGATGTTCCTTTTGGCGAATCCTGCTTCGTCGGCGATCCGGGCGGCGTCGAGTGGTCCGCCTGGGTAGGTGAGCAGCACTCGCATCGTCTCGGAGCGGCCACCTGGCCCGAATAGGTGGCGGAGCCGGAAGGACAGGTTCACTGGAAGAACCGGGTTCGGCTCGTGTGACTTGCCGGTTCTTGCGGCGGGGGGGCGGATGAAGCCGTGCCGGGCGAAGGTCGGATCGGGCTGCGAGACGAATGCGAGGACATCGGGGCTGAAGACTGGCTCCCCGTGCTGGGCAGCGTCGGCCTGGTCGCTGACGGGCAAATCCACGGGCGCCGTCTGCCGGGTCCACGCGGTAACGGCAGCGACCAGGCCGGAAGGCAGGGGAAACCTGCCGGCCAGGTTCCGCAGTCGCTGTGTGGACAGGAGTTCGTGATTGAACGCCATCCAGTCGAGCATCTCATCGAACAGTCGCGGATCGCGGCGGGCGATGCCGATGGTGAAGAGAATGAGGGCCTCGGGATCGACCGCCCATCGATCGGCTCCTTCGACAGTCGCTGAGACGCCGATCTGTGCCCATTGACGCCAGGCGAAGTCCAGGAGTCCCTGGCTGACCTTGTCCCTAATCTCCGAGATCAGCATCGTCTACCCCCAAGACGCGTAGAGCATCCACCAGGACCGATCTGTATCCAGGCGACGGATCTTGCGTTATCGACCAGCGTGCCGCCGCGGTGAGTTCACCCTGAGTCGGGTTGAGCGCCCGGAGATCGGCCTCATGACGCCCCCCGCCCTGGTCAACCATGGCAAAGAGCTTGAAGTGGATCTGGTCGAACCGGCTGGCGAAGTGGACGACGAGGGCCGTCCCGTAGGTCCTGGTCACCACCCGGCTCATGAAAGCCTCAGGCAGCCCCCATTTGAGCAGGTCCGTTGGCCCCGCGTTCAGCCAGTTCTCGGCCAGTCCGAAGTCTGCTGCGACAGCCGCCCGCGCGGCCAGCAGGGATTCTGGCAGCGGTTCGGCGATGCGCAGTTGTCCGTTCTCGGCTATCGCGAGGAGATCTACGTCTCTGGTCGCGCGCCTGACGAGGCCGAGGGCGGTCAGCGCGGAACCACCGATGACCACGATCTCAACGTGACTGCCGAGCGCCTGCAACTGATCGGCCAGCGCGCCGAGCAGCAGGCCGATCGTCTCGTCAGTGATCTCCATGTACCGGAGTGTAACATACCGGGATGTTGAAGGCCCTCAACCAGGATGTTCAACATCTTTATTCGGGATCCTCGACTGGACACTCGATCTCATGGGTTCGCCGATGACTCCCGCAGGCGTATCAGCGGAGAGGGCTTAAGCGCAGTTCCCGTCCTCGAGCACGGGCGTGGCCGATCATGGTAACTCGGACCATGCGATCATCCGCCGCGTTCGCCGCCTGGCACATCGAGCACATGGAGCGAGTCGGGCGCCGAGCGACACCCGCACGCTCGATGTAATAGCCGCCCGCCTGTCCAACCACCTAGCCGCTGTGACATCCGGACAACAGGGACCGGCCCGGCGGCACGAACGCTCTGGTTCACGGCCCAGGGGGCGATTCCCGGTCACAGCCGGGGTTGCGGGACCTCGCGGTGCCTAGTGATCCAGGATCCGGCGGGACCGTTAAGCATCCGCGCCCGGTGCAGCCGACGATGGAAGATCCGCACGAGCTCCTCGTCATGAGTGCCGTCATTGCCGAGGACGAAGCGCTCAAGGTCGGCCTCGCCCTCGGCCCAGCCGTCCGGGCGCCAGCCGGTCAGCTTCGCTATGTCGGCGAGGTCGGCCGCCACCACCTGATCGCCGATCTCGCTGATACGCTCGACGTGCCGTGCCAGGCGCACCGATTTGCGTAGCTCGTACCGTGATACGGCATCGCCGACGGGCAGCCCGGCCAGCGAGCCTTCAAGGTGCCTGTAGGCGGGGCCGTACGCGGAAACGGCCGGGGCGAGCTCTTCGACCTCCCCGAGCTGCACGCCAGCGCCTGCGGCGATCGCCTCAAGCGCCATCAGGTTGGTCTCTATGCACCAGTGCAGGTTCAGCATGTAGTCGGAGCCGGGGGCCGGGTCGGCGAGCGCGGCGTGGAATTCGAGCTGGTTCGACAGCGACCAGAGGATGTAGTGCCAGCGGACGGCCGCGATGTCGACGCGCACGCCGCCGCGGTCTTGGTACCGGCGCATCAGGGCGGCGACGTCGCCGAGCGGGATGAACGGGTTGCGCACCCACAGCCCCGCGAGATCGGCGAGCGGGTCGCCGATGTGGCCGAACTCCAGGTCGAGCAGCGCCGTGATCCGGCCGCTACGCTGGTGAAACTGCCCGGCGTCCCAGACGATGATTGCCTCGCGGCCGGGATTGCCCGGCTCGCGGCGCGCCAGCCAGGTAAGGGCGAATTCCAGGAACGGATCCGGCCGCTTCTTCTGGGACAGGTAGGCCCGCTGCGCGAAGTGACGCAAGCCGATGAGATGGGACTGCCGCGGCGTCGCCGCCCGGACGATGCCGGCCTTGGCGAACGGCTCGACGTCGAGCTTGTGCATCTCAAGCAGGATGTCGATGTAGTCGTTCATCGCCGACCGGCGCGCCTCATCGGACTCGCCCTCGAAGTTGTCGCGCCCGGGAACGCGGTCGGTCACGTAGGCCTTCGGATTGGCGTCGCGGTACCCGTGCACGCGGGCGACCCGTATCCCCCGCTCCGCCAGCATCTGGTGGAAGACCCGCTCATGCTCAAGCGGGAACGCCGAGGGCGAATCGATCCGGTCACCGCGCACGTACAGCGGCAGCAACTCGCCGTCCCGTTCAAGGTCGACCCACCAGGCCGGGCGCCACCGGGCCTGCCGCTCGATCCGCACCACCCGACCGCCGAGATCGCGCTCCAGCCATTCGGTGATGCTGGCGAGTTCGGTCACGTTCCCGCGTAGAACTTCGCGTAGAGCTTCCTGATCCCTGGCCTAGGATCGTTCTCCGCCCGGGGGGTGACGTCGAACACCATGGTCGCCCGCCGCCCGAGCGTATACGGGGACCAGGTGGGCAGCCCCGGATGGTTCGGGTCGCCGCCGGTGGCGAAACGCACGAACGCCTCGCTCATGACGTGCGCGACCTGCGCGTTCTCTGGCCGGTCCCCGGCGACCGGGGTGAGTGCGTAGTTGTCGAACGCGAACGGGATCTCGCCGCCGTGCATAGCCCCGAAGATCCCGCCCAGAGCCGGCGAGGCGAAGTCGAAGCGATACACGTAGACCGGCGCTCCGCCGCCCCCTATCTTGCGCTGCGCCCAGTCGATCGCTCCCCACCACATCACCCGGTCGGTGACCATGGCGCACGCCAGCTCCGTCGGCGTGGCACCGGGCCGCTCCGCGCGGTACGCGCTCGCGAACTCGGGCCCCGCCGCGCCGAACACGCTGCCCGCCATCGTGTCGAGGCCGGCATCGTCGAGAGCGCCGAACCACGGCATGCCGAGCATCATCATCTTCATGTCGTCCTTCGCCGAGCCGACGAGGACGGGCACGTCGGCGCCGACTGGCGAGGCGACGGGATCCATGGGATGGGAGGGAAGCACCCGGCCGTCGACGACGGGTTGGAAGGGCATGAACTGGCCGGCCCCGGCGGCCGAGGCGAGCCCGGAGGTGATCGGCACGCCGACCGCCTCCGCCTCGTGGAGGAGCTGCTTGACCGGTACGTCGTGCAGCTTGCCGATGGCGCTCACGGCGATCCCGAGCCGGCGGAGCAGTTGCTCGGCGTTGGCTGTCGCGAGGTCGGGCGGGGATGACCGGATGAGCGGGCCGCTCATGACGGCCGCCCGGTGGAACAGGCCCTTGGCCGCCGGCATGGCCATCAGGACCGAGGTCTTCGACGCGCCGCCTGAGTTGCCGAACACCATGACGCGGCCCGGGTCGCCGCCGAAGCTGGCGATGTTGTCCCGGACCCACCGCAAGGCGAGCACGATATCCAGCATGCCCACGTTGCCGGAATCGCGGTAGCGGTCACCGGCCAGCTCGGACAGGTGCAGGAAGCCAAGCGGCCCAAGCCGGTGATTGATCGTCACGACCACGGCGTCGCCCCGGCTTGCCAGGTCTGCGCCGTCGTACAGCGGCCATGAGCCCGAGCCCGTGCTGAACGCGCCGCCGTGCACCCACACGAGCACGGCGCGCTTGCGCTGCTGGTCGGTCCCGGCGGTCCAGACGTTGAGCACCAGGCAGTCCTCGCTCTGGGCGGGCTCGTCACCGGCCATCCCGTGCAGGAACTCCGTGAACGGCGCCATCCGCGCGGCCGCCGCGGGTTCGGCTGGGTTGACACCCGCGGAATCGGCCACCTGCAACTGCGGTGCGGTCGGCCCATAGGACACCGCGTCGCGGACGCCGGCCCATGGCTCCGGCGGTCCGGCCGGCTGGAACCGTCCAGCGTCGGCGACGGGCGCGCCGTAGCGGATGCCCTTGAAGACGCGCACGCCGCCGACGGTCAGTCCGCGGACCTTTCCGGTCGTGGTTTCGACGACGATGTCTGGCATGACCACGCCTTTCTCGCTCGCGGTCGCCCACGGCCAAGCCGTGGGCGATCTGACACCATGCTCAGGAAACTAGGCTTTCGTCCTGGCCGCTGTCAACACCGTTGACAGGGACGGGGTGCTCTGCGATTCTGACGCCGTATGCACGCGCACGCCGCCCCGAAGTGAGCGGTCCTGAAGACGGAGCTGTCTCATGAGCGCCATCGATCTGTCCGGGTACGAGGTCACCGACGCGTTCTTCGGGCGGCCGTTCATCGACGTGGACTCCGAGCGCGACCGGCCGTCGCCGCACCGCTTCATCCAGGGCGGCTTCGCGGGCACCGAAACGGAGTTCGCCTTCTACTTCCCGCCCGCGCAGTACTACGCCGGCCGGATGTTCCAGCCGCTCGAGGGCGGCAACGGGGGCCACGCCGTGTCGTTCGGCGGCGGCATTCTCGGCGAAATGTTCCAGCGCATCGCGATGAGCGCCCGGCTCGGCGGCTACATGGTCGAGTCGAACCAGGGCCACAAGGGCGACGACTTCGACCCGAAGGCCGGGGAGGACCCGACGCTGTACGGCCACCGCGCCAGCGCCGAGTCCGCGCGGCTGTCCAAGTACGTGGCCGCACAGGTCTACGGCAGCGCCCCGCATCACAGCTATGTGTGGGGCGGCAGCGGCGGCGGACGGCGGTCACCGCTCTGCCTGGAGAACGCGCCGGGGGTGTGGGACGGGTGCATGCCGTCGACAAGCGGCGGCGAGATCGCGCCGCCCGGCAACACCCAGCGGGTCAAGGCCGGGTCCATCATGTCGTTCGGCCAGATGTTCAACGTGCAGCGGCTGCTCGGCCGTGACAAGATCATCGCGCTGGCGGACCGGATGGCGCCTGGCGGCAGCGGCGACCCGTTCGAGGGGCTGACCACGCACGAGCGCGAGGAGCTCGCCTCGCTGTACCGGCAGGGATTCGCCCGCGGGAACGAGTTCATGATCAGCGAACCGATGGGCCAGATGTGGCTATGGACCTCGCTGGCGGAGGAACTTTACCGCGACGACAGGGACTACTTCGAGAACTTCTGGACGAAGCCGGGCTACGTCGGGCACGACGCACCGGAACTGGTCGAGGGCGACCTGATCTGCCAGCGGGCGACGGTCGTGCGCACACTGTCGGCCCGCGACCTGAACACCCGTGCCGAGTTCGCCGGGCCGGAGTTCCAGACCATGCGGATCCTGGCGGCGATCGCCGGCGCGGGCGGCGACGCGGCCGACCTGCCCTACGCAGTCGAGGTCGACGGGCTGAAGGGCGGCTACCGCGTCGGGGCCGGCGTTCAGGTCCTGACCGGGCAGGCGGCCGGGCGGTCGCTGTACGCCACCGGCGCGGCAGGCGACGTCTTCGCCTGCGACGGGACGGGCGACGCGAACATCCTTCGGTTCACCGGCGTCGAGCCGGGCGACGAGGTGCTCGTTGACAACCGCAAGTTCCTCGCCTACTGCTACTACGCCCGCCACCACGTCATCGACGACGACCCGGCGTTCGCGCACCTGGTGCTCGACGGCGTGCCGGTCTACCCGCAGCACCCGGTGCCGCGGATGTCCGCGCTGATGGGCGTCTGCTACTCGGGCTCGTACCAGGGCAAGGTGCTGTGGATCCACCACACCCACGACTCATCCGTCTGGCCCGCATGGGGCACGCTCTACCACCGCGCGGTGCGGCAGGCTCAGGGCGAGGCGGGCGCGCGGGACAACTTCCGGATCCGGTGGACCGAGTACGCCGAGCACGGTCCTTACGGAATGGTCCCCGCCGAGCCGAACCGGGTGGCCGCCACCCGGCTCATCGACTTCCGCGGCATCACCGAGCAGTCGCTGATGGACCTGATCGACTGGGTGGAGAACGGCGTCGAGCCGAGCGGCACGACCTACAGCTACGCCGACGGCCAGGTGCGCCTGCCGCCAAGCGCGGCCGAGAGAGGCGGCATCCAGCCGGTCGCCTCGGCCACCGCGAACGGCGCGTCCCGCGCGGAGGTGAGCGTCGGGGCGCCCGTGACGCTCACGGTTGCCGCCGCGGTCCCGCCGGGCACCGGAACGATCATCTCGGTCGAGTGGGACTTCGACGGCAGCGGGACCTATCCGTTCCGGCACGAGGGTATCGACGGCAGCGCCGCCGAGCTGACCGTCTCGACCACGCACGCCTACGAGCGCCCTGGCACGTACTTCGCCACCGCGCGCGTCACTTCCCACCGCACGGGCGACGTGCATGCCGAGCGCTGCCGGATCGAGACGATCGCCCAGGCCCGGATCGTCGTCTCCTGAGGAAGGTAGGAGTCATGGACCTCGGCTTCGCGGACGCGACGGTCGTCGTCACCGGCGGGACGGCGGGGATGGGCCGCGCGTCCGCCGCGTGCTTCGCGGCGGACGGCGCGAGGGTCGCGGTGCTGGCACGCTCGCAGGCCGCGCTGACGGAGACGGTCGCGGAGCTGCGATTGCTCGGCAGCCCCGACGCGATCGGCCTGCCGGCCGACCTTTCCCGCCCGGATCAGGTGAATGCCGCGTTCGGCGAGCTCGCCGGGCGCTGGGGCGCGCTCAATGTCCTGGTGAACACCGTCGGGCCGGGCAGCCCGGTGCTCGGCGCCTTCGACGAGATCGACGACCAGATCTGGCACCTCGCGTTCGAACTGGTGACCATGAGCGCGGTCAGGACCTGCCGGGCCGCCCTGCCGATGCTGCGCGCCGCGGAATGGGCCCGGGTGGTCAATGTCTCAGCGCACTCGGTAAAGCGGCAGTCCAGCCCGCTGATCGCTTACACCGCGGCGAAGGCCGCGCTGACGAGCTTCAGCAAGAACCTGTCGCTGACGCTCGCGCCCGAGGGCATCCTGGTCAACACGGTGTCACCCGGCACGTTCGTGACCGCACAGATCCTCGAGCATCTCGCGCCGCTGGCCGCGGCGCAGGGCCTCGACCTCGGTGACCCGCGCGCGGTCGTCGAGGTCCTCCAGAAGCAGTTCGGTGATGCGATCGGGCACCTGGGCCGGGCGGGCCTGCCCGACGAAGCCGGGGTCGTTATCGCCTTTCTAGCCTCCCGCCGCAACAACTTCATGACCGGAGCCGACGTCAACGTCGATGGTGGATCCGACTTCTGCTGATCACCATCCGGGACCAAGCGCGTGGCCGTCGTTGTCCCCTGTCATCTCGAACATTGTCATCTCGAACACGCCGGGGTGGGCGGTCAGTCGACCTCGCCTGTGATCGCGATGGCCTGTTCCGGGCATGATCCGACGGCGCGGCGGGCGCTCGTGACGAGCTCGCTTGGTAGCTCACCGTCGAGAGCCGGGCGGCCGTAGCCGTCCTCGTCGTCGGTGAACACGTCGGGGGCGATCATGTAGCACAAGCCGTGGCCGACGCACCGGTCCCGGTCGACCGTGACCCTCATCGCGCACCCGACGGCGGGAAGACGAGCGGGAGAGCCTCAAGCCCGAGCGTGCCCTGCGGCCATTTCACCCGCGGCACCGCGCCGGGGGCGACGCCGTAGTCGGGGATCCGCTTGTGCCACTCCTCGTACACTAGCCGCATCTCCATGCGGGCCAGATGGGACCCGAGGCAGCGGTGCACGCCTAGGCCGAAGCTGGCGTGCGGGTTGTCCCCCCGGTGGAAGTTCACCGCGTAGGGGTCGGGGTGGCGGTTCTCGTCCCTGTTAGCGGCGGCGAGGTAGCCGAACACCCGGGTGCCCGCTGGTAGCGTCCGCCCGTCAAGCACCGTCTCCTCGGTGGTCACACGCGGCACGAACGGCGCTGGCGGATCGAGGCGGACGAGCTCCTCAACCGCGGCCGGGATGAGCGAGGGGTCATAGACGATCTCGCGGCGCTGTACCGGGTTGCGGGCGAGACGGTCCATGCCGAACCCGAGCGAGCCGGTGATGGTGTCCAGGCCCGCCAGGACGAACAGGAAGCACAGGCCGATGGCCTCCTCGTCCGTCAGGGCCTCCTCGCCGTCAAGGCAGAGGAGCTGGCTGAGCACGTCGTCCCCCGCGACCCCGCGACGCTTGGCAACCAGGTCGGACAGGTAGAAGAACAGCTCCGCCGCCTTGCCCATGGCGGCCTCGGCCGCCGCCCCCTCGAGCGCGGTGTTGCCTGAGGCGTCGACGAGCCCCAGTACCGCGTCCTTCCACTCGATCAGCTGGTCGCGCATGTCCAGCGGGAACCCGAACAGGGTGAGGAACACCTGAACAGGGAAGATCCCGGCCACCTCGGCGACGAAGTCGCACTCGCCGCGGGCAGCAAGCGGTTCGATGATCTCGATGAGCTGCCGACGCAGCTCACCCTCGAGCAGCCGGATGGCGCGCGGGCTGAAGAACGGCTGCAGGATCCGGCGGTAGCGGGTCTGCTCCGGCGGGTCGAACGCGATCGGCACGAGCGGCAGCGGGCTCGCGAGCACCTCGAACGCCTTCTTCGACGAGAAGACCGTCGGCTGCCTGAACGCTGTCTCCACGGTCTCCACGTCGGTCATCGCGAATTGGCCGCCGAGGTCCACCACGCGGCCATGGGCCCGGATCATGCGCCAGGCGGCGTCACGATCTTCCGCGATCGGAAGATCAGCCAGGCTGATCTCCTCGCTCCCTCGTCCGTCCACCATCAGCCTCCTCCACACCGAGCGGGCCGGTGTGTCCCGCGACACATCCGCCTACGTGAGACACATTGACTCACGGCGGGCCGTGAGTCAATGTGTCTCATAGAATTTCGAGCTGTGGAGACGATCAACGATGCACGGATCGCAGCACGCACCCGAACCGCGGTGCACGAGGCCTTGCGGTCGCTGTTCGCGGAAGAGGGCGCCGCGGCGTTGACGCACCAGCGGGTGGCGCAACGGGCCAAGGTGGGCCGGGCGACGATCTACCGGCACTGGCCACGACAGGTCGACCTGGTTACCGAGGCGCTGACCGTCATCGAACAGCCGGTGCTCCGATCCCGCGAGGGACCCCTGGGGGCATGGCTTGGTGGCGAGCTGACCCGATTCGCGACTGATCTCGCCCAGCCGGCGGCCAGGCAGTTCCTCGCCACCGTCATCGGCGCCGCCGACCAGGTTCAGGGCGTGGCCGATCTCCGCGACGACCTGTTGCGCCGCATCTCGGCGGTACTGCGCAGCGGGCTTGCGCAGGCCGAAGCACAAGGTGAGACGGTGCGGCGGCTCGACCCGGACGAGCTGCTCGCCCAGCTGCTTGGCTCGGTGATCTTCCGCGTGGCCATCCAGCAGGCGACTGTCGACTGCGACTTTATCGACCGGCTTGTCGACGCGGCGCTCGGCACACCCGAAGAATGATCATGCCGCTTGGTCGTCGCGCCGACCCGAAGGCACCGGTCGCCGCGCTGCCCGGCGGCAACCAGCAGAAGGTGCTGTTCGCGAAGTGGCTGCTGCGGCATCCGGGCGTTTTCATCCTCGATAAGCCCGCCCGAGGCGTGGACGTCAGCGCCGCGCCACCATCCACCGGCTGATCGGCGACCTCGCGGCAGCCGGCGCCGGGATCCTGCTGATCTCATCGGAGTTCGAAGAGGGTAGCCATGCAGCCGGCGGCACCATCCGGGCGGCGCCCGTACCCCTGGCACTGTGCGGGGCCACACGAAACCGGGTCCCAACGTTGAGCGGCCGTCCGGGAGACCGCGGCCTCCGCCTGGCCAATACTGGCTGAGAGGCATGGCACGCGAACCGGCGGCAGAGGCGACGAACGGACACTGGTGATGAGCTTTACCTTCGGGCTGTTTGACTCTTTCGACCTGGGTGACTCGACGCCCGGGCAGGTGATCGACAGCCGGCTCGACTTCGCGGTCGAAGCGGAGGCGGCTGGGTTCGGCCACTACCACGTGACCGAGCATCACGGCACGCCGCTGTCGGTCTGCCCGTCGCCGAGCCTCTTCCTCGCCGCGC
>Ga0187812_1000765_pt1 | contig 11146 bp, 16 predicted proteins | sample NC_S_2_FD_130582 | JGI IMG/M metagenome (GOLD analysis project Ga0187812, IMG submission 130582) | Wetland sediment microbial communities from Neuse River Estuary, North Carolina, USA - ASW-S_2 | ecosystem: Environmental > Aquatic > Freshwater > Wetlands > Sediment | place: USA: North Carolina... | reverse complement strand
GCAGCAAATCAGCAGGCTCCGCTCATCGCCCACCTCCTCGGAAATGGCGCGAAGCTGTTCATGATTGAGGCTTTGTGTCGTAACGTAGATGAAGTCCCGTTCGGACGAATGACCGTGCAGCCAATAGTATTGATTGGAGGGCTGATAGGTGAATGCCATCAGCTTGCACACGGCCTCCGCAAGCATAGCCGCATTATAGCTCTTAGCGATGACCCACTTTCCCCAACGGTCTCTTTAAAGCAGTGGGGGCGCAAGACGCAAAAACCTGAAGCCACCCCCACCAGTCCATCGTACTGCTTTAGAAACGCCGCTCTTATCATCGCCGTCGATCACTCGATTCAAACGCGGAACGATATGTGTGAGGCAATGCTCACCGAGCTCTATCATTATCCAACGGCGTCTGAGTTTATGCGCAACAGCCCCTGTCGTGCCGGATCCCGCAAACGAATCCAGGACAAGGTCGCCTTCATCTGTAGCAAGTTCAATAATTCTTTTTAATAGAGCCTCCGGTTTCTTCCCGTTTGGAAACGCTACGCCGCCCTCGGCGTGCAAATTATTTGATAATAGATCATCCCATAAATTTGTAAGGGGAGCCGTGGTCGTTGTGACTCCGTCTATCATCCGAGTTTTCGTTTTATAAAATACAAGTTGCTCTCCATTAAGAAAGAAATAACTGTCGCGTCCCTGCCTATCGCTCCTAAATACCTTTCCTGGTTTCTTAATAGAGGATTGCAATGCTTGCCTCGCGTTCTCGTTTACGTCCTTCGGCGCGACTCTAGCCGTTCTGACAACACGTTCCGCATGATCTAGAACGAAAGCATCCAACCGATCATCTATTTCGTCCTCATATTTTCTCTTGCCCTCGGTCCATGAGCTCAGCTTCTCTGAAGCTAAAAAAGCCTTACGTAGGGTAATAAGTTGCCAATCCTGAAATGCGTCTTCAAAATTTGCTATATACTTGGAGTAACGGTCGTCTCTCGCCGCCGCTGTAAACACACGGTTCGGCTCCCAGAAGTCCTTGTCTTTCACGTAATACAAAATGAAATTGTTTGTGGTAACAATTCCGGGATTTATCGCCTTCGGACCGGAGGCCGAGCTTTGCTTGAAGGTTATAATTGAAACTCTATTTGATCTGCCGAATATCTCGTCAATTAGGGCGATGAGATAACCAAGTTCATTGTCGTCTATGTGCACAAAGAATGAGCCGTCTCGGGCTAAAAGGCTGTGGAGCAGCTCGATCCTATCGCGTATCAAAGAAAGCCAGATGGTATGCTCCAAACCATCATCGTAGTGATCGTATGCTTGTTTCGTGTTGAAAGGCGGATCGATATAAATACATTTAACGGCCCCCGAAAATTCCTGCTCCAAGGCCTTCAACGCAAGAAGGTTATCCCCATAAATCAAACGATTGTCGAAAATGTCATCTTCGGTCACACGCTCTTTAACATGATGAGATAAGGCTGCATCTTCTACCAAGATTCGTGGCTCAAGGCGGGGCCGATCCCGCTTGCCGATCCACGTCAGCTCAAGGCGTTGCTTCCGGCTCATGTAACTTCCCACCGCACGGTGAAGAGGGGCGTCAGCGTCGGGGCGAGTTTGAGGCTCTCCTCAATCTTGTCGAGCATCGCTTCGACTTCAGCGCGGATCTGTGCCCGCCGGTCGAAGAACTCCGCCTTCATCTTGTCGCGCTTGGCTTCGAGTGTCCCGATCCGCCGTTTCTCGGCGAGCTTCTCGCTCATTGGCAGCGTCGAGCCGCGCAACTCCTTCTTGGCTGCCTTGATTTCCGCCTCGGTAGCCTTCACCTCCGCTTCGAAGGCTCGCTCCAGGTCCTCGGCATACGCATCGAGCTTATCGTTTTCGGCGTCAAGCCACGCCTCGTTCTGCTCTTCGGCGAGAGCCAGCAGCGCCTTGCGGCGCTCCGCTTCGATCGTTGTTAGCTCGCTATCGGGGATGGCAACGCTGGCCTGGCCTAGGTCATACGCTGGCACAGCCATGAGGCGCTCGATCGTGTCCGGGTGTGGACTCTCGCCATTATCGGCAATCACCGACAGGACCAAGTGTTCACGCGTGATGGCCGGCGTGACGAGACGCAGCTTTGCTACACGCACCCAGCCTGAGGTGCCGCGCAAGGTTTCGACATCGGCCAGCCGGCCGGGATAGGACGCAAGATCGAAGCGAAGATGGCCCGCGCCTGCGAACGAGCGGGGCCGCTGCAGATAGGACGACACAGAGGTATATGTTTTCATATGGGTACCTTTTCTAATAATATCTCCGGTATGTTTGGGTAGATACCCTGCAGCGATGACAAAAGATCAAATACAAGTGCGTCGCACCAATACCGACCTCTGCAAGAAGGACATATTACTATAATCGGAGATATAGGAACAGACGCCCAATACTCAGCGCCACAATCACACAAAATCCGCATAGCCCGAACATCGGTACCATGCTGCCATTCAATCTTACCAGTTGTCATAACGTCACTCCTTCACCAGTCATACACAACTTATCCCTCATAATCCAGCCTCTGGTCTCCAAGGAGCGTGTTGATTAGCGCGCCGCCAGAACAGATGCTCATCAGACCTCATCATCATCAAATGAGCACAAACGTCATCAGTAGGTGTCATAGCCCCGGCCCACGATTTGCTGTAGTAAGCAATAGGATGAAGACACAGCGCACAAAGTATCCTAGCTTCTGAGGTTCGTGTACTAATTGCCACTGTAGGTCTCAATCGGCGGAATAAATAACTTATGCCGCTTCGCGAGCTGGTTTCTAAAAACATTCCTGTCAAGAGATATTGCTTGAAAAGTCGATGGCGTAATAGCCCGGCTGTTCAATCCACCAAATTTTCCCTTTAAGGCGGATACCTCCTTCACACATAAAATAATGGCCATCTCTTTCATCGTACTGGGCACTTTCCCAATGATCGTCCATCCATACTAAAATCCAATGTTCGTCAATCGTTAGCGCATCTTGGAGCAGTTTAGCTTGGCTAATCACAGTATCACCCTTTCTCGCTTCGGCTTTGTAGTAGTTAACACACCCCCACCATCCTCAATAAAGGTACCGCGTGATTTAGTCTTTACCACGGAAATAATACCATCAAACGCACCTCTATCCAGCGAATTATGATCTATCAAAAATATACGGCGCTGTGTCTCCCTAGCGCGGTCAGCTAAGCACTCAAGCAGATCATCAATACCTTCCGGGCTTAGGTGCGCGCTCGGCTCGTCCAGCACTTCAAAATCAGTCGTAATACCAGCACGCGATAATAATACCTCAGCCAGACCGAATGTTGTTGCCAATTGCCAACGCTGGGATTCACCCCCTGAATAAGTATCCCAATTAACCGGCTCTTTCGCGCCAGGAGGATAAAGTGATACACTAAATCCGTGTGACACGGTGCCTTTTTGCGTTTCGCGTTCAGTAGCAAACGCAACCCGCCATTCCTCTAATCCCAATGCTTCAGCATGTCTGTTGGTAGCCAATTCCAATTCCGCCAAAGCAGCATCGATCTGCTCTAAACGGATTTCACGGAAGCCTCGTACCCAAAATTTGGCTATTTCAGAATCCTCGACAATTTTAGCTTCCGCTTCTTTCAGCAATTTAAGTTCACTACGAAGCTCTTTAACCCGTTTCTCTAGCGCGTCGCATTGAGCCGTAAACGGATTTGGCCTCTTTTCCAGTTCCGCAATCTCTTGCAAGATACGATGAACTTCCTTATCAGCAACCAACGACCGCCCAGCCGCTATAGCAATGTCAGTTTGGATAGCCAAGGCTTCGGTCAGCTCTTTCTCCAATATAATAATTCGTGTCTCCAATTTGGTAATCTGCGCTTCGAGTTCCGCACGGACCTTTTCGCTATTCTTCTTTTGTTGTGTAACAGCCTCGATCTGGCCCAATAAAGCCGCACGCTTCTCTTTGATATGCTTTGCATCGACCCTCTGACCGCATTCAGGGCATATATTACCTCCTTTAGAATACGCAGCCAGACGACACTCCAATTCTTTATGTTGATGGTCGTTTTCTGCAACAATAGCAAGCACGCCCGCCAATTCACGATGTAATGGCCGAAGCGCGGTCTTCTCGTCATTCAATTCCTGAATACGACCGCCGCCGATATTCTTAGCCCTTATTTCATCCAAAGCCGCTCGTGCTGTCACAACAGCAGCTTTAGCTACCTTTTCACGGACACGAGCATCAGTAATCCTGGCTTTTATATCCTCCTCAAATACAGCTTCGCTATCACTAGCCGACCTTAATTGGTTACGCAATTCAGTCAGTGCACGCGACGCGCCTTCTTGCTTACGCACATTCGTCTGCAATTCCTTATCAGCTGATGTTACTTGGTCCCCGGCCAAATCCGCAGCACGCAACCACTTATCCAAATCCAACGTCTCAGTAAAAATCTGCGATTTAGCCTCCGGACCGAGGCTTAAAAACATTTCACCAAACTGGTCTATCAAGATTGACTTGCGTAGCGCCGCGTCCGTCAATGGCAAAAACTTGTCTACATCGCGCTGTTCTATACGCTCACCATTCAACCACAAGCCATTAGGATTGCGTGAGCGCGACAATTTCTTGATTTGGTTATCAATTTCAAACTCGCCGGTGACCTCAGTTTTACCCTGCCATCCACGGTTTTCTACGCGGTCGCCTGGACGTTTGGACTGAGAAACAGCGCCAGTAAGTAACCATATCAATGCCTCGGAGAATAAAGTAGACTTCCCAGAGCCGTTCGATCCCAGCCTAGAATCGTCTCTATTCTCTCCCCGAACAAAATACAAGCCAGGCGGCGTGTTAGTAAAATCAAGTGTTACAGTATCTCGAACACCACGAAATCCTGTAACTAATAGCCGCTGCAGCGAAAAGCGCATATCATTGCTTAGCAGGCTGCGATAAACATGCAGCCGCATATGGTATACCCAATATATAAAGCGTCTGATCAACCGCAGTTGCAACCATTCCACACTCCGCTTCTTCGCTAAAACACTGCCCAGCAAAACGATTTATTTCCGGCTTCGTGGTGACCATCGGAATATAATGATGAGCCTCATATCCCGGCGATGACGGGCTAATCCCGTGCAATACAAGAGCGAATGATAAGGCATGCGCAGAACAAAACATTGGTCAACCCTCTTATCTTAATTATACGGCTCTCAGAAGATTTCTACCAGCTTCCAAAAACCGTTTGTCAGCTTTCTGTCGGCGCGTGTAACTAACCAACAATTCATCAAACGTGACAACGGGTTGATGATCATCAGCTCCACCGCCGATTAGTTCATCACCAATAAGAACTGGCTCTATTCCAAACAATAACCAACCACGCTCAGCCGCAATAGCCCTGATTTCCTCACGGTAATCTCGCCATTGGACATATTCAGCACGGCGAAGAAGGCAGCGAACTTTGACATGGTCGCCACGAGAAGCCTCTTCATCGAGCAGATGCTTTGGCTCAGTAATCACAAACGTATGCTTGCGCGGTGCTGGAAAATGTAAATCCTTTGTTGTACCATCATCTGCAATATATAATATCCGCGGATTGAAACTATCGCCAAACCTACAATGGTAGGGAGCGCCAACATACTCTATTTTACCGCCGTAGAGCTTTTGCGGAACATGAACATCACCGCTAATCACACGACCAGTAAATCGATCCAATACCTTTGGATCGACACCAGTCAGAGTATGGCCAATTTCGGCTTTAGCACCGCTAAAAGTCGCGTGCGTAAACAACCAATCCACCTTAGGGATTTTAAAATTCCATTGCGACAGGGCTGGTACAAAGAAGGCTTTACCAATAGACAGCTTAATCTCTTGTGGATTATTGATAAACACATTGTCTGAGGTTTTACCCAAAAACTGGAAGAAAGGATGCTCAGGAGCAAAACAGTCATGATTGCCTTTTAGCAAAATAACTCGAAATCGATTGGCCAAGCCTGTAATGCAATCATAAAACCGATTGACGAGCTTGGCGGAATGCCGGTCTTTGGCGTCTGTAACATCCCCACAAATAATCAGCTCGTCCGCTTCTTTTGACGATAGCCACTCAAAAAGACCCCAACGGTATTCATCACGTTGGTTTTCATTAAGATGGATATCAGCAGTGACAATAGCCGACATTTAAAAATATTCCTTAAATCTAGGATCTAACCTAGGATCTCTGGTCTTAGAAGAACATAAAAACACCCTAGTCATTCTTCTTAGCGGCCCTTTTATGTTCCCAAGCCCTATACATTCCCTCACTCATAGCTATCTTTGTAGCCATACTATGGGGCAACCCTACTCTACCGTGGATAATGGGTTCGAGTTCGACGTGAATCCTATCCGCCTCAGAAAACGGAGTACCGATATAACACAATCGAACACCCCGATTGTGTGGGCATTCAAGCAGCCAATCATAGTGAAGTTTCTTGCGCAGAATACCAAGATAAATATGCACACTAGGCTTACTTACCCGAAGCCTATGACACAAATCGTCATAGGGAATCGGTCGGCCTATGTGTTCAGCAAGAGTATAAAGAAGATTAGCTAAACGACCAGTTAAACGGCTGTTGCACCGGATAGACCGTTTAAAGCCGGCCACCTGGACAACAGCAACAATAAATGGATAGTCTAATCTATCGTCAGACATTAGACAGCTGTGGGCTCTTTAGATTGCGGGGCGATAACCGCCAATCCGCTGCCACCACACCAACTGGCGGACTGACATCTGCCAGGCGGAGAGATTAACCGCATTTGCCGTCAGGCGCACCATGTTGTATCAGCCAACCAAATGTCAATAACGTAGACCAAGAATTTCTTTTGCCTTAGGCACGATATGGGTTACCCAATTGCCAGCACGAACCGCACCCGCAACATTATCCCACGAGCGGCAACAATCCGACTGAGCTACAATTGACTTACCTTGCATATGTGCCCACAAAATCTCACGCGCAGTTGACTTGCCAATATACCCATCACCAACAATGAGTACCGCATCCGATCGAAGAATCTTGTTCAGATGAACGAGGTCGAGAAGCTCCTTAAGTGCCGCATCATCCTCATTCCCTTGCTCATTCTTAGGCAAACACATTGATATAGTTAGTACAGTCAGACCACGACTCGTCAGTTCTCGGTTAGCCTCATCAAAGTCTTTAAGAAACCTTGTACTACCACACAAGCAAACAGTGTTGTTATTCATAAAACGACCCTCCGTCTTTTAGGTTTCGGTTCTACCTTCTTCAGCTCTTCGATCCTAGCAGCCAAATCACTGGCAAACTGCTCCAATTCGTCGGCTACTGCCAGCCATGCTTGCGGATATTGTTTATAGACACCACGCCGCCACCCATTAGCGCATCGCTTTAGAATGACAGGAATATCCTCTACATTTAGCGCCGTAAGCACTCCATAAAAGCTCATTGCTCTATTCCCGATATTTAGGACGGCTGTGTTCCAAGAACTTAGCCTCTACATCCTTCCATATCCTAACCACTTCATTACCAACCCGCTCAGTCTCGGCCCAATAATCCTCATCAGATAATCCCTTCAAACGGTTCTCGTAAGTACGTCTAGTGCCTTCTATTACAGCATCAAACCGCTTAACCTTTTCAAGCCAATCTAGACTTGACGCCAATGAATCAATACCATGACCGAATCGGATGGTAAAATCACACTCACGGTAAGGCAACGCAATCTTGCTCTTCTTCATTTGAGCACGGATCTGCACGCCAGTAACACGCTTAATTCCATCTTTTGTCTCTTCCACCTTCTCCCTCTGAGAAAGCCAAAGAACCTGGCTAGCATAGAAATCCAAAGCTCTGCCGCCAGAGCGTGTCTTTTTCGGACCACCAAAGGTCACGCTAATCTTGTCACGCGTCTGGGAAATAATCATCAAACACATCCGCACGCGTGCAATTTCTCCAACAAGCTGACGAAACAACTTGCTAAGAAGCTTTGGCTTCTCTAACGAATAACTACCTTCACCAAATTCGCGCTTCTGTTCAGCTTCGCTAGTCAGCGCATCCAATGAATCCACCACATAAAACCCTGGCTCGTCACGCTTCTTGCAAACATCAACGCATGTTATGAGGTCTTGGTAAAAATCCTCAATCGTTTCAAAGGTTCCTGGCTCTGCAAAATCGACAGCAGCTACTGGCATACCTAAAACGGCTGCATATTGATCCTCAAACGCCTCCTCCGCCTCTCGATAAAACATTCTCCCTTTTCTATATTGACGATGGAAGTTAGCCATCGCTTCTATAGCAAGAAGCGTCTTGCCCGTGGATTCGTCTCCGACCACGTTGACAATACGCGACAAGGGCCACCCTCCGCCCATTACGCAATTGAGTAACGGACAACCGGAATTTATAAACTCCAGGTTACTGTCCTGATTCGCGAAGTAATTTCCCTCCATTGGCGACTCCTCATCAAGAACAATGCGAGGCATACCAAATTACTCCCGATTCAACCGTTCACGCATACGCTGGCGGCGAGCTTGGCGTTCTGCCAATTCAGCATCAGCTTCAGCATCTTCATCTGGCGGCGGCACAGATCGCATGCGCGTACTACCCCGCGCCGGCTCTCCTGGCTCCCCACTGCCATGACTACGGCCTGTTCTCTCAGGCGATCCTCCTGCGCGCTCCGGAATTTCATCATCCAATTCCCGTGATAACTGCGATCTAGGACGCCGTTCACTTGTCACGGCCTCATGGATGGCGCTCAGCGCCTCGGTAGCCAGCAGTTCACTAGCATCTTCTTTATCTTCATGGACAACGCGTCGACGCGATGGTAGTATAGATGGGTCGCGGTACACAGAAGACTCTTCGGGCTCTCCAGCAGCATCAACGTCGCGCGCCCTCGGTTTGGACTGTTCGTCTCCAACATCCTCCTTCGCACGTCCATAAAATACTTCCTCAATGTGCTCAGGCGAGTAGAACTGAAGGATAGAAGTCAACGGCTTGTCAAATGCAACATCCATCCATTCATCAATTTTATTCTGACTTTCAGCCAATGGACTCGGATCCCGCATGACCTGAAACCCACGGTACCGTGTGTTCCTCAATCCTGTACCGGTCCTCGTAAATTCGATATCGTACCCTTCATCTGGATCAACTATGTTGATCCACGATTTAGTTCTCCGATTAACACACTGCGCCGCAATCTCAGAATCAATCGTAGGAGAAGCCATCCATACCTGGACACCCTCCTTTTCCGCATCGCGGTCTATAACGTAAAAGAGCACGCTTACTTTAGCCCGCAGTTGAGCCTTGTCCTCTTGCGTTGCCTTAGAACCAAGATCATAAAGTTCTTGGCAGATCGGACAGTGCTTGTGTGGTGATGCCGGATTCTCGCGCAAGCACAGATATTGCCGATCGTTAGGGCCAACCCCTCTGTGTATATAAACTGGCAAACCATAAAGGTTTAATGGGTTGTCGGCTTTCGGCCTAGGTAAGATACGCAATAAATTAGCGCCTTGCTTCGACTTGTAGATTTTAACATCCTTCAGCATGTTGTCGAACATCGAGCCTTTACGGTCTGCTCGCTCAACCGTCTGGTCATAATCAGGAACGGCATAATCATAATTCCGCGAACGCGCCATTGCTTAGTTCTCCTTGTCACATTGATTACAGTGGTCTTTTACCATCCGATCAACAAAGGCTCTCTTAGCACGATGATAGCCTTTAGACCATGCCCAACCCAAACCGTAAACGATGGGGAGAGCCACAAACATCCATACCAGATGTTGTAAGGTAACAAAATCCATATCTTTTACCTTTTATTGCTAACCCTTTCCCTTGCTTCCCGGCGCTCAGCCGATCCAGTAACTTCGCCGAAATACCCTGACTGAAACAATCCAACAAGAGATTTAAGCATATCCGCCCTACCGCGGTAGGCATTCTTCAGCGCTTCCCACTTATCCGCTTCCAAACATGAATTTAAGTAATTTTGGTGAGCGCGCTGGTAATCTTGCTCACGGGTAATTTGAGCTTTGACTAGCGCTTCTGTCATTTTCTCGCCATTTGCGGCCATTGCGTCACGAATATCTTTGTCCAACTCAGCGACGGTTACTTCGAGGCCATGCTTGAGCTGATCCCGGCGGGACAATGCCAATACATGAGCTTCGGACGCATGGAAATACGAATGCGGCTGCGTGATGCACTCTTCATCAAGCGCATCACGGTCGATGCGCAAATCCTGTTTTAGCTTTTCGTATGCGACGGTGTCGTATTTCAAAACTTTAGGCTCCTTTAGTCTAAATATACGCGATTTCGCTTCTTACTCCGCCTTACTAAATTAAGTGCCACCATTTTCTCTCTACGGAAACATCCACACGATTTAATCTGATCCTGAAGAAGCGCCTGTCGCCTAACAACAGTAATACCACCACAATCACAATTACAACGCCAGCGCTGCTGCCCGCGTGGCTCAATAGCAATTAACCTACCGAATCGTCTATTTTGTAAATCCAACTTTATTTGAGACCGCTGTTTACCAGTCCATCTAGGTATCCATCGACAATTACCAGGTTCATAGTTGCCGTTTGGATCAATACGATCTAACTCATACCCTTTATCTCTAGGACCCATATCCGAGTAAAAGTTTTCAAACATAAGCCAAGGCTCGTATACAGTTATACCTCGTGCTCCATAATAACGATATTCTCTACTATTAGAATTTAGACACCTCTGCTTCATTGTATTCCATGAAGCGTATTCTAAATTTCTGGCGACGATAGTTCTACCATGGGTTATCGATCTTAAACCAATCTCCGCAGCAACTTCCCTTTGCAAACAGCCACACGACCTACTACGTCCACTCAATAAAGAACATTGATTAACATAAACTACAAAACCGCACTCACAAACACATTGCCACCGTCTTTGCCATTTGTAATACTTTACAGATGGGGCAATGACTGTCCATCTACTAAATTTCTTACCTCGTAAGTCTATTTCATTTGTTGCCATAGAGAACTCTTCCAACGGCCAATATAACAGGAGATATACCATCAGCCGCGTTAAACGAAGTAGAAAACTCATCAAGTATCTTTAAGCCTTTACAAAAACTGCCTTCATCTTTCATGTCCAACAGACAGGTGGTTACGTAAGCCCGCACCGTCTGCCGAATAGATTCAGCATTGGCACCCTCTTCCGACAATGATTT
>Ga0187812_1000763_pt1 | contig 11153 bp, 8 predicted proteins | sample NC_S_2_FD_130582 | JGI IMG/M metagenome (GOLD analysis project Ga0187812, IMG submission 130582) | Wetland sediment microbial communities from Neuse River Estuary, North Carolina, USA - ASW-S_2 | ecosystem: Environmental > Aquatic > Freshwater > Wetlands > Sediment | place: USA: North Carolina... | reverse complement strand
TGACCCCTAGCTCGCGCGCCGTAGTCGGCGCGCCGATCGTGAGAAGGGCGTTCTTGAGTCGGCGCCAGTCGCCGCCGTGGAGGTACATCATCATGATCGACCCCACCCCGCATTGCTCGCCGTGCAAGCTGGGGCGTTCGGAGATCCGATCGAGGGCGTGGCTGAACAGGTGTTCGCTCCCCGAGCACGGCCGCGACGAGCCCGCGACGCTCATGGCGATGCCGGCCACGAGGATGGGGCGGATCGCGATCCAGACCGACTCCTCGAGGTTCGGCTGGATCGACTCCGCGTGGTCCATGATCTCCTGGGCGGCATATTCGCTCAGAGCGGCCGCTGTGCTCGAGTACTCCTCGCTTCGCAAGCGTACGGCGAGACGCCAGTCGAGGACCGCAGTGACGTTGCTGATCACGTCCGCGCACCCCGAGGCGAGAAGCCGGAACGGGGCCTGGACGATCAGCTGGGTGTCGGCGATCACCCCGAGCGGAACCGCGCCTTCGATGCTCGCGGTGCCCGAGGCGCCGTGCAGGGACGCGCGGGGCGAGGAGATCCCGTCGTGGGCCGCCGAGGTCGGCAGGCTCACGAACGGGATGTGCAGGCGAGCGGCGACCACCTTCGTGATGTCGATCTTGCTCCCACCGCCGACCCCGATGAGGAACCGCGCTCCGGCATCGCGAGCCTCCCCTTCCACGCGAGCAACCTCGGACTCGGTCGCTTCCCGCGCGATGATGGACGTGACCGCGAACCCGTCCGCCTTCAGGATCTCGGCCGCGCGGTTCCCGGCGAGCTCTGCCGTCTTCGGGCCGGTGACGACCACGCCCCGCTCGACGAACCCGAACTGGCGGCAGGTGAGGGCGAGGTCCTCGAGCACTCCGTGGCCCACGAGCACGACCCGCGGGAAGACCATTCCCTTCGCCTTCCCGAACACCGACTCGAGCCCCGGCGGAGGACTGCGCGAAAGGAGCTCGTGACCCGCCATGGCCCCGGAACGCGAACGAGGGCCGGGCCTTCTTTAGCCTATCCGTCCCCAGGGCCGCCGGCGGGCCCATCAGCGACCGCGGACATCCCCCCAGAGCACCTTGTGCTCCTGCAGCATCACTCGAACGTCCAGACGGTCGGCAAGGACCCAGTCCGCGAGCTTTCCGGCATCGGTTCCCCACACGGGCTGGAAGACGACCGTGGCCGGCCCGGAGTAGCCGCGCACGACCCGCCGGGCGTAGAGGTAGTCCCGACGGTCCGCGAGGACGAACTTGAGCACGTCCCGGGGCCGGAGCCTAGGGAGATTCGCCCAGCGGTTCTTCGCCTCCATCTTGGACGACGGGCACTTCACGTCTACGCTGAGGACAACGCCCGGGACCTTGAGGTACGGGCCGATGTCGAGCGACCCTCCCGTCTCGACCGTGGTCGAGATGCCTCGGCGCGAGAGCTCCGCGACCAACGTCTGTGACTCCTTCTGAAGTAACGGCTCCCCACCGGTCAGGCAGACGTGGCGCGTGCGGTTTCGTTCTACGGCTCGGACGATCGATGCGATCGAACGCTCGTGGCCGGGGCCGAACGAGTATTTCGTGTCGCACCAGGTGCACCGCAGGTTGCACCGGGCCGCCCGCACGAACGTCGTCCGAACCCCGGTGAGCGGTCCTTCTCCCTGGAGAGAATGGAAGACCTCGATGATCCGCATGGGTCGTCGGTAGTCGATCGACGAAGTATACCGCTTCGCCTTCTCTCCCCGCCGGTGCCCGCAATCGTTCAAATAGCGTGCGGGTGTCGAAGCCGGCGCATGGACGACGCTCGGTTCCGACATTGGCAGGACGCGTGGGCCCGTGCCGGCCTCGCGACCGGTCAGCGGGTCCCGGGAGGTGGGAAGTTCTACGCCCTGGTCGCCTACCCAGGAACCAGCGGGTTCCTCCACGTCGGCCACCTGAGAGCGTACGCGTACGCCGATGCGCTCCACCGCTACCACCGGATGCTCGGAGAGGCGGTGCTCTTTCCGTTCGGCATCCACGCGTCGGGGCTCCCCGCGGTCACCTGGGCCCAAAAGGTCAAGGACCGGGACCCGGCGACCGTGCAGCAGCTCCTCGACGAGCACGTCGACCTTGCCGAATGGACCCGACTCGAGGACCCAGAGCACGCCGCGCGATTCCTAGGGGCGGGGTACCGCAAGGTGCTTCGGTCGATCGGAGCCCTCGTCGATGAATCGACCTACCTCACTACGGTGGACGACGATTATCGCGCGTTCATCCGCTGGCAGTTCCGAGTACTGCAGGAATCCGGGGCGCTGGTCCAGGGAACGTACTTCGCGTCCGTGTGCCCGGTCTGCGGCCCGGTGGCGGTCGATCCGTCCGAGACGGACCTTTCCTCGGGAGGCACCGCGGAGGTGCTACGGTACACGACCGTACCGTTCCGCCTGGAGGACGGTCGGGTCCTGCTGGCCGCGACCCTGCGGCCGGAGACCGTCTACGGGGTCACGAATCTCTGGCTCGGGCCCACGGAAACCTTGGTCGTATGGCATCACGGGAGCGAGAGCTACCTCGTCGCCCGGACCGGGGCGGAGCGCCTTGTGGAGCAGCACGGCGGTCACCTCGGTCACGAAGTCCCCGCGAGCGGACTGACCGGACAAAGAGTGTCGGTCCCGCTGCGCGAGGTCCGAGTTCCGATCCTCTTGAGCCCCTTGGTCGACTCCCGGGTCGGGACGGGGGTCGTCATGAGCGTCCCGGCCCATGCTCCCGCGGACGCCGCCGCGATCGCCGAACTTCCGCAGGAAGCTCGGTCCCTGCTCGGTCCGCCGCCGGTCCTTCTCGAGATCCCGAAAGGGTCCCCGCTCACGACCTCGGAGGCCGAGCTTATGGCCGGGGAGGGGACCCCCGCCGAGCGGGCGTTGCGGGCGACCGGAACGAAGGGGCTCGCAGATACCGAGGCCCTCACGGCCGCGACCGAGCGTCTGTACCGCCTCGAGTTCGTACGAGGAAGGATGACGACGCCGGCCCTCGCCGGGATACCGGTCCGCGAGGCGAGGGAGCGCGTCGAGGCGGACCTCGCCCGGACAGGCTGGAGCTTCGAGCTGCAGGAGTTCTCGGAACCGGTCGTGTGCCGGAACGGCCACGAGGTCGTCATTCGCCGCGTGCCCGACCAGTGGTTCCTTCACTACGGCGACCCCGCGTGGAAAGAGTCCACGCGCGCGACCCTGGCCCGGCTGGCCACCTGGCCCCCCGAGTACGGCCGTGAGCTCTCTGGGATCCTCGACTGGTTCGAGGACCGGCCGTGCACGCGGCGGGGGAAATGGCTCGGCACGCCGTTCCCGTTCGACCCCTCGTGGGTCGTGGAGCCGATCGCGGACTCCACCTTCTACATGGCGTATTTCGTCGTTCGTCGGTTCGTCTCCACCGGTCGCCTGTCCACGGTCCAGCTCACCGACGCGTTCTTCGAGTACGTGTTCCGGGGGAAAGGTCCGGGCGAACCGACGGTCGAACGGTCCCTCCTCGACGAGGTCCGGGCGGAGTTCCAGTTCTGGTATCCGCTCGACTTCAATATCGGCGGGAAGGAGCACAAGCGCGTCCACTTCCCGGTCTTCCTGTATACCCATGCCCGGCTCGTGCCACCCGAGCTGCAGCCGAAGGGCATCTACGTCAACGGCTGGATCACCGGTCCGTCGGGCGACAAGGTCTCCAAGAAGGAGGTCTCGAGCAAGGGCGGGCGCATCCCTCCCATCGAGCAGGCGCTGGCGACCTGGGGCCCGGACGCGCTGCGACTCTTCTACGTCATCGCCGCTTCCTCCGCGCAGGACGTGGCGTGGGATCCGGGGCTCGTGGACGATGCCGCGCGCCGGCTCGCCGAAGTACAGCGGATGGTGGGCGAGACCGCCGGCGATGGTGCGGGGGTCCCGGAGCTCGACGCGTGGCTCTTCTCGGCCATGCATCGGCTCCTCCTGCGAATCCGGACCGCCTACGAGACCACGGACCTGAGAGAGGCCGCAGAGCTGACCTACGTCGGATTGCCGACCATCCTACGGCGATACTACGCTCGTGGAGGCACCCCCGGGGGGGCGACCGACCGGGTGGGAACGGCTTGGGTCAAGTTGTTGGCTCCGATCACCCCGCATCTCGCCGAAGAGCTCGCCCGGGGCCGGTCGGATAGCCTCGTGGCGACTGATCGGTTCCCGAAACCCGACGAGTTCCCCCGGTCGGAGGTGGCGGAAGCCCGGGAGGCGTATCTCGACCGGATCGAGGACGACCTGCGGGCCGTGCTGCGGCCGGCGGCCGACCGGGGCGAGCCCGTCCCCGAGGGAGTCGTCTTCTACGTCGCGGAACCGTGGAAGACCCACGTCGAGCGGTGGATGCGGGAGTCGGTCGACCGTGGAGAGGTCCCTTCGATCCGGGCTGTGATGGACCGCGGCCTCACCCACCCGGAGGTTTCGGCCCACCGCTCGGAGGTCGCCAAGTATGTTCAGCGCGTCGGACCGGTCCTCCGGTCCGAGCCTCCCGCCCCGCCGGCGGTGAACGAGGTAGAAACACTGCGCGCGGCCGAAGGGTACCTCGTTCGCCGGTTCGGCTTCGGTTCGGTCGCGGTCCATAGAGAGTCCGAAGCCGCGAGCCTCGACCCGCTGGGTCGACGCGACCGTGCTCGTCCGGGCCGGCCCGCGTTCTATCTCGTCAAGCCGTCCGCGACGCCCGCCGGGTCTTGACCCGGTCGGTCGCGAGCCGGGCGAACCGCCGCGTCGATTGCCAGACGCCGTTCTTGCGCGCTTCGTCCCGGGCCCGGCCTTCGTACCGGAATCCGCATCGTCGGAGTAGACGGATCGCGCTCGCGTTCTCCGCGAACACGATGGCCTGGACTCGATGAAGGCCCAAACGTTCGAAGGCGACCTCCACGAGGGCCTGAACCGCTTCCTCGGCGTACCCCATGTGGCGGAACGGCCGTCCCAGCCAGACTCCGACCTCGGCCGAAGCGTTGCGCTCGTCCAGAGGGTAAAGGACGACCCCGCCGACCAGGTTGGAGTCGGCGCGCCGGACGACGAGGCGAGAGACACCGCGACCCCTGCGCCGCCAGTCCTGAGCACGGAGAACGTCCTTGCGCGCCTGGATGGCCGAGTAGGGGTGCGGGATGTACAGCGTCCAGCGAGCGACCGAGGGGTCGCCAAGCAACGCCCCGAGCGCCCCGACGTGGCCGAGCCGCGGTGGCACGAGTTCGAGCCGCCGCGTGCGGATCGGGAGGGTGAGGCGGCTCACCCGCTCGGCGAGCGGAGGCGTCACGAGAGTCCCTTCATCGGCGACGAGCGCGGGAGCGCGGCGGCCCGTTCTTGCCAAAGTTGAGGTACATCCGCGAAGGGGTCGGGTGCGCCGAGACCTTCCGGTACTTCGCGGACTTCTTCTCCGAATAGCTGCGTTCCACCGGACCGGAGATCTCGAAATAGATCAGTTGTCCGACCGGCATGCCGGCATAGACCCGGACCGGCAATTTCACGCTCATCTCGAGGGTCCAGTAGTTGCAGAATCCTTCGTCACCCTTACCGGCGGTCGAATGGATGTCGATGCCGAGGCGGCCGACGCTCGACTTCCCCTCCAAGAAAGGGACGAACCCGTGGGTCTCGGTGTACTCCTCGGTGACTCCGAGATAGAGCTGCCCCGGGATGAGGACGAACCCATCCTTCGGGATCCGGAACTCCTCGACGGGATTCGGTCGTCGGGCATCTAGGGCCGCGGACCGGTAGACGGAAAGGTACGGCCCGAGGTGGACGTCGTACGAGTTCGTTCCCAGACACTCCGGACGGAATGGCCGGACGAGGATCTTTCCCTCCCGCATCGCCGCGCGGATCTTCGCGTCCGAGAGGATCATGGCGGCCGGGCGCGCCGAGCCGCCCGCGCTATTTAACGGGGGTCGGCGGTCCGTTCGCGCGCTCGAGGGTGATCGCCGCGTATCCGACCACGTCGCGCATCGGAGCGACCTCGCCGGAGTGGCCCCAGCGGAGCAAACGGGCGGAGAGCGGTCGCTTCCGGGTCGCCGCGAGGAGGACGGTCGCGGGGGCGATCCCGCACATCGAGATGTCGTTGCGAACGACCGTGTCGTAGAGGGCTCGCGCGTCGCGGGCCAGGATGGCGTCGATCGCGAGTCGGTCGAGCCGCTCGGCGGTCCGAGCCGGAACGTAATGCGAGAAATCGGTGGACGCGAGCAGGAGCACGTCGCGGTCCCGGACCGCCTCCTCGACGACCTCGGCGACCTCTTCGAGAAACGCGAACGGTCCGAAACCAACCTCGAGCGCGACAAAGCGGGGTTTCGGAAGCACGTATTCGAGGAACGGAAGCTGCACCTCGATCGAGTGCTCTTCAGCATGCGCGGCCTCGTCGAGGTCGATCGGCCCGCGACGGAGCGCCTTGGCCAGCTCATGGTCGACCTCGACCGGTCCGAGCGGAGTGAGCCAGGCTCGGTCGGAAAGCGACGCTCCTCGGCTCCGGCCGTGGTGGTCGACCCCCAGGACGAGGACCGTGCGGGGGGGCCGGAGCGCCGCGATGCGGGCATAGACGTGCGCGGCGATCGCTCCCGAGTACTCGTACCCCGCGTGAGGCACGATGCCGGCCTCCAGAGGGCGGTCGCCGGCGCGTTGGGGAGGCGGGAGTTCCCCCGGCCCACGGGCATCGACGAAGCACGCCTCGATCTGCCGGGCGAGGGCGCTTCCTTCCGATGGGTAGAACTGGCCTGCGACCGCTGGTTTCCTCGGAGCCGGTGCCATGGATCCTCAGGGACGAGAGAGCTCCGCCACGACCGCTCGAGCATCGGCGTCGGACAGCGGGGCCCGCGACGTGGCGCGGAAGGGGTTCGCTCCTCCGTAGCGAGGGATGACGTGGAAATGGACGTGGAAGACGACCTGGCCCGCCCGCGCCCCGGCGTTGAGCGCGATGTTGTAATCGGGAGTGAGGCGTTCGGCGCGCCGGCAGAGCTCGTCCAGCGAGCGGACGAGGGCCATCTGGTCATCGAATGGAAGGTCCGTGAGCCGCGCGCCATGCCGCTTGGGCACGACGAGGAGATGGCCGCGCGTAAACGGGAAGATGTCGAGGAACGCGACCGTCGACGGGTCCTCGTAGACGATCCATGCCGGGGATCGTCGCGATACGATGGAGCAGAAGACACACCCGTTCTCGTTCGACGGGAGCGACGGAACCATCGGGGAACGGATTCCCCCCCGGACTAAAGGGTTGCCGCGCCCCGACGGGCGCGTCGAGCCTATTAGGGGAAGCCCACCTCTAAGGACCGGATGAAACGCCTCCTGCCCGTCGCCGCGATCGCGTTCTCGGCGATCGTGGTCGTAAGTTCCCTCGGCCTCGGGGCGGCGCGCCCCGCCTCCGGAGAGGCCCGCTCCTCGGTCACCCTCCTGACGCTATGGTCGGATGCGACCCCCTTGCCGGCCGGAGTGACCTCGTCTCCGATGGTCGCTTCGGACACCGTCCTCGTGACGCTGACCCTCGCTCCTTCGCGGCCGGCGGCCCTCTCCGAATTCCTCTCGGAGGTCGAGGATCCGGGGTCTCCGCTCTTCCGTCACTTCCTCTCGTTCTCCGACTTCGTTTCGGAGTTCGCGCCATCGCCCTCGGCTACTGCCTCCGTCGAGTCGGTCCTTTCTGGGGCCGGAGGGAGGTCGGTCACGGCATTCCCCGACCGTTCCGCGGTCTCGGCCGTCCTCACGGCTGCCGAAGTCGATTCGCTGTTCGGGGTCCGGCTCATCGACTACGGCCGCCCCGGAGCCCTCCTCACGTACACCGCCGTGGGCTCTCTGTCGATCCCTGTCGAACTCGCTGGCCTGGTCACGGGCGTGAGCGGTCTCTCGAACCGGAACGATGCTCAGTTCCGCCTCCCACTCATCGCCTCGACCCTTCATCCCCTCGTTGCCCGGTCGGCCTTGGGGTCGTTCGTCTACGACAACGGGAGCGAATCCGACTGGGCCGTAGGTTCGGACTACACCCAGGTGTCCGGCGCGACCGAGCTCCTCCCCGGCGGCGGGAGCGTTCCGGCCGCCATCTACCCCCAAAAGGTCGCGATCGCGACGCTGTTGGCGGGTGGGTACAACTCGACCACGGCCCAGAACCTCCCGCCGTGGGACCCGGCGGTCGTGAAGGCGTACTTCAATCAGACGTTCCCGGCCAACTGGCCGAAACCCAATGTCTCCGGGGTGCCGGTGGCGGTCGGCGGAGGGGTCCCTCCCCCACCGGGCTCGTTCGGTGGACTGAACGATTCCACGCTCGACGAGTTCGAAAACTCGCTCGACCTCGAGATGGCCGGAAGCATGGCCCCCGGGGCGTCGGTGGTGAACTTCTATCTCCCGGGGAGCCTGCTTGCAGGTCCAACGGTCTTCTCGTCGCTCGCGGACGACTTCGCGCAAGCGCTGTCGGATGCCCTGGCCCACAACTACTCTCCCGCGCGCCTCGCGGTGGTCTCGGGGTCGTTCGGACTTCCGGACTTTAACGACTCGATCTGGAACTTCGAACTGGGCCTTGCGGCGGCCACGGGTGTGACGGTCGTCGCCTCCAGCGGCGACCAGGGGAACGCTCCCGACAACCTGACGGGCCGTCAAGACGGCCCGTGGCCGGTCTGGCCCGCGTCGGCGGCCTTCAACGGAACCGGCACCCTGTCCGTCGGCGGGGTCTCGTTCTCGTTGCAAGGAACTCCCACCGCGACCTACAACGGTTCGGGCTCCCTCGACCTGGAGTACGACTCGAACATCTCGGGCGTGGCCAACCTCTCGGCGTGGTACGACAGCACCGACCCGGACGCGCTCGCCGGAACGGAAGGAGGAGCCAGCACCGTGTTCTCCGAGCCCTCGTGGCAGGTCCGCTCGGCCGCGCAGCCGGCGATCGTGAACGCGACGGTCCTTCAGGGGTCGACCACGCTCGGCCGTGCGGGCCCGGACCTCGCGCTATCAGGCAACCGCACGATCGCGACCGTCACCGCGAACGCGACCGGGGAGATCTTCTTCACGGTGCTCGAGGGCACCAGCATCGCGGCGCCCCTCATGGCGGGTCTTCTCGCCGACGTGGTCGCGGTCGAAAGCAACCGCTCGGTCGGAGGCTGGTCGCCGCTCGGCTACCTCGACCCCGAGGTCTACCGGATCGGAAGCTACTATACGGCCCACCCGTCGGACCCCACCGACCCGTTCACCGACGTGACCGTGGGCCACAACTACGTCTTCTCCGCGGCGCCCGGGTGGGACGCGACCACCGGTTGGGGGACGGTCGACGCTCCCCGGCTTCTGGCCGCGGACGAGAACGCGACCGTTCGGGGTTACAACTACTCGGGCCCCACGATCGGCCTACCGCCGCGTCCGCCCCCTCCGCCGTCCGCGAGCATCCCGTGGTCCACCATCTATCTCATCTTCGGCGCGGGGATCGTTGCGGCGGTCGTGCTCGTGGTGATCATGGCGCGCCCGAACCGCCCGCGGGAAGCGCCGGCGGTCCCGCACGGGGCCTATGGGAGTTTCGGACCCGGAGTGCAGGGCGGCGTCTATCCCGGGGCAACGTTCCTGTGCCCCTACTGCGGGGCGGTGCGGCCGGCGGAAGCCGGGCGTTGCCCCCAATGCGGGGCGTTCTAGGAAGGGGCGGCGGGAGCGACCGTCACCGGCGGGGCCGGCTCGGGCTCGTTCGGCGGGACGTCCGCAGGACCTTCCGGCGCCGGGCCGGTCTCCCCCACGTCGGCCGGGAGGGAAGGGATGGGGGGATGGACGCCGAGCTTCTGCTCCAGGAAGCGGCGGATCTCCTCGGGCCGGGTCGAAGCGATCCCGAAGTACTCGGCGAATCGCCGCGTGGTCGTGAGCTCGAGCGTGCTCCCTTTCGGGTCGGTGTGGACGAGGCCGATCCCGCGGAGATGCTGGACCTCCTCGTAGGCGACGTCCCCGATCATCCGCACAAGGATGCTCTGCAGGACCGGCTGGTGGTAGGCGATGAGCGTGAGGGTCTTCAACGTGCGTGGCGCCATCTCGACCGGAGTCACTGCGTGGACGGCGGGCACGTACGCCTCCTTCAGCTGGAGCGCGTACCGGTCCCCGACCCGGCGGACCTCGACCGCCGACTGGCGGTGCGCGTACGTCTGCTCGAGCGTGCGGACGGCGCGCTGGACCGGTCGGTAATCGTCCCGGCCGAGGGCGGTCGTCAGCTCCTTGACGCTGAGGGGCTTTCCGCTGGCGAACAGGATCGCTTCGACCTGGAACACCAGGTCCTCGAGTTTGGACGGCATGGTTAGGGCTCCTCAGAGAACGGGGTTCGTTGGTCGGTCGTACGGATCACCAGCACGGGCGACTCGCCGAGCACGTCCTGGCGCAGCTCGACCGACCGCTCGCGGGCCAGGAAGAGGAGCGCGAGGAACACCGCCACGAGGCGGTCTCGCCCTTCGAGCGGGTTCCACAGGTCGAGGAGAGGGAACGGTTCGTCCCGGGGGTGGTGGAGCGCCGCCGCCCAGGTATCGACCAGGTCGCGCTCGGGAATATCCCCGTGGACGAGGACCTCGGGTGGGGCCCGTTGCTCGTCGCGCAGACGCTCCCTGAGCTCCTGGATCCGCATCGACCGACGCGCGTCGGCCTCGGCCTCGCCGAACGCATGGACCAGCTCGAGCAACGAAACCGGACGGGTCTCAGGGTGGCGCACCATCTCGAGCAGCGGAGGAGGGTCGGTCGAGCCGAGCACGGACGAGGTCACGTCGACCGCCTCCGGGGTTTCCATCAGCGGTAAGTATCCGTCGTCCGTCGTTCCGGACAGGACGTCCGCCTCCGTTCCAGGGGGCTCGGGGAGCGCGCGGAGCTTCAGCAGCGCTTCCGACTGAAGGTAGAGGATGCTCCAGGCCATGTACAAGAGGCGACCCGCGATCGCAAAGTTCACGGCGCCGTCCTTCTGGACCCGCTCAAGGTACGATTGGGTGAACTTCACGAGGTCGATCTCCCACGGGTCGAACTCCTCCTCCATCACGAGCTCGAAGAGCAGGGCCACCGCCTTCTGGAACGGGTCGGGGATGACGATGTGAACTCCTTCCTTGAGCGTCTCGACGAGCACGAGGTACCGCTCGAGGAGTTTCGAGGAGTCCTCCGACTCGCCGAGGAGCGACCGATGGAACACGAGGTAGTTCAGGACCTTCTGCGCGGCCTCGCGCGGCACCGCGTTCGGCGCCGATAGGTCGAGCGCTTCCCGCTC
>Ga0187812_1000762_pt1 | contig 11174 bp, 13 predicted proteins | sample NC_S_2_FD_130582 | JGI IMG/M metagenome (GOLD analysis project Ga0187812, IMG submission 130582) | Wetland sediment microbial communities from Neuse River Estuary, North Carolina, USA - ASW-S_2 | ecosystem: Environmental > Aquatic > Freshwater > Wetlands > Sediment | place: USA: North Carolina... | reverse complement strand
CAGGACCTTTGCGTCGAAGTCCATGGGAGCGCCCTCTTCATAGTACCAGAGTTTGGTCGGGGGCAGTTTGCTGATGTCGAACTGGGGCTTCGGCTCCTCGACCTCCCTCGTCAGGTGCCTGGCCTGGACCTTCTCGTAGAAGTCTTCTGGCATGCTGACCTTGGCGCCTGCCTCGATGAGCTGCTCCGGGGTTACTCCGTCAGAATCGTAGAGCCGGATGAGGTCGTCGGTCCCCAGCGGCTTGGCCTCTGACGAGATTGATGAAACGATCTTGGATACCCGTTCGGAGGAGGAGGCGAACCTCGATTCCTCCACGCCGAGAACCTCGGCTACGTCGGAGCGGTGACCCTCGAGTTCGGGGTACATCCTCTTGAGCTGGTCGATGTGCCAGTTGACTATCTCCGGTATCTCGAGCTTGAAGCCGTAGTAGTTGATGAAGTTCCGTGCCCTCCGGAAGATCATCCTGAGGTTGTATCCTCCGCCCGAGTTGCTGGGCAGCATGCCGTCGGCTATCGCGAAGAGGAGCGTGCGGGAGTGGTCGGCTATGGCGTACATCGCTTCAAGGGCGCCGAACTGCTTGTTGATGCTCGCAGGGTCCTTGTTGAGGGCCTTCGCAATCTTGATCCTTGCCTCGTCGAGGTTCTTGTACTCGTCCAGGTTGATGTCTCCGGCCAGCGCCGAGTACCTGCGGAACAGCGCCCCGTCGTATTCGATTCTATTGTCCTCCTTCATCCGCTTCAAGACGTCTGCGAAGACGGCGTCGTAGGAAGTGGGGGTCCCCTGGCTCAGCCAGGTCAGGCGCTCGAGGCCTGCACCCATGTCGACCACGCCTTCCTTCAGGGGGACGTATTTCTCAGGGGTACCCTCGAAGGCTGTGAAGACCGCGTTACCGGTCTCGAGGCCTCTGACGTTGTACTGGAGGGAATAGCCGAATGCGCCGTATCCCATCCATACGTCTTCGTCAAAGGAGATATCCTCCTTCGGGATGCCGAAGGTCTTCGTCAGCAGTTTGAAGTCGAGGTCGATGGTCCTGTCCTTCCAGTAGCCCTCCTTGTTCGCAAGGGCGGTCTGACCAATCATGCAGAACGAAGTCTGGTGTTTTCCGTTCACACCCACGGTTGGGACGTCGTTGAACCTCAGGCTCATCTGCGGGACCACCAGCGGATTGGCGGGCAGCTCGAAGACAACCTTGCCTCCCTCCACCCGCTGGAAGTCGATGATCGAAGCTACGGTAAAGTAGAGGTCCGGCCTCCATCTGCTTACAACCGGATACCTCTTGACGATTGTGTGGCCGTTCCTGGCGAAGAAAGACTCGACACTCTTCCATGCGTCGACGTAACCGAACTTCCTAGATGTAGGCGGATCGCCTATGAACGTGTAGGGAGAGCATGGCTGGTCGTCGCATCTCTTTCTGTCTGCGTTGAGCGTCCAGAAGAATTTCCCGCAGCTCTCGCACTTCTTCCTGACATAGCCCTCGCGCTTGAACAGGTCGACAAGGTAGTAGCGCTTGTAGTCCGCCGAGAACCTGGCCTTGAGGGCCTGCTTCTTTTCGTTCAAATGAGGGAATCCACTTATCGAATCGAGTTACGGGCGGCTGGTAGATAAACGGGCACCCGATTCCGAAGCCCCCAAAGTGTTCGGGACGGTTCGGTCCAAAGGAGGCGGTGTCACAGTGATACGCTAGTCGGTCGAACGCTTCAATCGCCCGATTTCTCGGCGAACCTCTTAAATATGAATCGGCGGGCGGCTGTCTGCGATTCAGGATGGAATACATCTACGCTGCTCTGCTTCTGCACAAGCTGGGCAAGCCGGTCAACGAGGCGAACCTTACCAGCGTGGTCAAGGCAACAGGAGTCACACCTGACCAAGTGAAGGTCAAGGCTCTCGCATCGGCTCTGAGCGAGGTCAACATCGAGGAGGCTCTGAAGAATGCTGCTTCGATGGCGATGGCCCCGGCTGCGGGACCCGCAGCAGCACCGGCAGCAAAGGCAGAAGAGAAGCCAAAGGAAGAAGAGAAGAAGGAAGAGGAAGCCCTTCAGGGCCTAGCATCGCTCTTCGGCTAGAAGAGAAACTCGGTTTTCCTAGGAGAAGCCCTTTTCCTTAGCCTTGGCCATCAACGCCGAAGCTTCGGCCTCGGCCTTCGCCAGGATTCTTGGGGTCGTCTCCGGCGTCATGAATCCGGCCTCGACAGCCAAACTCATCGCTTCCCTGTAGGCCTTTGCGATGATCTCCGGAGCCGTTTCCTTCGTGACGTAGCCTATGACTATGGCCAGGCCCCTGGAAGAAGAGTAGGCTTCCATGAGGCTCTGCCTGTATTTCTCGAGGTCGATTGCTACTACGTCGCCGGCGTAGATGAGGCCGCTCTCGTAGGCCAGGGCGATGGTGACGCCCGCCTTGATCGGCTTGACGTTGAGCTTCGAAAGCAGGCTCGCGAGCTTCGGCGATACGACTGCACCCTTCTTCACAGCGACCGAGTCCTTGTTCACCCATATGCTACCCGATTCAATCTTGGTCTGGATGCCAGCCTCCCTGAACTCGCTGAGAACCGGACCTGCTGGCAGGTTCGTGTTCCCCGCTGGCACCATTATGTCCTCGGGAGCTACGTCCCCGGCCCTAGCCGCGAGGAAGACCTTGCTCTTGTCGAGCGTGAGGAAGAGCTTGAACGGGTCGTCGGTCGAGAAGATGAGGGCGTTCTGGCCCGTGAGGTGGGAGAGCAGCTGTTCGGCATTCTTGATGCCTGCCTTCTTCAGGCCCAGTTCGGCCAGCCTGTTCTTGACCACGAATACCTCCGCCTTTCCTCTGAGGCCCTTTCTGACCGCCATCAGCTCGGTGCCGCGCACCTTGGACAGGTTCGCTATCGCGAGCACTGGGTACTGCTTCGCGAGCTTGGCGACCTTCTCGACGGCGTCGACCTTCTGAGGTCTGGGTTGATGGACCTGGACTGTCTTGCTCATTCTAAGTTACCGCCTGCTTGGCAGGCTTGCCCATGGTCGTCTTTACCATTATCGTCTTGATGTTCCTGTCACCGTTGGGCAGCTTCTTCTGTACTGCCTGGACTATGGAGAGTATGTTTTCGGCGAGGTTCGCCTCACTCATGCTGGCGTCGCCCGCCTTGGCCATCACCCCCAAGGACCCCCTGCTGCGGACGCGGCTGGCCGTCCTCATCTTCTGGATCATGTTCTCGACCGAAGCATTCGGTGGGACCGGCGTGGGAAGCTTGCCCTTTGGGCCCATGTACTGGCCCAGAATCTTACCAATCCTTGGCATAAGCGAGGTGTCGGCTAGGAAAAAGTCGTACGCGCGCGCCAGCTTCTTCGCATCCTTCTTGCTTCCCGCATAGTTCTCGAGCTGTGACGGCTCGATGACGGCGTCGGCCTTTGCGGCCTTCGCCCTGACGGCCAGGTCTCCGGAGCCTATGAAACAGACTTTGACGGGGGTCGCGGTCGGGTGAGGGAGGTAGACGACCTCGTTGATGTTGAGGTCTGCCTTTTTCGGGTCTAGGTCCTTTAGGGTTAGAACTACTTCTAACGACTGGGCGAACTTCCGTTCCTTGGACTGCTCCTTTCCTTTCTTGACGAGCTCGGCGAGCTGCTGCGTAGAGAGCATAAACTAACCACGAATTCCGAAACGAGCCTTCCTCTATGGATTTTAAGCGTTTACCCTCTCGGCCGTCACTTTAACTTCGAATCCCACTTGCCGGCGTCGATTTCTTTCATAAACTCCCGCGGGTCCTTACCCTCAATCTTGACGCCTATGCTGACGCAGCTCCCGACAACTTCCTTGGCCGCCGATCGCACCGACTTGGCGTAGGAACCGGCCATCTTGCTCTTGGCTATGCTGACCACCTTGTCGATGGTCAGGTCGCCCGCCAGTTCGAGGTTGGGCTTCGCCGACCCCTTCGGGATTGCGGCCTCCTTCACCACCAGCGCTGATGTCGTGGGCGTGCCCACTGTCACTGTGAACTGCTTGGTGTCAGTGTCGACGTCCACCTTCACCGGGACCCTCATCCCCTTGAAGTCGCCGGTCAGCTTGTTGATCTCGTTGACTATTCCGAGGACGTTGACTCCGAGCGGACCTAGAGCGGGACCCAGCGGCGGGCCCGCGCTTGCTTCGCCGCCCGTTACGAGTGCGTTGATGCTTTTCTTGTCACCCATTGAAAACTCACTTTGGTGCTTCCGGCTTGGCGCGTTCGACCAGCTTCAGGTAGGCTGCGTCGAGCGAGATGGGCATCTGGTATGCTGTGTCGAGAAGAATCACCGTGACCTCCTGCTTCTCCTTCTCCAGCCTTGTGATCTTGGCGCGCATGCTCTTGAAGGGTCCGGAAACGATCTCGACTGTGTCTCCCTCGTTTAGCTCTGCGACCATTGACTTCACCACCAGGAACTTGTCGATGTCCTGGTACTGCATCATGCCGGGGATCTTGCTCCTGACGTGCTTGAAGCCCTGGATGCTCTCGTCTACGGCCTGGGAAGTCGCTGACTCGAAGAGCACGTACCCCTTCCAGGTGTCGAGGGCGAGGACTGCGTAGATGGGCTTGTTCTTCTGAATCGCCCTCTTGGCCACGAAGGTCGCGACCGTCTTCTCCTGACCTCCGGTGGTCTTGACGGGGAATATCGGACTGGTTCTTTCTTGTTCGCTCAAAACGGCCACGTCGGGAGCTGCCCGATTCTGACCGCACTAATAATGTTTAGGCCTGCAGGAGGACAATTGAGAGGAAGGCCCCTAATGCTTAGCTCGCATCAAAGTTCCTCTCATGACTGCGACGGTGCGAAGGTCAGCTAAGGAATCCTATCACCGAGTCGATTACTTCATCCATGTCTTCTAAGAGAGCGTGGGCCGACCTTCCAAGGTAGATCAGCTTGGCACCGGGTATGGCTTCGGCCAGAATTTGACCGTTCCTTGGAGGCACGAGGATGTCCTTCCTGCCGTGCAATATCAGGGTGGGGGCCCTGATCTGTGGCAGCCTTTCATGGGTGCCGAATTCCGACATTGCCTTCAATTGCCGTCTGTATGCTTCGTCAGAGATTGGAGCCTTGAGGGTCCTTTGCCTTACGGACTCCACCAAGTCGGGGTTCTTCCTGACGAAGTCTTCGGTTATCGCTGCGCGCGCGCTGGCGCTTCTGTCTGTCATGAGCATTCTCCTCACGTCCTCAGACGCCCGAATCATCTCCCTACCTCCGCAGTAGGTGGAGCAGAGGACGAGCTTCTCCACTTTCTGGGGGTAGTTGAGCACCAGCTCTTGGGCTACCGCTCCGCCCATTGAAATCCCAAGCACGTGAGCCTTGGAAATCCCCAAGGCGTCCATCAGACCCGCTGTGTCATCAGCAAACAGTCTGATGGTGTAGCTTCTGTCGGACACGTCGGTGCGTCCGGCCCCCCTGTTGTCGAAGATGACGGTCGTGAATCTCTTGGAGAGCTCTTGGACCATGCGCGGTTCCCACCAGTCCAGGTTTGCGCTCAGCCCGTGAATCATCACTAACGGAAAGCCTTCGCCGCGAACTTCATGGTAGATCTGAATGTCGTCCACCATAACTTTGGGCATTGCGAACGACTCGGTGCATCAAACTTCGAACTCTTCCTTAAGGCTTGACGCCGGGACGTTCACTCCGATTCCGTCTGGCGATTCATCTCAATTCTCGGCTCTTCGGTGCCCCTTGCGAAGTTGTCGAGGCGCTTCATCTGTGCTACCGTAGGCTGTGGTGGGGCCCGGTCATGTTCGATAGGTCATACCTCGGCAGCCAAAGCATAATGCCTGACGCAGCGGACGGATGGGCGCAGTGGCCCGAAGGGAGCTTCAGATCCTCGTCGACAAGGAGACCCAGCCTGCGGTCAACGTGGCCTCGGAGGACCGCATTTTCGGACAGGTCGAGCGGCGGGAGCTGCCCGACGTGCTCAGGTTCTGGAAGAACACCGAGTGCCTCATCAGGGGGAAGGTGAGGAATCCCAAGTACGGCTGGTACAGGGAGGAGCTTGCTGAGAAGCTGGGGGTGCCAGTGGTCGAGCGCTCCACGGGAGGCGGCGTAGTCTACAACGACCTCGGAAACCTGAACTGGAGTTTCTATACGGAGGGGTCGGGAGCCTTCGTCGCGCCGGAGACGATGTTTCAGAGGGCGGCCGTGTTTGTGGTCGATGCGCTCCGGTTGGGAGGCTTCGATGCGCGATTCTCGGCGCCGAACAGGATAGACGTGTCTGGCAAGAAGGTTTCCGGGATGGCCGCCAGGTCCTCCCGCAGTGCGCAACTGGTCCACGGGACTCTGCTAATCGCTGCTGACCTGGGGAGGCTGAATTCGCTCTGCATAGCACCGCCGGGCTGCCCGCCCGTCTCCAACTTGAGGGAGTGGCTCGATGTCGACGAGGCGGTGCTCGAGCAAGCGATCACGGAACGGATGTCGCAGACCGACTACGATGTTCTTCTCGTAAACAAGCTCTAGGTGAACGGATTGAACTCGAGATTGGGTTTCCGGCGATGTTCAGCCGAAGAATATGTTGCCGGCCAGTTTGATGATGAATCCAATTACTCCCACTACGGCGATCCCCAGAGTTACGAGCTTTAGGTAGAGTGTGAACTCTGCCCTGTCACTCTTGTGGGAGAGTCTGAATATGGATTGCACGGACTTCAGGAAGTCTCCGAATCCCAATTTGCTCGACCTCGTCTCTCGAAGCGGCTTATATCTTTTGGCGGGCCTCGGGAAGAGTTTACTTGGACGTGCAGTGTCAACCCCTCTTCGATGAGCGGCGTTTCATCCATCGCGGCCTGCCCCTCTTGCGGCTGCCTCGAGAATTCGTGTGCGAGCTGCTTCGCGCCTGACGTCTGCGCCAAAGCGGACTCGTGCTGCTGCTCAAGCGAGCACAAGTCGTGGAGGCATTCTCGAATCATCAAGGGAATCGGCGTGGAATACGTCAGTGCCGGATGGATGGGCATTGAAATCGTGGGCTCGGTCGCAGCTGGTCTGGCAGCCGGGAGTCTGGCCCTTCTCGCCTTCGGCGGCGACAGCCTGGTGGAGCTGATATCCGGCTTCGCTGTCTTGACTCACCTCAGGAGGGACGTGGCCAACCGAGAGGGAAACGAGAGGGGCACCGCTCGGTTCACAAGCATTCTACTTTTCGCCCTTATTCCAGTGATTGGGCTGGGCTCAGCGTATTCCTACCTCTCGGGGATGAGAGCGGGTGGTTCGCCTCTCGGTCTGGCCATCGCTCTCGGATCGACCGTCATCATGCCCTTCCTTTGGTTGGAGAAGAGAAGGATAGGGAAAGAGACGAGGTGCCTGCCACTGGTGTTCGATTCGGCAGAATCCGCAACCTGCTTTTTCATGTCGGTCGCGCTGCTAGCCGGCCTCGCCCTCGAGTTCTTCCTGGGATTGTGGTGGGTTGACTACCTGGTCACGGGAGTCATCCTCGCTTTTGTCGCGATGGAAGCGTTGGAGTCGCGCAGAGAGCTGAGCGAAAGAGCGCCCAGCTTGAAAGCGGGTTGAATCGCCCTTTCATCGTTAATATCCATCAGAATCAGGTCGCGGCGATATGATCCCGCGGGGAGAGCCCGCCACAGTGCTGGTGGCCACACCGAACGAACTCGCTTCGAGGACCTTGGCGACGGCGGTGATACAAAGGCACGGCTTCGAATCCACAGGTGTCAACCTCCTCGGGAAACCCGTCTACCAGAAAGATTCCTACCTTCTCTTCTTCTTCGAGGGGATGATCGTGGACCCTCCGGAGCTGGACAGCTACTTCAACCCCCAGGCCTATGTCTTCCTTTCAAGACACAGCGCCGAATCCGGGATTGCCTCTTTGACCGCCCATACCGTGGGGAATTTTGGAGCCGAGGCTAAGATTGGGGGAAGGCCGAGAGAGCTGGGGAGGGTCAACCCCGACCTGCTGAAGAACTACATGCGTGCGCTATCCAACAGGAAGGCGGGAGCCGAAGGCTATGAAGTCACCATCGAGGCGACCCATCATGGGCCCACCGGGTTGGCGAAGCCCGTCCTCTTCGTGGAACTCGGGGCGTCGGAGAAGAACTGGGGCGACAGCAAGGCGGCGGGAGTGGTCGCGGACTCCCTTATGGAGAGCCTGACGGAGAAAAGGGTGTGGAGCAAGGTCGCGCTGGGATTCGGGGGAACGCACTATCCCGAGAAATTCCGCGACCTGCTCGTCGAGGGCGACATTGCCCTTTCCTTCGTTGTCCCTCGTTACGCTCTTGAGAACATCGACGAAAAAATGATGGGCGAAATGCTCGCGAAGACCAGTGTGCCGATAAGATACGCTGCCCTGGACTGGAAGGGGCTCGGCGCTCACAAGGAAAAGATATCAAGCCTTGCAGGGCAGTTTGGTCTGGAAGTGATCAGAGTCTGACAGTCTCGAAGTTCGCGGCAAGAGTCTACGAACTGACTTCGAAAGTACCGAGAGGAAAGGTAACTACCTATGGAGCGATTGCGCGCAAGATGGGGAAGTCGAAAGCCAGCAGGGCCGTGGGCGCAGCTTTGCGGGCTAATCCAACGCCGATCGTCGTCCCGTGCCATAGGGTCGTTGGGTTTGACGGAAGTCTGAGAGGCTATGGCGGAGGGAGCGGTACGCCGACAAAGGCGAAGCTGCTGAGGAAGGAAGGGGTGTCGGTAAGCGAAGGCAGGGTCGACCTGTCGAGGTTCCTTTTCAGCGGCTTTTGATCAGGGAAGAGAGTTCCTTCTTTCCGAGCATCAAGTAGCAGAGCAAAGCCTTCGTCGTGTGGAGCCTGTTCTCAGCCTGGTCGAACACCACGGAATGCGGGCCGTCTATGACCTCAGCCGTCACCTCTTCCCCTCGGTGAGCCGGCAGGCAGTGCTCGAAGATCGCATCACGCTTCGCAGACAGCATCAGTTTGCCGTCCACCTGGTACCTGGGAAGGAAGGCTCTCTCGCGCTTCTCCTTCTCCGCTTCCTCGCCCATGGAGACGAAGGTGTCTGTCATCACGCAGTCGGCGCCCTTGGCTGCTGCCTGTGGTTCGTTGGTCAGAGTGATCTTTCCGCCCGTTACGCGTGACAGGGCTCTCGCCTCGCTCACGGCTGAAGCGAGCGGCTCGTAGCCCGCGGGTGTTGCGACATCAAATTCGATGCCTGCAAGTGCCGCGCCGTACAGCCAGGAGTTGCAGACGTTGTCACCGTCTCCAATCCACGCCACCCTGAGGCCCTTGAGCTTGCCCTTGTGTTCCTTGAGCGTTAGCAGGTCGGCAAGTATCTGGACGGGATGGTAGAGGTCGCTCAACCCGTTGATTACCGGAATGCTCGAGGCCTTGGCCAGCCTCTCCACGCTCTCCTGCTTGTTCACCCTCGCCATGACGGCGTGCACATAGCGGGAGAGCACGTGGGCGGTGTCCTCGATGGTCTCTCCGCGTCCCAGCTGCAGTTCTGCCGAGCTGAGGCTCACTGGGAACCCACCCAGTTCGCTGATCGCCACTTGGAAGCTGACGCGAGTCCTGGTGCTAGGCTTCTCGAAAATCAGGGCGACTGACTTGCCCTTGATCGCCTTGGAACCGAAACCGGTATTCCTCCCGCGCTTCATCGACTCCGAGAGGTTGAGAAGATAGCTCAGGTCCGACGGAGAGAGTTCGGCGAGGCTGAGCAGGTGGCGCGGAGCCTGATTCGAACGAGTGGCTAGAGCCTTTTGCATGCTGACGGGGAAGCAATTCGAAAAACCGCTTTATAGATTGTGGCCGCGACTGACCGAAATCGGGTATGCCTGGTCTGATGCTGGTCGGCGACCAAGAGTAGGCTTCCATTAGGACGCAAGCGACGCGGGTTTGGAGGACTCTCGGTGCCTTCGTTTTGTGAACGGAACGAGCATAGGAGTCTCTCGTGCATATCCGATCCATTCATCACCGAAGAGGGCGCGCAACTCTCTTTCTTCCAACGGGATTATGACCAGGCTGAACCAGAGCAGAATGACTGCCGTTGCGATGAAGACGAAGCTGGTGGCGGTCAGGATGGCCCAGCCCAGTACCATAACCAAGACCCCGAAGTAGAGCGGGTTTCTCATGTACTTCTGAGGGCCGCTGACTATCAATGGCTCGGTGCGGCCGGCCTTCTCGGCGACTGGGGTCCTTTTGAGAGCCTTCGTGAGCGTGATGTAGGTGGACACTATGACTGTGGCAGGGCTCCTGTTCCTGAACGTCCATGCTATCACTGCAAAACCTGTCAGCGCAACAACGACCCCGACCACTCTCAGCGCGAACGGTAGATTGAGCGAGGAGGGAAAGCCAACAATCGCAGAAATGAGGTACGAAACCCCGAAGAGAGCGAAGACCATTAACGCGATGAGCGGTCCGCCGATGGCGACTGCCCTGCCAGTCTCCACTTCCGTGCTTGCCAAGAGTATGATTGCGGTCGGCGCGTTATTTGAACCGTCTACTCGGCCACTTCTACGCGAAGAGGGAGTCGATGAACTTCCGGTTATCGAACGGCACTAGGTCGCCATATTCCTGGCCCACGCCCAGGTAGAGGACAGGCTTTCCAGTGGAGAACACGATTGACAAGGCAGCTCCACCGCGAACGTCGGCGTCAGCCTTGGTGAGTATCACCCCGTCAAATCCCGTGTACTTGTTGAACAGCTCGGCCTGGGAGACGGCGTCGTTGCCTGTCAGCGAGTCGCCGATGAATATCTTGAAGTCGGGGTTGACCACCCTTACTATCTTCGCCATCTCTTCCATGAGGTTCTGGTTCGTCTGCATCCTCCCGGCCGTGTCGATGAGCAGACAGTCCACGTGGTGGGCCTTCGCGTAAAGGAGTCCGTCTCTCCCCACTGCGGCCGGGTCGGCCCCGTAGCCCTGGGAGACCACCTTCATCGCTATCCTGTCCGCGTGTTCGGTGAGCTGCTCGATGGCGCCCGGACGATGGGTGTCCCCTGCAGCCGCGACCACGGAAACGCCCTTCTTCTTCAGCAGTGACGCGAACTTCGCGATGGTGGTCGTCTTCCCGGTGCCGTTGATCCCGAGAAAGAGGATGATGTAGGGCTCACCCTTCGCGTTCTTCTCCTTGATATTCGCCACGATGTCGGGAGAGCCGGCAGATGAGAAGGTCTTCTCTAGCGAGGATAGCAACGCACTCCTGACCTCGTTGGAGGCCTCTTCCCCACGCTCGACATTCACTCCTGTGAGCGACTTCTTCACCTGGTCGGTGAGCTTCTCTGCCACGCTCTGTGCGACGTCGCCT
>Ga0187812_1000761_pt1 | contig 11198 bp, 8 predicted proteins | sample NC_S_2_FD_130582 | JGI IMG/M metagenome (GOLD analysis project Ga0187812, IMG submission 130582) | Wetland sediment microbial communities from Neuse River Estuary, North Carolina, USA - ASW-S_2 | ecosystem: Environmental > Aquatic > Freshwater > Wetlands > Sediment | place: USA: North Carolina... | reverse complement strand
CGATGAGACCGCAGGCCCGCCAGATCGACGCGCTGGGGTCGGGGAGGTACATGACGAGGGCGGGCTGGCCATTGGCCCGCGTGGGGAGGAACTTGAGTTCCTGGCCCAGGTGGGCTTCGACGAGGAATCCAGCGATCGGCTGAGGCCCTCGGTGCTCGAGGGGTTCGGGTGGCATGGTGAGCCTGGCGTCGGCGGTCAGCAGGGCCACCAGTTCGTCCAGATCGAAGCGCTCGAACGCGCTGACGAACCGGTCGACGATGGCGGCCTCGGCCGGGGATTTGGGCAGCGGCACGTCGTGCGGGTCTGGGTCGGGGCGCAGGCCTGACCGGGCCCGGATCAGCGCGCTGTTCACCGCGGCCTGGGTGGTGCCGAGGATGTCCGCGGCCTGCGCCGCGGAGAAACCGATGACGTCCCGGAGGACGAGGACGGCGCGTTGCTGGGGTGGCAGGTGCTGCAGGCCCGCGACGAACGACAGGGCGATTGACTCCCGGGCGTCGTACTGTGCTTCGGGGCCGGGGGCCAGGTCATCCAGGTCGCCAGGGTAGGGTTCGAGCCACCACGGATCGTCGGACCGGGCCCGCCCGGTCCGGCTCGCGCCCTGATCGGGCGGGCCGGCTGGCTGCGGGCCGACTGGCTGCGGGCGGCGGGATTCGCCGCGCAGGTGGTTGAGACAGCGGTTCGTGGCGATCCGGTACAGCCACGCACGCGGCGACCGGCCGTCGAACCGGCCGATGGAAGACCATGCGGCCAACAGGGCCTCCTGAAGGACGTCTTCGGCGTCCTGGACCGATCCGAGAATCCGGTAGCAGTGCGCCAGCAGTTCGCGGCGGTAGGGATCGATGAGCTCGCGGAAGGCCTCACCGTCGCCGGCCTGGGCCCGGGCGAGGGTTGCCTCGGTCATGACGGGACCCGTCCTTTCACGTGGCCGCCTGGATAACGCCTCCTAACAGTGCAACACCGGAGGCGGCGCGGATTCATCGGCGAATCGCCTCCTCGGCCGGTGCTTCAACTGGTGAGGACCTGACCAGAGAGCACTGGAGGCACACGTGACCTCGGTAAATCCCGGTAAAGAGACCGGCGCGGCGGTGACCGGATCCGGCGGCGTACCCCGGTGGCGGGCGTTCTCGCTGCTCGCCGTGGCTTACTTCATGACGGCGGTGGACATGCTGATCGTCAACGTCGCGCTGCCGACGATCGGCGTTCAACTGCATTTCCCCGAGTCGGACCTGCAGTGGGTGGTGAGCGCGTACGCGCTCACCTTCGGCGGGTTCTTGCTGCTCGGCGGCCGGGCCGCCGACCTGCTCGGGCGCAGGCGCATGTTCATGGCCGGGCTGGCGCTGTTCACCGCGGCCTCGCTCGGCTGCGCGCTGGCCGCCAGCGACACGTTCCTGATCATCATGCGCGGCCTCCAGGGCGCGGGCGCCGCCGCGGTGCTGCCCGCCGCGCTATCGATCGTCATGAACATGTTCCCCGAGGGTGCCGAGCGCAACAAGGCGCTCGGCCTGTGGGGTGCCATCGGCGCCAGCGGGGCGACCGTCGGCGTGCTGGCTGGCGGTGCCCTCACCCGCTACGCGGGCTGGCCGTACATCTTCTACCTGAACGTCGCCGTCGGCGGGGCCTCGTTGCTGCTGGTCCGTCGGGTAGTGCCGGAGAGCAGGCTGGAGGGTGCGCGCCGCCGCTACGACCCGCTCGGTGCCATCACCGTGACCGGCGCCGCGGTGTCGGCGGTCTACGCGATCTCGCAGGCGCCGACCGTCGGGTGGGCGGCCGCCCGGACCCTGGCCCTGCTCGCACTGGCGGCCGTGCTGCTGGCCGCGTTCGTGATTATCGAGATCAGGGCCGAAGCACCGCTGCTGCCGCTGCGGCTATTCCGGCTGAAGACCCTCGCCGGGTCGAACGCCGTCGGCTTTCTGCTCGGGGCCAGTTTCTACGGTTACATCTTCATCGGCACGCTATTCATGCAGCAGGTACTCGGGTACTCCGCGATGAAGGCCGGCCTCGCCTGGCTGGTCGTCGGCCTGACCGGGGTGATACTCGCCGGCCCGGCGCAGGTGCTCGTCACCCGCGCGTCACTCACGCTGGTGATGGCGGTGGGGATGACCCTGACCGGGGCCGGGATCCTGTGGGCGACCCAGATACCCGCCCACGGAAGCTTCTGGGCGCACCTGGCCGGCCCGTTCTTCCTCACCGGCGCCGTCACCTGGGCGTTCGTCCCGGTGTCGATCGGCGCGCTGATCGGCGTCACGGAGCGCGACGCCGGGGTCGCCTCCGGGCTTATCGACTCATCCCAGCAACTCGGCGGCGCGATCGGGATCGCGGTGGCGTCAACCGTGGCGGCCGCCCATTCCCGTGTGCTGTTCGGCCACGGCCGCGCCTCCGCGGACGTGCTCGCCGGCGGATTTCACTGGGCACTCTGGGTCTGCGGGCTCATCGGCCTGGCCGCCGTCCCCGTCGCGCTCCTGCTCGTCCGCCGCACCGCAATCGCCCGGGCGGCGGCTACCGCCAGCCGGGAGGAACCAGCGCCGGTCCCCGTCGACTAGATGCCTGCAGCATCCAGCACCCGTATACAGGAGGTCACCACCCCGCTGCCCGCTACGCCGCCTCTGTTGCGGTACGACCGCGGAAGGCGGGAAGATTACCCGGCAGGAACCACGCGCTGACTAACAGCGATCCGCGCCCGGGAGCCCACCGGGAAGTCCCGCCCGGGCGCTGCGAGATACCTGTCCAAGGGAGATGGTGACATGCGCGTGCCGCAGGTCAGCGAACGCATCAAGGAAGCCCCCGCACAGGCCCTGCGCGGCGTCTTCGCCGGGATCGGCCAGTTGCTGCTCTATACCGACAAGCTGAGGAACAAGGCGCCCTACGCGCACGCCCCCGCGGCGCCGCCGCCGCCAGCGGCCGCCCCGCCCACCAAGCCAACGGCACCCGGCCCGGATCGCGCCGCCGCCAGCGCGCCTGTCGATCGGGACGTGGCAGCGGAACCGGCCGCAGCAGAGACCGCGAGGACCTCCACAGCACCAAAGACCCCGAAAGTCCCGGCAGCCCCCAAGACCCCTGCGGCCGCCACCGAGATCAGGGACTTCGACAAGACCGGCAACGTCCGCCTGATCACCGCGGAGGAGGCCCGGGCCGACGACGTGCCGGCGGCCCCCGAGGAGCCCGAGGCGCGGGCCGCTGCTGCGGAGGCCGTTCCGGCGGCCGCCGAGGAGCCGGGGACGCCGGCCGCCGAGGAGCCGGGGACGCCAGCCGCCGAGGAGCCGGGGACGTCGGCCGTCACCGAGCCGGAGCCCGCCGCGGCGGCGACCGAGGAGCCAGCGCCGGCGAGCGCCGACGAGCCCGCCGCGGCACCCGCGGATGCCGGGCCGCCGCTCCCGAACTACGACCAGCTGTCCATCCCATCCTTGCGCGCGCGGCTGAGGAACCTGGACGTCACCCAGGTCAGGGGCCTGGTCGAGTACGAGAAGAGACACGCGGGCCGCGCGGACGTCCTCGTCATGTTTGAGCGCAGGATCGCCAAGCTGGAGGCCGGCGATTAGTGGCCCTCGACACCTCGCCTGACTCCCCCGTTCCCGTCCGCACCGTCCTGCAGAAGGTCGGCGAGTGGATCGGCCGGCTCGGCCGGATCTGGGTCGAAGGGCAGATCGCGGAGTGCACCCCCCGCGGTAGCACCGTGTTCCTGACCCTGCGCGACCCGGTCGCGGCCGTGTCCGTGCGGGTCATCTGCACCCGCCAGGTGTTCGACGCGGCCGAGCCGCCGCTGCCGGTCCCGGCCGACGGCGCGAGGGTGGTGATCTGGGCCCGGCCCGACTTCAACGCCAACCGGGGCTCGTTCGCCCTGACCGCGCTGGAGATCCGCGCCGTCGGCGTGGGCGAGCTCCTCGCCCGGCTGGACCGGCTGCGCCGCCAGCTCGCCGCAGAAGGTCTTTTTTCTTCCGAACGAAAACGTGTGCTACCTTTCCTGCCCCGTGTCATCGGCCTGATTTGCGGGCGTGATTCGGCGGCGGAGCGCGACGTGGTCGGAAACGCCCTGCGGCGCTGGCCCGCCGTGAGGTTCCGGGTCGAGCAGGTGGCGGTGCAGGGGCCCTACGCGGTCGCAGAGGTGACCGACGCGCTCGCGCGGCTGGACGCCGACCCGGACGTGGACGTGATCGTGATCGCCCGCGGCGGCGGCTCGCTCGAGGACCTGCTCCCCTTCTCCGACGAGGCGCTGATCAGGGCCGTCGCCGCGTGCCGGACGCCGGTGGTGAGCGCGATCGGCCACGAGCAGGACACGCCGCTGCTCGACTACGTGGCCGACCTGCGCGCCTCGACGCCGACCGACGCGGCCAAGCGGGTGGTCCCGGACGTCGCCGAGCAGCTCGCGCTCGTCGCCCAGCTGCGGGACCGGGCCCGCCGGCACATGGCGGGCTGGCTCGACCGGGAGACGGCCTGGCTTCGGGCGATCACGTCCAGGCCGGCGCTGGCCGATCCCGTCCGGGAGGTCGAGCGCCAGGCCGAGCGCGTGGACGCCCTGCTGGAGCGGGCCAGGATGTCGCTGGAGGTGAGCCTGGCCCGGGGCGGCGATGACCTGGCCCACACGCGGGCCCGGCTGCTCGCGCTGTCGCCGGCCTCCACCCTGCGCCGCGGCTACGCGATCGTGCAGCATCAGGACAACGGCGTGGTGCGCAGCGCCGCCGAGGCCGACCCGGGCGAGACACTGACCGTCCGGTTCGCGGCGGATCAGCTCACCGTCCGGGTCTGCGGTGACGGTGATGACGGATAGGGTTGAGGCCGTGACGGACGGCGGCGAGCAGGCCGCGCCTGCGGAGGCGCTTTCCTATGAGCAGGCCCGGGACAAGCTGGCCGCGGTGGTCAAGCGCCTGGAGGCCGGTGGCCTGACCCTGGAACAGTCGCTCGAGCTGTGGGAGCGCGGCGAGCGGCTGGCCGCGGTGTGCGAACAGTGGCTAGACGGCGCCCGCGCCCGGCTGGCCGCCGCCATGGCCAAGCGGGACGACTCCGCTCCGGCCGGAGCCGAGGACGACGCCCCCTTCTGACCGGCCCCAGCGGGAAGGACACCAGCGATGACCGCGGAGCACCAGACCCCCGAGGCCGCCAGCCACGCGCCGGACCGCAACCTGGCGCTCGAGCTGGCCAGGGTGACCGAGGCCGCGGCCATGGCCGCCGCGCGGTGGGTGGGCCGGGGCGACAAGAATGGCGCGGACGGGGCGGCCGTGAACGCGATGCGGATGCTGATCAACTCGGTGGAAATGCGCGGCGTGGTGGTCATCGGCGAAGGCGAGAAGGACCAGGCGCCGATGCTGTTCAACGGCGAAGAGGTCGGCGACGGCAGCGGCCCGGCCTGTGACGTCGCGGTGGACCCGATCGACGGCACCCGGCTGTGCGCCAACGGGATGCCGAACGCGATCTCGGTCCTGGCGGTGGCGGGCCGGGGCTCGATGTACGATCCGTCCGCGGTGTTCTACATGTCCAAGCTGGCCACCGGGCCCGCCGCGGCCGGCGTGGTGGACATCACCGCGCCTCCGGCCTTCAACATCTCCGCGGTGGCCAAGGCCAAGGGCGAGTCGCCGCACGACGTGACGGTGGTGATCCTGGACCGGCCCCGGCACGCCGACCTGATCACGCAGGTCCGCGAGACGGGGGCCAGGATCCACCTGATCACCGACGGCGACGTGGCCGGCGCGATCATGGCGGCCCGCGAGGGAACCGGCATCGACCTGCTCCTCGGCATCGGCGGCACGCCCGAGGGCATCATCGCCGCCTGCGCGATCAAGTGCCTGGGCGGGGTCATCCAGGGCCAGCTCACGCCCCGCGACGACGCGGAACGGCGCCGGGCCCTGGACGCCGGGCTGGACCTCGGCCAGGTGCTCACCACCGATGACCTGGTCGCCTCCGACGACGTCTTCTTCGCCGCCACCGGGATCACCGACGGCGAGCTGATGGACGGGGTCAGGTACCGCTCCGGCGGCGCCACCACTCACTCGCTGGTCATGCGGTCCCGGTCGGGAACCATCCGGAGCATCGCCAGCGAGCACCAGCTCTGGAAGCTCCAGGCCTACTCGTCGGTCAACTTCGGCTGAACAGCCGGAACCGGCGGGGCCGCGGCGGCGTGACCACGATCACCTCACCGCCCAGCACGAGGACCCTCACCTCGATCACGGCGGCGGGATCGGAGCCGGGCGGGGTCTTCGGGAACCCGCGCTTCCGGCCGAGCACCGTGTGCCCGGTCATCACCACGGACACCCCGTCCGGCACCACGATGCGCAGCCGCCCGCCCATCACGGTCCCGTACAGCCGCACGCGGCTGGCCTGCAGGATCGCCTGGGTGAAGTCGACCTCCACCTCGCCGGCCACGGCGGTCACCGTCAGGCTCTCCGGGACCACCCAGCGACCGTCCCTGCGGGCCGGGCCGAAGACGCCGGAGATGATCCGCCCGCCGTCCAGGCGTACGGGCTGCGCGGACGGCGCGGCCAGGTCGGCCGTCAGCCCCGCAAGCTCGCCGAGCGTCCGCGCGGTGCAGGCCTGCTGAACGCGCTCGGCGTGCTCCTCCGCGGTAAGCCGCCCGTCGCCCGCCGCCTCGGCGAGCAGCGCCAGCACCCGGTCCCGGTCAGCGTCGGACGCGCGCAGGTCGCGGGGTGCCAGGCGTGGGCTCATGCGCTGAAAATACCGTGCTCGCCCAGGTCGGCCATGTCCGGCGTCGGCTGTACGTGACAGGGTAAGTCGTGCTACCCATTTGTCCATGACCGACGGAACGATTGAAACGGTGATCGGGCAGGCCAGCCAGGACCAGATCCGGCTAGTGCGCTTCCTGTACGCCGACCACGGCGGGATGATCCGCGGCAAGGCCGCGGGCACGGCTCACCTGCGGGAGCGCATGGCCAGCGGCATCGGGCACACCGTGGCGATGATGGCCATGAACATGCTCGACCAGCTGCAGCCGGTGGCCGGGATGGGCCCGGTCGGCGAGGTCAGGATCGTGCCCGACCCCGGTACGTTCGTTCCGCTCCCCTACGCGCCGGGTGCCGCGGCCATGCTCGCGGACCTGGTCAGGCCGGACGGGTCGCCGTGGGACGCGTGCCCGCGGACGTTCCTCAAGGAGGCCATCCGCGAGCTCGCCAGCGAGGGCTACGCGATGCAGGCCGCGTTCGAGCCCGAGTTCACGCTCGGCCGCCGCGAGTCCTCCCCCGCCGGGCCCTCCATCCCGGACCGGCTGATCCCGATCGACGACAGCCTGTGCTACTCCTCGACCGGATTCCACCTCGCGCACGACGTCACCATGGAACTCGTCGCGGCGCTCGAGGCCCAGGGGCTCGAAGTCGAGCACTACTACCCCGAGCTGGGCCACGGCCAGCAGGAGATCTCCATCAGGCACGCGGACGCCCTGCGCGCCGCCGACAACCACGTGCTGTACCGGGAAACCGTCCGCGGCGTGGCGTTCCGGCGCGGACTGTGGGCCAGCCTGGCGCCCAAGCCCATCCCCGACCAGGCGGGCAACGGCACCCACCTGCACGTCTCGCTCACGGACCTGCTGCCCGACGGAGCGCCCGGCGGGCGCAACGTCTTCGCCGACCCGGGCGACCGGAACGGCCTGTCCCAGACCGGCTACCACTTCATCGGCGGGCTCCTCGCCCACCTGCCCGCGCTCGTCGCGCTGACCTGCGCCAGCGTGAACAGCTACCGCCGGCTCGCGCCGCAGATGTGGGCCAGCGCGTACACCTGCTACGGGATGGACAACCGGGAGGCCGCGGTCCGCATCGCCTCACCGCTGCGCGGCGACCCGGGCAGTTCGGTCAACCTGGAGCTGAAGCCGTCCGATTCCAGCGCCAACCCGTACCTGGCCCTCGGCGCGGCCATCCACGCGGGCCTGGACGGGATCCGCGGCAAGCTCGACCCGGGAGAGCCGGTCAACGTCGACCCGGCCACCCTGTCCGACGCCGAGCGGCCCCACCGCCTGCCGGCCTCGCTCAGCGCGTCGCTGGACGCGCTGGAGGCGGACGAAATGCTGATGGACGTCCTCGGCCCGCTGCGCAGCACGGCCTACCTGGCCGTCAAGCGCTCGGAAGCCGCGCACTTCGCCCACTCCACGGACCCCTACTACGAGTGCTTCCAGCACTTCACCAAGCTGTAGTACCGGTTCCTGTAGTACCGGTTCGGGGGATTGCGGTCGCGGGCTCCTGGCGACCGGCTAGAGCATCGTGATGAGCATGTACCCCATGGCGATGGCCATGGTGATCTTGTAGCCGGCGGCGAGCCGGGGGGCCAGCACCGGGACGCCGACGGCCTGGGAGTAGACGGTCGCGGCCGCCGGGGTCCGGGACAGGAGGGCGAGCCGGTCGACGGCCCACAGGACGTAGCCGAGCATGAACAGCGCCAGCACTAGCGTGAGCGCGGGGTTGCCTACAGTGGCGCCCTGGCTCATGCCGGGCATCGCCATCCGCGGGCCGTGGCCCGAGGGCCAGGAGCCGACCGGCAGCAGCATGTAGACCATGGCGGCGCATTCGACCGCGTGGGCCGCCGGGTGCGCGCGCCGCGCCCCCCCGGCCTGGCGGGCGGGGCGGATGGCCTGCCAGGCGAACCACGCGGCCGCGGCCGCGAACACCACCCGCCACGCGGTGACGGGGACCGGCGTGAGCCGCGGCTCGAGCATCCCGGCCATCGCGACGCCCATCAGGACGTGCAGCGCGTCGGCGTCGCGGTCGGTGTTCGTGCGCCGCAGCCGGGAGATGGCCAGGCGGGCCGCGCAGTACGCGGCGATCACGATCATGAGGATCGCCAAGCCGCCCGCGAGCCAGGCCGGGCCGCTCATGTCCGCGCCTTCCGGGCCGTGCGCGCCTGGGGCGCCTGCCGCTGGCGCGCGGCCGCCGACGGCGGGCGGCGGACAGCCGTCCGCGAGCCTGACCCAGGGGATTGGCGGGTGCGCATGACGGTAAAAGGCTAATTGGCCGCCGGCGTTTACCGCAAGATGCGCTAATTAAAATGGCGGGTGGTTGATCGGCCTCCGGTAAACCCGGCCGGGGTATTTGTTTACCCCGGCCAGGTATTCACCGTACCCCGCTGGGGTATTTCGCCGCGCGGCGTTTACCCGGCCCGGGTATTGTGCATCCTGGCTGGTCAGGCTGGAGTCACGCTCAGGTTAAAGTGCAGCCCTTTCGTTGCCGACGTTTCCGGCCCGGTGTAGATTTCCCGGTGCAATGGTATTCGCGATCAGGCGGATCGGACGGTTCGGGCCGTTCGCCTGGGAGGCAGGGCTGGATGTCGGGTGCGCTCGCCGACACGGCGTCATCGCCGGGATGGCACGAGGTTGAGCTCTCGATCCGCGGGATGACGTGCGCGGCGTGCGCCGCGCGGGTGGAGAAGAAGCTCGGCTCGCTGGACAATGTCACGGCGGCGGTGAACTTCGCGACCGGGACGGCCGCCGTCACCGCGCCGGTGTCGGTCCCGCTGTCGCGGCTGATCGAGGCGGTCGAGCAGGCCGGGTACGGCGCAGACCTGGCGCGGCCCGCGGCGGGCGAGGGCGAGCCGGGTGATGCGGGCGGGGCGGGGGCCGATGCGGTCCGGGTGGCCGACCTGCGGCGGCGGCTGATCATCGCGCTGGTGTTCTTCGTCCCGCTCAGTGACCTGTCGGTGGTGCTGTCACTGTTCCCGTGGGCCAGGTTCCCGGGCTGGCAGTGGACCCTGGTGGTGCTGGCCGTGCCGGTCGCGGGGTGGGCCGCGTGGCCGTTCCACGCCGCGGCGATCAAGAACGCCCGGCATGGCGTGGCATCGATGGACACGCTGGTGTCGCTGGGCATCGCGGCGGCGTGCGGCTGGTCGGTGTACGCGATGTTCGTGCTGGACCGCGGGCAGGCCCGCGTCAGCGTGTGGCAGTTGCTGCGGCACGCCTCCGGCGGCGGTATCTACCTGGAGGTGGCCGCGTCGGTGACCACGTTCCTGCTGGCCGGACGCTGGTTTGAGGCCCGGGCGCGGCGTGATGCCGGGCAGGCGATGCGCGAGCTGGCCGGGGCCGGGGCGCGGGAGGCCAGCGTCCTGGACAGTGACGGGTCCGAGCGGCGAGTTCCGGCCGGGCAGCTGCGGCCCGGTGACCGGGTGGTGGTCAGGCCCGGGGAGGCGATCGCCGCGGACGGGGTGGTGGAGTTCGGCGAGTCCGCGGTGGACACCAGCGTGATGACCGGGGAATCGGTGCCCGCCGAGGTCACCGCGGGCAGCGCGGTGACCGCCGGCACCGTGGTGGTCGGCGGCCGGCTGATCGTCTGCGCGGTGAGGACCGGCCAGGACACCCAGCTCGCGCACCTGATCGCCCTGGTCGAACACGCACAGGCGGACAAGTCCGGCATCCAGCGGCTGGCCGACCGGATCTGCGGGGTGTTCGTCCCGCTGGTACTGGCTGCATCCGCGCTGACCCTGGCCGGGTGGCTGGCCGCGGGCAGCCCGGCCGAGCCGGCGGTCAGCGCGGCGCTGGCGGTGCTGATCATCGCCTGCCCGTGCGCGCTGGGCCTGGCGACCCCGGCCGCGCTGGTGGTGGCGTGCGGGCGGGGCGCGCAGCTGGGCATCTTCATCAAGGGCTACCTGGCGCTGGAGGCCTCCCGGTCGGTGGACACGATCGTGCTGGACAAGACCGGCACGGTCACTACCGGGGTGATGGCGGTGACCGGGGTGCAGCCGGTCCCCGGCACCAGCCGCCACGAGCTGATGCGGCGCCTCGGCGGGGTGGAGGAGGCCTCCGGGCACCCCATTGCCGCCGCGGTCAGCGCCGCGGCGCGAACGGAACTGGGGGATCTCCCCCGCGCCGACGGGTTCGAGTCGCTGCCGGGCCTGGGCGCCCGCGGGATCGTTGACGGCGAGGAGGTGATCGCCGGGCGGGAGAAGCTGCTCCGCGATCGCGCCATCACTATCCCGGACCACCTGGCCGGGCGGTGCGCGGAGTGGGAGCGCGCGGGCCGCACCGTGGTGCTGGCCGGGTGGGGCGGACAGGCTCGCGGCGCGGTCGCGGTCGCCGACACGGTCAAGCCCTCCGCCGCCGCGGCGGTCGCCGGGCTGCGCCGGCTCGGGCTGCACACGGTGCTGCTGACCGGGGACAGCCCGGCGGTCGCCAAGACGGTCGCGGCCCAGATCGGCGCCGATGAGGTGATCGCCGGCGCGCTGCCCGCCGATAAAGTCGCCGTGATCGCCGGCCTGCAGGCCCGCGGCCGGCGGGTGGCCAT
>Ga0187812_1000760_pt1 | contig 11199 bp, 18 predicted proteins | sample NC_S_2_FD_130582 | JGI IMG/M metagenome (GOLD analysis project Ga0187812, IMG submission 130582) | Wetland sediment microbial communities from Neuse River Estuary, North Carolina, USA - ASW-S_2 | ecosystem: Environmental > Aquatic > Freshwater > Wetlands > Sediment | place: USA: North Carolina... | reverse complement strand
CCCCCCTTGGCCCACCCTCCTTTCGTACCTAGGGCGTCGCGGGCGTCGGCCGACGGTCCTCGACGTCGACCAGCGCCCAGAGGACGCGAACGTAGGGACCGTCGCCGCTCAGCGTCCGCGCGCGCTCCACTGCCTGCTCGATATCGCCTTTCAGCGTCGCGAGGGCCTCCTGCGAGAGTCTGAGCCCCGCGTTCGACAGCGTGAGATCGCGGCGTGCGCCGGCCGTTTTGGCCTCGCAGGCTGAGATGACATCGGCCTGAACCACTTGGAGGATCGAGACGAAGAGGCGCGCGATGTCCTCGGGCGCCGGGTCGTCCGCCGCGGGCTCCGCGCTGGGGACCCCGTAGACGCGCTCCACCTTGCCCTGTGGCAGTGGCCGGTACGCCACCACCTCGAGCAGCCCGGCGTCCACGAGCTGCCCAAGGTGGTGGTACAGGCGGTTCACCTGCACGCCCGTGAGATCCGAAAGCTCCCGCGCCGACCGGGCAGCCACCCAGAGGTATTCCCACAGGCGGACGCGCAGCGGGTCCGCGAGTGCCTTGTGCAGACCCCGCAGTTGCGGCTTGCCTTCCTTCATGCCCATAGGCTAGCAAGTGCCTCGACAACATTCAACTGATTCACACATGGTAGAATGAGCTGGGAGGCGTTGCGATGCTGTCGACAGGTGTGAGCCTGGCCATCACCCTGGTCGTGTTCGGCTTCATCCTCCGGAGCCAGCTGCAGGTGCGCGTGGCCCGTACCTCGCTCACACTGCCGGCTGTGCTGGCGCTGGTGGGTGCGGTGCAGTTCGGACAGGGCGCGGGGCGGGAGCCGCTGAGCGATGCAGGCATCGCGCTGCTGGGCGCAAGCTTCCTGGTCCTCGCCATTGGACTGGGCGCCGTTCGCGCGTACACCGTGCGGCTGTGGCGCGACGGCGGGAAGGTCCTGCGGCAAGGGACCTGGGTCACGGCGAGCCTGTGGATCGTGGGCGCCGCGCTGCACGCGGTGGTCGACGCACAGGCCCACAGCGCGGCCGCCACGTACCTCCTGTACCTCGGCCTCACACTGGCGGCGCAGCGCATCGTCGTTGGAGCGCGCGCGCGACGGCTTGAAGCGAGCGCCTAGGCCTTCAGAAGCCGGGCGTGATGCCGGCGGCCGCGAAGCGCCACCAGGTGGACGAGGTGAACGGCGCGCCCGTCGCGATCTCTGTGGGGCCGACGACCACCGTCTGCAGGTGCGTGTTGACGAGCTCCTGCAGGGCGGGCTGCCAGACGAAGAAGGCATAGCCGCCGGGCACCGGGGGCGTGACGACCACGGCCTGCTGTCCTCGCACCCGACTGCAGGACTGCGGCTTCCCGGGCAGGCGGCCCTGGAGCAGATCCTGGGCGACGCTCGCCGCTCTGGTGTCGGGCAGACAGCGCGCCGCGACCCAAGGCGTCGTCGTCGGAGCGGGGGCGGAGATCGACACGACCTGCGGGTGCGCAGCGAGCGAGATTTCGACACCTGGCCGCGCGCCCGCCTGGAGATGGGCTGCCCACACCGTGCGGGCGCCGGTCGCGGCCTGGTCCCGGACCCGCGCCGTGATCCAGAGCGATGGCTGCACGGCGGACGACGATCCACCCTGCCAGGTCACGTCGATGCCGAGGATCTGGGTGGGAGCGATGCCGGGCGTCTTGGCGAGACGCATCGTGGCCGGGACCGCGCGAGCGAAGAACGAGGGCTCGGCCGTGACCGCAGCCTTCTCTGCCACCTTGCGGCCGCCAGGCAGAAGGAACGTGACCTCGGCGGCGGGTGGTGTGTACTGCCATGGCCAGGCCCGCACCCAGATGGTGGGGAGGTCCTGGGGCAGGGTGGCCACGCTGCCCTCGATGGTCGGCATGACGTAGCCGGGCGCAACGCGCGCGGGCATCCACCAGACGAGGTATAGAAGGAGGAGGACGAAGACGACCCAGCCGAGGGCCGCGACGGCATCGAAGCCCGTGCGCGGCGCGGTTTGCGCGGAGGGAGCGCCCAGCTGATCTTCCATGCGACCACCATAGCACAGTTCGAGCGCAGCCAGCAGGAGACGACAGGGGCTTGGTGCCAGGGGCCGGCAGCAAGCCCCGGCCGGAGGATCACCAAGGTGACCCCTGGAGTGGACTCATCGGCCCGCAGGAGCACTGCGCTGCCCCGGGCGGCACCATGCAATGGCGCGGCGGAGACGGCCCACGCTCGAGTGGGGCCGCCGCGCTGGCAGAAAGAGGCCGGCGCCGCGCATGGTGCAGGGTCAGGCCGTCGCGCGTAGCCTTAAGCGATGCCTGTGGCGGGGTACTCGCGGCAATACTTAGCCGCAGGCAGACGGCAGGAATCACCTCAGAGGGGGCCGAATGGCCTGTCCACGGCAGGGGGTGGCGACGTGCGCCATGAGCGGATCGAGAACGAAGCGCTCGCCCTCTTCGAGTTCGGCGTCGAGGAGGAGTTCCGCCGGCGCGGCAAGGTCGTGCTGGACTCTAGCCTTGGCCTCATCGGACTCCGGCGGCCGATCGCGCCGCACAAGCGCAAGGGCGAAGGGCCCAAGCATTGATGGACCAGGAGGGCGCCCTCGTGGAACGTTGCCATGTCTGCGGCCGAGTGGATGACGGCCAGACGCTTTCGGTGGACGGCAGGCACTTGTGCCCCGTCTGCGAGCGCATCACGGTGCGCCTCGAACCGCAGCACCCCCTCTACCCCTTCTGGGTGCACATGTTGCACGGTTTTGCAGGAGTCGCCGGGGATTGAGCGACACGCCGCTCACGGACGCGATCCGCAGCTACCGGGCCGGCGTGCTCTCCCGCCTACACGTGCCGGCGCACGGCGGGGGACCGGGCAACCCTGAACTCGAGCAACTCTGGCCTGGGCTCTTGGCATGGGACGTCACCGAGCAACCGGACCTCGACGACCTCAGCCATCCCGACGGTCCCATCAGGGCGTCGCAGGCTCTGGCGCGGGACTTCTTCGGCGCCGCGGAAGCCTTCTACCTCACGGGTGGCGCGACACTCGGCGTGCAGGCCGCCATCTTGGCCGCGACCGGGCGAGGCGGGGCGCTCCTGGTTGCGCGCGATGCCCACCGCAGCGTGCTCGGGGCGTGCCTTGCCACGGATGCCGAGCTCGTCCTGCTCGACCCTCGCCGCGACGCGGTGAGCGGAGCGTCCCTTGGCCCAAGTCCCGACGAGGTCCTCGCGGCGCTGCGCCGTTGGCCGGATATCCGTGCGGTCCTCGTCAACTACCCGAGCTACCTCGGCATCGCCCCGGACCTCGCCGGCATCGCCGCGGCGGCGCATGACCAGGGTGCCGTCGTCATCGCCGATGCGGCGCACGGCGCGCATTTCGGTCTTCACCCCGACCTGCCGCCGGCGGCGCTGGGCCTGGGTGCCGACATCGTCGTCCTCGGCATGCACAAGACGGGGGGCGCCTTGACGCAGTCCGCCATGCTGCTGCTCGCGCCGGGAGCCTTGGCGCTCCGGGACGATGTGCGCCGCGCCCTCGGTCTTCTGGGCACCTCGTCCCCTTCCTACCTTCTCCTCGTGTCGCTGGAGCAGGCGGTGCACGCTCTGCGGCGGGCGATCCCCGACCGCCTCGCCGGCGCCATCGCGGCTGCCCAAGCGGTAGGGGGGACGGCGCGCATCCAAACGGACCGGCCCCAGGACCCTCTGCGCATCGCATGGCGCGCGGAGAAGGCGGCCGAGATCGTGGACGCCCTTGCTTTGCAGGGCGTTCGCGGCGAATATGTGGACGGTGAGACAGCGCTCTATTGCGTGCACTTCGGCGCCGGCCCGAGCGATCTCGCGCCGCTGCGCGCAGTGCTCGAGGACCTTGGCGCGCCTCCTGCCGCCCGCGCCGCGGACCGCAGGGAGCCCCGGCGCGCGCGGCCGCAGGGAGCCCTCCTGGCCGCAAGGCGCCAGGTACCACTGTTGGAGGCCGTCGGCAGCGTCGCCGCCGAGGTCGTTGCGCCGGTTCCCCCGGGCATCCCGGTGCTCTGGCCAGGCGAGGAAGTCACGGCGGAGGCGGCTCGGGAGCTGCGGCTGCGGCTCGGCGGGGGTCAGCGGATCATGGGCATCGATCAGCAAAAGGTTTGGGTGGTGGCGGAGTGAGGGGTCTCTACGTCGCGCTCGAGGGAGCGGACCGGGTCGGGAAGTCGACCCAGATGCAGAAGCTGGTCAAGCGCCTCAAGGCGCTCGAGCTCCAAGTCGTCGAGACGCAGGAGCCGGGTGGTACGGCGCTCGGCCTGGAGCTGCGGCGCCTGCTCCTGCAGGAAGGCACGAAGTCGGCGACGGCGGAGCTCCTGCTCTTTCTTGCAGACCGCGCCGAGCACCAGGAGCGGGTCATCGAGCCCGCCCTGCGCCGCGGCGCCGTGGTCGTCTCGGACCGCAGCGCATACTCTACCTTCGCCTATCAGGGCATCCGGCGCGGCCTCGGCCTGGAGCTCATGCTCCGCCTGCACGAGGATCTCGGCCTACTCCTGCCGGACATGGCCGTCGTGCTCGACATGCCGGAGGACAGCGAGCGCTGGCAGGATCGGGTACCCGACGCCGTCGAAGAGCAAGGGGACCACGAGCAACTCAGGCAAGCCTACCGGGAGATTGCCCGGCGCTTCCCGGAGCGCGTGCGCTTGGTCGACGCCGACGGCTCGGCGCGCGACGTGGCCCAAGAGATCTGGCAGGAGGTCTGGCAGACCGTGATGGAGTGGAGGGAGGGACGAGAATGAAGCTGATCGTGGCGATCGTCCAGGACAAGGATGCTGGCCGGATCTTGCAAGCACTCGTCAAGAAGGACTTTCGAGCCACTCGTCTCGCCAGCACTGGCGGCTTCTTGCGCGAAGGCAACACCACCCTCCTTCTCGGCGTGGAGGAAGAGCAGGTCCAGGAAGTCATCGACCTGATCGGCGAGCTCGGCTGCTCGCGGGAGAAGCTCGTCACGCCGCTGTCGGCGGTCGGGGGGCCGATGGACTCCTACGTGCCCTATCCCGTCGAGGTGACGGTGGGCGGCGCCACCATCTTCGTGCTGCCCGTCGAGCAGTACCACCGCTTCTAGCCATGCTGCACGCCTGGCTCGTCACGGGGCCTCCGGGTCAGGGACGGCTTGCGGCGAGCCGTGCGCTCGCCGCAGACTTGATCGGCGCAGGCGCCCAGGCATTCCTGGTGACCGAAGGGCGTCATCCCGACGTGGTGGAGTATCCGGACCCATTGCGCATCGACGACGTGCGCGAGATCGCCGTGTCACTCGCGCGCCCTCCGCTGCTAGGCGGGGGGCGCGCCCTGCTCCTGGCCGGACTCGGACAGGCGACGGCCGAAGCGCAGAATGCTCTCTTGCGCATGGTGGAGGAGCCACCGCCCGACCTCTTCTTCGTCGGCGAGGCGGCGTCGCCGCAGGAGGTCCTGCCGACGCTCCGCTCGCGCCTCGGCATGCACCCCGTGCCGAGATTGGCGCCGTCCGACATCGCCGCGGCACTGGAGGCGCAGGAGCCTGGCGCGCCGGCGGCTCTCGTCGAAGAAGTGGCTTACGGTGCCGACGGCTACCTCGATCGTGCGCTTGACCTCATGCATGCCCTTGCAGCGCTCGACGAGAGCCTGCCGCCGGACGACGGGCAGGAGGATTGGTTTGTGCGGGCCGCTTCGGCCGTTGATTCCAAGAGCGACTCATGGCTAAATGGGCTTATAGGCCGCTTCGCCGCACGCTGGCATGCAACGCGGGACCTTAGGTTCCTGAGTGCATGGCGCATTGCGGAGGAAACGCGCCTCGTCGTTGCACACAATGGCAATCCCCGTCTGGCGGCGGAGGTGCTTTTTTCGGAACTCGCGCACCTAGGAGTGTTGCGCCATGGCGCAAGCAGTGGGGATACGGTTTCGTAGTGCCGGGAAGGTCTATGACTTTGACCCGGCGGGGATCGAGCTTTCCGTGGGGGACGCCGTGATCGTCAGCACTGTGCGCGGCCAGGAGTACGGCATGGTCGCGCGCGAAGTCTCCGAGGTGGACGTGCCGGAGAGTCAGCTTCGGCCCGTGCTGCGCCTAGCGGATTACGCGGACGGGGAGCAGCACGCGCGCATGCGCGATCAGAGCAGCGGCGCGTTCGGCATCGCCCACGAAGCGATCGGACGCCTACACCTCGACATGGACCTGGTCGAGTGCGAGTACACGTTTGATGGCCGGCACGTCACCTGCTTCTTCACGGCCGAAGAGCGCGTCGATTTTCGGGAGCTGGTGCGGGAACTGCAGGGCAGGCTCGGCTGCCGGGTTGAGATGCGGCAGGTCGGCGTGCGAGACGAGGCCAAGATCCTGGGCGGCCTCGGCATGTGCGGACGGCCCATGTGTTGCTCGGCGTTCCTCACCGAGTTCCAGTCCGTGTCGATCCGCATGGCGAAGGACCAGGGATTGTCCCTGAACCCATCGCGCATCACCGGCAACTGCGGCCGGTTGCTCTGCTGCCTGCGCTTCGAGCAGGCGGAGGCCGCCCGCACCAAGGCGGCGGTCGCCAGTGGAGCCTGAGGGGACGTACCACGTCTACCTGCTGCAATGCGGTGACGGCACCTACTACTGCGGCTCGGCCAAGGACCTCGCTGCGCGCATCGCGGCGCACCGCGCCGGCAAAGGCGCACGCTACACGCGGGGCAGGGGCCCGCTGGAGCTCGTCTACAGCGAGGCATGCCCGGACCGCGCAAGCGCCCTGCGCCGCGAGGCGCAGCTGAAGAGGCGCAGCCGCAGGGAGAAGATGGCTCTGATCGCGCGAAACCATGCCGGCTAGGCTCATTGTGGTGCCGACGCCGATCGGGAACCTTGGTGACATCACGGCTCGCGCCCTCGACGCTTTGCGGGAGGCCGACGTGGTGTTCGCCGAGGACACGCGGCGCACGGGCGCCCTGCTCGCGCATTTCGAGATCCACAAGCCCATGCGTTCCTTGTTCGTCGGGAACGAGCGGACCCGCAGCGCAGCGGCCCTGGGGGAACTGCGGGCGGGCAAGGTCGTGGCGCTCGTTTCCGATGCTGGCACCCCGGGCATCTCGGATCCCGGGGCTTACCTGATCCAGGCCGCGATCGCCGAGAGCATCGCCGTGGAAGCGCTGCCTGGAGCGCAGGCCATCCTGCCGGCCCTGCTGCTTTCGGGTCTGCCGCCAGCGCCGTTCACTTTCGTGGGTTTTCTGCCGCGCGCCAGAACAGCGCGACGGGAGGTGCTTGAGGTGGTCCGGGACTTCCCCTGGACCCTCGTCTTCTACGAGGCTCCCCACCGCCTCGCGGCGATGCTCGGCGATGCGCACGCGGTCCTTGGACCGCGTCCGGCGGCCGTCGTCCGGGAGATCAGCAAAGTGCACGAGGAGACCAGGCGCGGCGACCTTGGGACGTTGGCGAGCTGGGCCGAGGCGGAGCCGCCGCGCGGCGAGATCGCCGTCGTGGTCGGCGGAGCGCCGGCCGTGCCCGCGGCCGGGGATCCAACCGACCTTGGGGCTTTCATCGCTGCGCGCCTCGAGCAAGGCGACAGCCCGACGGCGGCGGCCCGCGCCGGGCGCGACGCGGGTTTCTCCCGGCAGGAGGCGTACCGCGAGGCGTTGCGCCAAGCCGGCAAGGCTCCGCATGCACGGTCTGGGTCGACGCCAGAAGGAGATTCCGACAAGCCAAGAGACTGACGCGACGGATGCCGGGCCACGGTCTTTGACCGGGCCCGGCATCCGCCTAGATGAGACTAATTGCGACGCGTTGAGCACAAGATGGCTCACCGGCCACCGCACGGAAGGGAGGGCAGCTGGCTCCCGTCAGGCGTTGGGGGCGGCGTGGGAGACCGACGGCGTCGCCACGGCCGCCCGCCGTAGGCGCGATGTCGCCTCCAGGACTCGACACTCGGATGAGGCGTGCACCGAAGGAGGGCATGGTTCTTGGCCAAGGCGAATCCGGGGCCCCTCGGTCTCGCGGGTTTCGCGTTCACGACATGGATGCTCAGCATGATCAATGCCGGCTGGTATCCGGCCGCCGGCATGGGCATCGTCCTCTCGCTCGCGCTTGCGTACGGCGGCCTGGCGCAGTTGGTCGCCGGTATCCTGGAATACCCGCGTGGCAACACCTTTGGCACCGTGGCGTTCTTCTCGTACGGTGCCTTCTGGATCTCGTTCGCGCTCTTCGTGCAGTTCTTCTCCAAGGGCGTGCCCGGGGTGTTCGTCGCCTGGTACCTGCTGGTCTGGGGCGTCTTCACCTTCTACATGTGGCTGGGCACGCTCAAGGGCGACGTGGGACTGATGCTCGTGTTCCTTGCCCTGTGGGTCACCTTCGTCCTGCTGGCGATCGGGGACTTCGGCGCTGCGAGCTTCACGACGCTCGGCGGCTACGTCGGGCTGATCACCGCCGTCCTCGCCTTCTACATGTCGGCAGCCGGGGTGCTCAATGAGCAGTTCGGTCGGGCGGTGCTGCCAGTCGGGGCGCGCAGTCGCCCAGCTTGATCCCCCGAGAAGGGAAGGTCCCGTGCGGCGTCGCACGGGACCTTCCCTTCTTCAGATCCGCATTGCGGAAGGTCCCAGTCTGGGCCTCATCAGGGGACCTGCCGTCGGCAATGCAAAAATCTGCTTTGGGCGGCCTTCCAACGGTTGACTTCCTAGACAGTGTGTCGTTACTATGACATGGTAGCGCACTAAAGTGCTAGGGAAACGAGGTGAGGGTCAATGATGAAGTCTACTGGCATCGTCCGCAAGGTCGATGACCTCGGCCGCGTCGTTCTGCCGATCGAGCTGCGGCGCACGTTGGACATCGCGGAGAAGGACTCGCTCGAGATCTACGTCGACGGCGAGAAGATTATCCTGCGCAAGTACGAGCCGGCCTGCGTGTTCTGCGGCAACGCCGGTGACGTGACGAATTTCCGCGGCAAGAACATCTGCAGCGCCTGCGCGGCAGAGATCGGCGCCCACCAGTCTGCGGTCTAGGCCGCACGGTGTCATCGTGCGGCCATTTTGCCGCGCGCGGCGCTCTGCTCGGCGAAAGTGCCGTGACAGGTTGAGGCAACCGCCCCACATTTGGGGCGGTTGCCTTGCGCATAGGCCGTCATTCGCGTGCGTAGGTTCGGGCGATGCAGAGGACGCTCTGGACCACCCTATCCCGTCGCGGGCTCTTCCGGCGCCTGGTGGGCCTTGCCCTGCTCTGGCTGCTCGCGATGGGCATCGTCTCCGTGCTGCGCCCACCGTCGCAATTGGCGCTGTGGCCAATTGAGAGCAGGGCCGCGCGGCGCTACGGACTGCCGCCGGCTCTCGTGGCGGCGGTCGTGGAAGTGGAGAGCGGCGGCAACCGCTACGCCGTGAGCAGCCGGGGGGCGCTCGGCCTGATGCAGGCCACGCGGGACAAGTTCGCGCGCGGACAGGATCCCTTCGACCCCGAGACCAATCTCGACGTCGGGTCGCGGTACCTGAAGCAGCAACTGCAGACGTTCCATGGGGATCTCACACTCGCCCTCGCGGCCTACAACGCTGGTCCCGCGGCGGTGGAGCGATATGGCGGGATACCGCCGTACCCCGAGACCAGGGCGTACGTGCGCAAGGTCCTGCGCCTCTACGCGCGCTGGCGGACGCGGCGCCGCTAGGGCTCTGCCCAGATCGCCAGGCGGTCGGCGCCTTGGACGGTGAGGCGCGCGGAGGCGCTTTCCACCTGACCGTCGGCGGTCCAGGTGACGCTGATCGGGTAGTTGCCGTCGGCGGGTATCCCCTGTGTCCAGGGCACCCAGCAGGTCGCTTGCCAGACGCCGCTCTGCAGGCTGAAGGAGGCGGCGTTGACCTGAGCGTAGCGCAGGACGCCGGCGGGCAGGGTCACGGCAGGCAGGAAACTGCTCGGCAGGTGGACCTCAAGCCCCTGAGCGTCTGGCACACCCGTGACGCGCACCGTGAAGGCATCGCCGCGCTGGACCGCGGACGGCGAGAGCGTCACTGCTGCGGCGATGGGCGCAGGGGGCGGCGAGTGGTGTGCAGGGCGGGAGACCGTGACGTCGTGCGTGGCGCTCGCCATGAGGCCGCGGTCATCTTCGACGACGAGGGTGACGGGGTAGGTGCCGGGGCTGTCGAACGTGCCCTGGCGTCCGATCCAGATCTGGAGCGTCAGATGGTGACCGGGCGCCGGGTCGTAGGACTGGTCGACGTAGCTGACCGGCGCACCCACGGCTACGGGCGAGGATACCGAGAACGCGGCGACCGGCGCAGCCGCGAGGGCGAACGCGAGGATCAGTGGGGCAGCCAACCGATCGCCTCCCTCCCGCCGACGGGGAAGGTGACGTCGCCGCCGACGGCCGGCAGCGTCACCGTGACAGCGATCGAGGCGGCGATGCTCGCGGGCGGGCCCGCCTGCACCGTAGGAGGGTTCAGCCATCTGTAGCCGATGGTACCGGGCAGCGCTGCGCCGAGGCTTGCACTGGCATCGGCCTCGGCGCTTGCCCCGGCGAGCACGGGATGCGTGGACGCGATGGACGACGGTAGGACGTCGCGTGCTGCCGATGTCAGGGCGGAGTCCAGTGCGGACTGCACCTCCGTGCGGGCGTTCGCCATGGCGGCGAGGTCCAGTGTGAGTGCAAGTGCCGCAAGGAGCACGGCGGCGGTGCCGGCGGCGGCCAGGACGCCCCAAACGCCGTCTTCACGTGCCGCTCGGCGGAAGATCGCTGGCACCACAGAAGGTCCCTCCCAGGTTCAAAGACATGCTGGTCCCGGGCCATGTGACGGAGACAGGCGCTGCGATGGCGAGGCAGACCTGGGCGCCCCAGGGCTGGGGCGCCGGCGTGCCGCTGACGCTGGCGGCAGTGGAGCCGGTCCAGGCGATGACGTCGGCTTGCAGGGGCTGGGAGATGGCTGGCGTGACACCGCCCGCCATCTCCGCGTTGCGCAGGCTGGCGTAGGCCTGCCCCACGATGAGGGAACGAAGACCGATGAGGTGCGCGGTCTCCGCGCCTGCCACGGCGAGGAGAAGGAGGAGGGGAAGGAGCATGCCGACGGCAAGGAAGGCGCTGAGGTCTCCGCGCTCTCCGCTCAGCTGCTGATCGGGACGTTGAGCCATTGGTTCACGATGTCGGTGAGCTTGGTGCCGGCCCCGGTGAAGGCGACCATCACAACGCCGGTGAGACTCAAGGCGGCCAGTGCCAGGATACCCTGGGCGAGATAGGTCGAGAGGTCTCCGCGCTCGTCGTGCAGCAGGGCGGCGAGCTTGACGCGCAGGAACGTGTACCACATCAGGACTTCCCCTTTCTCGTCGCTTGGG
>Ga0187812_1000759_pt1 | contig 11205 bp, 6 predicted proteins | sample NC_S_2_FD_130582 | JGI IMG/M metagenome (GOLD analysis project Ga0187812, IMG submission 130582) | Wetland sediment microbial communities from Neuse River Estuary, North Carolina, USA - ASW-S_2 | ecosystem: Environmental > Aquatic > Freshwater > Wetlands > Sediment | place: USA: North Carolina... | reverse complement strand
TTGGCTGCAATGTACAGTGCTTTGCAAGTCATTAGCACCGTCTTACATGTCTCTGAACTGCTACAAAAATTTGTCGAGACCGTTGCAAATCTGGTTCAGGCTGAGATGTGTACCTTTTTTCAACTTTCGACCGACGAACAAGAGCTGGTCGCTCAGGCCATCTACGACACAACAGGCCAGTGGAGGGATGTCAATCAGAGCTCAAATAAAGATGAGAAACACAATGACCTGATTGAAATGATTCGCCTTCCATTCAAAGGTTCGATCCTTGAACATCTGGTAGAAGACGAGACGTTCTTCTATCTCGATTCAACAATGGTCGAAGAACTTGCGCAGGCAAGCGCAGAAGGCGGTGTGATTTTCCTGCGCGAAACGCACATCCAAAAGATGTTGATGATCCCGGTACGATACCAGATGGAGATTGTAGGCATCCTGGCAATTCATACACCACATTCGAATCGCACATTCCGCCCTGAAGAGTTGGGAGCGCTCCTTGCCATCTCCGGACAGGCCGCGAGTGCTATCCGTAATGCTCAGCTTTTTGAGCAGATTCAGGAAGCATATGCAGAGCTGCAGCGCATGGATAAGCTTAAGGACGAATTTATCGTGACTGCCTCACATGAGCTGCGTACACCACTGAGCGCCATTAGCGGCTACTCATCGTTGTTGAAGCGACAAAGCGGGCGCATTACTCCACAGCAGATCCTACGCTTTGCCACAAAAATTGGCAGTGCTACTCAGCAACTGAGCGACCTGGTGTCAAATATGACCGAGGCTGCGAAAATGGGAGCACTCGACAAAAAGTTGGAATTACAACTTGGTCCAGTGCAATTACTTACAGCCGCTGAAATGGCAGCAACTATGCTGAGTATCAATATTGAGCAGAAGATCACATTACATATAGCAGACGATATCTGGCTACAATGCGATGCTATGCGCTTACGACAGGTGATGACCAACCTGTTGGATAACGCAGCAAAATATTCACCACCTGATGGTCGTATCATCGTTACAGGCAGCGCTACTACACTTTCACAGTTACCGGAGGATCAAGTCGATTACGCTCAAATTGCTGAGGGGTTTGATCTCCCTGTCGCACTGGTACGCGTGTGTGATGAAGGGGAAGGTATCTCACCTGATGATCAGCCGAAAATTTTCGAAAAATTTGTACGCGCCCCTCGTTCTTTGACAACTCCGATTCGCGGATCTGGCCTGGGTCTCTACATTTGCCGCCGCTATATTGAGGCGATGGGTGGTAGACTCTGGCTTGAACAAAGCATCCCTGGTGAAGGGTCCGTCTTTAGTTTCTATCTTCCCTGCATTGATCCGCCTATTGAAAAGAGTATGGACGATGAATCAGAATAATCAGACTCGCAAGATATTGGTAGTAGACGACGATCCAGTTATCCGCGACATGATGGCTGATATTCTGGAATTCGAAGGATATTCGATCTCGATCGCGCGCAATGGTTCTGAAGCTTTGCAACTATTACGCAGCGGTGAAGATTATCTCGTTTTTCTAGATATCATGATGCCTGTCATGAGTGGCAGGGAACTATGTGCTCTGATTGAGGCAGATCCACACTTGAGAGAGCGTCATAGAATCATTTTGATGTCCGCAATAGACAACCTCGAAGAGGCTGCTACACTCGAGGTAGATGCAATTTTGCAGAAGCCGTTTGTGGTGGATGATGTGATTGAAATACTTGAACCTTATATGGGTTGAGGGGTGCCAAGGGACGGAATCGAACCGACGACACCAGCATTTTCAGTGCTGTGCTCTACCAACTGAGCTACCTTGGCATGTGATTTCTATGCGCCACACTATAACATCCCTCAATTGATCCGTCAATACTTTTTTCGTAGCCTTTTTCTCCTATGTTTCAAGCTGATCCACCGTTTGCATAAACTAAAATCCTCACCTGTTCCTATTTAATTGTTTGGGAGCTACTATCCCTAAAAATACAGAGGAGAGGTTAACTTGCACATGCAAACACACCAACGAATCTGGCTCTTTCGTACAAGAGGAAAGATAGGAGGAAAAGAACAGATCCATTTGGGATCACCCATAATTCGACATTTCATTGTGGTGGTGGCGGTTCTGGGATTGGTTCTGGTAGGTAGCGGCCTGGGCGCACGTGTGATGGGAGCATTCGCCAGGTCCCCTTGCTCCAGTGGAGACAAGGTGTATTCTGTCGTAGGCGGTGATACCTTAGGCGGTATCGCAACTCGCTATCACACCACCTGGCAAAGACTTGCCTCTTATAACCACATCGCCAATCCTAATGTAATCTACATGCATCAGACGATTTGTATTCCTGGAAAAGCACAACTAACTCACAAGCCAGCCCCAGTCAAACCCCCAGTCAAAGGCACTGGCGATTATTTTCCTTACGGCCAGTGTACATGGTGGGCAAGTTATCGCTATTTTCAGTTACACGGTATCTACGTGCCATGGAAAACGCAAGCAGATGCCTGGGAATGGACAGCTCGCGCAAGAGCCTTCCACTGGCATATTTCTAGCACTCCTTCGCAAGGTGCGATTATTAACCTGCAACCATGGGTAGAAGGGGCATACGGTCTGGGGCATGTAGCAGTTGTGGAGAAGGTTTTGAAGAATGGACATGTGATTGCCAGTAATATGAATTGGGGCGCCTATTACTGGGAAGTAACTGACGTGGAGTTTACTCCTGGTCCAGGAGTATCATTTATTTCCTTCTAGTATGTTCTTCGATTGGGAGACAGAAAAGGCGGCACCTTTGTTGTCTCCCAATCGAAGAACATACTTTGGATTCGTCACGCACCGGACGGCTTTGCACTAATGACAGGGTTGTACATATCTGTATCAGAACCAAGCAGTGAATGTGAAATAAACCACTTTTGGCAATCAAATGGTGGTTTTCCGTCCGCTGCTTGGACTCGCACGTAACGCCCGTCAGACATGAGTTCACGCGCGTTGACTGTGTCAGCCAGCTCTGATTTCAATAAGCGTTCGAGGATTGCTTCGCGTAATACAGAATCTTCTATTGGGAAGAGCGTCTCGACTCGATGGTCCAGGTTGCGCTGCATCATATCGGCGCTGCCCAAAAGTATCTCTTCTTCACTTCCATTCCTAAAATAGTAAACACGACTATGTTCAAGGAAACGTCCAACGAGACTTCTCACATGAATTGTCTCACTTACGCCCTCAACCCCTGGACGCAGGCAACAAATACCTCGAACAATCAGATCAATGCGTACTCCTGCCTGCGAGGCGCGATAGAGCGCATGGATAACTTGAGGATCCACCAGCGAATTCATCTTAAAGATCAGGTGTCCATTGCCATGCTCAAGATGCAAAGCAATTTCACGATCGATGCGCTCGATAATGCCTTTCCGAATTCCCAAAGGAGCAACCAGCAGTTTGCTGTAAGAGCTTTGACGCGAATATCCGGTCAGCAAATTAAATACTGCCGAGGCATCAGCTCCGATCTCAGGTCGACATGTGAGCAAGCAGAGGTCTTCGTAGATACGCGCAGTAGTTGCGTTATAATTTCCAGTACCAAGATGTACGTAACGATGCAAACCATCAGCCTCCTTACGTACCACCAGTGCGATCTTGGCATGTGTCTTCAAGTTTGTCAGCCCATGTAACTCTACGAGTCCATACACTACATGCACACCCGCATTCACCAAGGCTCTGGCCCATTCGATATTATTTTCCTCGTCGAAACGCGCCTTCAGTTCGACCAGCACTGCCACCTGTTTGCCGTTTTCGACCGCCTCAAGGAGTGCTTTCACGACAGGTGAGTTCGACCCAACGCGATACAGAGTCTGTTTAATCGCCAATACCTGGGGATCGCGTGCAGCTATGCGAATGAATTCCACGACAGAATCAAAGGTATCATAAGGAAGGTGTACCAATAGATCACGTTGTCGAATAGCTCCAAAGAGATCTTGATCTTTTCGCAGTTCCGGAAGCATGCGTGGCGTAAAGGGTGGGTCCTTTAAATCGGGTCGATCCAGGCGATGCAATTCCATGACACTGCCCATACCAAGAGGTCCATCGATGACCGTCAGATCATCTGGCGTAATTTCTAGTTCATCAAGCAGTAGACTACGAATACGCGCAGGCATTGATGGATTTACCGCAAGGTCAACTACCGAACCGAAACGCCTTTCCCGTAGTCCTTGCTCGATACTTTCAATCATTAGATCACCTGCATCGTCTTCTCTGAGTTCAATATCCGCATCTCGAAGCACACGAAATGGATAGGACTCCCAAATTTCAAAACCTGGAAAAAGCATACTCAAATTGGCAGCAATGACCTGTTCGATCCATACAAAAGCTTTTACTGGTTGCCTTCTTATGGCAAACTGCACAGGCGCCAACCTTGGTAATGTAGTAGGAACTTTGATACGCGCAAAGCGTTCGCCATAGACAGGATCAGCAATCACAACTGCCAGGTTAAGACTGAGATTAGAGATATGCGGGAAAGGATGCCCTGGATCAAGAGCAAGAGGAGTCAAGACCGGAAAAATCTCTTGTTCAAAATAGGTTCGCATCGCAGCACGTTGTTTGGCATCGAGTTGTTCATAATCAAGAATATGGATATGCTGAGCTTCAAGCAAGGGCATCAGGTCATCGCGCCAGCAAAGGCGCACCTGTTGCACCAGAGGAGCCAGGCACTGACGCACAGCACGCAACTGCTGCTCTGCGTTGAGTCCATCGGGGCTGAGATTGCTTACATGAGCGGCTTCCTGATCTTTTAGTCCGGCCAGGCGAATCATGATGAACTCGTCGAGATTGGTCTCAAATATGGAAAGAAACTTCACTCGTTCAAGCAATGGATGGCGACTATCCTGAGCCTCTTCGAGCACGCGTCGATTAAACTCGATCCAACTCAATTCGCGGTTAATGTAAAGATCTGGACGATGCAGATCTGAGGAAGTAGTTGATGTTGTCGGATTTTTTTGCATAGCCTACTTAGTCCTCTCAACTATTTAGAGGGGAATACGAATTTATCCATTGTATCATGTAGCAGAAGTGTGGTGCAAATTGATCTGAAGTAGAGTTATGCGGCAGAGTTCAGAGAAGAGACGAAAGTGTTGACAACAGTAATGCTTCAAACTTCCGTTTCCCAAATGACGGTAGCCCAAACGGAATGCCGTGCTATATTTGTCTTGACAGTAGCTTGTACGCTGATGTATCATCGTGGAGTGAGGTTTTTCCACAAGGGTAATATGGGCGGTTGCTGAAATTGGTAGACAGGACGGACTTAGGATCCGTTGGCGCAAGTCATGAGAGTTCGAGTCTCTCACCGCCCACTCGGACAAAGCTTACAGGTATTGCATCTTTTGTCTGGTAAAAGCGCAATTATGCGGGAGTGGCTCAGTGGTAGAGCATCTCCTTGCCAAGGAGAAAGTCGCGGGTTCGATCCCCGTCTCCCGCTCCAGGTATATCTGAGCCTAAATGAGCATGCATAACGCGATTAAGATCGTTCTTGATGTGTTTGCGTAGGGATAGTATGTGCTTCTCGTCTGGCTCCGGATAGTCAATTGGGAGCGTTCGCCCCTCAATACTTCCCATTTGAAGCTTGCCTCAGGTATAATCAGAGTATATAAGAATGTAGGGGCTACCCCTGTGACCATCAATAAGATGGAAATGCAGTATGATACATGCGTTGGAGGAAATGTGAAGGTCTCAGTTGAAAAGTTGCCAGGTAGTGAGGCACGCGTTGAATTTGATTTTTCCTGGGATGAAGTAGAAAAAGCTTCAGATAAGGCATACCGTAAGCTGGTACAAAAGGTTGACATACATGGCTTTCGACGGGGCAAGGCCCCACGTTCGCTGGTGGAACGCAAACTCGGTAAAGAGTATATCTACCAGGAAGGGCTTGATGACTTGATGTCCGAGGCCTATCGTGACGCTCTCAAAGAGCACGATCTCACCCCTCTTTCACAGCCAGAATTGGACGCGCCTGTATTTGAGATAGGTCAGCCATATCATTTTAGCCTCAAAGTGCCGATAGTCACTCCTGTTGAGTTATGCGATTACCGCTCACTCCATTTTGATCGTGAAGAAGCGACAGTTACATCAGAAGAAGTCGAGCAGGAGATTGAATCTCTACGCAACCGCCAGGCAGTATGGGAAGTCGTTGAACGTGCTGCCCAGATCGGCGATCGTGTGACGATGGATCTGAAGCTGACAGTAGATGATGAGAGCATTTCCGATCTGAAAGACAATCCCTTTGAACTAACAGATGAGCGGCATGGCCTTTTTTCTGGTATGGATGCCCATATAGTAGGCATGCAAGCTGGCGAAAGCAAGACATTTACCACGACCATACCAGAGGATTATAGCAACGAGAAGCTTGCCGGAAAAGAAGCACAGTATACAACCACTCTCCATAAAGTTGAGTTCAAAGAACTCTCTGAACTCGATGACGCGTTCGCTATCCAGGTCAGCAATGACGAATATCAGACGCTGGAAGATCTGCGCAAAGCAGTCGGTGACAATTTACTCGAAAATAAGCAGCGTGGTATACGTGATGAACTGCGAGAAACAGTTATGAATACCATCATCGAGCAATCACAGTTTACGATTCATCCTGTGATGATTCAAGAAGAAGCAGAAGAGATGGTACACCAGTTCACGCACTTACTTGAGCAGCAGCATATGTCTATGGATCAATACTTGATGCTGGTAAAGAAGACACGCGAAGAATATATGCAGGAACTCGAACCTGATGCCGAAAAGCGAGTGAAACGTCAACTCGTACTTGATGAAGTTATCAAGAAAGAAGAAATCAGTGTCGCACCAGAAGAGGTGGAAGCCCTCTTCCGTGCTTATACTCAAATGGGACAAAGCCTACCCCAGACCGAGGAGCAAATTCGAGCACTTGCACAGAGCCTTCTTCGTGAAAAAGCCATCTCTCGCCTGGTTGAGCTGACGACCGAGCCTGAGATTGAAACTGATGAGGAAGAGTCGAGTGTAGAGACTCAAGCTGAGTCTCCAGGAGCAGCAGAAGTTGTCGACGAAGACGAGGTTGAGGAAACGCAAGAAATAGAGGAACACTCTCAACCAGTTCTCTCCGATGGTGAGACTGGAGAGGTAGAAATAACCAGTGATGATGAATCAGCCCAAACTGGCTTAGAAATAGAATAATTACTTCTACCGGCGCGAAAGTAAGGATGCGCGCTCGTAGAATATACACTGAGTCCCTTCAGGGAAAGGTTACAGACGTGGCAAATTCGAAAAATATGCGAACCACCTACCGCTGCTCTTTCTGCGGCAAGAGTCAAGATCAGGTTCAGCGCCTTATCGCTGGTCCTGGAGGTGTCTATATTTGTGACGAGTGTATCGATCTTTGTCGAGAGATTATTGAAGAAGAGCAAGCCACTGTCACAAAGCCGCGTTTGCAAACGGGGAAGATTCCTGCACCTAAGAAAATTTATGAGCAACTCAGCCAGTATGTGATTGGGCAAGAGCGTGCCAAGAAAACACTCGCAGTGGCTGTATACAACCACTACAAACGCATCGGCGTAGGTATGCAAATTGACGACGTTGAGTTGGGTAAAAGTAACATTCTGCTTATTGGTCCCACAGGTTGTGGTAAAACTTTGCTAGCACAGACACTTGCAAAAGTATTAGATGTGCCTTTTTGCATTGCCGATGCCACTGCTCTGACAGAAGCGGGTTACGTCGGTGAGGATGTCGAAAATATTCTCCTGCGATTGATACAGACAGCGGACTTTGACGTAGCTCGAGCAGAGCGAGGCATTGTGTATATCGATGAAATCGATAAGATAGCCCGTAAGTCTGATAACCCATCCATTACCCGTGATGTTTCTGGCGAAGGTGTTCAGCAAGCCTTGCTCAAGATTATTGAAGGCACCATTGCCAACGTTCCTCCTCAAGGTGGACGTAAACATCCACATCAGGACTTTATTCAGATCAATACAGCCAACATTCTGTTCATCTGCGGTGGCGCTTTTGAAGGGCTTGATAAGATCGTCGAGCAACGGCTAGGCAGCAACAAGACGATGGGCTTCAGATCAACAACTACTGCTGAGGAGTCTGACAAAGCGATTCTGACAAAGCTTATACCAGATGACTTACTTAAGTACGGACTGATCCCTGAGTTTGTAGGACGTTTGCCTGTTGCCGTCTCATTGGATAGCCTGGATAAAGAAGCACTGATACGTATTTTGACTGAGCCGAAAAACGCGATCGTTAAACAGTATCAAAAGTTTTTACAGCTTGATCGTGTTGAACTTGTTTTCACCCAGGATGCCCTTGATGCTGCTGCGGAAGGCGCCTTAAAACAGCGTACAGGAGCGCGAGGTTTGCGCAGTATCATTGAAGATGTATTACTTGAAATTATGTACGAAATCCCATCGCGCGCTGATGTCAAGAAAGTGATTATCAACGACGAGGTGATTACTCAACGCAACAAACCATTGCTGATTACGCGTACTGAGCGCGCAACAGCATATTCTGAAGATGAGTCTGCATAATGCAGGCTCATACGTTTTTTATTCACTTTCCTTTTCAGAAAAGGGGTACTTCGGGTTTGAGCGACCCGACGCAAGGCTCCTTTTCGGGGAACGGGGAATGTCCCTGAAAATTCTTCCCTCATTATGTACCAGGAAGGTGGAAATAGGTGAGCGAACAGGAACGCCAGGAACAAAATACGAATAACAGAGAAACGTATCCGCTCGTGGCGTTAAAAAATATGGTTGTATTTCCGCGTACACGTATGACATTAGCAGTTGCACGCGAAAAGTCGGTTCTCGCAGTTGAAGAAGCGATGACACAACCTGACCATTTACTCGTTGCCGCGTCCCAACGTGATCCCGAGATAGACGATCCCCAGCCAAAGGATATTTACCCTACGGGTACGCTGGTAGAAGTCACAACTTTGCACCGGCAGCCGGACGGCAGTCTTCAGATGCTCTTAAGCGGAATAAGTCGCGTCCACATTGAAGAGTACGATGAACTGGATCCTTATCTACGTGTTCGTGTATCTACCCCACGGGAAACCCACACGCGTGATCCCCAGGCTGATGCAGTCGTTCGTCATGCCACTAACCTCTTCGAACGCTATGCTCAACTAAACCGTCGATTTTCGGTAGAAGATATTAATTCGATAGTTGCCCTCAAGTCTGCCTCCCGACTTTCGGATATGCTGGCAGCGCATCTCGTGACCGATCCTGAACAACAGCAAGATTTGCTTGAGACAACGGATCCCTTAGCACGCCTCGAAAAAATCTGTGTCATTATGGGTAATGAAATTGAAATATTAGAACTCGAAGCAACCATTCGTAACCGGGTTCGTTCACAGGTAGACCGCACGCAAAAAGAGTTCTACTTGCGAGAGCAATTGCGCGCAATTCACGAAGAGTTGGGGATGGAGACTTCTAGCGAAGTAGGAGAATTGCTCGCCAGGTTAAACGAAAAATCGATGCCTCCTGAGATTTCAACCAGGGTACGTAAAGAGATTGATCGGCTGGAGCGCACACCTCCCCAATCAGCCGAGATCGCGATTATGCGTTCATATATTGATTGGTTACTGGCATTACCATGGACTGAGCGCAGCGAGGACAGTTTCAGCATTGATGTAACACGACGAATATTGGATGAAGATCATTACGGTCTTGAGGGAATTAAGGAACGTATCATTGAGTTCCTGGCGGTACGCGAGTTACGTCAGAAACTTGCTCAAAGGGATGGATACTCCCGTAGAGAGAGTCAGGGACAGATTCTTTGCTTTATTGGTCCCCCAGGTGTGGGTAAAACATCACTGGGCCGTTCGATAGCTCGAGCCCTCGGACGCAAATTTGCACGTATTTCACTAGGAGGCGTGCATGACGAGGCCGAAATACGTGGTCACCGCCGCACATATGTGGGCGCTCTCCCCGGTCGTATTATTCAATCAATGAAGACGGTTGGAGTGCGCAATCCGGTATTTTTGCTCGATGAGATTGACAAGCTTTCCGCGGAGTACCGTGGAGACCCTGCTGCTGCGCTCTTAGAAGTTCTCGACCCTCAGCAGAACAGCAACTTTACCGACCATTACCTTGAAGTACCTTTTGACCTTTCTGAGGTATTTTTTATTTGTACTGGAAATGTGAAATACCAGATTCCACGTGCGCTAGCCGACCGCATGGATATCATTGACCTGCCAGGATATATGCTTGAAGAGAAGGTGAATATCGGATTGCGTCACCTCTTGCCTGCTGTAATGGCAGAGCATGGTCTGGCCCCAGAGCAGCTCAAGATTCCACAATCAGTCATGCAACAAGTTGTAACAGGCTACACTCGTGAAGCAGGTGTACGCAACCTTGAACGGCAACTGGCAACCATTTGCCGTAAGGCTGCTAAAAGAATCATCGAGAAACCAGATTCGCACCTAAGACTCACAAGTAATAGCCTGGAACAGTATCTTGGTACACCTCGCTACACCGAAAGTCCGATAGTGCAAAAAGTACAGGTTGGCGTGGCGATGGGTCTGGCTGTGACCGAGATGGGTGGGATTCTATTGCCTGTTGAAGTTGCGACAATGACAGGGAAAGGCGAATTACTTATTACTGGACAACTGGGAGATGTGATGCGCGAGTCCGCGTATGCCGCGCTTTCCTACATTCGTTCGCGTGCAGAAGAGCTACAGATTGACCCAAATTTCCAGGATAGTACTGATTTGCATATACACATGCCTGAAAATGCTTTGCCCAAAGATGGACCGTCCGCTGGTATCACAATTGCTACCGCGCTTATTTCAGCGCTTACAGGGCGTCCTATTCGTTCGGGTCTCGCAATGACAGGGGAAATCACACTTCGAGGACGAGTGCTAGGCATTGGTGGACTGAAAGAGAAAGTACTTGCTGCACACCATGCGAATATCTATCACTTACTCATCCCTTTGGAAAATAAAAAAGACCTGGCTGAGATTCCGGCCAAGATCCGACAACGCATCAACTTCACAATTGTAGATTCTATGGATCAGGTGATTGACGCTGCCCTCTTAGAAGCGCCTAAAACTGCTAAGAGCCGCGAGAGGGATGACAATGATACTCCGCAGTTACGGCCTTTGCATGTAGATGAACGCGAATCGGCAACTCGCGAACGTAAACTACTCCGACCTATTATACCCGACGACGGACAGCACAAAGATGAAGATAGTGAGCATGAGCATCCTCCATTGATAATTCCACCCTCTGATC
>Ga0187812_1000758_pt1 | contig 11222 bp, 12 predicted proteins | sample NC_S_2_FD_130582 | JGI IMG/M metagenome (GOLD analysis project Ga0187812, IMG submission 130582) | Wetland sediment microbial communities from Neuse River Estuary, North Carolina, USA - ASW-S_2 | ecosystem: Environmental > Aquatic > Freshwater > Wetlands > Sediment | place: USA: North Carolina... | reverse complement strand
CTGCGCGATCTGCCGGACCGAGGACGAGGTCGCCGACCGGGTCCGCCGGACCGTCATCCATGAGGTCGGCCATTACTTCGGCATCAGCGACGACCGGCTCCGCGAGCTCGGCTGGTAACACGCCGCCAGTTTCCCCACGATTGGGCCGCAGGCCTGGCACGAACACCTCGACAACGCCGAACAATTCTTCCTCGACCTCATCCGGGAGCGCGACCGATGCAACTCACCGACTTCGAAGCGCTGAGCTTTGACTGCTACGGCACCCTGATCGACTGGGAAGCCGGCCTGTCGGCCGTCCTCGTCCCGTGGGCCAGGGAACGCGGGCTGACCCTGACCGCCGAACAGCTGCTGACGGAGTACGCCGGCCTGGAGGCGCGGTCGAGGCGGAAGAACCCGCCCGGCTCTACCCAGACGTCCTGGCCCGGAGCATGCAGCTCCTCGGGGTCAAGCTCGGCGCCGAGGTGACCAGCGAAGACGCGGCCCGCCTGGCCGGCTCGGTGCCCGGCTGGCCCGCGTTCCCCGATTCGCGCGACGCGCTGTTCGCCCTGGGCCAGCGCTTCGACCTGATCATCTTGTCCAACGTGGACCGGGCCTCGTTCGCCGCGTCGAGCGCCTGGCTGGGCGCCACCTTCGCCAGCGTCATCACCGCGCAGGACGTCGGGTCGTACAAGCCGGCCCGGGCCAACTTCGATGCCCTCATCGCCGAGGCGGCGCGCCTCGGCATCGGGCCGGGCCGGCTGCTGCACGTGGCCCAGAGCCTGTTTCATGACCACCTGCCGGCCAAGCAGGCCGGGCTGCCCACCGCGTGGATCAACCGGCGGCACGACCGGCCCGGCTGGGGTGCCACGCCCGAACCGCCCGCGCCGGTGACACCGGACTGGGAATTCCCGTCCATGGCCGCGTTCGCCGAGGCCGCAGCCGCCGCCGCGGACTCGGCCAGGTAATAGAGAGCGGCGGTCAGGCCTTCTGCCCGACCCCGCCGTAATTAGGGAGATCCCGGGCGGTGCCCGGGTCGCCTGTTCCCGCGCGCCACCGGTGCAGCTGCACCACGCCGGGCTCAATCAGGTCCGCGCCCGCGAAGAAGCCAGAGACCCTGGGCGTGGGAACGCGCCGTGACCGGAGCGCGAGCCTGCTCGTTGTAGCGCCGCATGGACTGGGACATCTGCTCAGGGTTGATATCGCTCGCGGGGTGGGCGACGACCAGGTAACTGCCCGCAGGCACGGCGGCGAGCAGCCGGCGGACGAGGGCGGCCGGGTCGTCCTCGTCCGGGATGCAGTGCAGGACCCCCAGGAGCATGATCGCGACCGGCTGGTCGAAATCCAGCACCCCGGCCGCCTCCGCCAGGATCTTGTCGGTGTCCCGCAGGTCACCGTCGATGTAGGCGGTCGCGCCCTCGGGCCTGCTGGTCAGGAGGGCACGGGCGTGCAGCAGCACGATCGGGACGTTGGTGAGCACGTCGTGGCCGGTTTTCCGGCTGATGTAGGGCCGGCGTTTGGGGTCGATGATGTCGACCAGCCAGCCGTTGGCGCGGACGTGCGCGGCCGGGATGGACGCGGTGGCGGTCTTGCCGCCCCCGGTGCCGGCCGCGATGAACAGGTGGGGTTCTTCGTCTTGCAGGTCCGCGATCCACTTGTGCCCGCCGGGCAGGGTGGCCAGGTGGATCTTGTGGGCGGGCAGGTCGTACCCGCCGAACCGGGCCAGCCCCGGGGGTGCGGGCGGGTGGGTCCATACCGCCTGGTACGGGCCGAACGCGCAGGCCAGGTCGCCGCCCAGGTGCCGGCGGATGACCTCGTCGATGTGCTGCTGCCGGGCCGTATCGGGTTTCAGGCGGGCGGGTAGGCCAGCGTCACCTGCGCGTCCTGGTCGCCGGCGAACCCGGCCGGGATGTCCAGCCAGCGGCCGGGCCGCTCGCCCGGCTCGGTGCCGAGGTACTGGCACAGCTGGAGGTAGACCGGCCGGACAACGCGGCGTTCGTACCGCCACCGCTGGAAGCGCGGCCAGCCCGCGCAGCCGCCGGCGACGGCCGCCCAGCCCAAGACGGCCCCGGTGATCAGCGGGCGGGCGGCCAGCCCGGCCGCGGCCGCCGCGGCGGCCCAGCGCACGGCCGCGCGTTTCCAGCCGGGCAGGTACGCCCACCGGGACGGCTGGCCGGCGGACCACCAGCCGGGAACCCCGCCGGTCGCCTTCGTCCCGGGCGCGAGGAAGGTGGCGTCGGTGCGGCGCTGGCCCAGCGGCGCCCCGGCCGCGAACCGGCCCGCCAGCCGCACCAGCCACCACGCGGCGCGGGCCACCAGGCCGGGCAGGCTGTAGCGGCGGTAGCCGGGCACCCGCAGCCGGGGATACGGGGAGCGGGACCGGCCCAGGACGCGGCCGGCTAGGCCGAGCAGGCCGGCGAAGGCGGCCAGCACGACGACCGCGCTGACCGCGCCGGACACGGCGTGGCCCAGCCCATGCACGCCCGGTACCCTAGCCGCGCCGCGCCGCAACCGGCAGAGGGCAGCCGCCGCACCCGGGCCGGGCAGCCCCGGCACATCGCTCGCACGCCGGGCGGGCCGGCCCACGCGGGGCTAGTACGGGCCGGGCCGCCCGGCCGGGGCTGTGACCAGGCCGGACGGGCGGGGACAGGCCGACCGGGCGGGTGGCAGTCGACCCCCGTCAGCCAGGGGTGGCGGGGGGAGGGGGGATGACGGTTTGCTTACTGCCGGCACGCGCCGTGACGTAGCGGTGCTCCGCCGCGGCCGGTAACTCCGCCGCGTCCGCTGGTTCGAGCGGCAGGTAAGCGTGGGCTTCATCCGAGAAGATGAAGAACTTTTCTGCCGGGCGGGTCCGTGCCCAGCGAATCACCTCATCTTGCGTGCCCTCGAAGTCCTCGACGCCCGCGTCGGGTTCCCCGTCCCTGACCTCGTCGTCTGGGTAGTCGTCCTGCCACGAAGCCCACCATTCGCCTTGGCGAGTGCAGTTCACGAAGACCCGGCCGTGCCCGGGCCGCGGGCTGCCCAGAAGCTGCTCACCCATTGCTATATCCGCTCCCCGCCGGGTTCTCGCCGAGATCGTCGTCGTGACCGAAGTGGTAGGTGCCCTCGCCCACGTCGATGAACTTAACGCTCTTCGCCCAGAAATACCAGGTGCCGGGGTGGTCGGCCATGTTCCAGGACCACTCATGCCACACCGACTGCTCAGAGGCCTTGTTGTAGTACGCCTTGTACCCGTTGGGCGTCCACTGGACCGTCTCGCCCGCCGGGATGTTACCGGCAAGATGACTGTTGCCCGCGCCGCCGACCGGGATACCAGCGGGGTATCTTGGCGTGTAGAGGAGCCGGTTGCCTTCAAAGATCAGGTTCACGACGGCGACAGAGGACTCGAACCTGACTGGTCTCGACAGAGAATGAGCACCGTTCAGTGTCACCTCGAAGTAGAGCTGCACCTCGCCGAGCTGCCTATCGCCGTATCCGAAATAGCCGGTAGCGCTGTAGCCCGATGCCACTTCCGAGTAGACGTACCAGCAGCCTTGTATCTTGCAGTACCCCTCGTTGGAGGAAGCGATGCTAGCAGGGATGGGACTAGCCGGGCACAGCCAGTTCCCGGAACGTTCGGCCAGCGGCTTGGCGCACTGCGATTGCCCGATCGCGTTGACCGTGGCCCCCGGATACTGACCTGCGGCCGCAATGCGGGCTGTTGCGGACGAAGCGGCCGCGGCGGTTCCAGCCGTCAGCGCCGCAGGGATGATGAGCAGGGCAATGAGAAGGATCGTGTGAGGGCTCGGCGCGGGAACATATGCCTTCCTGTGATATCCGGTTCCCCGGTGCCGGCTATGTCCTGCAGCTGATCACGCTTGGTAGCCGGCGGCCGGGCGGTGAACGCAACCGTAAGGAGGGGCGGCGCGGGAAAGTTCGCCTTCTTCGTGGGAAGAGAGCTCTTCGGAGTTAGCCGGGACGCGTCATCGGCCAATGACTTCGGGTGACGGGCCGACGTCAGCGGGGGTGGCAGACGAGATTCTTGCCGGTTCGCGTCGCCCGCATCGCCACGGGCGCGTGGTCCGCGATCACGGGTCGTGTTGCTGATCTCGCATACCGTATCGAACGAGCCGTCGGCCCGCCTGGTTCGGCCTGCCGGTATTACGCGCGCATTACGTGCGTTTGCGCTGGTCAGGCGCGAGGTAGAGGTAGAAGTCCACAATCGCGGCGTCGCGCTCGGTGCAGCGGCGCAGCTTGCCGTACCCGTTCATCTAGGCGTAGGGCCCGTTCCACGACCCAGCGGGTGCCGGCCTGGACAGGCAAACCCTGATGCGCCTGGCCGGCACGTGGGCGGGTAAGGCCAGACCGCCCCAAAGCCAGGTCCGCCCCGGCCGAACCCCAGGCCAGGCACGCAGTGCCAGTCAGTAGAGTCAGGCCAGAGTTAGGAACGCTCGTCCCGCAAAACAGACATTAGCGCCCAAACGGGGACCACGCAGATCTCAGACAGCGGAAGACGCCGTTTTCGAATAATGTGCGCGAAGTGGCTATACTGCCACTGTCAGGCCATTGTACGGGATTGCTGGAACCACTTGAGCAATGTTATCCTTGCCGCCGAGCCAGTAGTCGTACACCCGGGCAATATGCGGCACGCTCGTGTCGAGCGGGACCATGCTCGCCGGCCGGCTCCTGGCCGCCCATCACTGTCCTGCTCCCCTCTTGGGGGTCAGCCCGAGATCGTGGTGGCCATGCGCGGGCTCGACATTGACCAGGCTGTTCGCGGCCATCACCAGGTAGTCCCAGAGTTGCGCGTCCAGCGCCTCGTCGAGACCGAGCTCATCCAGGGCCACCCTCATGTGGCGCAGCCAGGCGTCCCGCTCGGCTTCGCCGATGGCGAACCTGGCGTGGCGCATCCTCAGCCTGGGGTGCCCGCGCAGCTCGTCGTAGGTCCGCGGGCCGCCCCAGTACTGCATGAGGAACAACCGCAGGTGCTCCTCGGCCGGGCCGAGATCCTGCGCCGGGTAGACCGGCCGCAGCACCGGATCGGCGGCTACGCCCTGGTAGAACCGGTGGACCAGGCGACGGAAGGTCTCCTCCCCGCCCACTGCCGCATAGAAGCTGGTCGGCTGGCTCATGCCTGACAGCTTACGGCGGGCCCGCGACCGTTCCTCCTCAAGGAATCTCTCAGCTAACCGTGAGGCACCTTCAAGATAATCACGGGACGCTAGGCCGGTGAATATCTGGCAGCATAGGACCCTCCTGATCAACGGGGGGCTCGTACTGGTGCTGATCGGTGCGGGGGTCGGGTCCTACCTGGCTATTCAGCCTAGTAGCAGCGGAGCGTCGGTCGTCACGACCACGGTGCAGCGGGGCACCGTGCTGGCCACGGTATCCGCCTCGGGCGCGGTGGATCCCGCGCGGAACCTGGGGCTGAACTTCACCACGGGCGGCAAGCTGACCAACATCTACGTCAAGGTCGGCCAGCAAGTCCACGCGGGGCAAAGGCTCGCCAAGGTGGACGCGACGGCCAGCAACCAGTCCCTCCAGATGGCGGAGGCTAGCCTGGGGTCGGCCTCGGCCAACCTGGCGGCCGCGGAGCAGGGTTTGACGCCGCAGGCGAAGACCGCCCAGAGCGCCGCGGCAGCGTCCGCCTACACCCAGGTGCAGTCGGCCGAGTCCTCCTTGGCCCAGGAGAAAAAGGTGGTCGCCGCCGACAAGGTGTCCCTGGAGCAGTCGGTGACGTCGGCCCAGGACGTGCTCGACGAAGCGCAGTCCAGCCTGCAGACCGCCGAGGATAAGTTGTCCGGCGCCGAGTCCCAGCTGTCGTCCGACCAGGCCAAGCTTTCCAGCGACGAGGCCGCCGAGCAGGCTGCCTGCCCACCGTCCGCCACGCCCAGCCCGACCTGCACGATGGACGAGTCGACCGTCGCCACCGACAAGACCACCGTGACGGGCGACGAGTCCGCGGTCACCTCTGACCAGTCGGCGGTTACGTCGGCGCAAGACACCGTCACGAACGATCAGAACAGCTACAACGCCGCAGTCGACAGCGAGAACAGCGGGATCGCCAGCGAGAACTCCTCGATCGCCTCGGCCGAGCAGAGCGTGACCAGCGCGAAGAAGTCGTACGCCGCGACCCTCGCCTCGGATACCTCGGCCGCCACACCCAACCAGACCACGATCGCGCAGGACGAGGCCACGGTGACCACCGACAACATCACGGTCCAGCAGGACAAGGCCGCCGTCGCGGCGACCGTGCTGACCGCGCCGTTCGCCGGGACCGTCGCCTCCATCAGCAGCAGCGTCGGCGAAGAGGTTTCGGGTTCCAGCTCAGGCTCATCCGGCAGTTCCGGCAGTTCCGGCAGTTCAGGCAGCTCCGGCTCCAGTTCGAGCGAGAACGCCGCGGGCGGCAGCTCCGGGGCCGGGACCGGCACCGGCGGGGCGGGCACGAGCTCTTCGGTCAGCGGGTTCATCGTCCTGACCAACGTGTCCAACCTGCTGGTCGAAGCCGAGTTCGACGAGACCGACGCGGCGAACATCCACGTGGGCGCGGGCGCGACCGTGACGGTCAACGCCCTGAACTCCAACCTGTCGGCCACCGTGGCCGAGGTCGACCCGACCTCCACCTCGAGTTCCTCGGTGGTCGAGTACGGGGTCACGCTGTCGCTCAGTCAGCAACCCAAGGGGCTGCGGCCCGGGCAGTCGGTAAGCGTCAGCGTGATCACCGGCGAGGCGAACAACGCGCTCTACGTACCGGCGACCGCGGTGACCACCGCCAACGGGGTGAGCTCGGTCGAGGTGGTGGGCGCCAACGGCGCGGAGCAGCGCGTGATCGTCACCCTGGGCGTCCAGGGCGCCACCGACGATCAGATCCTGTCCGGCCTGACCGAAGGGGAGAAGGTCGTCGCCTCGACGGCGAGCAGCAGCACCGGCAACACCGGCTTCCCGGGCGGCGGTTTCCCCGGCGGGGGGATCGTCAGGCTCGGCGGCGGAGGCGGCGGAGGCCGCGGCGGAGCTGGCGGATGATGACCCGGCAGGCGGCCGGTGGTTCGGCTCCGCCAGTGCCCCAGGCCGGCGGTCCGCGGCCGGTGGTCCGGCTGCTGTCGGTCACCAAGACCTACGGAACCGGCGATGCGGCGGTACAAGCGCTGCGCGGAATCAGCCTGGAGGTGGCAAGCCGGGACTACGTCGCCATCATGGGAGCGTCGGGGTCGGGCAAATCGACGCTGATGAACATCATCGGCTGCCTGGACGTCCCTACCTCCGGGCGGTTCCTCATCGACGACATCGACTCGGCGTCGCTGGACGAGGGGCAGCTCGCGCTGGTGCGCAACCGAAAGATCGGGTTCGTGTTCCAGTCGTTCAACCTCATCCCTCGGATGACCGCGCTCGCCAACGTCGAGTTGCCGCTGTCCTACGCCGGGATCAAGCACGCCGAACGCCGCGCCCGGGCGGAGGCCGCGCTACGACTGGTCGCGCTGACGGACCGGATGCACCATCAGCCCAACCAGCTGTCGGGCGGCCAGCTGCAGCGGGTCGCGGTCGCCCGGGCGCTGGTGACCACGCCGAGCCTGATCCTCGCGGACGAGCCCACGGGCAACCTCGACACCGCGGCGACGCGTGACCTGATGGGAGTCTTCGACCGCCTGAACGTGGCCGGGCGGACCATCATCCTGATCACCCACGAACGCGACGTGGCGGTGCACGCCAAACGGGTGGTCCAGGTGCAGGACGGCCTCATCGTGAACGACCAGCGGCTGGTCGGCCCCGCCGATCCCCCGCCCATGCTCCGCGAGGCGGAACGCGCATGAGCCCGGCCCAGATACTTCGCTTCGCCCTGGCCGGGCTGTTCGCCAACAAGCTCCGCTCGGCGCTGACCACCCTCGGCATCCTGATCGGCGTGGGGTCGGTGATCCTCCTCGTCGCGGTGGGCAACGGCTCGTCCCAGGCGATCGAGGCCAACCTCAATTCCCTGGGCACCAACTCGCTGACGGTCCTGCACACGGGGGCCGGGCTGTTCGGCTCGGCCAGCGGTAACACGGGCGCGCAGTCCACGGCGAACCTCACCGTGGCCGATGCCCGGGCCCTGTCGCAGGCCGCCGGCGTAGCCAGCGTGTCGCCGGTCGTGTCCACGAGCGAGACGCTGACCTACGGCGGCAACAGCGACACCGGCACGTCCCTCACCGGCACCTACCCGAGTTACTTCCAGGCCACGAACAGCCCGATCGGCCAGGGGTCCTATATCACCGACGACGACGTCACCAGCGCCAGGAAGGTGCTAGTGCTCGGCACGACGACGGCGAGCGACCTGTTCGGCACCGCGAACCCGGTCGGGCAGAGCGTGGACGTGGCCGGGGTGCCCTTCACGGTCGTGGGAGTGCTCAAGGAGAAGGGGGCCAGCGGCCTGCAGAACGCCGACAACTCGGCGATCGCGCCGCTGTCCACGGTTCAGGAGACGCTGACCGGTTACGGCTCGCTGAACGACATCGTGGTCGAGGCGCAGACCCCGGCGGAGGTCAACGCCGTCCAGTCCGAGATCACCTCGATCCTGGACCGGCTGGAAGGCGTGAGCAGTACGTCGAACGCCAATTTCGAGGTCCTCAACCAGGCCAGCCTGCTGGCCGCGTCGACCTCGACCAGCCACACCTTCACCGTCCTGCTCGGCGCGGTGGCGGCGATCTCGCTCCTGGTGGGCGGCATCGGCATCACGAACATCATGCTGGTCACGGTCACCGAGCGAACCCGTGAGATCGGCATCCGCAAGGCCATCGGCGCGCAACCAGGCGTGATCCTGGCCCAGTTCCTCGCCGAGGCCACGCTGCTGTCGGTGATAGGCGGGGCCCTCGGCATCGTCGCCGGCCTGGTCGGCACCAACTTCACCATCGTCGGGGTGAAGCCGGTCGCCGTCCCGGCGTCGATCGCGCTGGCGTTCGGGGTCAGCGTGGTGATCGGCCTGTTCTTCGGCGGTTACCCGGCCAACCGGGCCGCGGGCATGCGGCCGGTTGATGCCCTTCGTTACGAGTGATCGGAAGAGCCATGCTAGGACGTCGCCGCCAGCCTGAGGATCCGGACACCACGCCGGGGCTGCGCATCAGGGGCCGGCCCGGGGCAGATCCCGTGACCACCGTCATGGATCCGATGGACCTGCTGTCCACGCCCGTTTCCGACGGCGATCTCACGGTGGCGCTGGCCCGGCGACCGCGGTTCAAGGTGCCCTCGCTGACGATGATCCTGATGATCGTCGCGGTGGCCGGCCTCGGCTTCCTCGGCGGCACCCTGGTGGGCAAGCATTACGGCAGCTCGAGCGGCTCGGGCGCGGCCTCCTCGTTCCGGGGTCTCGCGGGGCTGGGCGCCGCCCCGAGGACCGGGAGCACATCGTCATCGTCCGGCCTCACCGGCCGGGGCGGCGGGCTGTTCGGCGGCGGAGGGACGTTCGGCACCGTCAAGCTCGTCGACGGGAACATCGTGTACGTCCAGACCGCCGCCGGCGACATCGTCCAGGTCTCCACGTCGGCTTCCACGAAGGTCACGATCAGCTCATCCGCGCCGGTCAAGGACCTGCAGCCCGGCGAAACGGTCATTGTCCAGGGAACCACGAAGGCCAACGGATCGATCGCCGCCACCAGCATCAGCCAGAACAGCCTGGGCGGCGGCGGCGCGGGCGGCGGCGCCTTCCCCATCGGCGGCAGCGGTAGCGGCGGATAGCCCGTCGCGACCTCACCAGACAAGGAGATCACATGAACGCCCGTACCCGGCTGGCGTCGATTCGACGTCAGCCCCGCCTCCGCTGGGCGCTGCCCGCCATCGTGGTGTGCCTGGCCCTGGTCGGGTGCGGCGGCGGCGGAACCGCGTCGAGCAGCCCCAGCACGAGCAGCAGCGCCAGCGGCACCCAGTCCGCCGGGCTGAGCGCCTTCCAGACCTGCCTGAAGGCGCACGGCGTGAAGGTGACGCCGCGCGCGTCCTTCTCGCCGGGCGCGTCCTTCTCGCCCCGCGCGTTCCCGTCCGGCTCGGCGTTCCCGACCGCGTTCCCGAGCGGCGGCGGCTTCCTGGGTGGTGGCTTCGGAGCCCGGGCGACCGGGGCCAACTCCGCGGCGTTCAAGGCGTGCCAGAAGTACGCGCCTAAGGGCTTCCGCACCGGCGGCGGGGTCATCAGCGCCTCCGCCATCGCGGCCTTCAAGAGCTGCATGAGCCAGAACGGCGTCAAGGTCACCTCTACCAATTTCGCCTCGCTGGCCAGGCTCTCCCGCAGCAGCAAGAAGGCGGCCGCGGCGTTCAACACCTGCCGGGTGCTCCTCGCGCAGGGCTTCTCCCGGCCCAGCCCCACACCCACCGCCACCTAGCGCCGCAGGGGTCACACGCGGCTGAACGCGCCCCTACGGCGCCGGCTCGGATCCCGGATCCGCCGGCGCTCCCGGTCTCGCCGTCTCGCCTGCGGCCGCCGCCTCCGGTTCCCCTGGGGGCCCCGCTTCCCCCAGGGGGCCCCGCTCGGGCGCCGTGATGATGATCGTGTCGGGGCCGGCCGGGACGACGCCGGCGCCATCCAGCGCCGACTTGACCCTGGCGCGCAATTCGCGGGCCACCTCCCACTGGCGCATGGGCTCGGTCTTGGCCACGATGCGTATGGTCACTTCCTTGCTGGACAGCTCCTGCGCGCCCCACACCTCCGGCTTCTCGAGCATGAGCGCGCGCCAGTCACGGTCGCGGTACAGGCCGCCCGCGGCCTGCTCCATCAGCCGCCGGATGCGGGCCAGGTCCTCGCTGTAGGCGACCGGGTAGTCGATGATCGCCCGGGACCAGCCCTGTGACTCGTTGCCGACGGCCTCGATCGTGCCGTTCCTGATGTGCCACACCACGCCGTTGACGTCCCGCAACCGGGTGGTGAGCAGCGTCATTGCCTCCACGGTCCCGGTCGCGGCCTCGACGTTGATCGTGTCGCCGACCCCGTAGTGATCCTCGACCAGCATCAAGATCCCCGCCAGGTAGTCACGCACCAGGTTCTGCGCGCCGAACCCCAGCGCCACGCCCAGCACCGCCGTGCTGGCGAGCAGCGGCGCCAGGTCGAAACCGAGGACGCCTAGGATGAGCAGCACCGCGATCCCGAACACGACCACCGAGACCGCGCTGCGCAGGATCGACCCGAGAGCCCGCGCCCGCTGCTCGCGCCGCTCCGTCCCGGCCAGGTGCACGGCGACCCCGGCCCGGTGCACGGCGCTGCCGGGGTGGGCCGGGGCCATCGACGCGGCGGCGCGCTCGGTGATCTTGTTGATCAG
>Ga0187812_1000756_pt1 | contig 11265 bp, 6 predicted proteins | sample NC_S_2_FD_130582 | JGI IMG/M metagenome (GOLD analysis project Ga0187812, IMG submission 130582) | Wetland sediment microbial communities from Neuse River Estuary, North Carolina, USA - ASW-S_2 | ecosystem: Environmental > Aquatic > Freshwater > Wetlands > Sediment | place: USA: North Carolina... | reverse complement strand
TCAAGGCGGAAGAAGGGTTGTTCGACACCGGGCGCGGCGGCGGCGCTGCCGGCAGGCGGAGGCATGTTCGCCGCCTGATCGGCGGCCGTGACCGGCTGCACCGGTAATGGCTGCGTGCGCTGCAAGCTCATAACGCCCCTGCGTAGAAGGCAATGGTTGCCACGGTGACGAGAGGGTTCAGTCGCTCGAGGAAATACGTGGCGTGATAAAACCCACTTTGCTGCACATACACGATCTCGCCCGGCTTGAGTTGCAACTCCGAAGACTTGAGCGGATTCATGTAGTCGTTGAAGGAAAGGGTGCGCGAGGTTCCTGTGGTCGGATCAATGAGCTGCACGTGGGGCTTGGTTCCGGCGTGCTCGGTGAAACCGCCGGCGGTGGCCAGGATGCTGGCCAGGGTGGCGTTATAGGTGAGCGGCACGGGCCCGGGATGCTGCACTTCGCCCAGCACCGAAACGTAACGCTCGCTGTTGCTGGGCACATAGATCACGTCGTCGCGGTGCAGGCGGAGATCGGCCATGGGGCTGCCGGTCTCAACCAGCTTGCGCAGCTCGACCCAGATGACTTTGTCGTTGCCGCGGTAGATGGCGCAGCGGTCGGGGATCTCATTCGCCTGAGGCTCCTGGCCGCTCTTGTTGGGTCCGGCCTGGACGCCGCCGCGTGCCAGCGCCTCGAGGAGAGTAGGCGTGCCGTCGAAGGTGATGGTGCCGGGGTGGTCGACTGCGCCCAGCAGCACCACGCGGTTGGCGGTATAGAGCGTCACGGTTACGGTGACCGCCATGTTGGAGTAGTAGGGCGCCAACGCCTTTTCAATGGCCCCGGCCGCCTCGGACCGGGTGAGCCCATCGAGCATGATGTCGCCGGCGAGGGGCAGCGTAATGCGCCCGTCGGGGCCGACAATCAGCTTGGCCAGCATGTCGGGCCGTCCGGCAAAGTCCACCGTAATAGCGTCGCCCTTGCCCAGCCGGTACTCCTCGTCGGCCGCGGGCTCAAAGTCTTTCAGCTCCTGCAACGGGTTGGGCTTCAGGGTCGGTTCCGCTCCGGGCTGCGCCTGCTGGGCCTGGGTCTTCTGTTGAATCTCGGATTCGATCTGGGATTGAGTCTGCGCCGGGAGCGGCAGAGGCTCCTGCGCCGCCAGCATCGTGGCCGCGCCGAGACAGATCAGGATGTATGCAATGCCAGTTCGACGATTCACGTTATTTCCTCCCGGCTGGGGTAGCCCGGGGAATTTCTCGTCCTGAGCTGTTGACCTGGTGCCCCCGGCCGCCCTCCGGCCGCGGAACACACCGCCTGCTGAATTGCCGCGCCCCCCTGGATTCCCAATGCGCCGCGGCTTTGACTGGCGAAGTATCGGCAACACTTTGAGGAATCTCCGAGCCCGCGCTGGCCTGTGCCTCATGCGCCGCCAATGCTTGCATTATCGAAGCATTTGCTCCTGCCAGCATAGGGAATTCAGGGTGGCGGCAGAATCCCACGAATGGGCTTACAGTCACTCCCTCGGGGGTAACGTGCGGGTGGTGACCTTAGGGCGGTTCCAGAGAGGGAGCGCCAGCCGTATCGTTTTCCACCCATTTCACGATGAGACTGTGAAAAGGATGGGGCGCACCCAGGTACTGGGTCTAGCAACCATTAACTCCCGCAGAGAGGAAAAGAACTCTCAAACCGTTCAGCGGGCCGGGGCAGCCTCAACCGGCCGCTCGGGCAGAATGACCGAATCGAGCGTTTCAACGGTCATCAAAAACTCGCGCATGATCTCCGGATCGGAGGTAACGTTGTCGGCATGGAGGAGGATGACGACGTCTCTGAGCTTCGCTTCCTGCAACAGCCACTCGATGGGGAACTTCTTCTTATCGCGCCAATGCGGCTCCAGCCAGAATGCCGAAGGGAAGTAGAGCAACCCACCTTCTTCCACTGGGCGCAGCTCGGGGTCTTCGAGATTTCCGAAAAAGTGCGTCATCCCGGCCTGCCGGGCCCAGGGCAGGTAGCGCTCCGGCTCGTAGGGAGCGTAATGATGCCGGCCGAGGCGGCGCCGGCCCGATCCGTGCTTGGAAAAGGCGGTCACCGAAAAGCCCAGCTCCCGCTCCAGCGAGTCAAGCTCCTCGTGAAAGGTGACGGCCGTGCGCGAATTCTCGAGATGCAAGCCGAACTGGTGGTTGCCCTCGCGCATCAGTTCGAAGACCTCGGGCGAGGGATAGGTGCACTTGCGAAAGAAGACGTACGCCTGCCGGCGGTTCGCACTCAGGATTCGCAGGATGGTTTTTAACTCGTCGAGGTAGCGCAGCCACTCCATGGGGGGCAAAAAATAGTCCGAACTTATGCGGCTGGCCACATGGCGCACCAGTCCCTGCTTGCCGTAAGGGCGGTCGACATCGATGCGAATAATCAGCGCCATGCGTCTTTCATTCTACTTTGCGCCTGCGGCGCTGCCCTGGCGCACATCGGGCGTCAGGGTTCCCGCCGCTGCCGCGGGTTCACCATCGATCAGGCGGTACAGATCTTCGCGGAAGACTTCCCAGTTGAAGCTTGCGGCAAACTCGGCGTTTTTGCGGGCCAGCTCCGCACGCCGGGCCGAGTCGGCATACAAGCCGCGGATGGCCTGGGCGAGCTCGTCGATATTGCCGGGCTCGTAGTATGCCACCTGGTCCTCGGCAAAGTAATACTGGATAGTCATCAGGCGCGGGGCGATGGCCGGAATGCCGAGGTGCACGTACTCGAGCAGCTTGACGGGGAGCATGAACTCGGTGGCGGCGTCGCGCCGGTTGCAGATGATGCCCACCGACGCGCCCTGGATCATCTCGCTGATTTGCTCCACGCGAAACATTTTTCGTCTGAAGTGAATCCTGCTTGCCACGCCCGAGGCCGCGATCTGGGCTTCGAGCTCGTCGCCTGCGTCTCCGTCGCCGAAGATTTCAAGCCGCGCATCGGGGCACGAAGGCGCGGCTTTTGCAAAAGCGCTCACCGCCAGGTCGAGGCCCAGGCGGCGCGCAACGGTGCCGTGATAGACGATACGAAACGCGCTGCCGGCCGCGCCCTCGTTTCGCTCGCCCTTGTGCCGGAAGATGCGCGGGTCGGGCACATTGGGCAGCACCGTGATCTTTGACCGCGGAGTGCCGCGCCGGGTGAGCACGTCGCGATGCGGATCGTGCACCGCGATGGCTGCATCGGCCAGCCGGATGCTCCACTGCTCCTGCCACGCAAGGAAGCGGATGAGCGGATGCTTTGCCGGGATGCCGAACTTCGACATGTAGAGCTCGGGCATCATGTCGTGCAGGTCGAGCACGACGCGGGCGCCGAAGAGTTTGGGAATCAGGGCGGTGAGGACGAGCAGGTCCGGCATGGTGTGGACGTAGACGACGTCGTAGCGCTCTTTGCGGTAGAGGCGCGCGAGCTTCAAACTGACCGCGCAGAGGAAGCGCAGGTAGGAGAGCATGTAGCTTGCGCCGCTGCTGCCGCGATACTTGCGCTGACGAACGCGGAAGAGCCTGACGCCTTCGACGGTCTCCATCGCGGGCTTATCTTTTTCGCCCAGCGCGATGAAATCCACCCGGTCGCCACGGCGCACCAATGTCTCCGCCTCGCGCCGCGGACGGGCGTCGGTGAGGTAGTTGGTATAGGCGACCATGCAGATTCTTTTCATGGTTTTGGACGAATGTCTCGGAGGGTCACACCATTGACAGCGGCTGCAATCTCTCCCGTTTCGCCTGGGCCTCTTCCGGCGCACCCAGCTCGGCCTTGCGGAGTTCGTTCGACCGCTTCACGGCGTCGAAGAAATCGGACTGGAAGAGCTGTTCGAGCAGCTTGATGTTGGGCATGACGCAGTGGCCGCCGATAATGCCCGGCTGGAAAAGCACCTTGGGCAGGTAGGCGATTTCGCGGAAGAACTTGCCGATCTCCAGGTAGTCGGCGTTCAACGAAGTGGCGAAGCGGTTCATCTCCTGCGCCCAGGCGATGAGCAGGCCGAAGTAGGTGGTTTCGAGCAGCTTGGCCAGTTCCAGCGCCTCGGGTGTGGCCATCGCCTCGGATTGCAGGCCGGCTTGGACAAAATGCGCCCGCGCACGCTCGGTGGCTTCAGGATTTGTACCGGCCACGAACTTCACGTACAGATAAAGGTCGTCGACCATCTTGGTGTGCTTGCCGCGAATCGCGCTATACACACAGGGGATGCCGGTGCGGGCCTCGATAGTGCGCGTGGTTCCGGGAACCACCGTGCTGTTCACCACGATGACTTCCGGGTTGTACTTGCGCGCGTAGTCGGCGACCGTATCCTCAAATCGCGCGCCGACCTTGAAGGGGAAACAGATGTGCAGGATGCCGACGGGCTGGTCGACGGTGACCGGATCGATGTCCACGCCGATCACGCCCGGATCCTCTTTTTCGAGGATGGTACGGAGTGGCTTGCCCACCTCGCCCAGTCCAACGACTAACGTCACTTTCTCACCGGTCTTCATCGGTTCTCTCCAATCAATCGTTGCAGCACAAGAGCTGGCCCGAAGAATTCATCCAGCGGAAGAAGTGCATCCCTCAGGGCCTAAAGGCTGCATTCATTTTGCGGCGTTTGCGGCACGCGACCCATCCACTGGATGGATTCCCCGGTCGCGCCCTGACACTTCTGGGCCCTTCCGTCGGCTTCTCCGCAACCTGTAAAGTCGAGCCCTTGTTACAAAGCCCGACCGCCAAGAGTTTTGCCGCGGCCGCCAAAGTCGCGCCCTTTCACAGAATCATTTATACCCGCGCGGACTCTCAACGGCCCTGCTCGCGGGCACTCCCATAGCACCTGGCGGCGTTGAACGCGAGCGGGCTTCCGGCTCCGCCATCCACGCCGCCCATCACGCGCAGATAGCATTCGCGCGCCGGGTTGCAGTAGCTATGCCCGCCGGGACCTGTTCCGCCATTTACATCGGGCCCGGTGGCAGGGAACGGCATCGTGCCCGGCAATGTGCCCGGCAAGATACCCCACCAGGCGGGCTTCCCCTTGAGATAGAAGGATGCAGGTAACTCATGTGTAACTCCGGCGGCCCAATTCGTCGATCCCTCAATATTGTCATAGTTACCGTGGACGAAATCGGTGGCGGAGGCGCCGGCAAGATGGCACGGCGGGATGCCACCCGCGCACCCCGTGCCGCTTCCGTCGTCCCCTGTCCTGCCGTAGCCGAAGGACCACAGATAAGCGGTCCCATCGTAACTCCGCGGAGCAGGGAATTCAATGCGTATCTGCTGCTTAAGCGGATAGTTATAGCCTTTGAGCGACTGCATCTGGGCGGAGCCGACCACATTGCCAATCAGCTTGTTGCTTGTGGACAGGTACGACATTTCGATGGCCCGGACCGCCTGAAATCCGTAGTGCCCATTTGCACCTGAACAACTTACTGTACCGCGGCCGCTCATCGGGGAACATATCCGGTTGGTACCCACCACCCAGTTACGAAAGGCGTAGGTATCGCTGGAAGTTCCCCAGACGGAATCCGCATCGATCATGGTGAGGACGTTGCCTTCAAGCAGGTTGAACTGCGGGTGCGCGCCGTGAAAGTCGATGCCGCCAATGTCGAGATTGGCCGCACCGCTGTCGAACTCGCCGGTGGTGTAGTTGTAAGCGACGACGTTACCCGCTGCGCCCCACTCCAGCATGATGGCTACGTGAGTGCGCTCGACGATGTTGTTCTCAATCAGGCTGGCGCTGGTCTTGAAGGCGATCTGGAGATCGGAGTCGTGCTGGCCCGGGGCGTGCAGATAGGCGTTGGAGAAATAGCTGTCGCGGACTTCGTCGTGAAAACCCCAGTAGATCTCCACGTGGTCGCCGTCGGCGTAATTCGACTCGACCCCCTTGATCCAGCAGTAGGCGCAGGCCGACATGCCGAAGTTGGCGCCGTAACCGGTGTTGTTGGCGTAGACCTGGAGATCTTCAACGCCGGCAAAGTTTTCAGACATGGTGAATGGCACGGCAACCGGCGCATGGGCATAGGCCTTGTACAGCGCCGGGGAGATGGCGACCGTATTTCCATTGACTGCGGTGACGGCGACGATCTGCCCGCGGGCGCGGCTTCCGTCCGCGGTCCATCCGTCGCACCAGTTGCAGTTTCCGCCGCTCCCTGCGGAGGAAACGTAAGCCGGATCGTTGATTTCGCTGATGGCCAGATACATTCCCGGCTGCACGGACAAGGCATCGCCGAGTTGAATGCGGGTGGAACCGGTTGCCGCACCGCCGGTAATCGCGATGGGCCGGTAAGGCACCGAACCAGCGCCCATGCTGACCACGTCGCCGCCCGATCTGCCGGTGGCGTTGAGGATCGTCTGGTCAGCGCCCGCGCCGCGCAGGGTAACTTGGGACGGGATGAAGATGGTTCCGGGAATGGTGTAGGTTCCGGCGGCGAGATAAACGGTTTCGCCGCTGGGGCAGGACGCGAGCGCAGCGTTGATTTCGGCCAGAGTCGCCGATGGCTTAAGGCTTGCGCAGAATTTGGTGCGCGGCGGGATTGCGCCGACTCCCGCCTGCGACCAGTTCACGCTGCCGCGGGCATTGGCGCTCGGGGCCGGCTGCGCGTTGGCGTGGAAACCTGCGGCGAACAGCAACAGGACCGGGGCGAGGATGACCGGAACGAGGATGCCGGCGCTTTTGGCCGCGGCACTCGGCTGGCTGCGCGCGGTGGAGGCCATGTCGCGCACCAGCCCGAAGAGCCTTTCAAGCGGCTTGAGGCCGCGGTGCAGGGCGATCACCGCGCCCAGGTAGAGAACGACGAAGGCAACCGAATCCGCGAGAACGCGCAGTCCCGCGCCCTGCACACCGCGGATGGCGGCGAGCCGGTGCCATTGGGACAGGAGCAGTTTGCTGGCCACGCCGGCAAACAGGGCCGCGACGACATATCTCCACACCATACGCAGCATGGGGCCCGCGCCCAGCCCGATGGGCTTGCCCGCGTACCACATGGCCGGAATGGTCAGGGTCCAGTAGGAAACGCACCAGGCCACGGCGATGCCCTGCGGCCCCCAATGCAATCCGGCGACAAACAGCAGGATGGTGACCGTCCACTCGATAATGCCCCAGCGGAACCAGCGGTCCGCTCTCCCGATGGAGAGATGAATCCATCCGTGGGTGCCGTAGAGGATCATGATGCCGATACCGGGCGCGAAGTAAGTGAAGATTTGTCCGGCCGTATCCCACTTGGAGCCGAGCAGGAGGCGAATCAGGTCCTTGCCGATTAAGGTGAGGTCGCCGGAGATTCCCATGCCCACCAGGGCCATGACGGCCATCGCGCCGAGCAGGTAGCGCTCGTATTGTTCGCGATTTTCTTTGACCCGGCTGAGGGCAGAGACCGCGACCACGGTTGTGGACGAGACCAGTTGCGTGGCGGAAAGCGAGAAGAGGTCGTAGGCCTTTTTATAGAAGCCGAGCGCCGGCGCGCCGAATCGCCAGCCGACCAGCAGGTTGTCGGAGTTGCGGGCAAAGTAATTCACGCTGAATCGCGCGTATGTATACATCGCGAACACCGACATGACGCCGGTACCGGCGGCATAACGGGGACGCCCGGGAAGCCAGCGGCACAGCAGCCACGCGCCGATGCTGGTGCTCAACGGCAACGCGCACGCGCCCAGCACCAGAGCCCAGTAGCCCCACCCGGCCCATCCGAAGGCGATGGCGACCACCACCGACACGGCCTTGGCCACAATGTCGTTCCTGGCCACGACGGAAAACATCATGGCGCGTTTCAACAACGCGAGGTGCAAGACCGAGATGCTGGTGATGAAGATGGTCGCCGAGATGGCAACCGTGATGGGCTCGACCAGCGGCTCGCCGTAAAACCTGGCCAGCAGCGAACCGGCGGCCGCGAAAGCTCCGGTAAGCAGCACTCCGCAGCCGAGATTGATCCAGAAGAGATTGCTGGCGATGGCATGGGTCAGGTGCTCGCGCTGCACCACGGCCTCGGTGAATCCGTTGAGCCCGAAGTTCGACAGCAGCAGGCTGAAGGTGGTGACCATGGCAACCAGGCCAAAGTCGCGGGGCGCAATCAATCGCGCCAGAACCACCGTGGCCACCATTTGAATGGCCAGCGACAGGCCGCCCGAAAGCACGGTCATTCCCGCGCCCCGCACCGCGAGACGCCGGAGCGAATCTCCTCCTTTTGGAACCGCGGGGGCAAACGCGCCCTGCGCGTCAAACGGCCTCAGGTAAGACAATGGCCTTCACTTTCCTTCATAACGTTCGCTTGCATCGCCGTGAGCTCGCTTTCCGCGGGGCGGGTTATTGCAGCACCCGCATCCTTTGCTCCGCCGCGTTCCGCGCGGGCGGCAGGGGAGCGATGATGCGCGGCAGCTTCACCACCATGTGCGCTGTGGTGCTGGTAATGGCCAGGAGAAATGCAACCCAGATGGGGTTCATCATGCGGAACCCGGCTTCGGTGAGGCAGTAAATCAGCGCCGCCGTAAAAAAGGCCAGGCGCAATCGGCCCAGGTGCGGATCGCTGCGCAGAGCGCGGAGGATGTTGCGATAGCCGGTGATAATCAGCGCGATCAGCAGCAATTCCCCGATCCATCCGAGATTAATGTAGACCTCGAGATAGCCGTTGTGGGCTTCCTGAATCCCGTGCACGCTCAGATCCCATACGCTCTGCAGATGGCTGCCCAGCCAGAAGCTCTCAAATCCGGTACCGACGAAGGGATTGGTGTGCATGGCCAGCACCGCCCGCCAGATGGAGGTGCGATCGGTCAGGTTGGGCTGCCTGCCCAGCAGGTGAAGCAGCGTGCCCATGCTGTCCACAAACAACGCGAAGAGCGGGATGCCGATGGCCGTGGCCACCACCAGGTGAATGCGCCGCGCCTTCTTTTTTACCCAGGGCCGCGTAGACATGAACATCACCGTGCTGGACAGGCCGAAGCAGGAGAGCGAGGTTTTGGAATCGCATTTCACCAGCAGCCAGAGCGCGGTTACGATCATCAGCGCATGGGCGAGCAGGTGGCGCGCGCGATGCCACATCAGCTTGTCTTCGTTTGCCTCGAGCAGCCGCCACACGGCGCTGATCCCGCACACCATGGTGACCATTCCCAGCAGGTTCTTGAACGTGGTGACGCCGACGTACATCATCACCCTGTCGGTCTCGTTATAGGCGCTGCCCAGGCCGGGGTAGAACTCAATGAGAAGCACCGAGAGCGGAAGCAGAATAAAAGTGGCCCGCGCAAACAGGCGGCGGATGGCTCGCAGCGGCTGCGGATCGGTGAGCACCACCAGCACCATGACCAGGTCGCCAATGGCCTTGCTCCAGCGCTTGAGGGCGATGAAGGAGTAGGCCGACCACAGGATGCTGATGGCGCAGTAGCCGAAGAACAGGAGGATGGGCAGGTTCTGCTGCAGCAGCTCGCGCAGGCGGCGGGTGCGGAAGTTGAGCACGACGATTCCCGCCAGGATCAGCAGGCCGTAGATGGCCGCGTCCAGCGGGTTGCCCTCGGAGTACTGCGCCGCCAGGGGTTGCGCCGCCGACTGGTGCAGCCACGCGGTGACCGATCGCGAGCCGTTGATGAGCAGCCAGATGGTGGGAATCCATATCGCCGCGGAGGCGCGCGCGCCCTTGTCGCGATCGAGCCAGAACAGCCACGCGATGAAGGCGATGCAGACGAGAGTGGCGACAAATGCCATAGGTTAGTCGATAAACAGCCGGTGCAGGTGCTCGAGCGTGAGAACCTTGTGAATTGCCGTGGTGTAGTTGGCGTTGCCTTTCAGGTGCCCCTGCACCAGTTCCTCAAGTTTTTTGCGCTGGATATATGGGCGCGCCAAGGTGCGCGAATCCAGCAGCATCTCTCGAATATAGGCCGCCAGTTGGTCCCGGTACCAGACGCGAAAGTGGTAGAACTTATGGCGGCCGAGGAACAGTTTTTCCAGATGCGCCCACTGGAGGGCATGGTCGACGCGCGCCAGCTTCTGCGGCATGCCGTAATCGTAGGCGTACTCGGCTTTGAAGGTGAGCTCGAGATAGTTGCGGCGCAGCGACGACATCCAGCCGGGCAAGTTGCCGGCCAGGCCGCGGTCGGTGCGGAGCCGGCGCAGGCGGAGATCGCCTTCCGCGATCAGCCGCAACGAGATATCGTCGCTCGACAAGGTTGAAACCGGAGCGCGATAGACCGTGCGCACGAAGTCGTTGTCGAGAAATGGAGAGCGAAGCGAGAGCTGGCTCTGCTCCAGCGAGAGCAAGCCGTGATGGTGCCAGGGCGCCTGCCGGAAGACCGCAAACGAAAGCGGATGCATGCCGTTGGTGCGGCCATAGGTGCTCTTTGCGCGAGCGATCGATTCCGATACGGCGGAGCCGAAGAGCCCGGGCACGGGATCGATGGGCCGGAAGGCCCTGACGCTGCGCAGCACTTCGCCGCCGTAGTTGCCGGTAATGCGGATGGGGGCGATGGCCGCGGCGCGTTCGTTCAGGTATAGATCGGTGGAGTGCTTGACTTCGACGCAGCCGTCGGTGAGATAGACGGTGCGCTCCGAGTAGTGAGGGAACCTGGCAAGATAGTCACTGCCGAGCTCAAGCACCTGGTGCCGCTGGCCGCATAACCGCGCCACTTTGCGCGCGATCAGCACGTCCTCCGATTCGCGGTACATGCCGCCAAAGGAGTAACAGGGCAGCTCGTCCGGCGCGGCCTTGTGCCAGGCCATGATCATGCGCGTGTCGAGACCGCCGGTGAGCGAAACGCCGGCCCGCCCTCTTCCCTGAAAGTACCGATTCAGGTTTGCGGCGAAGACCTGTTGCAACTGCCGATAGTAGTCTTCGTATCCAAGGGGCTGTTGCGCCTCCCACTCCGCGGGTTCGAAGTAGCGGCCTTGCCGCTCCAGGGATGCGTTGCGGAAGGTCCATGCCGAAGCCGGCGGCAGCACGTGGAGATTCCGGAACAGCGTGCGGTTCTCGAGCGTGCATCCGCAGGAGATGAACTCTCCGAGCCCGTCGGGGTCGATGGAACGGAGCTCCGGCCGGACCGCCAGAATCGCCTTGGCCTCCGCCGCAAAGTAGAAAGCGTCTTTCGCCTGGTGATAGTAGAGGCGATGCATCCCATAACGGTCGTTGAAGAGAACCGCGGTGCCCCTGGTCCGATCGGCCAGCAGCCCATGAAACCAGCCGTTGAGCGTATTGGGGAATTCCGGCTCCTGGGCAAGGCGAAGGAGGTACGACGGGCCATCGCCAGCCGGAGCGCCAGGAGCTGAATGCTCTTCTCCGGAAAAGATCAGCGTCCGATCGCGCTGCTCGTTCACCAGCGGCATGGCGTCGGCAAATGAGCCGCGGTGCGCCACCC
>Ga0187812_1000755_pt1 | contig 11270 bp, 12 predicted proteins | sample NC_S_2_FD_130582 | JGI IMG/M metagenome (GOLD analysis project Ga0187812, IMG submission 130582) | Wetland sediment microbial communities from Neuse River Estuary, North Carolina, USA - ASW-S_2 | ecosystem: Environmental > Aquatic > Freshwater > Wetlands > Sediment | place: USA: North Carolina... | reverse complement strand
CGGACGAGTACGCCAGCAAGAAGCTCGCGGCGAGCTATCAAACTGCCGCCAAGGAGAATGTCACGCCGATCCCGCTGCTCGAGCGGACATTGGCCGATTGCGAGCGGATTTTCGGCCCACCACCCCAACACCGTTGCCTGCCGGAACAACCTCGCGGCTGCCCGGGCGTCACAGAGCTAGTTCGGGTGAACCAAGGAGGCCCTGCCGTTTCCCGGCCAGGGCCTCCGGACTTGCGCTTTCAATGGGGTGAGCGACGGGATTTGAACCCGCGACACCCAGGACCACAACCTGGTGCTCTGCCAGCTGAGCTACGCCCACCATTGCTGCCGGGTCACTCGCGTCAGCGCGCGAAGCGCCCGCTCCGCCCGGCAGAATGAGTATAGCGGTCCCCGCGGGCGCGAACGACCTCGTTACTGCGCGCGCGGGACGTTGCCGAACCGTGCGGCGATCTGCCGAGCCGTCGCCGAGTCAGGCCCGGGCTGCGGGACGAACAGGGCCTCGCGGTAGTACCTGAGCTCTTGCACGCTCTCGGTGATGTCCGCGAGCGCCCGGTGCCCGCCGTGCTTGGCGGGGGAGGCGAAGTACACCCGCGGGTACCAGCGCCGCGCCAGCTCCTTGATCGACGACACGTCCACCATCCGGTAGTGCAGCCAGGCGTCGAGCTCGGGCATGTCGCGGGCGATGAACCAGCGGTCGGTGGCGATCGAGTTGCCGCACAGCGGCACCTTGCGCGGCTCGGCGACGTGCGTGCGCACGTACGCGAGCACGGCCTCGGCGGCCTCGGCGAGCGTGATGCCGCCGGGCAGGTCGGCGAGCAGGCCGGACGTGGTGTGCATGTCGCGAACCACGTCGCTCATCTGGTCAAGCGCCTCGGCTGGCGGCTTGATGATCAGGTCAATGCCGTCGTCGAGCAGGTTCAGGTCGGCGTCGGTCACCAGGCACGCGATCTCGATGAGCGCGTCCCGCTCGACGTCCAGCCCGGTCATCTCACAGTCGATCCACACCAGCCGGTCGTTCATCTTGACTACATTACCCGCGGCACCTTAGCCGCGCCGTCGCGGAATAAGGCGGAAAGAGGCGGAAAGAGGCGGAATAAGTCAGCCCACCCGTTCGCGGATGTGCGCCGGGAGCGGGATCTCCTCCCGCATGGTCGGGTCCGGGTCCGGCTGGCCGAACGTCACGGCAATTGGCAGCACGCCGGCCCACACGTTCAGGCCGTAGTCCTCCGGCTCGTCCTTGGGCATCCCCGTGCGGATTTTCACCGAGGCCTCGGTGAGCGGCACCGAGAGCACCGCCGTGGCGGCCATCTCCTTCTTCGTCGGCTGCCGGGCGGCGGCCCAGCGGCCGGGGATGAGGTGGTCGGTGATGATCCGCAGCGCCTGCCACCTCTCGTCGTTGTCGCGGACCAGCGTCGCGGTGCCGAACACGACCGCGCTGCGGTAGTTCACCGAGTGGCTGAACACCGAGCGGGCGCAGACCAGCCCGTCCATGTGCGTGACGGTCACGCAGATTTGCTGACCGCCCGCCGCGCCGAACATCCCGTTCGCCGATGACCCGTGCAGGTACAGCGTGTCGCCGTCGCGGCCGTAGGCGGTGGGCAGCACCACCGGCGCGCCGTCGGCGATCACGCCGAGGTGGCAGATCAGCCCGGCGTCGAGCACCTCGTACAGGGCGGCTCGGTCGGTCACGCCGCGCTCGCGGTGCCTGCGCAGGGTGGTGCGGGGCGTGCTGGACAACGGGGTGGTGTCAATGCTCATGGGCTCGTAGCCTATGTGGAAAGTGGACTGCCGGAAATAGCCACTTCGGGAGAAGTTCCGATGACCACTTCCCGTACCAACTTGCCTGTCGTGGTGCACCGCGCCGACGGTGTGCCGCTGGCGGCACAGGTGACCGCCCAGGTCCGGGCGGCCGTCACGGACGGCGTGCTGCGCGCGGGCGACCGGCTGCCGTCCACCCGCGACCTGGCCGCCACCCTGGGCGTCAGCCGGACCGTCGTGACGACCGCCTACGCCACGCTCTTCGCCGAAGGCTGGCTGGAAGGGCGCCACGGGTCCGGTACCTATGTGGCGAATGTGGCGCCCGCTCCCGCTCCCGTCCATTCCGTCGCGGATGAATGTGGCATTCATCCGCCCCTGGCCGGCCGGATGTCACATTCATCCGGTGAGGCGGGCGCCGGAACCGGGAACCTGGGCTTCATCGAGTTGCGGACCGGGGTCCCGTGGGTGGCGGGAATCGACCCCGCCGCCTGGCGCCGGGCGTGGCGGTACGCCGGGACCCGGCCGCCGTCGCCGTGGCCGGATCCGCACGGGCTCCCCGAGCTGCGCGCCGAGCTCGCGGCCTACCTGCGCCGGTCCCGCGGCCTCACCGCCAGCCCGGCGAACATCCTCGTGACCAGGGGAGTGGCAGGCGGCCTGGCGCTGCTCGCCGCGGCGCTGCTCAAGCCGGGGGACAAGGTGGGCATCGAGGAACCCGGCTACCAGGCGGCGCACGAGGTGCTGGGCCGCGCGGGCGCCGCGGTCGTGCCGTGCCGTGTGGACGCGCACGGTGTGCTGCCCGGCGAACTCCCCGGTGACCTGCGGCTGCTGTACACGACTCCGGCGCACCAGTACCCGCTCGGCGGCCGCCTTCCGGTGCGCCGCAGGCAGTCCCTCATCGCGTGGGCGCGGGCCACGGGGGCGATCATCGTCGAGGACGACTACGACAGCGAGTTCCGGTACGACGTCGGTCCGCTGCCCGCCCTGTACAGCATGGACCCGGAGGTCATCGTCTACCTCGGCACGGCGTCGAAGGTGCTGGCGCCGGCGTTCGGCGCAGGCTGGCTGCTGGCGACGCCGGCGCTCGCCGGACGAATCACGCGGCTGCGCCCGGCCCTCGGCGAGCGGGTCCCCGAACCCGTGCAGCACGCCCTGCTGGCGCTGCTCACCTCGGGCGACATGGAACGGCACATCCACCGGATGCGGCTGGAGTACGCCCGCCGCCGCGCCGCGCTCGTCGCCGCGCTGACCGCCGCGGAGCCACCCGCGGCGCCTCTCGCGGCGCCTCCCGCCACGCCACCCGCCACGCCGGCCCCGTATCAGCTCCTCGGCGAGACCGCCGGAATGCACCTGGTCGTCGAGCTCGCCGCCGGCATCTCGCCCGAGCGGGTGGCCGCCGCGGCCGCCGCGCGCGGTGTCGGGCTGTCTACGCTGGACCGCTTCTTCGCCGGCCCGCCGTCCGTCAGCGGCCTTATCCTCGGCTACGGAGCGACGCCGCTGGCCCAGGTCAAGCGCGCGGCGGCCGTGCTCGGCCCGCTGCTCGCCGGGCTCCCGCGACTACCAGAGCCGCCCGCCATACCCCGCCTGCCATAATGCGGGGATCGCCAGCGCGGCGGCCGCGCTCACGCCCAGCGGGGTCAGGAATTCCCGCGCGTCGACCTGCATGACGTGCGGCCCGGTGAGCCGGTCGACGTCGATCGCGCCGGGGCCTACGTTGTCGCAGCTGGGCACCTGCGACGCGCCGAAGTGCCCGCCGCGCGCCCAGAGCACGCGGCTCCGTTCGGTGCCGGCGGCCCGGTGCGACGCCGGCGGCCCGGCAGGCCAGCGCCGGGGCACGCCCCACGAGTCGAGCCAGGCCACGATGGCGGTGACCCCGGCCAGCGGGCCATTGGTGAACGGCTCGGCGGGGTTGGCGAGAACGCCGATCTGCACGCACACCCGGCCCTCGGCGTTGACGTTCGGCCGGCAAACCGGCACCCGGTCCGGCCCCCAGTCCAGCCGCTCCGGCGCGCCGAGCGCGCAGCCGGCCCGCAGGATGGAAATGAGCTGCACGATGTCGCCGGTCGCGGTGTCCCAGACGAGATGGCAGGGACGGCGCTCGCTGACCAGGCGCTGCGCGGCCGACTGGATGGACACCACCCGCGGCGCGGTTCCCAGGGTCAGCCAGACCGCGCGCGGGGCGCCGCCCTGAAGGGGACCTCCGTCAGTATCCGCCCGGATGCGTCGTGCTCCCGGCATCCATGCGTGTGCCACCGGCGTTCCCCTCCCAGGTAAGGGTCTAGACCTCGCGGTTCTGAGACTTCTCTCACCTTTTACGCCAGCCTCTCCGATTAGTCCAGAGGGGCCGTCGAATCATCCGGCGCGCAAGCGGGAATCTAGCGGAATCGACAATGGCATGCCGCGCGCGGCTGCGCATGCCGAAATACGCGCCGTATCAATGAGCCCGATACGCACCGTTAACCGCCGCGTATGGCTCAGGAGGCCCGGCGCCCCGCTTTCGCCGGGCCTCACCATGAAAGACGCCCGGCCCCGGCAAGCGGTTCACACCCCCGGCGAGCTATACACAGCTGTTACAAAACGGCGCGAATCAGGCGCTACCCAGGCAGCGGTCAGCCGGTGGTCAGCCGCCCCCAAGGCGCCCCCAAGGCGCCCCCAAAGCGCCCCCCAAGGCGCACGTCAGGCGGCGGCAGTCAGGCTCTTGACGAGTTCGGCCACCCGCGCGGCGGTCGGCTCGTCGGGCTCTGCCACCGGCATCCGCGCGGCCATCGGGCCAAAGCCGCGAACCCGGAGCGCCTCCTTGACCAGCCCAATGCTCGCCCCGAGCGCGACGATCGCCGCCACGTCGCCCTGCCGCGCCGCGGCCGCGCCGGCACCGCCGGGGCCGGCCGAAAGCGCCGCGGACAGCGCGGCGAACACCTCGGGGTAGGCCGCCGAACGCGCCGAGATGACTCCCGCGCCGCCCGCGCGCAGCGTCGCTGCCAGGTCTGAGTCGTCCCCGGAGAAGATCCGCAGCGCCGGGCGCGCCGCAGCGCACTCCGCCACGTTGCGGGCGGCCGCACCAGAAAACTTGGCGCCGGCCAAACCCGCTTTGTCGGCCAGCTCACAGAATTGCTGCGGTGCGACAGTAAGCCCCGTACGTTCGGGAAAAATGTATGCGTAAAGCTCCGCGGCCGGAGCAGCATCTCGTATTCGGAGGTAATACGAGGCGACTTCGGCGGGCGACGGCGCGAGGTAATACGGAGTGATCGCCGCGATCCGCTGGGCGCCGAGCAGCGCCGCCTCGCTGGCGAGCCGCGCCGCGTGATAGGCGTCCGGGGCGCCGATGTGCGCGATGACCCGGTCCGGTCCGGCTACCTCGAGGGCGGTCTCCACCAGGTAGAGCCGCTCGTCGGCCTCCAGGGCGGGGAATTCGCCGGTGGTGCCCGCCACGAACAGGCCGTCCACCCGGGCGGCCACGAACTCGAACAGCCGGCGCGCGCCCGCGTGGTCGAGCGAGCCGTCCGCGTTGAAGGGCGTGGGGACCGCGGCGAGGACTACATCAGGCACGAGGTGTTCCTCCAGACGTCAGCGGGGCTGGGACTTGAAGTACGCGGTCGAGGTGGGGCGCCAGAGCTGGAAGATCGTGACGGCCCCGATCAACCAGAGCGCCAGGATCAGGATCAGGGACACGATCAGGGTCCCGGTCACCGTCACCCCTCCGTGCAGTTCGCCCAGGACGCTGTAGGTGTACAGGGACCAGAGGCCGAAGAACACCGAGGCGGTGATCCGCGCCCAGGTGCGCCCCTCCTCGTTCTTCCTTGCCATCCACAGCCACAGCCCGACCGAGACCAGCCCGATGACGATCGTGTAGATGATCAGCGCGGTGGCGGTGTTGCTGATCTGGCTCGCGGTGATCTGGTGGTCCTTCAGCTTCGCGGCGTTCGCGCTCATCATGTTGCTCTTCAGGCTGAAGGAGCCGATCACCGTGAAGATGAGCGAGACCGCGCTGGCCACGGCGCCCGCCTGCATGAGCCTGACCGCGCGCCGCACCGGCAGCGGAGGCGCCTGGCCCTCCGGTTGTGCCCGCCCCGATCTGGCGGATGGCTTCTTGTCGCTGCTGGTGAATGACTTGAACATGTGCTGCCCTAACGTTGCGCGCCGACGCTGGAAGCATAGTTCCTCGGTCGCGCGAAGCCCGCACGGCCGGGATGCCGGGGGATGCCCCGTTCTGTCCATCTTCTTCAGTATTCAAGGAATCTCGTGTCAACGCGTTGCGCGCGATATCATTCCAGGGTCATAGCGCGTGCAAGCGCGTAATGCTCGTGCAGACGGCGCGTGCATCAGTTTGCCAGGTGGTGAGGAAGTGCAGGCAGGGGGGGAACACCGGCCCATCCGAGGGCCTGGAAGGGGTCGCGTTGAGCCTTAGTCCATCCGGGGGAGCCGCCCCGGCTGGCGGCCCAACAGTGCTGCGCATCCTGCTCGGCGCGCAACTTCGCCGGCTGCGTGATTCGGCCGGCATTACCCGCGAGGACGCGGGCTATCACATTCGTGCCTCCGGTTCCAAGATCAGCCGGATGGAGCTTGGCCGGGTGTCGTTCAAGGAACGTGACGTCACCGACCTGCTGGACTACTACGGACTCCGGGACCCCGTGGAGCGCGAGAAGCTGGTCCAGCTCACCAAGGAAGCGAACGCGACCCCGTGGTGGCAGAAGTACCAGGAAGCGGTGCCGGACTGGTTCCAGGTCTTCGTCGGGCTCGAAGAAGCCGCGCAGCTCATCCGTGAGTACGAGGTGCAGTTCGTGCCGGGCCTGCTGCAGACCGAGGATTACGCGCGAGCCGTCGTGATTCAGGGCACGCCCGGTCTCGACCCGGACGAGATCGAGCGGCGCGTCGCGCTGCGGATGGGCCGGCAGAAGGTGCTGGCCAAGGAGAACGCGCCCCGGCTGTGGGCGATCGTCGACGAGGCCGCGCTCCGTCGCCCGATGGGTGGCAGGGACGTGCTGCAGGCGCAGATCGAGCGGCTGATGGACGCGGTCGGCGAGCCGAACGTGACCTTGCAGGTGATGCCGTTCAGGTACGGTGGACACGCGGCCGAGGGCGGCGCGTTCACGCTCATGCGGTTCCCCGAAGCGGACCTGCCGGACATGGTCTACATGGAGTACCTCACGGGCGCGCTGTACCTCGACAAGCCGGACGAAGTCGAGCGGTACGCCGCCGTGATGGAGCGCCTGTCGGTGGCGGCCACCTCGCCCGACCGGACCAGGGAGATCCTGGCCGGGATGCTGAAGGAGATCTGAGTTTCCGTGGCCGACAGCGGCGTCTACAACGGAATGCCAGCCGGTGAGCTGGGGGAGCTTGACTGGCGGCTGGCCGGCGCCCCTGAGGGCTCAGGCGTGGAGATGGCGAAGCTGCCCGACGGGCAGTTCGCTGTGCGCAACGCCGCGGACCCGGACGGCCCGGCGCTGATCTACACGCGGGCCGAGATCGAGGCGCTGATCGGCGGCGCGCAGGACGGGGACTTCGACGCGCTCCTCTCCTGAAGAGGATCTCTCAGCGGTTCCGTCTGAAGAGCCAGTCTCCCGAACGGACGCGCGGCTCCTCCGCTGGGAGATTATCTCCGTTTTCGCGGTGTCCCTGGGCGCGAGCGGTGTGTACGCGCTTGTCTCGTTCATCGGCTCGGTCACCGCGCACCAGTCGCTGAGCTCGCAAAGCGCGGTGCTGAACGGCTCGCGGGCGCCCGGCCGCCCGCTGCTCGACCTGTTCCTGCAGCTAGTGGCGCTGGCGTCGGGCGCGGCGCCGGTGCTGCTCGCGTTCTACCTGCTGTGGCGCAACGGCGAGGGGGCGTCGTCGATCGGCGTGGACCGGTCCCAGCCGTGGCGCGACCTCGGCCGCGGCGCGGCGCTCGCCGCGGTGATCGGCGGCTGCGGGCTGGGGCTCTACTTCGCCGCGTACAAGCTGGGGATCGCGCTGAACGTCGTCGCCGAGAGCCTGCCCGACGTCTGGTGGCGGATCCCGGTGCTGCTGCTGTCGGCCTTGCAGAACGGGCTGCTCGAAGAGGTCCTCGTCACCGGCTACCTGCTGAGCCGGCTGCAGAAGCTAGGCGTGCGGCCGTGGCAGGCGGTCGCGATCAGCGCGACCCTGCGCGGGTCCTACCACCTGTACCAGGGCCTGGGCGGGTTCCTCGGCAACGCGGCGATGGGGGTGATCTTCGCGGTGCTGTTCCTGCGCTGGAAGCGGACGAACCCGATGATCATCGCGCACACGCTGATCGACGCGGTGGCCTTCGTCGGCTACGCCCTGCTGGCCGGCCACGTCTCCTGGCTGCCTTAAGCGTTCTTAACCGTTTCCCGTGACGAGGGCCGCGAGGGCGGCCGCGGGCGGCTGCGAATCCCCGGACCGCCACGCGACATGCAGGTCCGGGCGGACCAGGATAAGCCGGTGACCGGCGTAGACAGCCTGCGCCGCGACCGATGTGACCTCCACCAGGTCAAGCGGCGCCCCCAGCGCGGCGAACCCGGCGGCGAGCTCGCGCGCGAACCCAGCGGTGCCCCGGTCGGCCGTCGCGCCCGCGGCTTGCATGCGCAGCAGCGTGAAGCCGTTTCCCAGGACGTCGTGCAGCGGGTTGCCGTCGTCCAGCCAGAGGTGCGGCAGCCGGGCGCCCGGCCACGTGGTCGGCGCGAACCCGGTCGGGGACAACCCGTCGGCGTGGCTGATGACCGGGGACTCGGTGTACCGGTAGCCGAGTTCCACGTCCCGCAGGTCGACCGACCACGGTTCGCCGGCCACGGCGCGGGCGAACGAGGCGGTGATCGCCTGCGCCGCGACCGGGCGCCGTTCCGTCTCGTAGGACGCGAGCAGCGCCGGGCCGCCCCAGCGGTGCAGCCTGGCCGCCAGCTTCCAGGACAGGTCGGCCGCGTCGCCGACGGCGGTGCTCAGGCCGAGCCCGCCCGCCGTGCTCGCCGGGTGCGCGGCGTCCCCGGCCAGGAACACCCGGCCGCCGCCGGCCTGCTGGTCGGCATACCGGTCGGCGAGCAGCAGGTGCTGCGCCCACTCGTCCTCGTGGACGACCTTGTAGCTCAGCGGCTGGCAGACGGCGCCGGCCACCGCCTCGAACAGCGCCGTCACCGGCGGCCCGCTCGCCGGCGCGTGCAGCGCGAAGTGCTGCGTGTCGTCCTGGACGACCAGCGTGCAGGGATGCCCGCCGGTGACGTGATACTGGATGGCCCGGGGGGCGGGAAGCCGTTCGTACAGGTCGGGGCAGTAGATGAGCGCCTCGCGCGCCGGCTGCCTCGTCTCGCCGCGCAGCTCGACGCCGAGCAGGCGGCGCACGGTGCTGCGCGTGCCGTCGCAGCCGGCGAGGTAGTCGGCGCGCACCGTGCGCAGCCGGCTGGCGGTGTGCACCATGGCGGTCACGCCGCCGCCCGTCACCGCGAAGTCGATCAGCTCGGCGCCGAACCGCACGGTCACCCCGGGCGTCGCCTCCGCGACCTCGCGCAGCAGCGGCTCGAGCGTGTACTGGGACAGGATCACGTCCGGCTCGAGCGGCATCGTCCCGTCGTTCACCTCGAGCATGACCGCGAGCACTTCGGCCACCGAGGGGTAGTGGTGCCTGGTCAGCGGGCGCGCCAGCGACCCGGCGCAGACGGCCGCGTCGAGCGGCGCCTCGGCGGGCAGTCCCGCCGCGCGCACCCGCCCGGAAATGCCGAGCCGGCGGAAGATCTCCATGGCCCGGGCCCCGCACCGGCTGGCCCGCGGCACCCGGGCCGGGGCTGGCCTGGCGTCGACGACCTCGCACCGCACGCCGAGCTGCCCGAGGCTGATCGCGAGGGTCAGCCCGGCGGGCCCGCCTCCGGCGATCAGCACAGGGACGTCGGAACTCGCTGTACCTACCAGCTTTCCACCGGCCCTTTCCCGGTCGGCTGTCGTGGCCGGCCCGCGTTGCCCGTCGTCTCGTTGCCCGTCGTCTCGACCGACTTGACGGTGCACTGCTGTGTCATTATCGTGACTCGGAAATCACATTCTGATTAGCTGAGAAAGAGCTCATTGGCCACTAATTCAGCTGTCAGAGCACCCGGGGTGCCGGGCACGCACGGGTCGGTCGCCGCCGCCTCGGGTGCCGAAGGGGCGCGCCGGGTGCTCGCGGTGCTGCAAGCTTTCTCGCCACGGCGCCACACGCTTACCGCGAGGGACCTCACCGAGTCCACCGGCATCCCGCTGCCCAGTATGTACCGTTATATCGCGCTGTTGCGGGAAAATGGGTTGCTTGTGGGCGATGAGCACGGCGCTTATCACTTGTCGGCCCGGCTCATCCCGCTCGCGCGGGCCGCGGAGGCGGCCGAGTCGATCATCGACATCGCCGACCCCGTGATGCGCGCCCTGGTCGCCGAGTGCGGCGAGACGGTGATCCTCGTCCAGCTGATCGCGCGCGTCCCCGTCTGCGTGCACCGGGTCGAGTCCGAGCACCACCTGCGGGCCGCGTTCGAGCCCGGCGACCAGCTGCCGATCGACCGTGGCGCCAGCGGGCGGGTGCTGCTCGGCGGACTGCCGCCGCAGTCCAGGCGCGACTGCCTGGCGGCGCTCGCCGCGGCCGACCCGGAGGCGGCCGCGAGCCTCGAGCGGGCCGCCGAACAGACCGCGCTGCTCGGCTGGGCGGTGAGCGAGGAGGAGATCGACCCGGGGGTGTGGGCCGCGTCGGCGGCCGTGACCGACGGGCGTTCCATCGTGGCCGCGCTGACTGTGCCATCCCCGCTGGTGCGCTCGCCGGCCGCGCTGCAGGAGCGGCTGCTCAGCCAGGTGCGGAAGGCGGCTCATGTGGTCAGTGAGCTGCTGCGTGATGCGGAGCGGTCGTAGCCGGTTACGGAGCAGCACTGCCGCCGTTTATCCTGCCGCCATGCCGGATTTCACTAGTATCGCCCCCCAGACCCCGGGCACGAGCATCGATCCGGCCTCGTCATCGGTTGTCGAGTTCCGGCAGGCGATGGCTGACGGCCATCTCACCGCGACGGCGCTCACCCAGCTTTGCCTGAAGCGGATCGACGAGCTGAACCCAGCGCTGCACGCGGTGATCGCGGTCAACCCCGATGCCCTCGCCGAGGCGGCGGTCAGCGACGAGGCCTGGGAGTCCGGCAGACCGCGCGGCCCGCTCGAGGGCATACCCGTCTTGGTGAAGGACAACGTCCAGGTCGCCGGGATGCCGACCACGGCCGGCTCGCCCGCGCTGCTCGCGGCCTGCCCGCCGGACGCGTTCATCGTCTCCCGGCTGCGCGCGGCGGGCGCGGTGATCCTGGCGAAGGCGAACCTGTCGGAGTGGGCGAACTTCCGCTCCACCCACTCCAGCAGCGGCTGGTCGACGCTCGGCGGGCAGGCCGCCAACCCGTACGCGCTCGACCGGAGCCCGTCGGGGTCGAGCTCGGGATCGGCGGCCGGCGTATCCGCCGGGCTGGCGCCGCTCGCGGTCGGCACCGAGACGGACGGCTCGATCGTGTCCCCGTCGAGCGCCTGCGGCGTGGTCGGCATCAAGCCGACGGCTGGCCTGGT
>Ga0187812_1000753_pt1 | contig 11287 bp, 12 predicted proteins | sample NC_S_2_FD_130582 | JGI IMG/M metagenome (GOLD analysis project Ga0187812, IMG submission 130582) | Wetland sediment microbial communities from Neuse River Estuary, North Carolina, USA - ASW-S_2 | ecosystem: Environmental > Aquatic > Freshwater > Wetlands > Sediment | place: USA: North Carolina... | reverse complement strand
GCCTCTTTCGATAAAATCACCAAGTTGTAAATTCAATACTGGGAGTGGCCTTTGAATGCCATCGTAAATTTAGCTTAAGAGCCCAGGCCCCAACTCAACCGATAGCGGTAGTCCAGTGTTTTCAACCGGCTCTCCAGGCTTGAGTCCCGAGGTATCCTCATAAACTTGAATAATGTATTTATCCTGGTCAATCCCGATGATCTCTCCCATCAATCCTTCATGACCGACCTTGACCAGATCATACATCTTTGCTTCAATTCCAGTAACAGTAACGACGGGTCCTGCAACCCTGTATATACTTCCTTTTTGTTCTACTTCCACAAGTCAACACCTACAGATCGCTTTATCTTCTCCCTTAAATGAGTGCGCTCCTCTCCCATTCCCCCAATCGAGACAACAGTGGGTTCGATCGAATCGTCAAGCGCCATTTGTAATGGAATCGACAGCTTCTCTACATCGTCGCTGTTCATTATAAGTATTCCAATATCCCGATCTCTTAAGATCCCCCTAATTGTAGGTTCTAAATCAGCATCAGCAGCGATGAAAGTTTTCCGCACGCCCGCTAACAGGAAGCCCGTCACAAAATCTGCATTACCAACGACTGCGATCTCCATGCAAACCGCCGTATTCGTATTATATATTATACATCCTACATTATATTTTTCTACTCTACAACACTAGATGATCTTTAATTGTCTCTTGCGACAGCCCTGCCTCTTTGCCTCGCGCTATCGCACGGATGTTTTCCACTTCAACGTATTTGCTTAACATATATCCTAATATCGGCAAGACTGTTAATGGACGAGAAGTCGAAATCCGCCACACGTGCTCACTCAAATACTTGTCAAGTCTTAGTTCAATGATGCTCAACGATTCCATTCGCTCCTTGATAACATCGGATATAACGCCCCAATATTTAGATGCGCTCACCATCCCAACGAATTCCTCGAAGGAAGCTGTAGCCATCTTCCGTATTTCTCTGTCGGTCAAGTATAATCCGCCAGGTATGATATATTCAAGCGCTCGGGAGCCCGAAATTCCTGCGTTTTTTAACCTAAACAACGTTTTTAAATTAGCTATATCAGTCTCTATCTGAATAACATTAAAAAACAATGAATTTCCCGTTATTTCGGCTGCCTCAATCATTCTTCTGTAATAGAACTTGTCCAATTCATCTTCTAACTTCATCAAAGATTGAGTATAATCGATTTTTTTAATTACATTGTAGTAAATCGTCCCCTTTAAGGCAGTCATCACCTCGTCAACAGTCTTCTTCCTCACTAAACTCTGCAAGAACTCGGTGGATAGCTCACCACTGGGCACGAGCACTCTCAGTATTTCCTCATCGGTTGCTCCGTATAATTTTCCTCTCAATATGGTTTTAATATTCCAAATATCCCAGCGTCTGAGATATTCAACAATTAAAAAATGAGGTTCCCCCGAAGTCATTTCGATGAGCTTAGTAAATGTCCTAGCCATGTTTAAATGGATCGCAAACTCAACTAGATCTATTCCTGTATATATCCGGGCGAGCTCATCAACTTCGGCTTTGTACTCTGATTCCTCAATAAAGCGCGTGAGTTCCGGGAGATCCATTAAGAGTAATTTCGTGTAGGTCTCCTTAGGAAATAGCTTGGCCCTCATCGCATGTACTCGAGCCGTGCTATAGGCGTATCTCGCTGTGACTAAGGAAGACGTGTATTTGCCCTTAGCACTTTGCGCGTCCATTTGATTCACTCACTCAAAATTTCTGAGATCTGTTTTAAGGATTTCTCCCGCACGCTTTCAAGAACACTGTCAAAGGTCAGGTCACGTGTCACCGTACCGTCGTCGTTTTCGAGCATAACGCCGCCTACGCAGTTTATGTTTCCACCGTATTCCAATTGAGTAATTCTTCGCACAATGGGTTCATCTTGTTTACTTGAATATACGCGTTGAAATTCCGTCTGTGATTCCAAAAGGCCTTTTATAACCGTTTCGCGTTCTGGTTCCGATAATGCAAGTAAAGCCCTCTTAGCGTCTTCATATGTCTCGTCAAGTACTTCCTTCTGGACATTGAGGATTCCCCTCTTTACCTCCAGATTTGTACTAGATACCTCCATGCGCTTTCTGTGTTCTATTTGTTCAGCAGTGTGTTCTCTTTTATCCGCGAGGATCTTACGTACAGTTTTTTCAGCTTCTGCCTTTATGGCGTTTGCTTCGTCGATCCCTTCTTGCTTGATATGGTTTGCTTCCTCCTCACCCTTGGCAAGGACCGCTTTGACTACAACTTCCAATCCCATAAGCCATCATTAATGCAACGTCGGCAAAGTGACAAACAGCAAAATCAGTGCGACGACGAGCCCAAAAATTACGATAGACTCAGGAATGACTGTCATTACCAAGCCCCTACCGAAAAAACCTTCGTCTTCAGCCATAACTCCTATGGCTGCTGAGCCGATAGCTTGCTCGCCCATGGCGGCTGCTATTCCGGACGCTCCTACTGCAATAGCTGCAGCAAGTCCTATCATACCTGCTCCTATTGGATCTACCATTTATTTTTCCTCCGTATACTTTCTTTCATAACCAAATGGTTTGTATTTCAATCCTCCTCCACGATAAAATTTCGTGAAGAACTCCACATAATGCAATCTCAACGATTGCAATCCAGAGTCAAGAATTCCTAATGCAGTATTGATTGCGTGTCCGGCAATCAACATTAAAGCTCCTAAGATGAGAAAAAATCCTCCTTTTGATATAAACAGTGCATCTGAGAGTTTGTTTACTGCTAACGCAATGCCGGCGGAAGAGACACCTATAGACACTAACCGAGTATATGAGAGCACGTTAGACAGCAAGGATGGAAGTTCGGCGATACCTATGACGCCTTCTCCAAGTATCAGAAATATCACACCAATAACTGCTAATGCTAAACCTGCTACGAGTCCACTTGAGAGGCTGATTCCCGACCCTCTCGTTAGCTGGGGCAAAATAATCACAATTGCGATGACCCCACCATATAGAATTAGAAGCCAACTGAGTTTCGTATAAACCGCGTGTTTGAGACCATGCTGAGTATACTCGTTCTTGAATCCCACAACATATCCAAGTGAGAGGTGAATGATACCAAGAACCATAGTGACTATTAACAAGTTTAATACGTTATCAAACCTCGGTATGGTCGGATATGCGTTAATGAAAGATAAGAGCCCCCTTTCTCCGAAGACTTCAACTCCAAAGAACTCGTTATAAATAAAGCCGAATACTATCGACACAACACCGGCATAGATTCCCACGCCCGCCAACGCTCTGAGACCCCGAGATTTGATCTTCCACTTTACTATAGCAGCGATGGCAACAACCACAATCCCGTATCCTATATCTCCCAGCATCAGCCCAAAGAAAAAGGGATACCACAAGAATATCAGCATCGTAGGATCGATCTCGTTGAATTTCGGAAGTGAAAAAGCTTTGATAAAGACTTCATACGGTCTTGTCGGTATCGGATTTTCAAGTGCGATGGGCACTTTTTCGATTGCAACTGCTTCAGACTTGTCGATGCCGAGAAAAACTTGCCCGTTCGTAGCATCATCAATGTCCTTTTGCATTCGCTCAAGACGCTTTGTAGGAATCCATCCCTCAACAATGAACGTATTTTTTGTCGTGGCAAATTTTAGCGGCGCTTCGGCCTTTTGCGTCTCTATCGAGAGATACTCATCTGACGCTAAGACGTAATCAATGTACTCTTGTTGGATTTTTTTCAGATCCTCCTCAACTACCTCTCTTTCAGATTCAAGTTCTGAAACTTTCGCGTCAAACTCAGATATGAGCTCCTTCGGGACCCCTTCCATCTCTGGGATCGAAATAGCCGTGAAATTCTGTTCTTGCAAGGCGGTGAAAACCTCAGTTTCAAACGCCTTTGAAACAAATAATGCAATAACGTTACCTCGACTGTATAGAGTGCTTTCAAGAAAATAGTCAGTAGTTATGTTATCGATCGATAACTGACCTTTTATGAGTCCTACAAACACTACAATCGACTCATAGCCGCGATACATTTCAACCGGTATGTCAAAGCCTTTTATTGGATCAAGCTGCTTCTTTTTATCAGTAAAATCTTTTATTTGGGAATAAAGGTCGCTGATTTTCTGGGTGACTTGTGAAACTTCGAAGTTCAAGCGTTCAATTTTCTCACTAAAAGTAGCTTCTATTGACGCGACGGTATATTTCGTCGAGACGTCCTCTTTGCCCTTAATATTTAAATAATTGGCTATCGACCTCAATGATACTGCCTGTTCAGACAGTTTCGTAGCTTCGGGAAATGGTTTGCCGATTTTGAGGCCCTCACTTTCCTCAGCAAATTCTGTTATGTGAACCACGTCGTGGGCGTACAGTACATCAATCGCGGCCTTCATATAATCCTTTGTTCCAGCGATGATGACTTTGTTCATTTCCTGAGGCTTAAACATGGGCTTCCCTCTTGAATTCCTCCAAAATATACTCAAGGGCTTCAGCTTTTTTCTTTTGGGCTTTCTGTCTAATCTCAAAGATCTGTTTCTCGCCGCGGTTGAGGATATCCTTCCGAATGTTAGCAAGCTCTAATTCGGCAGAGGCGTTCATCTCATCCTCAATTTTTTTTGCCTCTTTTTTTGCCTCCTCAATTATGACCATAGCCTGCCTTTTCGCATCCTCGATCATATTCTGCTTTTGGGTCTGGGCTTCATCGATCGTCCTCTGAGCTTCCGCTTCAGCATCTTTGATCTCATAGAGTACCTGTGGTTTCATGTCATCAAACCCATCCCTAATAATAAAAAGGAATGCTATTTAAGCTTTAGCATAAACTAGGCTTTGTTAAAAGTATCTTCGTAAAAAGCAGGGTGTCTGGTAAGAAAAGTCTGATGTGTGTTTAAAAAATCAGCCCATTTTCCTACTAATTTAATAAAGCCCAAAAACTTATAGGCGCACAGATAAATTGACAAAAAATGCGTAAAATCCGTAGAACGACTTTACGCTCTTAAATAATCATCGGCATATATTTCTTTGTTGAGCAACACGTTACACGTTTTTATGGTATCCACAAGCTCTTTATCTTGAGTATTTATTATCGCCGAGGAGAGGCCCGCACCCATCAACATTGCTAAAAAGCTTCGCTCTATCAATCGGGGGTTCTTCGTATTGTGTGAGATATTATTTAGCCCAATGGTAGTTTTTAAAACTGAAACTGGACTCGTAAGCAAGCCAATCCGCCGTACGGCTTCCACTACTATTGGTGCTTGATCTTGCGCCGAACTCACCGGCAGACACACCGGATCTACGTAGACCTTCTCAAGATCGATTCCGTACTCGCATGCACTTGCGACAAGTGTTGCGGCGCGCTCACATCTTGTATCCACATCACCAAGAATACCTTTCTCATCCATCGTCATGCAAATAATCTCAGAATCGTGCTCAGCAGCTAACGGAAAGAGAGCAGCCATCTTCTCTTGTTCCGCGGGAATAGAATTAACCATGGACTTACCATTAACCTTTTCAATGCCCGCTTTCATTGCATCTATCTTGTTCGTATCGATGGAAAGAGTCACATCGACAACGTCCTGCACGGCGGTCACCAGCCACTTCATAGCGTCAACTGCATCATCCCTGCCTGGTCCAACATTTAGATCGAGTATGTGCGCCCCCGCGTCAATTTGCCTTTGCGCCATGTTTTGGATGGTTTTTGTATCCCGTATGTCGATAATGGTCCCCACAGATTTTGAATACCCGTTAATATTGCCGCCTATAATTATCATGCATCTCTCCACAACTCTGGTGCTTTTACTGGAGTTACCTTTACATTTAAGGCTCTCACCTAACAGCTGACAACCCCATAGTACCTCGCAACCTATATATAAAAAAATGTAGTATATAAAGTCACGTTACTTCTGTATCCAATGAGAGGATTAAGGCCATTTGACGAAAGAATTTAAAGTTGTTTTTAAGCCTGATAACAAGATGGTCAAAGTTGAACGAGGTACTACTGTACTCGACGCGGCCACAAGTTCTGATATCTACATTGATAGTATATGTGGGGGCAGAGGGAAATGCGGTAAGTGCAAGGTCACAATCGATGGGAATGTCCACGCTGACACTACAGATCTGTTAAGTGCTGAGGAAAAAGCTCGAGGCTGCTATTTGGCATGTTTGGCTCGAGTGGCGGGAAATTTGACAGTTATAATACCAAAAGAGAGCAGAGTGGAATCGCACCAAATATTGATGAGAAGCGAGATAATTCCATTGCCCGTCATAGAGCCACCCTTAATAAAAATTTCACTTTTGCTTAGCCCACCATCGTTAATTGACTACATGAGCGATTTGGACAGAGTTACGAGAGCGTTACATAATCTTGGCATAAAAAATGTGACCATAGGACTCCCAACCCTTAAAAAGCTTAGTAGAATTTTGAGGGAGAACGAATGGAACGTAATTGTAACACTAATGGATCTCTGGGATCGACAGGAGATAATAGACATAGGTCCCGTTTCAGATGAAGATTTAATCGGGGTAGCAGTTGATATAGGTACCACGACGCTCGTGGTAGAGTTGGTCGATTTAAAAAGTGGTGCCGTCATTGATTCACGATCTGATTATAACAAACAAGTCGTTTATGGCGAGGATGTTCTTTCGCGGATATTGTACACCGAGGAACATAAAGACGGTATCCGTAAACTTACCAGCACCATCAGATACGGCATAAATGATTTGATACGAGAACTTGTCATAGATAACAAAATGCGATACGAAAAAATTTGTCGCGCCGTTATTTCAGGCAACACCGTTATGATGCACTTGTTTTATGGATTAGATCCTAAATATATACGCCATGAACCGTACATACCAGTAATGTCCTATGTGCCACAGATGAAAGCGGTAAAGCTTGGACTAAGCGTAAATCCGAATGCCTATGTTTATGCGCTTCCCTGCAGAAGCAGCTACGTGGGCGGCGACGTCACTGCTGACGTAATTGCTTCTGGAATGAGCGACAGAAAAGAGATTTCACTTTTAATCGATGTAGGTACGAACGGAGAACTTGTGCTCGGAAGTGAGAGCTTCCTTGCATCATGTTCGTGTTCAGCGGGTCCTGCCTTTGAAGGAGGCGAAGTCGAGTTTGGAACGCGAGCGATGTACGGTGCCATAGAGCGGATTTGGATCGACGATGCTAAAGTACACTACTCAACTATCGGAAACGTTCGGCCGAAAGGCATTTGTGGGTCGGGACTGATTGAATTAGTAGCTGAACTATTTAGCAATGGCATCATCGACAGAGTGGGAAAAATACAATCGGATAAAAATAACATCAGAATTCAAGTGGGCAGCAGCGGCAGCCAATTCATTGTGGCATTTAAGCACGAGACGGCCATTAACAAAGACATCATGATAACCGACGTTGACATTCAAAACATACTGCGGACGAAGGCCGCCGTTTATGCGAGCTCTAACGTATTGTTAAAGACGTTTGGATATAAATTTACTGACTTAACCGACGTATTTATTGCCGGCAGTTTCGGCAACTACCTCGATATCAAAAAAGCCGTAACGATCGGGTTGCTGCCCGATCTTCCCCTTGATATCTTCAAATTCATAGGCAATGGCGCTCTCGGAGGGGCGAGAATGGTATTACTATCGAAGAGCATGCAAAATAAAGCGGAAGAAGTTGTCGCAAATATGACGCACATTGAGTTGAGTGTCAACAGCATGTTCTTTAAAGAGTTTACCTCCGCACTCTTTATCCCTCACACCGAGATCGATCAGTTTCCCAGCATTGTAGGAAGAGTTTATACGTAGCTTTTTAATTAACAAGCATTAAAGGTCTAATCAACGTATTAGTCAAGCAAAATGGGGCAGAGATACTCCTTTTATGTAGTTGTCGGATGTATGATGTTACTCCGCGCTAATAAACGCACGAAGACAAAAAGAAACCGGAGGGCTAATGCCAACGATTGCAATAACAGGTAAAGGCGGGACAGGAAAAACAACATTTGCCGCACTTCTCATTAAATATTTGAGCACACAGAGCAGTACTATTTTAGCGGTGGATGCAGATCCTAATTCAAATTTGAACGAACGATTGGGACTCAGTGTTGAACAAACAATTGGACACTTGCGAGAAGATCTCCTCAAAGAGTCCCTTCCTGCTGGTGTGCCCAAAAATGAACTGATCGAGTATCAAATTCGATTAGCTCTTATCGAAGGAGATAAGTTTGATCTTATCGTCATGGGGCGACCTGAAGGACCTGGATGTTACTGCTACATCAACAGTGTCTTGAGAGATGTCATCGATAGGCTCTCAAACAACTATGACTATGTTGTCATCGATAATGAAGCCGGCATGGAGCACCTGTCGAGGCGAACAACAAGAGATGTCGACGCGCTTTTCATTATGAGCGATGCGACAAAGCTGGGCATCATCACCGCGAGTCGAATTAAAAAACTGTCTGAGGACCTAAATATCACCATAGGAAAAGCGTATCTTGTATTAAATGAGCTGAGGGATGACATACCGGATAGCATTAAAGATCAAATAGTACAAGAGGGACTCGACTTCATTGGTGTCATTCCCGCAGACAATCTAATTGAAAATTATGCCGTCCAAGGGAGATCTTTGTTGGAGCTTCCCGGCGATTCGGCTGCATTTAAAGCCGTCATAGAAATAGCAAAGCAGTCGATAATATCGTGATTGCGTTACCCCTTCGCCATTTCCCTCAGATACTTCGGCAAGGCTGATGAATCTTTAGTCCCCACTAAGACTTCCCACCCTGTAAGATCCTCAAGTTTCATCTTCATCATCGCGATCATGCCCGGAATGATAAGCCTTCGGTGATCTACCTTTTCTGCAACCTTATAGTCATCTAGCGCTTGTGCTATCTTCTCTGGGGTGAACTTATCAGCTGCAAACGCGGTCATCACAGACAAGCCTTCTGTGTCTATAACGAGAAGATACGATGGGACTTTGCTTGCTTCAATATCGCTTGCTACTGTAAAATACGTGAGCGAGAAGTTTGACGTCACGATGACCGGTGCATTCCTATTTGGTTTTCCTATTTCGTACAGACCTGGATTCACCTGTATGAGTGCTTGCGGATCTGTATAGATGTTTGTCCTCAACGTGGTGAGGGGGTATAACCGCGCAGGATCAATGTCGCTAAAGATGATTAGAGATGCGTATTTCATCGTCCCTATCGACGCCTTTATAGCTTGGGTTTCGATATCTGTGCCATTGTCTAAATTTAACATTACCGGATAGCCCAGCGGTCGGAATAATTTCTTAACGCTCAGCCGTCGCAATATGGTGAGCCATTCAAGAGCTTCACGTAATTTCTTGTTGCCGAGGTTCAAATCTAAAACGATGTCCTCTACACCTTCGCTTTTTGCCATCTCCGATAATGATATGAGCTCATCGATATTATCAGAATAGATCGCAAGCGGGCACGCGTACTGTCGCGAGAGCTTAGCCATAGCGGTACAGTTACCTGTAGTGCCAGCGTAAATTAACGGTTTTGCTTTCGAAACGAGCTTTAAGCCTTCTTCGATGACCTGCGGGTCGTCACTGATCAACACTAACGGCAAACCGCTGTTATCGTTCACAAGACTGACCGCTTCTGAAAACCGCGTTGCATCACTTCTAGACTTGATTGCGATTAAATCGACTCCTGAAATGATGCCGATCCGCTCGAATTTCATCACATCCAGTTTTTTAGCCTTTTCAACGATCGTATTATTATCGAGGGTATCCTCAATTGTCACAGCGTACGCTGTCTGGTGAAAAAATTTCTTTTCGTGCCTGAAAAGCTCGATTTCACCCCCAATATCGAGGTCGCCGACCGTCACAGTGCGCATAGGTGGCAACGATGAGCTCTCCAGCTGTTGCAGCACTTCCGGCGACACATACGGGCACTTCGTCAGTTCCGTCTGCTTGTTGGCTAACAGCATGGCAAATGCTAAACATGTCGGAACGCCACATTCGCTGCAGTTCTTTTTAGCTAATAATTTGAATATTTCCAACGCTGTCATCGGCATTGCCTATCACCCTATCAACTCATCCACGGCTTTCTTCGTAATCGCCACAGATTTAGGATGTCTCAGTATTAAAGCGTTCGCGCCAGCCATTAAAGCTGCAAGCGCAGAAGCTACTTCCCAAAAGATGGCTCTTTGTTTCTCATCGCCGAGCTTTTCATCTCGCCGATATGCTTCTTTGGCGCTCCAGGCAACAGATATGTCCGCGATCATCGGCGATTGTATCATTCTATCGCCCATCAGACCCGCGAGTTTAATACGCTCCATAGCTGAGTACGCGTATTCAACCCCGAATCCAATCCCTGCCATAAGGGGATCAATGGCGATATCATCAAGTTTTACGCCAAACTCGGTCAGCATGATATTGAGCTGTTTTGCAATATTAACATCGATATTTGAAAAAGAGACGACTGCGTGGCCATTTGCTGTAGCTGCTACTGCTATCGACTTATAACTGTCCTGTTCGGCCCTTGAAAGCAAACATCTCTCTCCCTTCGCAGCTTCCCCACAGAGTTCCATAACTCGTGCGTCTTTCTCATAATCCCCGCTTCCTTGAATCACAAGTGGCGCCTTGACCTGCGCAAGCATCGTAGAGACGAGAGTAGCAGCATCTTCAGCGCTGACGTTTTCTTCCTCAGGATTGGTGCTCAACAACTTCAAACAGATGAAATCCGCACCGTAGGTGTGAACACACGTTTGCGCCCACGCTACGGGATCTCTGATCACATCACCAAAATCGTCTAAGATTATCTTAGGGTAGTCATCGCCAATTCTATCAACGACTTCCATTCCGATAGCGGGCCTTGACACGTTGCCTTCGAAAGACAGAAATGGCAGGGTGGTCTCCCCCCCTAAAATGATTTTATTATCTCTCGTTCCTCCTTCTTCCTCAGTCGCCCCAAAAACAACCTCTTTTATCTTGCCAGCCCAACTCTCTTTTGGAATTGTTACCATTACACATTACCCCACTTAACACATCTGCACACGTTTAGAACATGCCCATGGGCGGCATGGCCAATGCAGGGTGATTTACCTTTGCCATGTATTCCATCAATTCACCTGCATCCGTCGTAATAGTTTCGTCTGCGATTTTGTCCACCAAGTCAGGCAACCCTATCTCGATTGCCCTCTTCTCAAGATCGTCCCTTAGTGCTTCTTTCAGTTCTTTTGGCATCCAAACTACTCGGGCAAGCCCGCCATCGGCGCGGATAAATTTCTTACTTGTGATGAACTGCCTTCCAACGCCGATGAACCCGGG
>Ga0187812_1000751_pt1 | contig 11304 bp, 6 predicted proteins | sample NC_S_2_FD_130582 | JGI IMG/M metagenome (GOLD analysis project Ga0187812, IMG submission 130582) | Wetland sediment microbial communities from Neuse River Estuary, North Carolina, USA - ASW-S_2 | ecosystem: Environmental > Aquatic > Freshwater > Wetlands > Sediment | place: USA: North Carolina... | reverse complement strand
CCCACACCAGCCCGTGCTGCTCGTCGAAGTGCTCGGTGAGCACGTAGTTGAGCGCCATGCCAAGGCGTTCCCGCACGGAGCGCTCGCCGATCTGCTCGTCGAGAATCGAACGGTCGCCGGTCGCGGTCACGTATTTGTAGATCGCCTGCACCAGCGACGATTCCTGATCGACCTCCACGGTGTTCTTGTCGGCCATCAGCCCGGGAGCCAGCAGGCTGGTTCGATAGCTGGGCCGGATGCGCGCCGGATCGCTCGGAATCGGGAAGTAAAGATCGACGATATTGCCGTCGGCGCCCTGGAATTTGAAGAAGGTAAGCAGCGCGTCGCGCACGCGGTCCGGTGGGTTCACCTCGATCGCCAACTGGATAAAAGTGTTCATGTCGCGAATCCACACGGCCTTGTAGCCCGCGCCGGCGTTGAAGCCGCCCCTGAGCAGGTCGAGCGCCATCTGGTGCACCTGGCGCAGCGACTGGTCATTGCGAATCTGTGCTGCCAGTGCAGTATCTCCTGCGCCGCGTTCGGCCGCTCGTGCCGGCGCGGCCGCCGCCAGCAACAGCGCAGCCGCGCCGATAGTACAAAGCATCATTCGATTCATCGAGAGTTCTCTTATCGGTGTTTTAAGGCTTTTCATTGCTCAGCGACGGCGGCGCGTCAGCCGGCGCAGCGCCCCATTTTTGATTCGGCGTTGTTCCCAGCGCGAAGTGCAGCGTTCCGCCCGCGGCGATGTCGTGGAACGAGATCCAGTTGCGCCTATACGCTTTTCCGTTCAGCGCAACGCTCTGGATGTACGGCGCGTTCTCCGCGGCGCCCGCTGCCTCGATGGTGAAGCTCTTGCCCATGTAAGGCGAGTGCAGATGAACCACGACCTTCGGGAACATCGGTCCCACCATCTCGTAGGCCAGGCTGGCCGGATCGACGCTGTAGACGCCCATCATGCTCAGCACCGCCCACGACGACATTGCGCCGCAGTCGTCGTTGCCCGGAATACCGTCGTGATCGGCGGCGTAGTTCTCGTTGAGAATGCGGCGCACCACGCGCTGCGTCTCCCACGGCCGTCCGGAGAAGTTAAACTCGAACGGCGCCTCAAGATCGGTTTCGTTGTACGGGTTGTAGTGCTGGCCGTACCAGCCTGGATATTTGTAGTTGAAAAACTCGGTCAACCGCTGATTGAACAGGTCGCGGCCCATCGCATTCACCGTCCAGGCCATATCCGCGGGCTCAAACCACTGGTAATGCCAGCCCGATCCCTCAATGAATCCATGGCTGTCCTGCAGCGGATCGAAGTTTGCCACCCACTGGCCGTCGCTGTTCCGCGGCCGGAAGAACCGATCCTGCGGATCGAAGACGTTGCGCACGTAGAGCGCGCGATCGTACAGCATCTTCGCATCGCTGGTCTTGCCCAGGTCGAGAGCCAGCCAGTACAGCGACGCGTACGCAATCGCGTCTTCCTGGAGTTGCGAGACCGAGCCATACTTGATCTTGTCGTCCGGCGCGTAGTGCAGCTTGTTGATCCAGTCGATGCCGTCCTCGCCCAGGTAGTGATGCCCCGGGGGCGGCGCTTCGGTCGCGTCCTTCAGCATGCCCTCCCACGCAGCGTTCATATCGAAACCGTGCAGGCCGTCGAGCCACGCCGTGGCCAGCGAAACCGTGAGCGGGCTGCCCGCCATCACATTCGTATAGAGATTGAACTGCGGCCAGCGGTCGATCCACCCGCCTTGCTGGTACATCAGCACGACCGACTGCGCCATGTCTTCCATGCGGCCTGGCTCGATCATGGCCAGCAGCGGCATTTCATCGCGATAAATGTCCCAGCCGGAGTAGCTGGCGTAGACGTGGTGCCCGGGAGCAATCTCGTGCACCTTGCCGTCGAAGCCCACATAGCGCCCGTCCGCATCGCTGAAGATGGTGGGCATCATCAGGCAGTGATAGAGAGCGGTGTAGAAGACGGTGCGCTGCGCGGCGGTTCCACCCGTAACGTCGATCGTGCTCAGCGCCTTGCTCCACGCGGCGTTTGCTTCACCCCGAATCTGGTTGAAATCCTTGCCCGCGGATTCGGCTTCGAGATTGCGCTTCGCGCCATCCAGGTCGACGAACGAGATGCCGATCTTTGCGGTCACCACCTGCTCCTGCGCCGCGGCCGGCCAGGTGGCATAAGCGCCAATCCACTGGTTGTGGTCTGTTTGCGTTGCCGCGCGGCTGCCGTCGGCGAGTTCGGCATCGGCGTCGTAGTGGTTGGCGTTCCAGGTTCCGAATCGCGCAAACGGCTTGCTGAAGGTCATCACAAAGTAGACTTTGTAGGTCTGCGGATTGCCGCAGAATGCGCGGTTTTCCACGTAGCCTTCGATCTGGTGGTCGCTGACCACTTGCACGGAGGCGCCGGTAGTGTAGTTCAGTGTCCGGCTGATGGGCAGGACAATATTGGCCTGCTGCCCGGCGGGAAACGTGAACTGCGCCACGCCGGTGTGGTCGGTGGCGCTCAGCGCGGCGTCGATGTTCCAGCCCAGCAGGCGGACGCGGTAATAGCCCGGCGAAGCGGATTCGTCGTCGTGCGAGTACGGCCCCTTCAGATCGATAATGCGGGTGTGAACCGGCCCGGTGGTCGCGGTGAAGTAGACATCGCCCTCATTGGTGCAGCCGGGGCCGCTCATGTGCGTCATGCTGAAGCCCTGAAGGTCGGTCTGCGAATAGTGGTAGCCGTAGCCGTGCGCCTCGGTATCCGGGCTGAGCTGCACCATGCCGAAGGGCGTAGTGGCCCCAGGAAACAGATTGTTGGGGCCTCCAGGGCCGAAGCCCGTGCCAATAAGAGGATTTACGCTGTCCACGTGCGATTTCGCCGCCCCGGAAGCCTGCGCCAGCAGCCCGCCGGCGCCGATTGCAAGAATTCCGAGAAAGGTGGCTGTTTTTGCTACGAGGGGCTGAAAACCAAGGCGGGACGCAGCAGGACCCATGAGAAGCTGTTTCACAAGAGTTCCATCCTCTCCAATCGATCTGCTCAAATTGTAAGCGCGCGATACCGGTATCTGGAAAGCGGTCGCAGGCCGCAGCCGGCGTAACCGGGATGCGCATAAAGCCCCGGCGTCTCGCCCAGGCCTGTAAAATCATTCTCAAAACCCGCCTTATACCGGTGTGGGAGGATCCTTGCTTTACTGGCTGCTCTACGAAAAGCTCTTTCCGTTCTTTCACCCCTTCCGGATCTTCCGCTATCTCACCTTTCGTACGGCCTTTGCCTCGCTGACGGCGCTGCTGATCGCGATGTTTATCGGTCCGTGGGTGATTCAAAAGCTGCGCGAGTTCCAGATCGGCCAGTTCGTCCGCGAGGACGGGCCCCAGTCGCACCTCAAGAAGACCGGCACGCCCACCATGGGCGGCGTGCTCATCTGCATCTCCATTCTGCTGCCGACGATCTTGTGGTCCGATCCGGCCAATCCGCTGGTGTGGATCACGGTGTTTTCCACGGCGGCCTTTGCTGCCATCGGTTTCGCCGACGACTATATCAAGGTGGTCAAGCGGCGCAGCCTCGGCCTCACCGCGCGCGCCAAGCTCTTCTGGCAGGGGATGGTTGGCCTGGTCGTGGCCATTGCCCTGGTCGTCCTTGAGCAATTCAAGCTCTTCTCCACCAAGCTGAACGTGCCCTTCGTCAAGAGCCTCCGGCCTGACCTGATGTGGCACCACTGGCCGGCCACGCTGCCCCACCTGGCCCTGTTGGCGTTCATCCCCTTCGTCGTCTGGGTCATGCTGTGGCTCTCGCTCTCGTCAAACGCGGTGAACCTGACCGACGGCCTCGACGGGTTGGCCATCGGCTGCACCATCATCGCAGCCGGTGCGCTCGCCGTCCTCACCTATGTCAGCGGCCACGTGGTCTTTGCCGACTATCTCGAGCTGCAGCGCATGCCGCCGGTTGGCGAGCTGACCATTTTCTGCGGATCGATGGTCGGCGCTTCGATCGGATTTCTCTGGTATAACGCCCACCCCGCGGAGATATTCATGGGCGACGTGGGTTCCCTGGCGCTCGGCGGCGCCATCGGCACGGTGGCCGTCATCATCCGCCAGGAACTCCTGCTGCCGTTTATCGGCGGCATCTTCCTGCTCGAGGCGCTCTCCGTCATACTGCAGGTGGGCAGCTACAAGCTGCGCAAGAAGCGCATCTTCAAGATGGCGCCCCTGCACCACCACTTCGAGCAACTCGGCTGGGAAGAATCCAAAGTCATCGTGCGCTTCTGGATCGGCGCCCTGGTGTTTGCATTGTTTGCACTCACCACGCTGAAACTGCGTTAGCCGCGCGCCGGGAACCCCACTTTCGCCGCACAATCGAAGAGGATGCCGCCGGCCGGTGGCCAAAGTCCCGTCGGCCGTAGGCCCATTCGCCGTAAGATAGCTGCATGATGGAATTGAAAGGCAAAAAAGTTCTGGTCGTGGGGCTGGGTAAGTCCGGCCTCGCCGCGGCCCTGTTTCTACGCCGCAAGGGCGCGCAGGTGACGGTTTCGGACGTGCGCTCGGCCGAGTCGCTGGCCAGGGAGATTCCAGCGCTCCTCGACGAAGGCATCATGGTGGAGGCCGGCGGCCACGGTTTGCTGACCTTCCGCCGCCAGGATCTGATCGTCGTCAGTCCCGGAGTGCCGCTCGACACTCCGGAACTGGAGCAGGTGCGCAAATTCGGGCTGCCCATCATCGGCGAACTGGAACTGGCCGCACGCTTTTTGAAGGGCAAGATCCTGGCCATCACCGGCTCCAACGGCAAAACCACGACCACCGCGCTGCTCGGTGCCATCCTCGATGAGGCCCGCATTCCGGTGCTGGTGGGCGGCAACATCGGCGTCCCGGTGGTGGGGCTCATCGAGCAGAGCACCGACGACACCTGGTCGGTGCTCGAGGTTTCCAGCTTCCAGCTTGAGAGCACTGAGCAGTTTCATCCCAACGTTGCCGTCATCCTCAACATCACGCCCGATCACCTTGATCGGCACGGCAGTTTTGAGAACTATGCGCGCGCCAAGGAGCGCATCTTCGCTGCGCAAACCGAAGGCGATGCCGTCGTGCTCAATGCCGATAGCGCGCGCACCGCGCAGGCGGCGGCGCGGTCGTCAGCGAAGGTTTACTGGTTTTCCATCGAGCACCCGGTATGGCAGGGCGCCTGGGTCGAGGACGGGTACGTGGTCTGCCGCGGAGCGCGCGATGCGGCCATCGAGAAGGTGATGCCGCTCAGCAAAATCCCGCTCAAGGGCGAGCACAACGTGGAGAACGTGGTGGCGGCGGTATGCGCGGCGCGGCAGGCTGGAGCGCCGGCTGACGCCATTGGCCGCGCCATTGAGAAGTTCCAGGCCGTCGAGCACCGGCTGGAGTTCGTGGCCACGGTAAACGGCGTCGATTTCTACAACGATTCGAAGGCCACGAATGTGGACGCGACCGCCAAAGCCGTGGCCGCCTTTCAGCACGGCATTCATCTCATCCTGGGCGGCAAGGACAAGGGCTCCGATTACACCACGCTTTCGCAGTTGCTGCGCGAGCGCGTGCGTGCGGTGTATACCATCGGCTCGGCTGCGGCCAAGATCGAGTCGCAACTGCGCGGCATCATCTCGCTGCACTCCTGCGAGACCCTGGACCGGGCGGTGAGTGCGGCGGCGGCGGCGGCGCGGCCCGGCGACGTGGTGCTGCTCGCGCCCGCCTGCTCCAGCTTCGACCAGTTCGAAAGCTACGAGCATCGCGGGCGGGTCTTCAAGGAACTGGTGGCCGAGCAAAAGGGTTGGAAGGTGAGCCAAAACGCGTAGTTTTTTCGTTCGCGAAGGTGGACGTGTTGGTCCTGTTTTGCGTTAGGGCACAACTTCAGTCGTGCCCTAACGCGGGAATGAAATGTTCGGGGCTTTAGCCCCCGAGGAACGCACCGCAGGCAGGCATGGCGAAGCGAGTCGGCGTCGACAAATGGATGTTCTGCACCACGCTGCTGCTGGTGGTGGCGGGCCTGGCGATGGTCTTCTCCGCTTCGGCCGTGGTCGAGCAGGTTCGCTATCACTCTGCCTTTGCCGACGTCGGCCGCCAGGCGGGCTGGGCTTTGGCCGGCGTGCTGGCCATGCTGGTGCTGATGCACGTGGATGCCACGCACTATAACTCGCCGCGTTTCATTTATCCCGCTCTCTCGATCACGACGCTGCTTCTGGTCTCGGTCTTCTTCTTTCCCGGCTCGCACAATACCCATCGCTGGATTCGCTTCGGCCCCTTCTTCACCTTCCAGCCGTCGGAAATTGCCAAGCCGGTGCTGGTGCTCTTCCTGGCCTGGTTCCTGCATAACCGGCTCGATGCCATGCGCGACTGGCGCCATACGCTGCTGCGCGCGGCTGTGGTTCCCGTGGTCTTCATGTTGCTGGTGGTCAAGCAGCCGGACCTGGGTACGGCGATGGTGCTGGGCGGCGTCACCGCCATGATGCTGATCCTCGCCGGCATGGAGTGGAAGTACCTGGCGGCCGCGTTTGCCGCGGCTCTGCCTCCGTTGATGGCGCTGCTGTTCTGGGTTCCATGGCGGCGTCAGCGCATGCTGGCCTTCCTCAATCCGGCCGCCGATCCGCAGGGCGCCGGCTTCCACATCAATCAGTCGCTCATCGCCGTTGGCACCGGCGGCTTTACCGGCCGCGGCTATATGGAGGGCATGCAAAAGCTCTTTTACCTGCCCGAGGCTTCCACGGATTTCATCTTCGCCAACATCGCCGAAGAACTGGGCTTTATCGGCGCCATGTGCATCGTCCTGCTGTTCGTCGTCTTCGGCGTGCGCGGACTGCGGGCAGCGTTCCGCTCGCAGGACCCGTTCCTGCGCCTGGTCGCTTTCGGCATCACGTCGACGATTCTGCTGCAGGCCTTCTTCAACATCAGCGTCGTGTTGTCGCTGGTCCCCACCAAGGGCATTCCGCTGCCGCTGATCTCGTCCGGCGGAACGTCGCTCTTCTTCACCCTGGCCAGCATTGGCGTGCTGCTGAATATCACCCGCCAGGCGGAGTGAAAAAGCAGGGAATCGGGATTAGGAAATAGGGAATAGGAACTGCCAACCGATCACTGACAACTACGAACTGTGAACTACGAACTGATCTCCGATCTCTGACCACTGATCTCTGAAATGAACCTGCGCGTCCTCATCGCCGGCGGTGGAACAGGCGGACATATCATCCCCGCCCTTGCGGTCGCGCGCGAACTCCTAGCCTGCCACTCCGCCCAGGTCCTCTTCGTCGGCACCCCCCGCGGCCTTGAGTCGCGGCTTGTCCCCGAAGCCGGCTTCGCGCTGCGCCTCATCGAAGTCGGCCCGCTCAACCGGGTCTCGCTGCTCACGCGGCTGAAGACCTTGGCTCGCCTGCCGCGGAGCATTCTCGACTGCAAACGGATCATCCGCGAGTTCCGGCCCTCGGCCGTCCTGGGCATCGGCGGATATGCCGCCGGGCCGGGCACCGCGGCAGCTCTGTTGATGAAGGTGCCCGTTCTGCTCTTCGAGCCAAATGCCATGCCTGGCCTCGCCAACCGTCTCGTCGGCAAACGCGTGCGGGGAGCGGCCATCAATTTCTCTGAAGCCGCCAGATATTTTCGCAATCCGGAAGTAACCGGCATCCCCGTCCGCCCGGAGTTTTTTACCATCCCCGCGCCCACCGCCGCCGCGCCGCACCTACTCGTCTTTGGCGGATCGCAGGGCGCTCGGCTCTTCAATACCCATCTTCCGCAAATCGCCTGCCAACTCCTCCAAGCAGTTCCCGGCCTCACCATTCTGCACCAAAGCGGTATCCGCAACTTCGAGGTGACGCAAGCGGCCTACCGGGCCAGCGGCGCCGATCCGGCGCGCTGGCAGGTGCAGCCGTTCCTCAACGACATGCCGGCCCAGTTTGCTCGTGCTCATCTGGTGCTCACGCGCAGTGGCGCCTCGACCGTTGCCGAAGAGGCCGCCGCTGGAAAGCCGGCGCTGCTCGTGCCCTTTGCCGCCGCGGCCGACGATCATCAGTTGCGCAACGCCGAGGCCATGGCAGCGGCAGGAGCTGCCGTGATGCTGCAGGAAAAGGATCTTGAGGTTCCGGGCCGGTTGCTCGATGCGCTGGCCGCACTGCTCGCCGATCCCGTCCGGCTCAGCGCCATGTCTGCCGCAGCTCGTAAACAGGCCCATCCCGGCGCTGCCGAGCGCATTGCCGACCGCCTCGCGGAGATGGCGAAATAGATCTGTAGCGCCGGTCTCCAGAGCGGCTGCCGTGGGGATCTCCCGATCCCCATCGCGTATCGCTCGACGACTCGCAAAGTTCGTGCCATCCCAGCAAAAAGCCCGCCTGCCGAAGCAGACGGGCCTTTTGCACCATGCGGGCTTTTCGCCCGCTCAACCTCGATTACCGGCGTCCACCGCCACCGTGGAAACCACCACCACCGCCGTGGAATCCTCCGCCACCGTGGAAACCGCCACCGCCGCCGTGGAAGCCGCCACCGCCATGGAATCCACCTCCGCCGCCCCCATGGAAGCCGCCTCCGGCAAATCCGCCGCCATGGTAACCTCCGCTGGGTGCGCCGCCATGGAAACCAGCCCCTCCACGGAAGCCGCCGCCGGCAGGTGCGCCGTGGAAGCCGCCTGCATGCCCGTAGAATCCGCGGTTCACTCCGCCGGCATAGCCGCCCCGGAATCCGTTGCCGATGGCGCCACGTCCCGCGTAGCCGCCACGTCCGCCGTACCCGCCACGGTAGCCATATCCGCCCCGGTAGCCGTATCCGCCGCGATAACCGCGGCCCCATCCGTAGCCACCCCAGCCGCGGCCCCAGCCCCAGCCGTACCAGGGACCGACGCCGATGAAGAGACCATCGTCAAACCAGTCAGGTCCGTAGTAGCCGTAAGGAGCGCACGCATACGGGTAGTAGGAGTAATACCCCCATTCGCAGTCCGGAGGACCGTAGTAGTCAGGAGCCGCAACCATCGCGGGGCCGACGCCGATTCCCACCGCAACCTGGGCGTGGGCCGTTGCTGCGAACGGCGCCACCAAAAGGACCGCGGCCATCGCGATCAACACCATGCGAAACTTCCGCATAAACCCTCCTCGTGCCTCCGGGCTCCCGAGCCCGATCCAGACCCGCTTCGGTCCTCAGCACCGCGGCCTCTGCGCCTTACTGGGGCCGTCACCTATTAGAACAGTTAAACCGCCATTTAGTTGCGGTCTTCGCCAGCGCGGAATATCCCTGCGCGTTCATCTCATGTGCTTGAAATCACATCCCGGCGCACCTTCCACTGCCGAAAATTCCCACAGTGCGGGAAGATTGCACGGAGGAGGAGGCCATGGCCCTCCGGGATTCGTCCACAGGCAACGTTGTTCGGGAGTATTCGATTGCCGAGCTGCGCGAGGCGGCCAACCTGATGCGCGGTTACAACCTGGTGTCGCTGTGCGCGGCGGGCTCCGGCCATGCCGGCGGCACCCTTTCCATCATGGATATCGCCGCCGCGCTCTATCTTCGTGTGGCCAATCACGATCCGGCCAATCCAGCGTGGCCCGATCGCGACCGCATTGTGTGGTCGGCTGGCCACAAAGCGCCGGCGCTCTACGTCAGCCTGGGCATGGCCGGCTTTTGCCCTATCGAGGAGACGGTGACTCTCCGCAAGCTGGGATCGCAGTTCCAGGGGCATCCCCACTGGCTCAAGCTGCCGGGCGTGGAGATCTCTACAGGTTCGCTGGGCCAGGGGCTCAGTGTCGCGGTGGGCATGGCGCTGGCGGCGCGGCTCGATGGAGACCAGCACAAGATTTTCTGCCTCATGGGCGACGGCGAACAGCAGGAGGGCCAGGTGTGGGAGGCGGCCATGGAGGCCGGCCACTTCCACCTCGACAACATCGTGGCCATCGTCGATTGCAACCGCCTGCAGATCGACGGCTGGGTCAAGGACGTGATGCAGATTGAGCCACTGGCAGCTAAATATGCGGCTTTCGGCTGGGAAGTTCTGCGCGTCGACGGGCACAACATGCACGAGATCGTCGATGCTCTGGAGCAGGCGCGCGCCATCGGCCGTCGGCCGGTGGTCATTCTCGCCGACACCATCAAGGGCAAGGGCGTGAGCTTTATGGAGAACCAGCCGGGCTGGCACGGAAAGGCGCCCAATCGGCAGGAACTGGATACGGCGCTGAAGGAACTGCGGCTTGCTGACCGAATTCCTGTCGACGCGCTACTCGATCGAGCCAAGAGCTTTCAGGCCGAGGCGAGCTGTCGGCTCGAAGCCTCGATGCCGCATTTTTCCCGCGACTATTGGTGGAACCGTAGCGACGCCATGCAGGTGAAGATGGAGCCCACGCGCAAGGGTTTCGGCCAGGCGCTGGCTGAGTGTGGCGGCGACGAGCGGGTGGTCGGCCTGGGCCTCGACATTTCAGGCTCGATTACCATTGGCGAGTTTTATGCGCAGCATCCGGAGCGAGCGAAGCGCTGGTTCAGCATGGGCATCGCGGAGCAATCGGCCACGGCTGCCGCCGCGGGTCTGGCGCGCGAGGGCAAGCTGCCGGTGCTGGGCTCGTACGCCACCTTCGCGGCCGCCCGGAACCTCGACCAGATTCGCGTCTCCATCTGCTACTCCAACCTGAACGTGCTGATTGCCGGGGCCCACGCCGGCGTGTCGGTCGGCCCCGATGGGGCCACCCACCAGGCCCTCGAAGATCTTTTCGCCATGCAGGCGCTGCCCAATATGTCGGTCGTCGTGCCCTGCGACAGCGTCGAGACGCGCAAAGCCACGCAGTACCTGCTGCTCGAACACTTTGGGCCCAAATACATCCGCTTCGCCCGCGAGGCCACGCCCATCGTCACCGATGAGACAACTCCGTTTGTCTTCGGCCGTGCAAATCTGATTCGCCTGCGGCGCGAAGGGCCTGAATTCGCCGCCGCATTCGATACCCGTCTCGCCCAGGATTACAAAAACGAATCGGAAGACCTGACCATCGTCGCCATTGGTCCCATGGTCCCCGAGGCGATGCGCGCCGCGCAAATTCTGAAGCGCGAATTCGGATACGAGACGCGCATCCTCAACCTGCACACTCTCAAGCCCATCGACGCTGCGGCCATCCTCCGCGCGGCGCGCGAAACTGGTGTCATCGTTACCGCCGAGGAGCACCAGATCGGCGCGCTGGCTTGGCACGTGAGCGCGATCTTCACCGAGTCGCCGGAGTTGTACGGGCATCCGGTGATTACCGGCGCCATCGGCGTGAAAGACCGCTTTGGCGACTCCGGCGCGCCCTGGGAGCTGGTGAAAGAGCTCGAAGTCAGCGCCGAGCACATCGCGCAGAAAGCGATGGAGCTGATGGACGTCAAGAAGAGATCTGGCATTCTCGCGGCGGTCTG
>Ga0187812_1000747_pt1 | contig 11343 bp, 6 predicted proteins | sample NC_S_2_FD_130582 | JGI IMG/M metagenome (GOLD analysis project Ga0187812, IMG submission 130582) | Wetland sediment microbial communities from Neuse River Estuary, North Carolina, USA - ASW-S_2 | ecosystem: Environmental > Aquatic > Freshwater > Wetlands > Sediment | place: USA: North Carolina... | reverse complement strand
CGCTCTTGCGGAAAGCCTCAACCACCTTGAGCCGCTTGGCGTACTTCAGTTTCTTCTGCGCGGAGCTCTCGGTCTTCATGCGCTCGCGCAGCTCCATGCCCAGCTCTTCCACGTTGACGCGCTTGAGCAGTTCCTTGATGGCCTCGGCGCCCATCATGGCCTTGAAGCCGGAGGGGCGAAACTGCTGGTCGAGCTCGCGGAAGCGGTTCTCGTCCTTGATGATCTCGCGCTCGCGCACCGGCGCGTCGCCGGGATCGACCACGACGTAGGACTCGAAGTAGAGAATGCTTTCCAGGTCGCGCAGCGAGATGTCGAGCAGGTGACCGATACGCGAGGGCAGCCCCTTGAAGAACCACACGTGCGAGCAGGGCGACGCCAGTTCGATGTGGCCCATGCGCTCGCGGCGCACCTTGCTGACCGTGACTTCGACGCCGCACTTGTCGCAGATGACGCCGCGGTGCTTCATGCGCTTGTACTTGCCGCACAGGCACTCCCAGTCGGTGACCGGGCCGAAGATGCGGGCGCAGAACAGGCCGTCGCGCTCTGGCTTGAAGGTGCGGTAGTTGATGGTTTCCGGCTTGGTGACTTCGCCATGCGACCAACTGCGGATCTTCTCCGGCGAAGCCAGCATGATGCGAATTGCGTCGAAGTCGGTGATCGGGCTGGTAAGCTCAAACGGGTTCGAACGGAACAAGGCGACCCTCCAATTTCCCAGCTATTAGCTTTTAGCTACTAGCTTTTAGCTTCCCCGGTTCGGGAAGCGATGTTTACGTTAGCCACTCAAACAGCGTTTTGCTTTCAGCCTTCAGCTCTCAGCTTTCAGTGCCTACCGGCTAAGACAAACTCGCCTCGGCCGCCGCTCTCGCTTCAAGCTGAAGGCTGAGAGCTGACGGCTGACGGCTGCTTTTAATCCGCCACCGCCGCCACTTCCGGCGCGGGAGCTTTCTTCACCAGGTCAGCGCGCTTGATCAGCTCCACATCCAGGCACAGCGACTGCAATTCGCGGATGAGCACGTTGAACGACTCGGGTACGCCCGGCTCGATCGCCGCCTCGCCCTTAACGATGGCCTCGTAAATCTTGGTACGGCCATAGACGTCGTCGGACTTCGCCGTGAGCAGCTCCTGCAGGATGTAGGCGGCGCCGTAGGCTTCGAGGGCCCATACTTCCATCTCGCCGAAGCGCTGTCCGCCGAACTGCGCCTTGCCGCCCAGCGGCTGCTGGGTGATGAGCGAGTACGGCCCGATGGAACGCGCGTGAATCTTGTCGTCCACCAGGTGCGACAGCTTGAGCATGTAGATGTAGCCCACCGTCACCGGCTGCTCGAACTGCTCGCCGGTCATGCCGTCGAAGAGCGCCGTCTTGCCCGATTCCGGCAACCCGGCCGCCCTCAGCAGCGACTTGATCTCGCCTTCCTGCGCGCCGTCAAAGACCGCCGTACCCAGCCAGATGCCCTTCTTCATGCCCGCCGCAACGCGCAGCAGCATCTCGTCGTCCAGCTCCAGCAACTGGCGCAGCGTCGCGGTGCCGGCGAACTCCTTCTTCATCAGCTCGCGCGTGTACGCGGCATCGCTGTTGGCCTTGACCAGCGCGGCCACCTTCTCGCCCAGCTCATGCGCGGCCCAGCCCAGGTGGGTCTCGAGAATCTGGCCGACGTTCATACGCGAAGGAACGCCGAGTGGGTTGAGGACAATTTCCACCGGCGTGCCATCGGGCAGGTAGGGCATATCTTCCTCGGGCAGGATGCGCGAGATGACGCCCTTGTTGCCGTGGCGGCCGGCCATTTTGTCGCCCACCGAAAGCTTGCGCTTCATGGCGACGTAGACCTTGACCAGCTTGATGACACCCGGGGGCAGTTCGTCGCCCTTCTGCAGCTTGGCCACCTTCTCGTTGGTGATCTTACGCAGCACTTCGATCTGGCGGGAGGTCATCTCCTCGATCTCGTCGATCTGCTCGTTCACCCGCGGGTCCTTGTCGTTATAGCGGATGCGCTTGAGGTTCTTGGTTGAGATGCGCTCGATAGTTTCGCGATCGAGAATGGCGCCCTTGGTGAGCAGGCGCTTGTTGGTCCGCTCGTCGTGCAGATCGGCCAGCACCTCCTTGCCGCCCAGGATTCCATCGAGGCGCTTCAACCGCTCGTCGGTGAGAATGCGAATTTCGTCGCCCAGGTTCTTTTCGAGCTTGGCAATGTACTCGGCCTCGATGAGCTTGGCGCGCTCGTCCTTTTCCTGGCCCTTGCGGCTGAAGATGCGCACGTCAACCACCGTGCCTTCGATGCCCGGGGGGCAGGTGAGCGAAGCGTCGCGCACGTCGCCGGCCTTTTCGCCGAAGATGGCGCGGAGCAGCTTCTCTTCCGGAGTCAACTGCGTCTCGCCCTTGGGCGTGACCTTGCCCACCAGGATGTCGCCGTGGCCGATCTGCGCGCCGATGCGGATGACGCCGCTCTCGTCCAGATCGCGCAGCGCGTGCTCGCTGACGTTGGGAATGTCGCGCGTGATCTCTTCCGGGCCCAGCTTGGTGTCGCGCGCTTCGATTTCGAACTCCTCGATGTGGACCGAGGTGTAGTAGTCCTCGCGGACCAGCTTTTCGCTGATCAGGATGGCATCCTCGAAGTTGTATCCGCGCCAGGGCATGAAGGCCACGAGCACGTTGCGGCCCAGCGCCAGCTCGCCCTGCTCGGTGCAGGGTCCGTCGGCGATGACCTGACCCTTCAGCACGCGATCGCCCTCGCGGACCACAGGCTTTTGATTGATGCAGGTGTTCTGGTTCGAGCGCTTGAACTTGATGAGCTGGTAGATGTCGGAACCCACCTCGCGCGAAAGCTGGGTGGGATGGTGCTCGCCCTCGACGCGCACGATAATGCGCTCGGAGTCGACCGAGTCCACAATGCCGTTGCGCTTGGCCAGGATTACGGCGCCGGAGTCGCGCGCCGTTACGCCTTCCATGCCGGTTCCCACCAGCGGCGCCTCGGCCACCAGCAGCGGCACACTCTGGCGCTGCATGTTGGCGCCCATCAGCGCGCGGTTGGCGTCGTCGTGCTCCAAAAACGGAACCAGAGAAGCGGCCACCGAAACGAGCTGCTTGGGGCTGACGTCGATGTAGTCCACGTCGGTGCGGTTCACCAGCACGAAGTTGCCCTGGCGGCGGGCATTCACCAGCTCTTCGGTGATGCGGCCATTGTCGTCGAAATCTATATTGGCCTGCGCGATGGTGTGTTTGTCCTCTTCCCACGCCGAGAGGTAGAAGCTGTACGGCATCGATTCGATGGCCCGCTTGCCGGCCTTCCTGAGCTGCTCGTTGAGCTTGAGCATCTCCAGCTTCTCGATGTGGTCGCCCACGCGCAATCCGCTCTCGCCAGCGTTCACGATCTCAACGAAGTCGAGAATCTTGGTGTCCTTCACCTTGCGATAAGGCGACTCGATGAATCCGTACTCGTTGATGCGCGCGAAGCACGAAAGCGAGCTGATCAGGCCGATGTTCGGGCCTTCCGGCGTCTCGATCGGGCAGATGCGGCCGTAGTGCGTCGGGTGCACGTCGCGGACTTCGAATCCGGCGCGCTCGCGCGACAAGCCGCCCGGCCCAAGGGCCGAAAGACGCCGCTTGTGCGTGATCTCCGACAGCGGATTGGTCTGATCCATGAACTGCGAGAGCTGCGAGGAACCGAAGAACTCGCGGATGGCCGCCATCACCGGCTTGGCGTTGATGAGGTCGTGCGGCATGGCCGTGTTGAGTTCCTGGTACACGCTCATCTTTTCCTTGATGGCGCGCTCCATGCGCACCAGGCCGATGCGGAACTGGTTCTCCATCAGCTCGCCCACCGCGCGGACGCGGCGGTTGCCGAGGTGATCGATATCGTCGACCACGCCGATGTTCTTGCGCAGCTTGAGCAGGTAGCGGATAGTCCCGTAGAAGTCCTCCGGCGTCAGCGTCCGGTGATCCAACTGCGTCGCGTCCTGGTTTTCGTAGAGCTTGATGTTGAACTTCAGCCGGCCCACGCGCGAGAAGTCGTACTTGCGCGGATCGAAGAACATGCCTTCGAAGAGGGCAGTGGCGGTGTCCAGCGTGGGCGGATCGCCCGGGCGCAGCTTGCGGTAAATCTCGATGAGCGCCTCTTCCGGCTTGTGCACCGAGTCGCGCTTGAGCGTGTTGGTGATGATGTTGCCCACGTCGTCGCGATCGGGGAAGAAGACCTCGAAGCTGGTGGCGCCGGAGGCCATCACCTTGTGCAGGCGGTCGGCGGTGAGCTCGACGTTGGCCTCGACGATCACCTCGCCGGTGGTGGTGTCGACCACGTCGGCAGCGGTCATTGCGCCGTCCAGCTCGGCGGCTTCCACTTCCACCTTGTCCACGCCCGCGGCACGCAGCGCCTTCATGGCGTGCGGCGTGATCTTGCGGCCGGAGTGCGCGATCTCTTCGCTGCCATGGTGAATGGCGTGCGCCGGCTTGGAGCCGATCAGGTGCGTGCCCGCGGCGGCGTTCTCCGGAATCGCCCACATCAGCTTGCCGTCGGCGATCTGGATGCGGTCAACCGTGTAGAAGGTCTTGAGGATCTCCTCGTCGGAGCGCAGGCCCAGCGCGCGCAGAAAGATCGTTCCCAGGAACTTGCGCTTGCGGTCGATGCGCACGTAGAGCGTGTTCTTCTGGTCATACTCGAACTCCACCCACGAGCCGCGATAGGGGATGATCTTGCCCAGGAAGTAAGTGCGGTTGTTGGCCGTCTCGAAAAACACACCTGGCGACCGGTGGAGCTGCGAAACGATCACGCGCTCGGTGCCGTTCACGATGAAGGTGCCGTTCGGCGTCATCAGCGGAATATCGCCGAAGAAGACTTCCTGCTCCTTGATGTCGCGGATGGTCTTGTTGCCGGTCTCGGGGTCCTTGTCGTAGATGGTGAGGCGCACCGTCACCTTGAGCGGAGCGGAGAACGTCATGCCGCGCTCTTCGCACTCCTGCTGGTCGTACTTGAGCTGCAGGCTGACCGGGTCGCCGCACTTGTTGCAGAAGTCAGGCGTGTTTTTGTTGTAGGTGCCGCACTTCTGGCAAAGCACGTCGCCGGGCAGAAACGGATCGGTAATGACCATCGCCCCGCAATGCACGCAGGCGGTGCGCAGGTGGTGCAGCCCCTTCAGGTGGCCGCACTTGCACTCCCAGTTACCGATGGAGTAGTCGACGAAGTCAAGCTGCGAGATGCCGCGAAAGTCGGAGATCGGGAAAACCGAAACGAACACCGACTGCAGCCCCGAGTCGTCGCGCTCGTTGGGCAGCTTGTCCATCTGCAGGAAGCGCTCGTAGGAGCGCCGCTGCACTTCAATCAGGTTGGGAATCTGCGTTGCGGTGGGAATCTTGGAAAAATCGAGCCGGCTGCGAATCGCGCGCTTCTCGTTGGACATGATCACTCCTGAGGCTCTTTACTCCGGCTGGCGCTGGTTGCGCGCACCGGGCCCGCGCCTGAGTCTCCATTCGGCGCCGGCTACTGTCTCGAAAAATCGGCTAAGTCGGAAAGGAACCCGCCGCGAAGAACCGGCTGCCGTCCCTTTGCTGCGCTCCTCCCGCATCCGAAGCCATACTCCGGATTGGAAGGTTCTTCATCATCGTTCTCGTCCTTCAGGTTCGCGAGCGCGACAGGCTTGCCGTGTATCCTGCAGGTGCGTTAGACTGCGCAATCGAGAGGACTCGCCGGTGCGGTTCCTTTTTCGGAGATTCCGAAAAGAACCGCGGGAGAGGTTTTGCGCCCAGGGCGGAGCGCCGGTAAAAATCGTTATTTGTCCTACAGGGGGAGACACAAATAGCTCGTAAGGGCACAACGCCTCACGAGCGTGGCTTAACGCCAATGCTCCCAACCGAATTCGCCTGCCCTGCTCTCGCCGATCCCAAAGCTCGCTTCTGCGCTTGCTCGCCCGCCACTCGATTAGCCAACAGCCGCCCGCCAGTCTAAGACGCAACCTGCTGACTTGTATACACTTAGCTCGTGCTCATGCCCGGTCGCCCGCATTGCCGTCCGGCCACCGAACCCGCGCTCTTCGCTCACGACCCCGCAAAAATGTGCCGCTTACCGGCTCATTCCCGGCAAAAACCGGGACGAGCCGAAAGACGCGCAACTTTTATCGTAGCGCGTCCCGGCTCGCCTTGCAAGTTTGTTGCCTTACTTGACCTCGATGGTCGCCACGCCTTCAAACTTCTTTTTGATGGCCTCAGCCTCATCCTTGGTCGCATTTTCTTTCAGCGCCTTGGGAGCGCCGTCGACCAGGTCCTTGGCTTCCTTCAAGCCGAGCGAGGTAACCTCGCGTACAGCCTTGATGGTGTTGATCTTGTTGGCGCCAGCATCCTTGAGGATGACCTGGAACTCGGTCTTCTCCTCAACCACCGGAGCCGCCGCGCCCGCACCGCCGCCGGCAACCATCACCGGGGCCGCTGCCGCTGCCGACACGCCAAGACGCTCTTCCAGCTTCTTCACCAGAGCCGCTGCTTCCAGCAGGCTCAACGAAACAATTTGCTCTTCCAACTGCGCGATATCCGCCATGTTCTTCTCCAATCCAAATCGTCTGAATTCTCTTGTCCAAAAGTCCGCTCCATGCAATGGAAGTTTCCGATGCGCCAGACATGCGCCCTTCCGGTTGCCGTTGCGGCCAAAACCATGAAAACAGCTATCAGCTATCAGCCGTCAGCTTTCAGTTCACTCCCCCGCCCGTCACATCTGCTTCACTCACTCAAGATGAAGCTGAAAGCTGAGAGCTGAAGGCTGACAGCTAGCCGCGGCTTACGCCGCGGCAAACTTTTCCTTCTCCACGCCCTGGTTCAATACCACCGCCAGGTCGCGGCCCGTCGCGTTGATCACCGTCGCCAGACGCTGCGCGGGAGCATTGATAAGGAAGAGCAGCTTCGAGAAGATCTCTTCCTTACCCGGCATGGTGGCCAGCGCCTTCACGTCCTCGACGTTCAGCAGCTTGCCGTCCACGATGCCCAGCTTGAAGTGGAACTCGGCCGCGTTCTCGCCGGCCCACTTGGCAAAGACCTTGGCGAGGGCCACCGGATCGCCCGCGGTGAAGGCCACCGAGTTGACGCCCTTCAGTCCCTTGAGCGCCGCCTCAACCTGCGTGCCGGTGCCGGAGATCGCAGCCAGCTTGTTCTTCACCACGCGGTACTTGCCGCCCGCCTCGCGAATCACCTTGCGCAGCTCGTAGTCCTTGGCCACGGTCAACTTGCTGAACGTGCCGATAATCGCCGTCGTCGACGTCTCCAGCTCCCTGGCCAGCAACTGGACCTTCTCACTCTTCTTGCTTCTCGAAATCGCCATTGTGTGCTCCCGGCAGTGAACAGTGATCAGTGAACAGTGGACAGTTTCAAAACCCGCCCTCGATCGATGTTCCCGCCTTCAAATCTCTCTCAACGCCCGCCATTCGGATGGGACTGAACCAGCGGTCACTGTTCTCTGACCACTGTTCACTGTCCACTGTCTTTTAGTGCTTGCCTGCCGCGTCGGCCACAGCCGAATCGAGCGGCACTCCGGGGCCCATCGTCGAGCTCAGCGTGACGCTCTTGATGTACTTGCCCTTGGCCGCCGAAGGCTTGGCGCGCACGATTGAGGTGATGACGGTGGTGGCGTTGTCGATCAGCTTTTGCTGATCGAAACTGAGCTTGCCCACCGGCACGTGCACCAGGCTCGTCTTATCGGCGCGGAACTCCACCTTGCCGGCCTTGATCTCCTTGACCGCCGCGGCCACGTCCATAGTCACGGTGCCGGTCTTGGGATTGGGCATCAGGCCCTTGGGGCCCAGTACCTTGCCCAGGCGGCCCACCACCTTCATCATGTCCGGCGTCGCAATCAGCGCGTCGAAAGCGGTCCAGTTTTCCTTCTGAATCTTTTCGACCATCTCCTCGCCGCCCACGAAATCCGCGCCCGCTTCCTGCGCCTCGCGCTGGCGGTCGCCGGTGGCGATCACGGCCACGGTCTTGGTTTTGCCCAGGCCGTGCGGCAGAACTACAGTCCCGCGCACCATCTGGTCGGCGTGCCGCGTATCGACGCCCAAGCGCATGGTCAGGTCGACAGTCTCGTCGAACTTGGCGAACTTTACTTTCTTGAGGAGATCGACTGCCTCGGGCAGCGGATACGCCAGCTTGGTGACAGCGGCGCGCGCCTTCGCAATATTCTTGCCTTCTTTTGCCATGTTGCCTCGTCTCCCACCGCTATTGCCAGCCCCATTTCTGGGGAACTCGACCGAGCATTTCAGCACTCAGGAGTCCAACGGCCGTGGTGCTATTGACGGCCCAGAGATTTCCCCTGGGCACATCTTTGGATCATAAAGGAATGGTCCTGGGATTGCAAACGGGGAGATCCTCCGCGACAGTCCAAAAGAAAATCTCAGATCAAACCCTCGCGCCGTCCCTACGGGACGGCTGCTCCCAAACACGCGCTGTCCCAGGGATTCACCCTGAGCTAATCTCGCTCCATCCCTGCCGGGATGATACACATAAGTAATTGAAGATAATGAACTTCTGTAACATGCTGACCGATTACAATCCAGCCATACCCTTCCCTCGGAAGCGTTATTGGTTCCCAACCGGAATCGCGCTACTGTCTGACCATAGTTCGGAGCGCTCACCTGTTCGGGTGACGCCGATGCAGATTCACTGAAGGGGGTAGTGTCTGTGAACGATTGGATAGTCGGTTTCGCATTCCTGTCTCTGATCGCAATTCCAGTCATCGTGGCCAGCTTGAAGCACGTTCCCATGGATGAGGGCCACGGCGCCTATACGATGGGTGACCGCGGGTTTGGCAACAGCGGCAGCCGGCAAAGGCCAGCGGCTTAGAGCTGAGCGCATCACCCTCGGTCGGCGGGTGGCCGGCGACGGGAGAGTTTTGACCTGCCACAAATTTGGGTGGTCCGGGAAGGCCGTGGCACATCCTCTACCGTAAGCCAGCGGACCGGTGAGCTCCGCTTTGCGTCGAAGGCCGCCGCGCGCATCGCCTCCTCCGGGCCCGCTTACTCCCAGGGATTTCCACTAGATTGCTGGCGCGCTTCGGACGTATCATTCATCAACGGCCCCGGCTTCCCTGCCCTCCCCGTATGAACACGGCCGTGTCGAGGCAAGCAGATGCGCCAGTTTTCCGGGGTGTTTATCGCCGCTGTGGTCGGCTTCGTCGCGGTGACGGCTCCGATCCTGATCTCCCTGGAACTGTCGTGGAAGGAGGGCCTCTCCAACGAAGGCTCGTTGACCCTGGGCTACGCGCGCGACGTGGTGCGCCGCACCAATGAAATGTCGCAGCAGGTACGCGATGGGACGGCCAGAATCAACGATGCCCATCTTCCCCACTGTTCTCCCCCGGAGATCGATCTGATGCGACAGGTCGATGTCGGGTCCAGTTACATCCAGGCAGTGGGGCGCATCGAGGGCAACCAGATCACCTGCATTTCTCTGGGCACCAACGCGCCGATTGATGTGGGTGCGCCCGACCTGATTACGAGCAATAACGCCGCCGAACGCTTGAACGCCCGCATTCCGCTCGCCGGCAATCATCCGCTGCTCATCCTGTCGAGAGACGGAATTGCTTTCTTTCTCGATCCCTCGCTGGCCGTTGATACCCCGACCGAAGGCCCGAACATCGCGATGGCCATCTTCGTTCCTTCGTCCCCAAACCACGCCATCCTCGGAGAGCGCAATAACGACTTAAAGCCCGAGTGGTTCCGGACCATTCCAAGGGGAAGCAGCACGACCTTCCGGAGTTCGGGATACGTTGTGGCCATAGTGCGCTCCGCGAACACCGACGTTGCCGTGATTGCGGCGGCTCCGGAGGGCTATGTGGTGAAGCGGGTGCAGCGTTTCGCCGCGATCTTTGTGCCGCTGGGGCTGCTGTGCGCTGTAGTGCTCGCGTGGGCCGTGACGCGGATCTCGCGCATTCGTTTTTCGCTGCCGTCGGTATTGCGCTCCGCGGCGAAGCGCAGAGAATTTTTTGTAGAGTACCAGCCGATTGTGGATCTGGCGACCCGCCGCTGGATCGGGGCGGAGGCTTTGGTGCGCTGGCGGCGCAGCGGCGGCCGGATCGTTCGCCCCGACAATTTCATCCCCATCGCCGAAGAGAGCGGTGTAATTACGCTGATCACGCAGTGTGTGGCAGAGATTGTGGCCGCCGACCTGCCCGAACTGGTCAAGCTCAATACCGATTTCTTCGTCGCCGTCAATTTGTCTGCGCCCGACCTGCGCTCCCCTGAAACAGTCGACCTGGTGAAACGGGTGCTGCGATCCTCGGGCGTGCCTCCAATGAACTTCAAGACGGAAGCCACGGAACGCGGATTCCTGCAGGGCAAAGAGACGCGCGACATTCTGGCCGCGATTCGCGGACTCGACGTTCAAGTTGTCATCGACGATTTTGGCACCGGCTACTCCAGCCTCTCGTGCCTGCAGACGCTCGGACTCGATGCGCTGAAGATAGATAAGTCCTTCATCGACACGGTCGGCACCGACGGCGCGACCAGCAATGTGGTGCCGCACATCATCAGCATGGCGCACTCTCTCAAGCTGATCATCGTCGCCGAGGGTGTGGAGACCGAAGAGCAGGCGCAGTTCCTTGAGAGGCGCGGAGTGCAACACGCCCAAGGCTGGCTGTTTGGCAGACCGATGAGTTTCGACTCGCTGAGTGAGGGGCTGAAGTCGCAGCCCGAGCGCGGCAGCGAAGTATTGCAGCACAATGAGTGGGGTGTCTCAGACTGAGAGAGGCAAATTCAGATTCACGGTGACGCCCAGCCCGACTGCCATCTGCACCGGCTTTGTCGCCTACGTCAGCACCCTGCGGCAGTAATCGAGGCACCGCTCGATCTCTTTTTCCGGCGTGGAGCCGGCCGGAATCTTGTACTCGAGCTCGATACCGGCTGGGAACGTGTAATTCCGATCCTTCATCAGCAGCAGCACTTCTTTTATCGGCGTATCGCCTTCGCCCCAGGGAAGGTTGGCGCCGCCGTGCGTGGCGTACCTGCGGTCCTTGAGGTGCATGGACGTAATGCGGTCGTGGTGCTCCCGAATGAACGGAACCGGCGAGCCGTTGGTCGCGGTCACGTAGTGGCCGATGTCGAGCTGGATGCCGTTCCACTTCGACTGGGCCAGCGCCGTGTCCCAGCTATGCGCGTTCACCTGGGTGTGGTTGTGGTAGCCCAGCATGATTTTGTGCTTTGCGCCGAGCTCGCCCAGCCGCTGGCTGAGCGCCGGATCTTCGGGCAGCTCGGTGGTGATCTGATTTGCGCCGAGCACGCGGGCCGCATGGAAGAAGAAGTCGTATTCAGCGTCGGGCATTTCCATGGTGGTGTTGGCCAGGCGAAAGGCGTAGATTTTTACGCCTGCTTCGTCGTACATAT
>Ga0187812_1000746_pt1 | contig 11343 bp, 10 predicted proteins | sample NC_S_2_FD_130582 | JGI IMG/M metagenome (GOLD analysis project Ga0187812, IMG submission 130582) | Wetland sediment microbial communities from Neuse River Estuary, North Carolina, USA - ASW-S_2 | ecosystem: Environmental > Aquatic > Freshwater > Wetlands > Sediment | place: USA: North Carolina... | reverse complement strand
CTGTCGCAGCAGGGATTCCCGGCCAGCGCCAGCGAGACGCCCATCACGCCCATCCTCGTGGGCGATGCCGCGAAAGCATTTGAACTGGCGCGCGAGCTATTCAAACAGGGCGTCTTCGCTCCGGCCGTGGGCTTCCCCACCGTGCCGGAGGGAAAAGCGCGGCTGCGCGCCATCGTCACGGCCACGCACACCCGCCGGAACCTGGAAAAGGCGCTGGACATCCTGGGACGCGTGGCCAGGAAGCTCGACATCATCCACTAGCCCCGCGGCCAGCTCGCGCCGACCGTCAGGCAGCCGGAGCCGCGGGAACCGGCGCGGAGAACGACTGCGGAGGCGCCGCGGGGGGCTGCAGGCGCCGATAGACCACCAGCGTAAGCGCGCCCATCCCCAGCACACACGCCACAAATCTCACCCAGGGTCCGACGTAGGGGATCAGGGTAGCCAAACGCAGGACGAGCAATCCCACCGCCAGCCGGCCTGCCATGGGCCAAGTGCCCGAACTCGCGCCCAGCATGGCCTCGCCGAGCCACGTAGCCGCGAAAATCTGAGCAAAGAAGATAAGGAAAAGCCACAGCAAGAACGCGGGTATCCCCAGACCCAGACCCACCACAGTAATGCAGGCGAGCACTGCGGCAATCGGCATGACAATGAACGTGACCAGGCCGAATCCGAGCGGCGCCCACATCCTGCCGACTTCGCGAGCCGCGTCCTGCGCGAAGCCCGGCGCCACGGACATGAGGACGAGCCCGACGAGGAAGGCTGCCCCCCAGAGCAGCGCGTTGTACCGGTAGCTGGAAGTGCGCACATATGCAGGCGGCTCGGTAACGATCTCCACCTGCGGGGCACTGGCGAGCCGGGCCTCCGACGAGATCTCGGGACGCTGGGGACCTTTGAAGCGGAAACTGCCCTTGATGTCGGCGCCAGGAGTGACCAACAAGGAAGAATGGTGCCCGCTGCCTTGGCGAATCCACACATCTCCGCCGATAGGACCGTTGATGGTCCCGCCGCCCAAAAAGGCGTTGAGGTCCCGGCCGAGCCGGCCGTCCAATTCCATATTGCCGACAAAAAGGGTCGCGCTTCCCGCGACGTTGGCCCGATGGATCGTTCGGAACTCCTGCACAAAGCTCAGGAGGTTGCGTCCGACGTCTCCTTCCAGGGTGAGAGTTTCGTTGAACGTGCGCACGTTTCCGTCCACTTTCCCGCTGATGAGCACCGTATTGGCGAATGCAAACACGTCGCCGGTCACGTGGCCTTCAATCGTCAGCGTATGGCACGCACAAAAGAGATCACCCTCGATCGTGCCCTCAATGCGCACCGCGGAAGAAACCACGAACAGGTCCGTGTGCAGCGTCTCCCCTGTCCGCACTTCGTAGCCCATTTTGTCCTTGACGAACTCCCCGGCCTGCGCCGCGGGCGGCGCGGCCAGCGCAGCCAGCGCCACCAGCAGCAGCGCAGCCAGAAAAACGGAAACCGAGGAAATCCGGCGCAACTTCCGGCGGAACAGGAACAGCAGCGCGCAGGCCAGAATTCCGAGCGAACCCACTTCCACGAATTGCAGCATATCGTTCCATCCTTTCCAAAAGGCTCCATTCAGCAGAAGCCAGGTAAAGAGAAATTGGCCGCCAAAGCCGGAATCCTGGAGATTCGCGACCCACGGCTCCACGTAAAAGTTCCAGAACGTGTACACGCCGATGGCGGCGAGACCGAAAACCGCGAGCCATCCCCAGGAGAGGCCCTGGGATGGCCGGAGGGCCAGGAGACGCGCCGGGACGGCTTCATCCTCTTCCGTCAGGGCATGGCTCAGCAGCAGGGACTCCCGCTTCAGCGTGTCCAGCAACTGCCGGCAGTGCCCGCATTGCTCGAGGTGTGCCACCACCCCGCGAGCGGCGGCCTGCTCCAGTTGACCTTCGATATAAAGGAGGCCGGTGACCTCGTCCACGTGGTTCACCGGGCCGAGCGGCGTTGTCGTACTCATCGCCCACCTCGTGCGGCAGCAGTTTCCGGCGGCGCCCCGGCTGGTTTCGCCAGCACATCGCGCAATTCATGGCGCGCGCGCAGCAGCACCACGCCCACGAAGGCGCGGCGCAATCCCAGGGCGTCGGCGATTTCGTCGTAGCTCATTTCCGCGTAATAGCGCAGCACCAGGGCCATGCGCGACCGGTCGGAGAGCCGGGCCAGCGCCTGGCGCACGCCGCTGCCGGTCTGCTGCGTGATCATCCGGTCGAGCTGGCCGGGATCCGGATGCTCCAGCGGCAGGCTGTCCACTTCTTCCGTCTCCAGGTTCTGGCGGATCTTCCGCCGCCGCAGCACGTCCCAGCAATGGTTCGCGGCCACCTTGTAAAGCCAGGCGGTAAACGGCCGCTGCGGGTCGTACTGGCCGAGTTTGCTGCGCAATTTCACGAACACATCCATAGCCGCATCTTCCGCGTCCTCGCGTGTGGGAAGCACGCGGCGGCAAAAGCGAAACAGCGGCGCCGCAAATTGCCGGTAAAGGTCGCCCCAGGCCTCGGGGTCGCCGGCCCGGGCGCGCGCCACGGTCGCCGCAAGCTCTTCCCCGCCCATGCCCTCGGGATTTCCTTTCCCGTTCATTCGTTAGTACGCGCCGGAAGCCGGATTTCTATCACCTGCCTGCTCGGCGCAGTATAGCCCGGAGTAGCACAGTCCCGCGCCCGCGGGACTGTGCAGACCGCCCGGCGGCTAGGCCGCGCCGTTGGTCTGCGATGCCGCGTAATCGCGGGTCCGGTCCCACCGCCCCTCCACCCGGCGACCATCGCCAATGAGCTACACTGTTCCTCGAGCATGCAGTGCATCGCTTTCCCCGTGCCGGCTGGATAGGAGATCAATGAGTCTTCAACTTCCCTCGGTGGTGATTGTGGGCCGGCCGAACGTTGGGAAATCCACGCTCTTCAACCGGCTCACGGAAAGCCGCCGCTCCATCGTCACCGACGAGCCCGGCATCACGCGCGACCGCATCTACGGCACCGCGCAGTGGAATGGGCGCGTGTTCGAAGTCGTGGACACGGGCGGCCTTCTGCCGGACGACAAAGCCGCCATCCCGCGGGAAATCCTGCGGCAGGCCCGCGTGGCCATGGAACGCGCCAGCGTCCTCGTGCTGGTGGTGGACGCGCGCGCCGGCGTGCAGCCGCTGGATATCGAGCTGGCCCAGCTCCTGCGCCGCACCGGCAAACCGCTGATCATCGCCGCGAACAAAGTGGATACGGCCGCGCACTCCGCGCTCGCCGGAGAGTTCTACGCGCTGGGTGGCCGCGTGGTGGGCGCCTCCGCCGAGCATGGGCACGGCGTGGACGACCTGCTGGACGAGATCACCAAGGATTTCCCGCGCGGCGAAGCGGAAGTGGCGCCGGAGGCCGTGCGCGTGGCCGTCATCGGCCGGCCCAACGTGGGCAAGTCCACGCTGCTCAACCGCCTGGCGGGCGAGGAGCGTTCCATCGTCGCGCCCGAGGCCGGAACAACGCGAGACGCCGTGGACACTTTGGTCGAACGCGACGGCAAGTTTTACCAGTTCGTGGATACCGCGGGGATTCGCCGCAAAGCGAAGACAAAGCTGCTGGCGGAAAAACTGAGCGTGATCATGGCCCGAAAGCACATGGAACGCGCCGATGTGGCCATCATGGTGCTCGACGGCGCCGAGGGCGTCACTTCGCAGGATGCGGCCATTGCCCACGACGCCGCGGCCTCCGGCCGCTCCGTGATCCTCGTGCTCAACAAATGGGACCTGGCCGTGGCCGCCGCGGAAGCCGGAGCGAAAAAGCGCGTCGAGCCGGGCCGCCTGCGCCAGGATTACGAAAAGCTGATCCGCGCGAAACTCAAATTCCTGGCCTACGCCCCGATCGTCTTCCTCAGCGCGCTTTCCGGGCAGCACACCGGCAGGCTCTTCGGGCTAATCGAGAAAGTGAACGAATCGCGGCGCAAGAGAATCACCACGGGGGAGCTGAACCGCTGGCTGAAAACCACGGATCTCGAACGCGGCACCGTGCCCGGAGCGCAGCGCGTGAAAATTCTCTACCTGACGCAGGCCTCGGCTAACCCGCCCACCTTTGTCCTCTTCACCAATCAGAAAAAGCCGCTGCACTTCAGCTACGAGCGCTTTCTCGAAAACCGCCTGCGCGAGAGCTTCGATTTCACCGGGTCGCCCATCCGCTTCCTCCAGCGCCAGCGCAAACCCCGTGTCTGACCAACTTCTCACCTCAGCCAACGAATTCTGATCTCGTCCTCTATCGCTTTGAAATCTGCGTCGCCCGTAACGAGCTCCGCGTTACTTAGTTTGGCCAGCGCCGCGGCGAACGCGTCCGCGTAGGCCAGCTTGCCGCTCGCCTTGTAGGCAGCCGCCTGGCGCACGAGTTCCAGGTCCGCACCCACAGGCACCAGCTCGATCGGAAGCGAGGCAATCTCGCGGGCTTTTTCCTCCGCCGCTCCCCGCGAAATCTTCCGCATCGTGCTGTAGTACACCTCGCCCCAGTTCACCACGCACAACAGCAGCCGGTGGGTGCCTGCCTCCGCCCGGGCCAGCAGCTTTTCCACCTCTTCCGCTCCGGCCTCATCTTGAAAAAAGGTCAGAAGCGCGTGGCTGTCGAGCACCTTGGTGGCCATCGGCTAGAGCTCCCGCTCCCGCTTTCGGTCTTCCATCAGGGCCTGAAGCACTCCGGTCCCTCGGAGCGAACCTCTCAACCGCTTGATCTGTTGCGGCGTCAGCGGCTTCAGGACGATGCGGTCGCCATCCTGGTAGACGAGCGCGCGCGTCCCCGCTTCGATTTCAAACTCTTTGCGCAGCCAGTGGGGGATGACCACTTGGCCTTTTACCGAGAAGGAGATGGTGTCCGTTCTGTGAGTAGCCTTCATGGCACGGAATCTTACCACAGCAGAGAAAGTAAGACAATGAGCTGTCCAGTTGGACCTCTTGCATCCGGCTCCTGCGCCGGGGCTCCTCCGGGGTGGGGCCAGCGCCTTTGTCCCGGCATCCGGGCAGCGGGCACTTCCCGTTGACACCGCGCTGCAAGGGCTTAGGATAGGAAAGCAGAATGGCCGCCCCTGCGCAGCCCGTTCCCGAACCCGAGAAGCTCTACCGCATCGGAGACGTCAGCCGCCTCACGGACACAAAGCCCTTCGTCCTTCGCTTCTGGGAAACCGAATTCCCCATGCTCCAGCCGGTGAAAGCGCCCAAGGGACACCGCCTCTACCGCCAGGAAGATATTGACCTGATCCGCGCCATCAAGCGGCTGCTCTACGAGGAGGGCTTTACCATCCCCGGAGCGCGGCGGCATCTCAGCGAGCTGGTCGCCAGCGGAGAGGGCCTCGCTTCGCTCCTGCACGGGAGCGCCGAGGGTGCTCGCCCGCCCGCGCCGGCTGTCGATCGGCATCCCGTCCTGTTTGTTGACGACGAAGCCGGCGCGGCTAGCCACGTCGCGGGCCCGGCTCCGGCCGAGCTTCCCTCCGAGCCCGCCGATTTGCGGCAAACGCTGCGCGCTGTGGGCGACGAGCTGCGCGCAATCTTGACCCTGCTTGGAACGCGGTGATACTCTGAATTTTGCCGTCGGGACGTAGCGCAGCCTGGTAGCGCGCACGCTTGGGGTGCGTGAGGTCGCTGGTTCAAATCCAGTCGTCCCGACCATTTTTCGCGCACACCGGTTGCCGCTCTTCCGGAACGCCCGACTTATGCCGATCATTCTGCTGACCAACGACGACGGAATCTCCGCCCCCGGCTTGCGAGCCCTCGCCGCCGCGGTGCAGGATCTGGGCGACGTCTACGTTGTCGCGCCCGACCGCGAGCGCAGCGCTTCCGCCCAATCCATCACGCTGCTCGACCCGGTGTTCTACGAGCAGGTGGCGGAGCGCGAATGGGCCGTGGCCGGCACGCCCACCGACGCCGTGATCCTGGCGCTCAACCGGCTGCTCCCCGGGCGGCCCGACCTGGTTCTCTCCGGCATCAACCATGGCGGCAACATGGGAGAAAACGTCTACTACTCCGGAACCGCGGCCGCGGCGATGGAGGGCACCATCAACGGCATTGCGGCGTGCGCCATTTCCATGGTGGGCCGGCACGCGCAGCCGGATTTTTCACACGTCGCCGCGTTCTCCTGCGGGCTCGCGGAGCTGGCGCTCACCGAGGGTTTCCCCGAAGGCGTCATGCTGAACGCCAATGTCCCCGCGAAATGGTCGGGGGAAGTCCGCTTCACCCGCCAGTCGCGGAAAATCACCCGCAACCTCTTGCAGGACGGCGTGGACCCCCGCGGCCGCAAGTTTGTCTGGCTCAGCGAACAGAAACGCATCAACGACTTCGAGTCGGACACCGACTACGCCGCCATCCACGCCGGCGCCGCCTCCATCACTCCGCTGGCCTTCGACCGCACCCACACCGTCTCTCTCAATCATCTCTCCCACTGGGCCGACCGCCTCCGCCGCCAGTAGTGCAAGCTTTTCGCGCTTTTTGCGTCCCGATGTCTTCGATCGGGAAGCCTGCGCGCCTTTCCATTCCCCCGAATCCCTCACCACGCCGCCCTACCCCGCGAGCCCCGGCAGCCCACCCGCCGGGCGCGCCTGCGTCACGCCGCGAACAATCGCCAGCGCCACCGCTTCCGCCGCCGCCACTCCGATCGCCTCCACGGACGCGCACCGCTCCCCGCACGAAAGTGCGAACACAATATCGCCGTCGTACCGGGAGAACGCCGGAGAGAGCACGCGCGCCATCCCCGCCGATGCCATCACCGCCAGGCGTCCGGCCTCCGCGCGCGTCAGCGCGGCATCCGTGGCCACCGCCACCAGCACCGTGTTGCCCTGCGGCACCGCCGGCCGCCCAAACGCCGCCGGCGCAATCCCGCGGCGCAGTGCCGCCGCCGTATCCATCAGTTCGCGCGACCCAGCCGCCGTGCGCGCCCCGGCAATCAGCCGCCCCGCCTGCGGGTCGCGCACATCCCCATACGCGTTCACCGCAGCCAGCGCGGCCACGCGCACCGTCGCCCCGCCCGTCCCGGCGCACTCCTCCGTCCAGCAGCCGATGCCCGCCTTCATGGCCCGTTCGATTCCGCCCAGTTTTCCCACGCACGCGCCCGTGCCCGCGCCTACGTTTCCCTCGGCCACAGGTCCCAGCCCGGCGGCGGCTGCCGCCTGATAGCCCATTGCAGCGTCAGGACGCCGCTTCGCATCGCCCAGCGCGAGATCAAACAGAATGGCCGCCGGAACGATGGGCACGCGCGCCACCCCGGCATCGAATCCGATCCCACGTTCTTCAAGCCACTGGACCACGCCCGTCGCGGCGTCCAGCCCGAAGGCGCTCCCGCCCGCAAAAACCAGGGCGTGAATTCTCTCTGCAATGTGCGCGGGATCGAGCACGCCCAACTCGCGCGTGCCCGTGGCCCCGCCGCGCACGTCGCACGCCGCCACCATCCCAGCCTCCGCGATCAGGACGGTGCAGCCCGTCAGCGCCCGCTCGTCCTGCGCGTGGCCAACCTTCAGTCCCGCAATCGGTCCGAATCCCGCGGGCATCTTCAGCAAGTACCTCCCTTAGAAGCAGCCGCATCGTTGGCCGGGGGTGAGGAAAAGTCAAGTTGGCCGGCTGCGAGGACCCAGCAGTCTCGCCCACGGCCCTGGATGGCGGCTGAGTTTCCGATAACGGCGTTGCGCGGATAATTGCGTGCAGTGCTAAGCGATGAATCGATCGAAGTCGTGTCACCGCTTCGCGAAAAGGCGAGGCAGGTGTACGATGATGCTGCTTTCGCGATCAGAAAAAACTTTCGAAAGAAAACCTGTACGATCCAAGTGAACTCGAAATAGCGCAACTGAGGAGGCAAGGACCGGATGCAAAGGCTCTGGACCGTTGTTTTGCTCGTTTCCCTGGGGTTCTTCCGCCCTCTCTTCGCGCAAGACTCCCATTCATCCCACCGCATCGCCCTCCGCGCCGCACACCTGATCGATGGTAAGAGCGACACTCCGATTGCCAACGCTGTAGTTCTCATTGACGGGGACAAGATTACTTCTATCGGTTCCGGGATCGTGATCCCGCCCGGCACGGAAGTGCTCGACCTTGGCGATCAAACCCTGCTCCCCGGCCTGATTGATTCGCACACGCACCTCTTGAGCGAGATGAACGGCGAGAACCTATCCCTGCAGGATGTGGAGATGCTGCGGATTGTAGCCACGCAGAGCACCGCAGAGCGCGCGTTGCTGGGAGCGAAGCTTGGCCGTGAGGATCTGGAGGCGGGTATCACCACTGTGCGCGATGTCGGAAATTCAGGCGTAAATGGCGACGTGGCGCTGCGCGACGCGATTAATCGCGGCTGGCTTCCGGGACCTCGTATCGTGGCCAGCACCCGCGCTCTTGCTGCGCCGGGCGGCCAGTTCGGGCGCTTGATTCCAGAGGCGCAGAAAATCATCGAGCAGGAGTATGTGACGATTAACGGACCGGACAGTGCGCGGCAGGCCGTTCGCCAAGCACTCTACGACGGCGCTGATTGCATCAAGGTGATCGTCAACGGCAGCCCCGCGGGCGTGACTCTGGATGAGATGAAAGCCATTGTCGACGAAGCGCACTCCTCCAAGGTAAAGGTGGCTGCGCATGCGATCGGCGACCATGCCACGCGGATTGCGGCTGAAGCCGGCGTCGATTCTATCGAGCATGCGTATGTCGTGTCGGATGATGTTCTCAAGATAATGGCGCAAAAGCACATCTTTCTCGTCCCCACGGACGGAACGGAGCAGACCTACCTGGACATAACGTTTGGTAACCGTCAGCCCACGGCGGAAGAACGAGATCGGGTCCTGGCAAGATTCAAGCCGTATCTCGCCGCGAACCAGGACCGATTGCGCCGAGCCCGTGCCATGGGGGTTCCCATTGCGGCCGGCTCCGACATGTACCTAACCATGCCGGGAAAGAACCGCGGCCAGGCCAGTTTGTTGATGCTGGAGGCGTATGCGGCGGAAGGCATGACCCCGTTGGAAATCATCCGGGCTGCGACCAGCAATGCGGCGGAGCTCCTGGGCCGGCAAGACCGTCTTGGTACCCTTGAGAAGGGAAAACTTGCGGACATCATTGCCGTTCCCGGGGACCCCTTGAAAGACGTCACCGTTCTCGAACATGCCAGTTTCGTCATGAAGGGCGGCACGATCATCAAGAACCAGAAATAAACGGGAGCTCTGTCCTCCAGTGATCGGCCCTGACAATGGCGGGCCAACTCCCAGTAAGTCGGAACGTCGAAAATTGACCTATTCCCCGGCGGCCCGGCCCGCTTTGGGCGACTACCACGTATGCAGCATGGGGTTTCTCCGCTCGCAGAAGCGCACTACCCGAGCAATGGCCCGCAACGAGAATGCGGAGCACGCGAGACCTGCCCGTGGCGGCGCCGGTAACCCGCAAGCCGTACGCCCGGCGTCACAGGGCGCAGGTGTGCTAGCATAAAAACTGGCCTGTTTTTCCGGTCCCCACCCGAAAACAGCAGCGCCTGAGCATGGACCGAGCTGTCTACATCGCGAGCGCGGTGCGCACGCCCATCGGGAAATTCGGCGGCGGCCTGGCCGATCTCTCCGCGCCCGACCTGGGAGTGATTGCCGTGCGCGCGGCCCTCGAGCGGGCCTTCGGCACCGCGCCCGCCGCGCGCACTCCCGGTGACCGCGCACCTGCGGCTCCCACCTCTCTGCCCTGCCGCGTGGACGAACTCATATTCGGCAACGCGCGCTCCGCGGGCACAGGCCCGAACCCGGCGCGGCAGATTGCCTGGCGCGCCGGGCTCGGCGACGACGTCCCCGCTTTCACTGTCAACATGGCTTGCGCCTCCAGTTTGCGCGCCATCCTGCTCGGCTGGCAGCAGATCGCCCTGGGCTCCGCGGACATAATCGTGGCCGGCGGCGCGGAGTCCATGAGCCGCGTGCCCTACCTGCTGGACGCCCGTTGGGGAATGCGCATGGGCCATCAGCCGCTGGTGGATGCCATGTATCGCGACGGCTTTCTCTGCCCGCTCTCGCAGATGATCATGGGCGAAACGGCAGAGCTGCTCGCCCGCGAGTACCACATCTCGCGCGACCAGCAGGACGAGTTCGCGCAGGAAAGCCACGCCCGCGCCGCGCGCGCCATGCAAAGCTGCCGCTTCTCGCAGGAGATCATTCCGGTCGAAAAAACGGACGCCAAAGGCCGCGCCTCGCGCATCGAAAAAGACGAGCACGTGCGCCCCGAGGTGACCCGCGAAAGCCTGGCAAAACTTCCCCCGGTCTTCGCCAAGGACGGCGCCATCACCGCCAGAAATTCAAGCGGAATCACGGATGCCGCCTCGGCCGTCGTGCTGGTGAGCAAGGAAAAATTGAAGGCTCTCGGCGTCGCGCCGCTCGCGCGCATCGTGGACGCCACGGTGGCGGCCGTCGAGCCGCACCGCATGGGCATCGGCCCGGTGCCCGCCTGCCGCAAATTGGAAGAACGCACGGGCTGGAAGATCGCGGACTACCACGCCATCGAACTCAACGAAGCCTTCGCCGCGCAGGTGCTGGCGTGCGACCGCGAACTGCACTTCGACCGCGCGCGGCTCAATCCGAACGGCGGAGCCATCGCGCTGGGGCACCCCATCGGGGCCACCGGCGCGCGCATCGTCACCACGCTGGTGCATGAACTCCGCCGGGAAAACCACTCGGGAATGCGGCGGGGGCTGGCCACGCTTTGTGTTTCCGGCGGGCTCGGCGTGGCGCTCGCCCTGGAGGTAACCTAACCATGGAACGCGTAACACAGTCCCGGCGCCCGGTGATTGACGTGACCAGCGCCACCATGCCTCGCGTGAAGCGGGAGGATTTCCGGTTCATCCGCCACTCCACGGACGGGCCGCTGGCGCGCCTCACCCTCTACCACCCCGAGCACAACCTGCTGAACGAAGCCATGCTGCGCGAGCTGGCCTCGGGCATCGAATGGGCGGGCGACGACGACGCGGTCAAACTCATCGTGATTGATTCCGCCTGTAAAACTTTTTCCGGCGGAATCGACGTAGGCGAGTACACCGCGCAGCGCGTCTTCCAGATGACCGACGCGTTCCATCGCGCCTTCCTGGCCATGGTGGACGTGGGAAAACCGGTGATGGTGGTGGTGGACGGCCCGGCCATCGGCGGAGGCTCGGAGCTGGCCGCGTTCGGCGACATCGTGGTGGCCTCGCCGCGCGCGCGCTTCGCCCAGCCGGAAATCACCCTCGGCGTTTTCCCTCCCCTCGCCGCAACGATTTTTCCGCAGATCGTGGGCCCGCGCCTGGCCATGGAGCTCGTGCTCACCGGCGAACCCATCTCCGCCGAGCGCGCCCGCGACCTGGGCCTCGTCAGCCGCCTGGTTCGCGAGCAGCAGCTCGAAAAGACCGTCAACGCCAT
>Ga0187812_1000745_pt1 | contig 11344 bp, 10 predicted proteins | sample NC_S_2_FD_130582 | JGI IMG/M metagenome (GOLD analysis project Ga0187812, IMG submission 130582) | Wetland sediment microbial communities from Neuse River Estuary, North Carolina, USA - ASW-S_2 | ecosystem: Environmental > Aquatic > Freshwater > Wetlands > Sediment | place: USA: North Carolina... | reverse complement strand
GCCGGAGTTGCATCCGCTGTCGGATGGTGAGCCGAAGCCGATTCGCCCCGTTTACCGCATCCCTTCGATGGTCGGGCAACGGCTGTTCGCGAGCCTGGTCGCGCGCGCGCTGGTCGAAACGGGCAACTCGATTCGCGGAGCGATCCCGGACGAAGTGCGCGGCGAGATACCGCCGGTTCGCGAGGCGCTGAGCTACCTCCACGATCCGCCGCCCGATGCCGACTTCGATGCCTTGGCGAACGGAGAATCGCGCGGCCATCTGGCGCTCGCGTTCGATGAGCTGTTCGCTTTCGAGTTGGCCCTTTCGATCGAACGCATCCGCAGTGCGCGCCGCGCTGGAATAGCGCTCGATGGAGCGCGGACGCTTAGCGCGAGGATGACGGATGGGCTGCCGTTCAAGCTGACCGGATCGCAGTCGCGCGCGATCGAGGAAATCGGCGCCGACCTTGCTCGGCCGAATCAGATGAACCGGATGTTGATGGGCGACGTCGGCAGCGGCAAGACCCTGGTTGCATTCTGGACGATGCTCCGCGCGATCGAATGCGGGCATCAGGCCGCGATGATGGCGCCGACGGAACTGCTCGCGGAGCAGCACTGGCGCGGATTCGTGCGCGCCTGCGGACGGCTTAACGTGCCGAGCGCGCTCCTCACGGGGAGCGTGACCGGTGTGGCGCGCAGCGAGATTTTGCGCGGGCTTTCAAGCGGCGAAATCGGGGCCGTGTTTGGAACGCATGCGCTGATACAAGAGCGGGTGCAAATGCGCGGACTCGCGCTTGGCGTTATCGACGAGCAGCATCGATTCGGCGTGTTCGATCGCGCGAAAATGAAGGCGCTGGGGCCGAAGGCCAATCTGCTGATGATGACGGCCACGCCGATTCCGCGAAGCCTGGCGATGAGCCTGTTCGCGAATCTCGACGTATCGTTTCTCGACGAGCTGCCGGCGGGACGCACGCCGATCGCAACCGAAATTTACGCTGAAGAGGATATCGCGCGGGTCCACGACGTGCTGCGCGCCGAGATCGACGGCGGCGGACGCGCGTACTACGTGGTCCCGTTCATCGAGGGCGACGAAGATGAATCCAAGTCGGTATCCGCGACGGCGGCCCGCCTCAAGCGGGACGCTCTGCGCGGCGCGAGAGTCGGGATGATGCACGGCAGGATGCGCGCAGCCGAAAAGGAAGAAATGGTGCGTGAATTTCGCGACGGCGCGATCGACGTCCTGGTCTGCACGACGGTGGTCGAAGTCGGAATCGACGTGCCCGAGGCGACGATAATCGTGGTGGTCACGGCGGAGCGCTACGGCCTGGCGCAATTGCATCAGCTTCGCGGCAGAGTGGGGCGCGGCGAGAAACCGTCGCGATGTTGCCTGGTGGCGTCCAGCGACGCGGACGAACCGGCGTCGGAGCGCCTGGCGGTCATGCGCGAAAGCACGACGGGCGCGGAGGTCGCCGACGCCGACTTGCGCCTGCGCGGCCCGGGCGACTTGCTCGGCGCGCGGCAGACAGGTGCGTTACCGCTGCGCTTCGTTCATCTGATCCGCGACCTTGGCATGATCGAGCGCGCGCGCAAGATGGCTGACGACTGGATCCGGCGCGATCCGTCGCTGGCGAGCCCCGAATCACAAGGCGCGCGGTTGGCGGTGAGAAAAATGCTCGCGCTAGGGTTCAGCCTCGGCGACGTAGGGTAGGGCGCGGCAAACTCATTGATCGGATGAGGTGGCGGAAGGCTCGATGCGCGCCGTGACGCCGCCGGATTCGATCGCGCTGGCGTTCCAGACGGCGGGCGCGAGAGTGTCGAAATAATTCGCGCCCTGTCCGATCACGATCAGCACCGCCTTCGCGCGGGTATCGATTCGATGCGCGGTGGAATCGCCCAGCAAGCGATCGAGCAGAGTCTGATAGACGACGGCGAAGTGGGCGGCAGTTTGTTCGTCGCTAAACGCGAGCATCCAGATCACGTTCACGTCGCGGCTCTGCTGGAGCACGACCATGCGATCCGCGGCCCATCGCGAGGCGAGTCCGGCTTCGCTGGACTGTTTGCCCAGATTGCGCTGGAGGATCACGCGCAAGAGCAGCTCGCCGTAAGTATCATCGTCGGCTTTTTTCCAGCCGTTCATGATTTGGTCGTAGCCGGAAAGCTCGATTCGCGGCTGGGCTGCGGCGTGATCGAAGTACAGCGCGGGATGCAGAATCTGGTGGCTCGACTGGGGCGGGTTGCGATAGAGCGCGTCAACTGCAGCCCATCCGCCACGGCGATAAGCCTCGCCGACGAAGCGGACGCCCTCGGAATACTGGAACAACAGCGGAGCGCTTAGGCCCTCGGGCGTGTCGGGCGCCTCGGCGGCGAGCGCTTGTGGGAGGTTCTTGAGATTGTCGGCCAGCGCGTCAGCGGTGCTGTCGTCCATCCTGCCCAGCGCATAGGCGAAACCGGCCAGCGTCGCATCGCCCTCTGCGACCGACTTGAGCGCCAGTGTGCGATCGTCGTCGTCCTTCACTTTATCAAGGCTCGATTCGAGCGCGAAATTCTGATCCTGCAGCGCATGCGTCAGTTCATGCGCCAGCAGCATCTCGCCCACGACGTCGCGCTGAATCATGAATTGAGCCGCGCTGTTCCAGATGCCCAGATCGGCGCCGCCTTCGACCAGAACCATTTCCTTGCCATGCGGGTCGTAAAAGCCTGCCACCTCGCTCTTGAGCAGCTTGAGCGATTCGGCCTTTAGATCGATCTCCGGGGGAAACAGCCCGGTAAGCGCACCGGCGACGGCGTCGACTTGGAGCTGGTTGTCGCCGTAGTCGCGCATCAGGTCGGCCTCCATCATTGCCTCGGCCTGGTCCGGGGATTTGACGACCAGCGGGACCGGCTGCTTGAAGCGAAGCTGGCGAAGGTCCTGGATGCCGGCCTCGATTTTTTCAGCCTGCTGCGAATTAATCCGATCACCGTTGACCAGCGAGTAGGCGCATCCCCATAGAACGGCCAGGGCCGTGACTGCGCAAATCGGCCACCAGAGCTGTCGTGCGAAGTAGATAGCTCGGCTAATCATTCGGTGACGATCACGACAGGAAGTCCAAATCTGGCTGAGTCGGCCGCGCGCGCCTCCGCATCGGAGCGGGTCGCGAAGGCGCCCATACGCACACGGTAATAGCGGCGATGGCCGGCATCAAGCTGATCGATATGAACGTCGGCGTAGTAGGCCGCCAATTTGCTTCGCAGCTGCTCGGCGTTCCGTCGCTCGGAGAATGAACCGATCTGGACCCAGTAGCGCAGCGGAGCGCCAACTTCGCGAGAGCCGGCCGGCTTGCTGATCAACGAAATACGAACCCGCGCCGTGCCATGGTCGAGCATTCCGATCATTTGCGCTGCCTTATGCGAGAGATCGATCTTGCGGTCCTTCAGGAACGGTCCGCGGTCCGTGATCGTCACTTCGACGGAGCGGCCGTTGTCGAGATTCGTAACCATCACGCGGCTGCCCAACGGGAACGCGATGGAGGCCGCGGTAAGTTCCTCCTGGCGGTAAACCGAGCCGTCCGCGTTTTTGTGACCGTTGAATCCCGGCCCGTACCATGACGCCATCCCGATTACCTGGGGCGTCGGAGTTGGCTGCGGTACGGGGGCCGGCGGCGCCAGCGGAGGACTCGGAACCTGGGCGGGACGGTAAAGTGAGCAGGCGGCGAATAGCGCGCTCATTGCGATCGTCAGAGCGATCCGGCGGATAGCGCCGCAGGTTCGATTTCCAGACACGTCGATCAAACCACGGCAGATTATAAGAATGCGCCCGGCCCTATTGTAAGAAGGCCCCTGTTCGCGGCGCCGGGCTGCGCGATGTTGACCGATGTCGACCGGGGCGCTTCGAGACCCGTCGATGGCGTGGTAGCATCTCGGATATTGAACGCAACCACGGGATAAGGGCCGCGATGCTGCGGACGAGGCAGGAGCTGGAGGAAATAGAGTCGCGCACGCTGGCGCCGTATGCGATGGCGTCGCGGGCCAGTCGGGGCCGTCGCTTCCCCGAGCCCGAGCATCGGATCCGTACCGTCTTTGCGCGCGACCGCGACCGCGTCATTCATTCGGCCGCGTTTCGACGCCTCGAATACAAAACCCAGGTCTTTGTCAACCACGAAGGCGATTACTACCGCACGCGGCTGACTCATACGCTCGAAGCCGCGCAAATCGCGCGCACCGTGGCGCGGGCGCTGGGCCTCAATGAGGAACTTGCGGAGGCCGTCGCTCTGGCCCACGACCTGGGGCACACCCCGTTCGGCCACGCCGGCGAGAAAGCGCTCAACGAGCTGATGGCGCCGTATGGCGGCTTCGATCACAACGCGCAGAGCTTGCGCACCGTGGACTGGATCGAGATCCGCTACCCGAATTTTCGCGGACTCAATCTGAGCTTCGAGGTGCGGGAGGGAATCGTCAAGCATTCGCACTTCCAGGATCGTCCCGCAGCCCAGGAGTTTGACCCGAGCACATACCCATGCCTCGAAGCGCAAATCGTCGATCTGGCGGACGAGATCGCATACCTAGGGCACGACGTTGACGACGGCTTGAAGGCGCAGATGCTGACCGTCGATGAGCTTAATCAGTCGGCACTGTTCAGAGAGTCGGCGGCCGCGGCGCGCGACGCGAATCCGGCGGCCGAGATGCGCGTGCTGCGCTATCAGACGGTCATCAGGATGATCGATGCGATGTCCACCGATCTGATGGTCAATCTCGCCGGCGAACTGGAGCGCAACAAAATCCGCAGCGTCGAGGACGTGCGCAAGGCGGGCAGGGCGCTGGCGTGTTTCGGCTCCCCGATGGACGCGAAGGTCGCGGAAATCAAACAGGTGATGAGCGATCGCCTGTATCGGCACTACAGGGTCAGCCGAATGACCGAGAAGGCGGGCAGGGTGCTGGCGCAGCTTTTCGAAACCTACATGAGCGAGCCGCGCCAGATGCCCGAGCACGTCGTCGCGCGCGCACAGCGCTACGGCGAGCCGATTTCGCGTGCCGTGGCGGACTACATAGCCGGGATGACCGACCGCTTCGCGCTCGACGAATATCGCAAACTCTTCGATCCCAATGAGCGCGTCTGACTCCCTGAAGCCGCCGCGAAAGACGCGCGCGCGGAGATCGCTCGTGATCCGGCGCGACGATCACGTCGGCGATCCCGTAGGGCTGGCATTCCTCGAGTCGCCGGAAACCAACGGCGATGCGGTTCTCGAGCGCCTGCGTGAATACCTCGGCGACAAGCTAAAGCTCGTCAAGGCGGAAGTATCGCCCGCCGAGATCACGGTGGAAGTCGAATCGCGGGGATGGACGGAGGAAAGCGCGCGGATGGCCGCCGCCGCGCGCGACCTGTATCAGAAAGGAGCCAGGCGCGGGGCGCTGTCGATGTATCGCGACGCGCTCGAACTCGATCCGCTGAACGCGGATGCGGTTTTGCGCCTCGGCCTTGCGCTCGCCGAGCAGAATAAATTCGCCGAAGCCTTTGCCGCGCTCAAGCGCGCGCGCGAGTTCGGCGCCGACGGTGGCGTCGAGCTGCTGATCGCGATGGGGCGATGCGCGGCGGCGCTGGAGCGGGGCGCCAATGCGGCTGCGTACTATGAAGCAGCGTTGAGAATCGAGCCGGGCAATTTCCTCGCGCGCAGGGCCTTGCGCGCGATGGGCCGCAAGCCCGCGACGCCCGCGAAAGAATCAGGCGCTGTACGGAGCGGGCGCGATTAGCTAAAACTGTGCCGACTTCGCCTTTCACTGGGAGAATCAATTGCAATGGTCAAGATCGTTTACTGCATCACCAAGCTGCCGCATCTGAGCAACGAGGAATTCCATCGCTATTGGCGCGAGACCCATGGTCCGATTGCAGGGCGGATTCCCGGCTGCCGCAAGTACGTTCAGAGCCACACGATTCATCGCGCGCTCGGGGGACGCGAGCCTTCGTTCGACGGCGTCGCGGAGCTGTGGTTCGACGATTGGAATGCGCTGGAGACTGCGATGGCGAGCAAGGAAGTCGCAGCCGCGATTGAAGACGAGCGCAAGTTTATCGATCATTCGCGCACGGCATTTTTCATCGCCGAAGAGCATCACGTCGTCTGAGCCGGACAAAAACTCGAAGGGAGCGTCGGAGTAGTTAATGATTTCAGGTCTTTTTCAACTTTCAGCCAGTCCGTGTAGTTTACATAATACTTCTTATGCGAAGTTATCCTGCGGTAAAAGGCTAGCTGCAATCTGCGCCTTCGCTGGCGCCTTGGTGTTACTCGCGGCTGCCAGCGCAGCGTTCGCACAGGACGGGTCGGCGGCCTACCCCGCCGCTGGCGCCCCGGTTGCCACGGATCCGGCGCGCGACGCGGCGTTTAAGACGTATCTCCAGAAGCACTTTAGAATTCCCAGTGCCGAGCTGCTCAAACTTGGCCCTGCGTTTAAGACGCCGATTGACGGACTGCTCGCGCGCCAGCTCGTCCTGAGCAACGACCAAGGAAGGAGCGTCGGGGCCACGGTGTTTTTCGACCAAGATGAGACCAAGGCGGTCATCGGCCAGTTTATCGACCTCAGAACCGATCCTTGGGGACGGATTAACATGGGCGCCGTGAGCCTCGATGATCGGGCGACGCAGGGGCCGCCGGACGCTCCAGTGACGATTGTGGAATTTGCCGACTTCGAGTGCCCCTTCTGCGCGCACGCATTCAGCATGGTCGAAACGATCGCCAACACGACTTACAAAGGCAGAGTCCGCGTAATTTTCAAAAATTACCCCCTCAACGGTCATCCGTGGGCGGTCAAAGCCGCGGAGGCGACCGAATGCGCGCGGCTGCAGAACCCGGCAGCGTTTTGGGACTTCGCCCGCTACTTCTACACCAACCAGGGCTCGATCAACCCGAAGAATCTGAATGAGCAGGTGAACAAGCTGGCCAGCGCTCAGAAGCTCGACCAGCCTTCACTGAAGGCGTGCATGGACAGTCCGCAAACCGAGGCTCGCGTGATGCAGGATCACAACGATGGCAATTCGATTCACGTCTCGTCGACGCCGACCTTTTTCGTCAACGGGATACCGGTGGTAGGACCCGACGAGAAGACCCTGGAATTCGTGATCAACTCTGAGCTGGCGGAGAAATCGCCGTCCGCCTCGGCGCGCTAGTGAATGACGACCGGCTGCGGGCCGGACGCCGGGGCTGAAGGCGGCGGCGCCAGCTCAGCGGGCACGCCGAGCAGCGCCAACGATTCCATCGCCTCCTGGCGCTGCTGCGCGAACGGATGGGCGGCGAGAAAGCTGCGATAGGCGGCGATCGCCCCCTGCTTGTCGCCCGCTTTCGCCAGCATCCGCGCGACGCCCAGCTCCGCCCTCGCCTGCTCCGGCCCCGGATCGGCCGCCGCCTGCTGATAAGCGCCCGCCGCTTTCTTCCACTCCGCCATTCGCTCGTAGACCACGGCGAGGTTCGTCAGCGCAAGGCTGCGGAACAATGGGTCGCGCTCTTCGGCGAGAAATGCAACCAGCGAATCGCGCGCGCCCGGCAGGTCGCCATCGGCCAGGTATGCGCTCGCCATGTAGAAGCGCGCCAGGCGTCCAAGCCGGCGGCCCGGCTCTTCATCGGCGAGCTGCTTGAACTTCGCTTCGGCGAGCTTGTTCTGGCCGGCGTTGAGCGCGGTGATCGCGCCGTAGAACTGGACCGACACGGTATTGTCGCGACGGCGCTCGTAGTAGTACACGCCAATCACGATCGCTCCGATAAGCACGACGATCCCGGTTGAGATCAGCACCTGATTGAGATTTTCGAGCAGGAAATCGCGCGCGCCGTCGACCAGCGTCGTGAGCTCGTCGGGCGCCTTGAGTTCCTTTTGGGTTATTTTGCGGCGATGGGTGGTCGGCGGCATCGAATGCTCCAGCAGCGGGCGCCGCCCGGCAGAGGATCGGAGAGTCCGGCGCCCTCGCGCCTACATCTTGTATTTGAAATCCTCGGGCGACATCCGCTCGAGGATCTCGGACCATTTGTCGCGCGACACGCCGGCGAGGTTCTGATCCGAAGTCTGCTGTTCGCCCTGCGATTCGTGGAGCTCGCTGGAAGCTTCGAGCACTTTCTTGGCCACGTAGATGGGCGACTTGGTGCGCAGCGCCAGGGCGATCGCGTCGCTCGGCCGCGAATCCATTTCGAGCGCCTTGCCGTCGCGCGTCTTGACCTGAATCCGCGCGAAGTAGGTGTTTTCGCGCAGCTCGGTGATTTCGGCCGACTCCACCGTCGCGCCGAACTCGGCCAGCAGATTGCGCAGCAGGTCGTGCGTCATCGGGCGTTGCGGCTTGAACCCTTCAAGCTCGGTTGCCATTGCGGTGGCCTCGAGCGGACCGATCCAGATGTGCAAGTTGAGCTTGTTGTCGGGATCCTTCAGGACCACGATCGGCATCTTGGTCGACGGGTCGAGCGTGATCCCGCCCACGATCATCAAAATAAAATCTTCCCTGTGACCTGCCATAGACGGGCTCTTCAACCGTTTCTCCTCAAGCGCGCGCGAGTTCGAGTCAAAATCCTGCTCGTCGCCTGGAGAGAATATCTTGGCCCAAAGACGCCTTGTGGTCAACCGAGCAAGCTGCGCAGCCGCCAGGAGCGAGTCCCTCAGCCTGCGACCAAGCGATCGACCACCCGATAAAGCTGGTTGAGATTGCGGCACTCTTCCACCAGGTCGCAGTGCGGGGCGTAGCGGTCCATCTCGCTGTCGCCGAAGCCCCAGGTATTACGGCTTTCAGGATTGAGCCAGATCACTTTTTTGGCGCGCTGGCGGATTTCACGCAAGCACCAATCGTGGGGCAGATTGTAATTGTTGCGCGCGTCGCCGAGCACGATGACGGTGGTGCGCTTGTTGATGGTGCCCAGATGATCGGTGACGAAGTTGCGGAAGGCGTAGCCGAAATTCGAGTGCGCATAGACGTTGATGATATCGCCCTTGAGCGCCACGTCGAGCGCTTCGTTGGCGTCATTGTTGCGAAAGCACTCGGTTACCTCGCCAACGTCGGCGACGAAGATGAAGCTGCGCACGCGCGAGTAGAGATCCTGCAGCGAGTAGACGAACTGCAGCATGAAGCGCGACGCGTTGCGCACCGAATCCGAAACGTCGCACAGGATTACGACCTGCGGCTTCTCCTTCTTGCGCTTCTCGAAGCGCAGCTTGAACGGAACCCCGCCGTATTCGAGGTTCTGACGCAGCGTGCGCTTGATGTCGAAGCGGCCCTTCTTGGAACGCTTGCGGCGCACGGTGATCACGTTCTTGAGGCGCTGGGCCAGGCGCGTCACCGCCTCGTTCATTTTCTGCAGTTCTTCTTCGCTCAGGTAATAGAAGCTCTTCTCGCCGATTTGGTTGAGGCGCTGATCTTCCTTCTGCTTGATGTCGCGTTTCTCGCGTTCCATCCGGACGTAGCGCCGGATGATGTCTTCGAGCGCCTTGAGGCGGCGCTCGAGGTACTCTTCCATCTTCGCTTTGAGCGCGGAGCCGATGTCCATTTTCTCGAGCTGCTCGCGCAGCTGCTTGATCTCGGCTTCGATCTTGTCCAGCCCGAGCTGGCGGGCGAGCGCGCGGGCGAAGTAGTTCTCCTCGATCGTGCGCTCGATCCCCTGCAGCTTGACGGCGCGCGCGGCCTGGCGGATTCTCCGCTCCATCTCGCCCGAGTTGTTCTGCAGCAGTTGGCGGGCAAGCTCGGACAGATTCTTGCCTTCCTTCTGCAGCATCTTCTCGACTTGATCGAGGAATTTCTGGAACTCCTGATCCGACATCGAGAGCGCGTTTTGCACCGCCTGGCTGGCCTGCTTGATAATCTCGCCCAGCCCGGAGAAGTAGATATCGAACAGTTCTTCGAACACCGGCAATTCGCTGGCCCGCTTGACCATCGTGGCCCGCAGCGCGGCGCGAAACGCATCGCGCTCCGCGAGTCCGGTGACCTCGGAAGCGCTGAACGCGTCGAGCGTTTCCGCCAGCGAGACGCGCACGCCGTTCTCGCGCAGCAGGTTGGCAAATTCTACGAGCTTCTCTTGCATCGTTGCGCCGCGCCCTACCCTGCTGCCCGTTCCAGCCGCGTCGCGGTCAATTTAGAAAATCCTTGTCGCTGCCGGCCTCGGTGCCGCGACGCGCGCGCGCGCGGCGCACGTAGTCCTTGAGCTCTTCCTGCGCTTTGCGCACGTCGCCCTCGTACTTGACGATGGTATCAAGCGTCTCGCTGACGAGCTCCTGATCGAGGCTGTTCACGTTGAGCAGCGTCAGGGCCTTGACCCAATCGAGCGTTTCGCTGATGCCGGGGGTTTTCTTTAGATCGAGTTTGCGCAGCGATTGCACGACGGTCACGACTTCCTCGGCGAGCTTGCCGGCGGCCTCGGGAACCTTGAGCTTGACGATCGCAAGTTCTTGCGCGCGATCGGGAAAATCGATGTACAGATGCAGGCATCGGCGCTTGAGCGCGTCGGACATTTCGCGCGCGTTGTTCGAAGTCAGCACCACCAGCGGAATGTGCTTGGCCTTGAGCGTGCCGAGCTCAGGCACGGTCACCTGGAAGTCGGAAAGCAACTCGAGCAGGAACGCTTCGAACTCGGCATCAGCTTTGTCGATCTCGTCGATCAGCAGGACCGACGGCTGCTCGCTGGAAATAGCCCTGAGCAGAGGACGCGGCAGCACGAAGCGCTCGGAGAAAAAGACTTCGTCCTGCGCGGCGATTCGATCGACTGCCTCGGTCAAACCCCTGGCGCCGACCAGCACTTCGCTGATTTTGTCCTTGAGGATCTGGGTATAGAGGAGCTGCTTGGCGTATTCCCATTCGTAAAGCGCCTTGCCCTCGTCCAGCCCTTCGTAACACTGAAGGCGAATCAGGTCGAAGCCGAGCGATGCGGCCAGCACCTTGGCCAGGTCGGTCTTGCCGACGCCGGCGGGGCCTTCGACCAGGATGGGCTTGCGCAGTTCAGTTGCCAGGTAGATGACGGTCGCGATTCGGCGGCTGGCGATATAATTGCTTTTGGCGAATCGCTCGATTACGTCCTCGATCGATGAAAACATCCATCCTCCTCGACGCCGGAAGCTCTGGGGGCAAGCCCCGCGCGGATTAGATTAAATATCATGGCGAGTTAAGGCGAGGAAACCCACTGCCACGGGCGGCTGGGAAATTGGGCCGGCTCAAATGTGGAGTTCCTCCCAGACCTGCTCGCCGCGATCGAAGCGCTCGCGCGACAGCGCCGAGGCATCGAAGGCGCCGTACTTGCCGTTGGCGATCAGGTTGGCGAGCGCCTGCCCTGCTCCGTAGGATTGCATCACGCCGCGTCCGCTGAAGGAGTGCGCCTCGTACACGCGTGAGGCCGCGCGCCCGACGATTCCGCTGCGGTCGGGACTCACCTCGTACAGCCCG